>JACCDQ010887732.1_pt1 | contig 10618 bp, 12 predicted proteins | sample 7446031 | NCBI WGS metagenome assembly JACCDQ01 (sample SAMN15323442, study PRJNA562643) | freshwater metagenome | isolation source: river surface water | place: USA:Blue River Watershed | collected 2017-08-17
CGCTACCGCCTACTAGTCTAACATACCAGCCTCGCCTTGGACCGGCACTTGAGACTAGCACGTATTCTCTATCATAGTCAGGCGCAAAGGCTACCCGCATATTAGGTTCAAGCTTTACAGACTTTTTGACCTTAGCGTTAGCCCTACACCTTTCCCGCCAGTCCCTAGCCCATTTAGCCCCATAACTATCGTCGTTAGGGTCAATCGGTGCAAGCTTATCAAGCTTATCAATTATACGTAAGGGCGCATTAGCGGATGTTGGTCCGCAAGATTCGCCTATATCCTTATAACCGAATTCGTTGTTACGTTTTGAGCGCCTAAACAGGCATACAGTGCCAAAATATACAGGCGCTTTATCAGGCGCTTTAGCTTCAAGTACCGCATACCATGCGTTACCCCTAGTCGCACTATCTAGTACAGTCCAGATAGTCCCGTCAGTACCAGTACAGTTAAAATCCCGCTTCAAGATAGCGTCGGGCGACAATTCTCGATTGTCTTGAAAGTAGGTCCAGCCCATAACAGTCCCTTATTTGATACCACAAATTTTCTTTAGTGCAAGCTTATGCACCTTAGCATTGTTACCACGATACCCGCTAGCATTAGCTAGGAAATAGGCGACAATACTTTTCCCGCTATCATAGCCGAAGCTATCGTTAGGGCTATCGATTGATAGCATAGCGGATAGATAAGGTTTTGCAGCATAGTTAACATTAGCCCATTCACGCTTAATCTGACGTGCAATAGCGCTGATACTTTGCAAGCTTTCCATTGTGATACCCTTTAAAGGTTAGCCCTACGGATTGTAGGCCATAACGCACCCGCTAACAGATACGCTACAGTCTACAATCTATCGATTATACACCCATCCGCTATAGCGTCGCCTAGGTGTATATGATAGCGGATAGCTTGGCGGCTTGCTTAGGATAGCTTGCACGTCAGTTTCCGATAGCCTAACTTTAGCGGCTATTTCAGGGATAGACAAGCCGCATACTTGATAATAATACAGTATATTTTTTTCTGACATAGTTAGCCCCTAATGATGCGGATAACTTTAGCCATTTTCTTACCATGCGCTGGATACGCGATAACGTCAATCTCTTTATTCCAGCAAGCGCGGCATCCGCTACACTTTCCATCGTTATCGTATGCTTTGCACAATGTAACGCCAGTTGGCAGAGTCTCGCTATCAGGGACAATGACGCTGCCATGCAAGCCAGGGATAAAATCGCCCGTTACGCTATCGGATGAAAACCTAACCGACACATTAGGCAACTCTTGCATAGCTTGTAATACTTGCTTAAATTTAGGGAATTTATGCATACGTGTAGGTATCCAATGCTTGCACCATGGCGTGCGCTGCATAACTTCAAATACTTTTTCGGCTAATCCAAGCGCGTATAAATCTCCGCTATCCAGCCATCGAAAATACCTATCGCTATCCAATGCTTGCACCATTTCATCCACCCATTCTAGGCGCTGCCAGTCTTCACGGTTAGACAATCTGGGCGCTTTGACGTTAGGATAGTTATAGTTACCCGTAGTAGCGTAGCATCCCTTACAAGCATCCACTAGCACGCCAGGCGAAGCTATAGCGCCTGGGCAAGTCTCTACCGCTTGCAGTGACCAGCTACGGATACCGTCCAGCTTCGAAGTTTTGCTAATTTTGATCATGTTTAAACCCTTAAAAGTTATGGCCTTAGCCAGTTGATTGATAGCGTTACTTTACCAGTACGTCAAAGTATGACGCAATTAGGACTAACCCTAATGCCACTGCAGCGGATATATAGACTAGTCCTAACATGAATTTTGCATTGTCTGACATTGTAAACCCCTTAGGCTTGTTGCGGATGTTTCTATTGTATAGACTAGCCTTGCATTGTCAATAGGTTTTTAGTGTCTTTACAAAACTTTACAATCCCGTAAGTTTAGCGTAAGACTTGTAAGACTTGTAAGAATACGTCATAGGTTAGCTTAGGTTACTTTATAGGCACCTACAATGCCCTCCATACTCGCTAGTACACAAAAGTGTATACAATATAGACTTGTAAGTTTCATGTAAGGTTCTCCAATGCGAATGAGAATCATTATCATTTAGACTTCAGAGTCACTTGTAAGTTTCATGTAAGGTTAACATCATAGGGGGGAGGGGCTCTGGAGTGTGTAGAACTTTGACGGAGCCTCTACCGTTCACAAAAAAGGAAATATGGACCTTAATTGCACCATAATAGTGCACTACAAAGAACTCTTGTAAGTCCTTGTCAGATAAGACTTAACATAATATTTGTATGACAACTTATAAGACCACTCTGTGCACCCTGAAAGGGGAACTATAAAGATACTCTAAAGTAAGAAAAGACAAAAAAGATGAAGAAAAGTACAGAAAAGACTTGACATGAAGTAAATTTCATGCTATACTATTCTTATGTATGAAAAATACATCAGGAACTCAAGATAAAACTTCTGAAGTCTCTGAGCAGCTTGACCCCACTGCTTAGATACCTAAGACAGGATTACGTACACCTGTAAGGGAACTTAAATGAGTATTTACTTTAAGTATATATTTATCTTAGATTCCTGTACGTTAACGTTAATTACACAGACTAACCAGTCTCCTACGGAAGGATAAAGACTATGTTGTACAGCATGACCGACACAGCTATTAGATTTGATCTAGGTACGCTTTCAGATACTTCAAAGAAACGTGAAGAAAAACGTAAGGAAGTATACCAGAAGAAGAAAGCTATTAAAGAAGCACTGAATAAAGGTCATAAGCTTTGTACATCTTGTAACGAAGAAAAGTCTTTGTCTGAGTTTAATGTCGATAAGAAGACTTATACTGGTTATTCTACTTGGTGTAAGAACTGTAAGAAAACATACAATAAGAAATACTTGAAGGAGCCTAACAATGACAGCTCCCTCGGGTAACAAAAAAGGTAGACCTAAGAAGTCTGACCTTGAAGCAGTTAAAACAGGTAACAGAGGTGTTGTCGGTAGACCTAAGGGTGATGCAGCCATCATTAACGAGTATAAAGCTCGTATGCTTGCTTCTCCTAAATCTGCTAAGGTTTTAGAGACTATTCTTGATGCTGCCCTTAACGATGAACATCCACATCAGGCAGCAGCTTGGAAGCTCGTGGCAGATCGCATCGTGCCTGTATCCGCTTTCGATCAAACTAAGAACTCAGGTGGAACACCCCAGATCTCGATTAACATCACAGGTTTAAACTCCCCTACTGTCGATACTGTTGAACAAGTCTTTGACGTAGAAGATGTGGAGATAAAAGATGTCTGAGTTAAACTTCCAACTCCTTAAATGGCAGCAGGAGGTCTTCAAAGACTCTACCCGCTTCAAAGTAGTTGCTGCTGGTCGTCGCTGTGGTAAATCCCGTCTATCCGCTGTCACACTCCTTATTGAGGCTTTAAACTGTCCTGAAGGCTCTAGCGTCATGTACGTAGCTCCTACCCTTGGACAAGCCCGTAGTATTATCTGGGATCTTTTACATGACCTCGGTAGGCCTGTAATTAAATCATCCCATGTTAATAACCTTGAAATCACCCTTATCAATGGCCGTAAAATCCTTGTACGAGGGGCTGATAACCCTGACTCGTTACGGGGTGTGTCTCTTACTTATCTGGTGCTTGACGAATGTGCGTTCATTAAGCAGGATGTTTGGGAAAAGATCTTACGTGCTGCTCTGTCAGACAAAAAAGGTAGAGCTTTATTTATCTCTACGCCTAGTGGTCGTAACTGGTTCTATGATACGTTCAAGCTTGGACAGTCGGCTACGGACGAGGAATGGAAGAGCTGGCACAAGACTACAGCAGATAACGAAACTATTGATCCTAAGGAAATTGAGGCAGCTAAGAGAACTCTGAGTTCCTTTGCTTTCAAACAGGAATACTTATCTTCCTTTGATACCTCAGGTGCTGATGTCTTTAAAGAGGATTGGATTAAGAAGGGTGAAATCCCTAGCCAAGGCTCTTACGTTATTGCCATTGACTTAGCAGGCTTTGAAGACATTGCTGCTGGTTCACAGAATAAATCTAGACTTGACGAGACAGCTATGGCTGTAGTTAAGATAGGTGATGATGGTAAATGGTACGTTGAAAAGATTGAGCATGGTCGTTGGGATATCAAAGATACCTGCTTCAGGATCTTAAAGCTCATTAAAGAGTATCAGCCATTACAGATCGGTATTGAGCGAGGGACGGCTAAGAATGCTGTCATGACTGTTTTACAGGACATGATGAGGCAGTACAACACCTTTGCTCACATTCAGACACTTACTCACGGTAACAAGAAGAAGACTGATCGTGTTATCTGGGCCTTACAAGGTAGATTCGAACATGGTCGCATCGTTCTTAACGAAGATGAGGATTGGTCTGAGTTTGAAGATCAGCTCGTTATGTTCCCTACTAAGGGAGTTCATGATGACTTGGTGGATGCTCTGGCCTATATTGACCAATTAGCAATCTCTTCGTTCATGCCTGAGTATGAAGAAGATGAATATGAAATTTTTGACCCTATTAGTGGATACTAAAGGAACCTATGGAAAACTTAGAACAGAATCAGTTTGTGGAAGACACAGACTCTGATAAAGAGCTAGTCTCTTGGGTTGTATCCAAGACTGACTCTTGGCGAGATTGGCGAGACACTAACTTCTTAGACAAGTGGTTAGAGTACGAGCGTATCTTCCGTGGTCAGTGGGCTGCTGAAGATAAGACTCGTGAGTCTGAGCGTAGCAAGATTATCTCCCCTGCTACTCAACAAGCCATCGAGACTCGTCACGCTGAGATCATGGAAGCTATCTTCGGTCAGGGTGACTACTTTGACATTGAAGATGACATTTTAGACGTTAATGGCAATACCTTAGACGTTGAAGAGATCAAGCAGAAGTTGATGGAAGACTTCTCTCGGGATAAGATTAAGAAGTCTATCGATCATATCGAGTTGATGGCTGAAATCTACGGTACAGGTATTGGCGAGATTGTCGTCAAGATGGAGAAAGAATATGCTCCTTCGACGCAGCCTATTCCAGGTGTCGTTGGTCAAGCTGCTATCGGCGTTACGGAAAAGGATCGAGTTTCTGTCAAGCTTGTCCCAGTCAACCCAAAGAACTTCTTAATTGATCCTAACGCTATCAGCTTAGACGATGCTCTGGGCTGCGGTATCGAGAAGTTTGTCTCTATCCACAAGATCGTTGAAGGTATCGAAAAAGGTATCTATCGTAAGGTAGACATTGGTACGGATATGCCTGACGATGACTTAGAGGCTACTGACGACCTGACCAACTACGATCAAGGTAAAGTTCGTTTACTGACTTACTACGGTCTGGTTCCTCGTGAATACTTAGAGCAATTAGAGAACAATGGTGCTGAAGTTGCTGATCTCTTCCCTGAAGATTCAGTTGCTGATGACTACGATGACCTTGTTGAAGCTCTGATTGTTATCGCTAACGGCACTAAGCTCCTCAAAGCAGAGTCGAATCCTTACATGATGAAGGACCGTCCTGTGATGGCTTACCAGGATGACTCTGTTCCTGGTCGCTTCTTCGGTCGAGGAACCGCTGAGAAGGCCTACAATATGCAGAAAGCTATTGATGGTCAGCTTCGTGCTCACATGGACTCTGTTGCTCTGACAGCAGCTCCTATGATGGCTATGGATGCTACACGACTGCCTCGTGGTGCTAAGTTCCAAGTCAAAGCAGGCGCTCAATTCCTGACCAATGGCGATCCTAATCAGATCATGATGCCTCTGAAGTTCGGTCAGACAGATCCGATCAGCTTACAGACATCCCAGAACTTTGAGCGTTTATTGCTCCAAGCTACAGGCACAGTGGATTCTGCTGGTATGCCTTCGCAGGTTCCTCGTGATGCTGGCGCTGGCGGTATGTCTATGGTGCTTGCTGGCATCATCAAGAAGTATAAACGTACTCTGAGCAACTTCCAAGAAGACTTCCTGATCCCGTTTATCAATAAAGCTGCATGGCGTTATATGCAGTTTGATCCGGAGCGTTACCCCTCTGCTGATGTTAAGTTCATTCCGACAGCTACTTTAGGTATCCTGGCTCGTGAATTTGAACAACAACAGTTCATTGCTCTGTTGCAAACCTTAGGTCCGGACACTCCTGTGCTCCCGTTGATCCTCAAAGGCATCGTGCAGAATAGTTCCTTCAGTAATCGTGGTGAGATGCTGGCTACTTTAGACCAGATGTCTCAGCCGACACCGGAACAACAGGCTCAAGCACAGCAACAACAAGCTATGCAGCAAGAAGCTGCTATGGCTCAGATCCAAGAAACCAAGGCTAAGGCTGCAAAAGCTGAAGCTGAAGCTCAAAAGGCTATGGTTGAGGCTCAGACAGCCCCTCAAATCGCTCAGGCTAAGATAATTGCTGCTTTAAGCAACAACTTGAATGAGAATAACGAGGCTGCTGACTTCCAAAACCGAGTCAAGATGGCTGAATTGATGCTTAAAGAGAAAGATATTGACTCCAACGAGCGTATCGCCATGACACAGATGGCTAGTTCTAAGCAATAAAACCAATCATAAGAAGGATAAGTCATAAATGACCCCTGAATTACAAAAATATTATGATGAGCAATTTAATTTGATGGCTTCTGTGGGGTGGAATGACCTCATGGAAGACCTCACAAAGTTAAGAGATGAGTTAGACAATATCAGGACTGCAAAAGACGCTCAACATTTGCATTTCCGTCAAGGCCAGTTAGATATTTTAGACTTAATCTTAAATCGCCGTAAGACTTGTGAAGAAGTGTATGACCAACTCAAGGGAGAATCTCAATGAGGAGAATCTTTGAGTTCATTTGCACCGAAGACCACAAGTTTGAGGCATTAGTAGACGATAGCGTCAGAACTACACAATGTCCGCACTGTAATTCCAACGCTATTCGTATCGTTTCTGCGCCTAATATGAAGTTAGAGGGGTTCACTGGAGCCTTTCCATCAGCATACGATGCGTGGAGTCGAAAGAGGGCCGAGAAGTTAAAGCAGGAACAAAAATCCAATGCTTGATTCCTTAGCATTTTATAGTCCTACAATCTCTAAATTAGAAGAGACAGGAGAACAATTATATGGCATTAGTTGAATTAGAATCGTTTGATAACACAACTGACGATACACAAGTTTCACAAATTACTCAAGAAGATCAGACTCAGCAAGTAGCTGAACAACCTGATACGATTGAGACAGCACTTCCTGATAAATATAAAAATAAATCGGTAGAAGACATTGTTAAGATGCACCAAGAGGCTGAAAAGCTCATTGGACGACAAGCACAAGAAGTCAGTGAAGTACGTAAACTTGCAGACGAATTACTCAAACGGCAACTCACACCGTCAACAGCGCCAGAGATTGAGCAGAATGCGCCCGAAGTTGATTTCTTTGAAAATCCTCAAGTAGCTGTTAAGAAAGCTATTGAAAATGATCCTGCTGTTCAAGAAGCCAAACAGATGGCACTTGAGCTTAAGCGTATGAAAACTGCTCAGCAGCTTGCTTCTAAACACCCTGACTTTGGACAGATTGCACAAGATGCAGGCTTCCAAGATTGGGTTAAAGGCAGCAAAGTTCGCTTAGGTCTGTACGCTAAAGCCGATGCCGAGTTTGACTTTGAAGCAGCGGATGAACTTCTGAGCACTTATAAAGAACTTAAGCAGATTAAGACTTCACAAGAGTCTGCTGCTGTCCAAGAAACTGGTAAACAACAGAAAGCACAAGCCATGAAGGCCGCTGCTGTCGATATTGGTGGTTCTGGAGAGAGTTCAAAGAAAGTTTATCGTCGTGCGGATCTTATCCGTCTTAAGATGACCGATCCTAACCGTTATGAAGCACTTCAGCCTGAGATTATGGCAGCTTATGCGGAGGGACGAGTCAAATAATTCAATTCAAATTTTTAGAAATTTTAGGAGTATATAATGGCTTTAGGTACTAACCAAGTTACAACCACCACCGCAGCAACCTTCATTCCAGAAGTCTGGTCTGATGAAATCGTTGCCGCTTACAAAAAGAATCTGGTGGCCGCTAACCTCATCAAGAAGATGAACTTCAAGGGCAAGAAAGGTGACACCGTTCACATTCCCGCCCCCACTCGTGGCTCTGCTTCGGCTAAGTCTGCTAACACCCAAGTGACTCTGATTGCTGCTACTGAAGGCGAGAAGACCGTTAGCATCAACCAGCACTGGGAATACAGCCGTCTGATCGAAGACATCGTGGAAGCTCAAGCTCTGTCCTCGCTGCGTCAGTTCTACACTGATGACGCTGGCTACGCTCTGGCTCGTCAAGTTGACACTACTCTGGTTCGCCTGGGTCGTGGCGCTAACGGCGGTGACGGTTCTGCTGATTACACCGGTGCTTACTCTGGTGCTGACGGTACGACCGCCTACACTGGTACCGCTGGTGCTCTGACCGATGCTGCTATTCGCCGTTCGATTCAGCGTCTGGACGACAACGATGTGCCTATGGACGGTCGTTTCCTGATCGTTCCTCCGTCTAGCCGTAACACGCTGATGGGCATCGCTCGTTTCACTGAGCAAGCCTTCGTGGGTGAGTCTGGCTCTGCCAACACCATCCGCAACGGTGAAATCGGTAACGTGTACGGTATCCCCGTGTTCGTGTCTACCAACGCTGACACCGCTACCGATGGCGACCGTATCTGCTTGCTGGCTCATAAAGAGTTCGCCGTTCTGGTGGAGCAGATGGGCGTTCGTACACAGACGCAATACAAACAAGAATGGCTGGGCACTCTGTTCACCGCCGATGTCTTGTTTGGCGCCGGTGAACTCCGTGATGGCAGTGCTGTGGCTCTTGCCGTGCCGGCCTAAGTGAGTGATTAAGGAGGGTCTTGACTGACCCTTCTTTTTGGAGTATACTGTATAGTGTACTCTGAAAAGGATTAAACATGAAACATTGTTATTGTTGCAAAGAAACAAAACCTTTAAGTTCCTTTACAAAAGATAAAACTAAATCCGATGGCTTGAAATTATATTGTAAAGACTGCGCTAATGAAAAGAAACGTCAATGGCGTTTAGCAAATAAAGACAAAGTATCTGCCTACGATCAACAATGGCAAGAAAAGAATAAAGATAAGAAAAGTGCTAATTATAAACGTTGGCAACAAAACAATAAAGGTGCTGTTAATGCTTATAACTCTAAGCGAAGAGCTGATGAGAAAGCAGCAACACCTTTGTGGGCTAATTTAGATAAGATTAAATCTTTATATAATATAGCTCAGTATTTTGATTGGATTAGTGGTGGCTTTGTTAAGCATCACGTCGATCATATCGTCCCCTTGAGAGGGAAAAACGTATGTGGTCTGCACGTAGAAAACAACTTGCAGATTCTTATTGACAAAGATAACTTAAGGAAGTCTAACAACCATGAGTGTAAAGTTTAAGTGCAATCAATCAGGTAATGTCTTTGAGTTCTTCACAGAACACGACATTAAAACTATGAAAGAGCATAGCGGATACACTGAAATAAAAGAAACTCCAGTAGAGGAAAAGAAGCCCGTTGGCCGTCCTCCAAAAGTTCAACAAATCAATAAGATTATTGAGGAATAAATATGACGATCTATCGTGGTGGTGGTGGCACAGGTGAGGCTACTACGGATACAGATATTACTGAAGTTCGTGAAGTAGCTCTTGAAGCTGAAGGTTATCGTGATGCTGCAGCCTCTAGTGCTTCTGCAGCGTCCTCTAGCGCCTCTGCCGCTGCTTCGTCTGCCTCCAGCGCAGCTTCTAGTGCTTCTGCTGCGGCCTCTAGTGCTTCCACCGCTTCTACTCAGGCTTCTAACGCTGCTACTTCTGCCTCTGCTGCTTTAGCTGCTAAGACTGCTGCTGAGACTGCAGAGACCAATGCTGAAACCGCTGAAGCTAACGCTGAAACCGCACAATCCGCTGCAGAGGCTGCACAAGCTGCTGCTGAGACTGCAGAAACTAATGCTGCAAGTTCTGCTTCCTCTGCCAGTTCCTCTGCCAGTACTGCCACTACTCAGGCAGGCATAGCCACGACTAAAGCAGGTGAGGCTGCTACAAGTGCCTCCAACGCTGCTACTAGCGCTTCTAATGCTTCTACATCTGCCACGGCTGCTCAGTCTGCTCAAACGGCTGCTGAAGCTGCTCGTGATGCTGCTTTGTCTGCTTATGATAATTTCGATGATCGTTATTTAGGTCCGAAAGCTTCTGATCCTACGTTAGACAATGATGGTAACGCACTGTTAACAGGTGCTCTGTATTTCAATACTACCAGCAATGTAATGAAAGTCTACACAGGTTCTGCCTGGGTAGCTGCTTATGTGTCAGCTGCTGGTGTCTTACTTGCCGCTAATAATTTATCTGATTTAACCAACGTAGCTACAGCACGTACTAACTTAGGTTTAGGTACTGCAGCTACTACAGCGGCTACTGACTATGCTACGGCTGCTCAAGGCACCAAAGCAGATACCGCTTATGGCTGGGGTAATCATGCCTCGGCTGGCTATGCTTTGGATTCTGCTGTTGTTAAGCTGACTGGCGATCAGACTGTAGCAGGTACTAAGACTTTTTCTAGCAATCCTATTCTGTCGGCAGGAACCGCCAACGGCGTGGCCTACCTCAACGGCTC
>JACCDQ010844458.1_pt1 | contig 10617 bp, 8 predicted proteins | sample 7446031 | NCBI WGS metagenome assembly JACCDQ01 (sample SAMN15323442, study PRJNA562643) | freshwater metagenome | isolation source: river surface water | place: USA:Blue River Watershed | collected 2017-08-17
GAGGGACTTTGAAGAAGATCCAAAAATCCAACAAGCTGTCCAACGTCTGTTATGACATTCGCGGTCCCATCATGGACCGAGCGCGTCAAATGGAGGAGGAAGGCCACAAGATCATCAAGCTCAACATTGGCAACTTGGCTGTGTTTGGCTTTGATGCGCCTGAAGAAATTCAACAAGACATGATCCGCAATCTGCCCACATCGGCGGGTTACTCGGACAGCAAAGGCATTTTTGGCGCCCGCAAAGCGGTGATGCACGAGACGCAAAAGCAAGGCATCAAAGGTGTCACGCTTGATGACATCTACCTTGGCAACGGCGCGAGTGAACTCATCGTCATGGCCACCAACGGTTTGCTCAACAACGGTGATGAGTTGTTGTTGCCTGCGCCTGTCTACCCGCTGTGGACGGCTGCGGTGAGCTTGTCGGGCGGTACGCCTGTGCATTACATCTGTGACGAAGACAACGGTTGGATGCCCAACATTGAGGACATTCGTTCGAAGATCACCAAGAACACCAAGGGTATTGTGGTCATCAACCCCAATAACCCCACAGGTGCTTTGTACTCGGACGAGTTGTTGTTGCAAATCGTCGAGCTTGCACGCAAGCATGGCTTGATCATTTTTGCCGACGAGGTGTACGACAAGGTCTTGTACGACGGCGTCAAGCACACGCCTATTGCGAGCTTGAGCGAAGACGTGTTGACGCTCACGTTCAACTCTTTATCCAAGAGCTACCGCTCATGCGGCTATCGCGCAGGTTGGTTGGTTGTGTCGGGTGACAAGAAGCCTGCGGCCGATTACATCGAGGGCTTGAACATGCTCTCAAATATGCGCTTGTGTGCCAACGTGCCGGGTCAGTGGGCGATTCAAACGGCCTTGGGCGGCTACCAAAGCATCAATGATTTGGTGGGCGAGGGCGGTCGTTTGCGTAAGCAACGCGACTTGGCTTATGAACTCATCACTGCCATTCCCGGTGTGACGTGTGTCAAGCCGCAAGCCGCGCTGTACATGTTCCCTCGTTTGGACCCCAAGGTGTATCCCATCAAAGATGACCAACAATTTTTCTTGGAGTTGCTCCAAGAAACCAAGGTGATGCTGGTGCAAGGCACGGGCTTTAACTGGAAGACGACGGACCATTTCCGCATCGTGTTCTTGCCCCATGAAGACGACTTGCGTGAGGCCATCTCGCGCATCGCAAAATTCTTAGAAAACTACCGAAATAAAAAAGCATGAAACCGATTCAAGTAGGCCTCTTAGGCATTGGCACTGTGGGCAGCGGCACTTTTGAAGTGCTCAAACGTAACCAAGAAGAAATCACACGTCGCGCAGGTCGTGGCATTGAAGTCACCATGGTGGCTGATCTGGATGTGACACGCGCTAAAAGCATCGTGGGTGCCAACGTGCAAGTGGTGGACGATGCGCGCAAAGTCATCGCCAACCCAGACATTGACATCGTGGTGGAACTCATCGGTGGTTATGGCATTGCCAAGCAACTCGTGCTCGAAGCCATCGAAGCTGGCAAGCATGTGGTCACGGCCAACAAGGCATTGCTCGCTGTGCACGGCACAGAAATCTTCGCTGCGGCCCACAAAAAAGGCGTGATGGTGGCGTTTGAAGCTGCGGTGGCCGGTGGTATTCCGATCATCAAGGCTTTGCGCGAAGGTCTGACCGCTAACCGCATTCAATGGCTGGCCGGCATCATCAACGGCACGACCAACTTCATCTTGTCTGAAATGCGTGACAAAGGTTTGACCTTTGCCGATGTGCTCAAAGAAGCGCAAGCGTTGGGCTATGCTGAAGCTGACCCTACGTTTGACATCGAAGGTGTAGACGCCGCGCACAAAGCCACCCTCATGTCGGCCATTGCGTTTGGCGTGCCTGTGCAGTTTGACAAAGCGCACGTGGAAGGCATCACCAAGCTCGAAGCGCAAGACATCAAATACGCTGAACAACTGGGTTACCGCATCAAGCTCTTGGGTATTTCCAAGCGCACAGAGGCGGGCATTGAACTGCGCGTGCATCCTTGCTTGGTCCCTGCTAAGCGTTTGATTGCCAACGTCGAAGGCGCCATGAACGCCGTGATGGTGCATGCGGATGCTGTGGGCACCACGCTGTACTACGGCAAAGGCGCAGGCAGCGAACCCACGGCCAGTGCCGTGATCGCCGACTTGGTGGACATCACCCGTTTGCATACCGCAGACCCATTGAACCGCGTGCCACATTTGGCATTCCAACCCGACGCCATGAGCAACTTGCCTATTTTGTCGATGGACAAAGTGGTGACCAGTTACTACCTGCGTTTGCGTGTGGCCGATGAAGCAGGCGTGTTGGCCAAGGTCACGGGTATTTTGGCCAATGCCAACATCAGCATCGACGCCGTGTTGCAGCGTGAAGCTGGCGAGGGCGAAAACCAAACCGACTTGATCATCTTGACCCACGACTGCGTGGAAGCGAACATGAACCAAGCGATGGCACAAATGCAGCAGCTCAACACTGTGCTGGCGCCTATCACCCGTATTCGCAAAGAAGAGTTGAACTGATGCTGTATTTGTCCACGCGCGGCCACGCCGAGCGCAAGCGTTTTTGTGAAATCCTCCTTGAGGGCTTAGCCCCTGACGGCGGCTTGTATTTGCCCGAGCACTACCCGCAAGTGGACGATGCCGCGCTCACGCGTTTGCGCAGCACGTTCAACACGCAGGGCTATGCTGCCTTGGCGTTTGAAGTGCTGTCGCTTTATATCGATGACATTCCCGCTGCAGACTTGAAAGCCTTGTGTGCCAAGACTTACACGCAAGACGTGTTTGGAACGGCGGCCATCGTGCCTGTGCGCGCTTTGGAAGATGGCTTGCATGTTGAAGCCTTGTCCAATGGTCCTACCTTGGCTTTCAAAGACATGGCCATGCAGCTGTTGGGCAACTTGTTTGAGTACGAGTTGGCGCGTCGTGGTGAAGAGCTGAATATTTTCGGAGCGACCAGTGGCGACACGGGCAGCGCCGCTGAGTACGCCATGCGTGGCAAAAAAGGCGTGCGCGTGTTCATGACGAGCCCACACGGCCGCATGAGCCCCTTCCAGCAGGCGCAAATGTTCAGCTTGATGGATGAGAACATCCACAACATCGCCATCGAGGGCGTGTTTGACGATTGCCAAGATTTGGTCAAGGCCGTGTCCAATGATTTGGACTTCAAAACCAAATACAAAATCGGCACCGTCAACTCCATCAACTGGGCGCGTTTATTGGCCCAAGTGGTGTACTACTTTGCCGGCTATTTCCAAGCGACCACTGCCAATAGCCAGAAGGTAAGCTTCACCGTGCCGAGTGGCAACTTTGGCAACGTGTGCGCAGGCCATGTGGCTCGCATGATGGGCTTGCCCATCGACACCTTGGTGGCGGCCACCAACGAAAACGATGTGTTGGACGAATTCTTCCGCACCGGCGTGTACCGTGTGCGCGGCAGTGCCGATACACACGAAACCTCAAGCCCTTCGATGGATATTTCCAAGGCCAGCAACTTCGAACGCTTTGTGTTCGATTTGCTCGGTCGCGATGCGACGTTGACCAAAGATTTGTTTGGCGCGCAGATTTCCAAGAGCGGCCAGTTTGACTTGAGCAGCAATCCGCACTTTGCAGAAGCTGCATCGCGTTACGGTTTTGCCAGCGGTAAGAGCACGCACGCCAACCGTTTGGCCACGATCCAAGACGTGCACCAACGCTTTGGTCAGATGATCGACACCCACACCGCGGATGGCGTGAAAGTGGCGCGCGAATACATCAAGGCAGGTGTGCCCATGATTGTTTTGGAAACCGCCTTGCCCATCAAGTTTGCAGCCACCATTGTGGAAGCCTTAGGTCAAGAGCCCACACGTCCTGCTAAGTTTGAAGGCATTGAAGCTTTGCCCAAACGTGTGCACGTGATGAAGGCAGATGTGGCACAAATCAAGGCCTACATTGCCAAGCATTGCGACCACGCATGAAGGTCGTTGCCTTTGCCGGTTATTCCGGCTCAGGAAAAACCACCTTGGTGGAGCAGCTGATTGGCTGCATGCGCATGAAAGGTTTGCGTGTCTCCGTCGTGAAACACGCGCACCACAACTTTGACATTGATAAACCCGGCAAAGACAGCTGGCGTCATCGCGAAGCGGGGGCGTTTGAGGTCTTGGTGGCGTCCAATCAGCGCTTGGTGTTGCAGCGCCAGTTTGAGCAGCCTGCGCAGCTTTCTGTTCACCACTTGTTGGCAGAGGTGTACGACGGCGTGGACTGGGTGTTGGTTGAAGGCTTTAAGAAAAGTGATTTACTCAAAGTCGAAGTTTGGCGTAAAGCGTCTGACCAACCTGTGCGCTACCCCGACGATGACTTTGTGGTGGCTATTGCCACTGATTCGCCGCAAGAGTTGCCAGAGCTCACTCAACGTCCCGTACTCGATTTGAATGACCCTTACGCCATCACCGATTGGCTGATGGCCAACGAAGATCGTTTTGAATACAACCCACCGATGCTATGACTCGTCCCGCACTGCTTTCTTTAGATGAGGCGTTGCCTCAGTTGTTGGCGCAGGCATGTGCATTACCCAACACGCAAACGGTGTCTACGTTTGAAGCCGATGGTCGAGTGCTTGCCCAAAACGTGACCTCTGCTTTGCAAGTGCCGCCGCAAGACAACAGCTCGATGGATGGCTATGCGGTGCGTGCTGCTGATTGCAAACAAACAGGCGCAGTGTTGCGGGTGACGCAACGCATTCCTGCCGGTACACATGGCACGCACCTTAATGCAGGCGAAGCCGCGCGCATCTTCACGGGTGCACCTATTCCCTCGGGTGCCGATGCAGTGGTGATGCAAGAAGATTGCGAAGCTTTAGAAGGCGAGCAGGTCAAGGTGAACAAGGTAGTACCTGCGGGGCAGTGGATTCGCCGTTCGGGTGAAGATGTCACACGCGGCGCCACCGTACTGAATAAAGGCACTCGTTTAACCCCTGCCGAATTGGGTCTGGCTGCCAGCATTGGCATGGCGACGTTGCAAGTGTCTGCACGTCCGCGTGTGGCATTGTTCTCCACTGGCGACGAGTTGGTCATGCCCGGCGATGTAGCCCCTGAGGCGATGCCAGCAGGTGCCATTTACAACTCCAACCGTTTTTTCTTGCGTGCCATGTTGCAGCGCTTGGGCTGTGAAGTGACCGACCTCGGTATCGTGCCCGACAAGCGCGACGCCACCATGGCTGCCTTGCGTAATGCGGCCCGGAATCACGATTTGATTTTGACCAGCGGTGGCGTATCTGTGGGTGAAGAAGATCACATCAAGCCTGCTGTAGAGAGCCTAGGCGAGTTGAACTTGTGGCAACTCGCCATCAAGCCCGGTAAGCCCTTTGCGTATGGCAAAGTGCATCGTGCTGCGCAGGGTGAAGCGTGCCACTTCATGGGTTTGCCCGGTAACCCTGTGTCGAGTTTTGTCACTTTTTTGCTGTTGGTCCGTCCGTTTGTGTTGGCCTTGCAAGGCGTGACCCAAACGGACATCGCCCGTACTGACATGACAGCCCACTTCGATTGGCCTCGCGCTGACAAGCGCCGTGAATTTTTGCGTGTGAAACGCAACGCCCAAGGCGGTCTCGATTTGTTTCCGAATCAAAGCTCTGGTGTACTTACCTCAGCAGTGTGGGGTGATGGCGTGGTAGATAACCCTGCTGGGCAAACAATTTCAAAAGGCGATACCGTTCGCTTTATTTCATTTGCGGAGTGGCTGGCATGAATGTGACTTTGAAATACTTTGCCTCTATTCGTGAAGCCATTGGGCAGGGTGGCGAAAGCGTCAGCACACAAGCCAGTACGCTCAAAGCTTTGCGTGAGGAGCTGATGGCGCGTGGCGGCGCTTATGCCGATGTGTTGGCCCATGGCCGTGCTGTACGCATGGCCTTGAACCAAGACCTGTGTGATGAGTCTGCTGCATTGAGCGAAGGCTGCGAAGTGGCTTTTTTCCCACCCGTGACTGGCGGTTAAATTCAGGCGATCACACAATAAGGCACGCCATGTCATTCACCGTCATCATCCAAACCCAAGACTTTGATGTGAGCCAAGAGCTTGCTGCTTTGCGCGCCGGTGATTCGCGCGTGGGGGCTGTGTGTTCGTTTTTAGGCACTGTGCGCGAACGTAACGATGGCAGCTCTGTGTCCAGCATGGAGCTAGAGCACTATCCCGGCATGACCGAGAAGTCCATCACCGCCATGATGGCTGAAGCCCAAAAGCGTTTTGATATTTATGCCGCACGTGTGATCCATCGCGTGGGCTTGTTGCATCCTGAAGACCAAATCGTATTTGTCGCGGTCACCTCGGCACACCGCGGCGAGAGCTTCAAGGCCTGTGAGTTTTTGATGGACTACCTCAAGACCCAAGCACCGTTTTGGAAGAAAGAAGTCACGCCTGAAGGGGCGCGCTGGGTCGATGCGCGCGTGAGTGACGATGAAGCGTTGGCGCGTTGGGGCATTGGAGCCAGCAACAGCGCCACCCAATAAGGCATAGCCCGTGTTAATGGGCTGACAGCCAGCGTCGCCTTGCTCGCTAATCTCCTGTGTTTGACACACGTCAAAGCGGCGGGTGAGATGTCCCCTTGAAATTGATCTAAGACACCTCAGATACGAGGTAATTCAATTTATTCCTCGGAGTTGCCATGCGCATTGACAAACTCACCACCAAGTTCCAAGAAGCCCTCGGCGATGCCCAAACGCTGGCGCTGGGCGGCGATCATGCCTACATTGAGCCTTCTCACGTGTTGGTGGCGATGCTGCGCCAAGACGATGGCCCCAAGTCTCTGTTGCAGCGTGCCGGCGCCAATGTGTTGGGTCTGTTGTCGGCTGCCGAAGAGGCTATGAACCGCTTGCCCAAGGTCGAAGGCCAAGAGCAGGTGCAAGTGGGGCGTGACACGGTGTCTTTGATTCAGGCTGCTGAAAAAGAAGCCATCAAACGTGGCGACCAGTTTGTGGCCAGTGAATTGTTTTTGCTTGCTGTGTGCGACAACAAAGGCAATTGGGGCAAGCTTGCAACTCAAAACGGTTTGAGCCGTAAGTCGCTGGAGGCTGCAGTGACAGCGGTGCGCGGTGGCCAAAAAGTAGACAACGCGGAAAGTGAAGGCCAGCGCGAATCGTTGAAAAAGTATTGCCTTGACCTGACTGAGCGTGCACGCAATGGCAAGCTCGACCCCGTGATTGGACGTGACGATGAGATTCGTCGCGCCATTCAAGTGCTGCAACGCCGTAGCAAAAACAACCCCGTGCTCATTGGCGAGCCAGGCGTGGGCAAGACCGCGATTGTCGAGGGTTTGGCTCAGCGCATCGTGGCAGGTGAGGTGCCTGATTCGCTCAAAGGCAAGCGCGTGTTGTCGCTCGACATGGCGGCTTTGTTGGCGGGCGCTAAATACCGTGGCGAGTTTGAAGAGCGCTTGAAAAGCGTGTTGAACGAACTGGCCAAAGACGAAGGCCAAACCATTGTGTTCATCGACGAGTTGCACACGATGGTGGGCGCTGGCAAGGCCGATGGCGCGATGGATGCTGGCAACATGCTCAAGCCTGCATTGGCGCGTGGTGAGTTGCACTGCGTGGGCGCCACCACCTTGGACGAGTACCGCAAGTACATCGAAAAAGATGCAGCCTTAGAGCGTCGTTTTCAAAAAATCATCGTGGGTGAGCCTTCGGTGGAGGCCACCATCGCCATCTTGCGTGGGTTGCAAGAAAAGTACGAAGTGCATCATGGCGTCGAGATCACCGACCCTGCCATCGTGGCTGCTGCCGAGTTGAGTCACCGCTACATCACCGACCGCTTTTTGCCCGACAAGGCGATTGATTTGATTGACGAGGCTGCAGCCAAAATCAAAATTGAAATCGACTCCAAGCCCGAGGTGATGGACAAGCTCGACCGTCGCTTGATTCAGCTCAAGATTGAGCGCGAAGCGGTGCGCAAAGAAAAAGACGAGGCCTCGCAAAAGCGCATGGAGTTGCTCGAAGAAGAAATCGAAAAGATTGGCAAAGAGTACGCCGATCTGGATGAAATTTGGAAGGCCGAGAAATCATCCGCCCACGGCGGTGCGCAAATCAAAGAAGAGATTGACCGCTTGCGCCATCAAATTGAAGAGCTCACCCGCAAGGGCGATTTCAACAAAGTGGCCGAGCTGCAATATGGCAAGTTGCCTGAGCTTGAAAAGCGCATGAAAGAAGCCAATATCCGCGAAAGCGGCAAGGCCACAGAAGGCGCCAACCGTTTGTTGCGCACACAAGTGGGCGCAGAGGAAATCGCCGAAGTGGTGGCGCGTGCCACAGGCATTCCGGTGTCTAAGTTGATGCAGGGCGAGCGCGACAAGCTCTTGCAAATGGAAGGTAAGTTGCACGAGCGCGTGGTTGGTCAAGACGAAGCGATCACCGCGGTGGCCAATGCCATTCGTCGCTCACGTGCGGGCTTGGGTGACCCCAACCGTCCTACAGGCTCGTTCTTGTTTCTTGGCCCTACGGGTGTGGGTAAAACCGAGCTGTGTAAGGCCTTGGCGGGCTTCTTGTTTGATAGCGAAGATCACATGATTCGCATCGACATGAGTGAGTTCATGGAGAAGCATTCCGTCAGCCGCTTGGTGGGTGCGCCTCCGGGTTACGTGGGCTATGACGAAGGCGGCTATTTGACCGAGGCCGTGCGTCGTAACCCCTACAGCGTGTTGCTGCTCGATGAGGTCGAGAAAGCACACCCCGATGTGTTCAACATCTTGTTGCAAGTGTTGGACGATGGTCGTCTGACCGATGGTCAAGGCCGTACCGTGGACTTTAAGAACACAGTGATTGTGATGACCTCCAACATCGGCTCACCCATCATTCAAAGCATGGTGGGTCAAGATTCGCAAGACATCAAAGACGCGGTGTGGGATGAACTCAAGTCTCATTTCCGTCCCGAGTTTTTGAACCGCATTGACGAGACTGTGGTGTTCCACGGCTTGGATGCTGAGCACATTGCCAGCATCGCCGCGATTCAGCTCAAGATCTTGGCGGGTCGTTTGACCAAGATGGATTTGACCTTGGATGTGTCAGCACCAGCGTTGGCTGAGTTGGCCAAGGTGGGCTTTGACCCTGTGTTTGGCGCACGTCCTTTGAAGCGCGCCATCCAGCAGCGCATTGAGAACCCGTTATCGAAGTTGTTGTTAGAAGGTAAGTTTTTGCCCAAAGACACGATTGCAGTCAGTGTGGATCCTGTGCGTGCACCGGGCGAATTTGCATTCACCAAAGCCGAGGCATGACCCTTGAGGGGAGAGGGGGCATGTCCCCCTGTTAACCGCACGCGCTGAGCGCAGCAGTTAGGATGGCAATATTCTTTTTGCTGCGCTTTTTTATGACGACTTCCAATCCTGCATCCAATCCTTGGCGTGATGACGCGAGTGTGATTGGCTTGGTGGGCATTGCTCACGCGAGTTCGCACTTTTCGCATCTGCTGTTGCCACTGATGTTTCCCGTGTTCATGAGCAACTTTGGGTTGAGCTATTCCGAGCTAGGCTTTTTGATGACGGTGTTTTTCATTGTCTCGGGTGTGGGGCAAGCTTCGGCTGGTTTTGTGGTCGATCGTTTGGGGGCGCGTCCGGTGTTGTTTGCGGCACTGTTGCTTTTGGCCGCAGGGTGCACGGCCGTGTCGTTGGCCGATGGTTATGTGGGTTTGCTTTTGGGTGCTGCCTTGCTAGGGTTGGGTAATTGTTCGTTTCATCCTGTGGACTTCACCATCTTGAATCAAAAGGTTTCCGCACCGCGTTTGGGCTATGCCTTCAGCGCGCATGGCCTCACCGGTAATTTGGGGTGGGCGCTTGCGCCGGTCTTTATGGTGAGCTTGAGCGCTGCATTCGATTGGCGGGTGGCGTACTTAGGTGCCGCGTTGTTGTTTGTTGGGATTTTTATGTTGCTGCTGTGGCAGCGTGAACGTTTGCATGCCGAGGTGGTGAGTCATAAGCAAGACACCCACGCGGGCAGTACTTTGGCTTTTTTGAAAATGCCTGTGGTGTGGTGGTGCTTTAGCTTTTTCTTGCTCTCTACTATGACCTTGGCTGTGGTGCAAAGTTTTGCGGTGTCGATCTTGCAGGCTTTACATCATGTGACATTTGAGGCTGCAACCTTCACGTTGACCGCGTACATGTTGTGTGCCGCAGCGGGTATGTTTGTGGGTGGTTTTGTGGCAGCGCGTTGGCCGCGTCACAGTGACAAAGTGGTTGCCACTTGCATGGCTGTTGGTGCGGTGTTCATGGCTCTGTGCGGCAGTGGGCTGTTTGGTGCTGAACTCACGATGGTTATCTTGGCGACTACGGGCTTAGCCATCGGCGTAGGCGGCCCTTCACGCGACATGATGATCAAAAAGGCGACGCCCAAAGGCGCTACAGGCCGTGTGTATGGCATGGTCTATTCAGGGCTAGACACAGGTTTTGCCATATCCCCTCTGATCTTTGGCGTGTTCATGGACCATGGTTGGTATGGGGCGACCTTATTAGGGGCGGCGTTGGTGTTGATGCTGAGCGTGTTGGTGGCTTTGGGTGTGGGCCGTAGAACCGTGCATGCTTGATGGCATCACGGCGCATTGAGCCATAAAAAAAAGGGACCGTGAGGTCCCTTTTTTGTTTCGGTA
>JACCDQ012146274.1_pt1 | contig 10613 bp, 10 predicted proteins | sample 7446031 | NCBI WGS metagenome assembly JACCDQ01 (sample SAMN15323442, study PRJNA562643) | freshwater metagenome | isolation source: river surface water | place: USA:Blue River Watershed | collected 2017-08-17
TCGAACTCAGGGTAATTTTGACCAATCGACTCAATGGCCTGCGCGTAGCGCCTTGTGTAGTCCAGGGTGGCACCGTCGGGACCGTTGATAACGGTGAGAATGACGCCCCGATCTTCGGTGGGGGCCAATTCTTGTTTGGTGGTGGCAAGCAGCCACCAGCTGCCGGCAGCGCTGGCCACCATGACCAGCACCACCAACCAACGCATGTTCAGTGAACCTGCAAGCAAACGCCCGTAGGTGCTGGACACGGCGTTGAGCACGCGCTCCATACCGCGATCGAACAGACCCGGATTCGGGTTGTGTTTGAGCAGTTTTGAACACATCATGGGCGAAAGGGTGAGTGCCACGAAACCCGACACCAGCACCGCCCCCGCCAGGGCCAAGGCAAATTCGGCAAACAAACGGCCTGTTCGCCCCGGCGCAAACGCCAGCGGAGCGTACACCGCGGCCAAAGTCAGCGTCATTGCCACCACCGCAAAGCCAATTTCTTTGGCCCCGGTGATGGCCGCCTCAAACGGCTGCATGCCCTCTTCTATGTGGCGGAAAATGTTCTCCAGTACCACAATCGCATCGTCCACCACCAGGCCTATGGCCAGCACCAACGCCAGCAACGTCAGGGTGTTGATGGAAAACCCGAACAAGGACATCAGGGCAAAAGTACCGATGAGGCTGACCGGAATGGTGACCAGCGGAATGATGGATGCGCGCAGCGTGCGCAAGAACACAAAAATCACCAAAGCAACCAAACCCACCGCTTCAAGTATGGTGCTGTAAACCGCTTTGATGGATCGGTCAATAAACACCGAGCTGTCGTTGGCAACCTCGACCTTGATGCCTGGGGGCAAGTCGGTCTGGATTTTGTCCAACATGCCGCGCACAGCGGCAGAGAGTTCCAGGGGGTTGGCGGTTGCTTGCCGTATAACACCCAAAGAAACGGAGTCCCGGCCGTTGAGACGAACGGACGTGCGCTCGTCTTGCGGGCCTTGCTTTACGCGCGCCACGTCGCCAATTCGAATCGGCTGGCCGTTGACGGTGCGTATCACCACCGCCTCAAACTCTGAGGGGCGACTCAAGTCGGTGGCGGCAGTGACGTTGAATTCACGTTGCTGGCTTTCAATGCGCCCGGCCGGAACTTCGAGGTTGGAACGGCGCAAAGCATCTTCCACGTCCTGCACAGTGAGGCGGTAGGCGGCCAAACGATCTGGGTCCAACCACAAACGCATGGAGTATTTGCGCTCGCCATAAATGCGCACGTCGGCCACGCCTGCAGCGGTTTGCAGCATGGGCTTGGCAATCCGGTTGGCCAAGTCCGACAGTTGCAAAGAGCTGTGGGTGTCTGAGCTCAGCGCCAGCCACACCACTGGAAAAGCATCGGCCTCCACCTTGGCAATGACGGGTTCTTCGATCGATTGCGGCAAGCGCCCTCGAACCCGGCTGACCTTGTCTCGGACTTCAGCAGCCGCCGCATCGGGGTCACGTTCAATTTTGAAGCGAACGGTGATTTGGCTTTGCTCCTGCCGGCTGATCGAAGTGATCACGTCCACGCCTTCGATACCCGCCAGGGAGTCTTCCAGTGTTTTGGAGACCTGTGACTCCACCACTTCGCTGGAGGCCCCCACAAAACGGGTGGACACTGTGACCGTGGGTTCGTCGATTTTGGGGTATTCGCGGACGGTGAGGCCCTTGAAAGACACCCAGCCCACCAAAACGATGAGCAGTGAGAGCACGGTCGCAAAAACCGGACGGCGTATGGATATTTCTGGCAGTTGCATGGCGGGGCCCTGTTGGCTCAGGAAGCGTTGGCGGGTTTTCCGGCACCGGCAGCGCCGGGGTTGCCTTTGGCTCCACCGGGCCCTGCCCCACCCCCTGCGCCTGCGGGTTTGGACATGTCAACCACTCGAACCGCTGTGCCGTCTTTTTGCAAACGCTGTTGTCCAGCCACCACCACCGTGTCGCCTTCGCTCAAGCCCTCGAGTACCTGCACTTGGGCACCACGTCGCACGCCCAGTTTGACCTCGGTGCGGCGCGAAACGGTTTTAACCGCATCGCCTTCACCTTCTTTTTCCAAACGGAACACGAATTGCTTGCCGCCTTGGGGAACAACCGCTTCCTCTGGTACCACCAAAGCCTGGTCGTTCACCGAAAAAACCGTGTTTACCCGCGCAAACATGCCCGGTCGCACAGCATCACCCTTGCCTGACGGCAGCGAAGCACGGACTTGCAGTGACCGCGCATTGGCTTCTACCAAGGGGTTCACCGCCTGCACCTGGGCCTTGAAATCTTTGCCCGGCAGGGCGTCCAATTGCACCAGCACCGATTGCCCAACCGCCAACCGCGACTGGTATCTTTCTGGCAAGCGGAAATCCACCAACAGTGTGGAGGTGTCCTCCAGATTGACCAGGTCGGCCCCATCTTTCACGTAGTCACCCAGGTTGACGGTGCGCAGGCCCAGGGTGCCATCAAAAGGAGCGACGATGCGCATGCGGGCAAAGCGGGCTTCGGCCAGCTGCACTTGTGCTTCGGCCACCTGGAGGCTGGCCCGGCTTTCGTCCAGCGCGCGTTGGGCCACAAAACCCTGCGTCACCAGTTCCTCATTGCGTTTGAGGTTGGCGCGCGCAATGGAGAGCTGCGCCTGCGCCTGGCTGAGCTCGGCTTTTTGCAATGCGTCGTCTAAACGGACCAGCAATTGACCTTTGCGAATCCGGGCCCCGTCGGCAAAGGCAATTTCTGCCACCCGTCCAGCCACCTCAGGGCGCAAGGTAACGCTTTGCCGGGAGCGCAGCGTACCCACCGACTGGGCATCATCCACCAAGGGCTGCACCTTGACTTTGGCCACTTCTACGCCCGGTGGGCCACCGGCCCCACCTGGGGCCCCTGTGCCGCCAGAACGCCCAGGCGCATTGGGCCCACCAGCCCCGCCAGAAGAAGCGCCTTGCGCCTGCCCAGAAGCGTTTGACTTGGGCGCTTGCTGCCACCACCAAGCTGCACCCGACGCCACACCGATACCGGCGGCTGCAACCACCCAATACAACACTTTTTTGGCCATGTTTAGATCAGTCGTATTGCCCGTCCAACTTCGGGCACGAACGGCACTTTAACAGCCTTGCGTAAAGGTTGCATGAAGTGCAAACCGTCACCTGCCTTTGGGTACGCCCCGGTTGGCCAGTGCATCTGCACGTTCGTTACCGGGGTTGCCAGCATGCCCCTTGACCCAATGCCATTCGAGCTTGTGTTCACTCTGGTTTACCAAGGCATCCAACGCCTGCCAAAGGTCCAGGTTTTTGACCGGTTGTTTGGATGCAGTGACCCAACCGCGGGCTTTCCAGCCGGCCACCCATTCGGTAACGCCCTTGCGCACGTATTCGCTGTCCAGGTAAAACTTGACGTGGCACGGCCGTTTGAGCGCCCGCAAGGCTTCAATCACAGCGGTCAGCTCCATGCGGTTGTTGGTGGTTACGGGTTCGCCACCGAACAACTCGCGCTCGGCTGCGCCGGACTGCAACAGCACCCCCCAACCGCCGGGCCCCGGGTTGCCCTTGCAGGCGCCGTCGGTGTAAACAATGACTGTGTTCAATGGTGTGCCTTGTGTTGTGTGTGTTTTTGGGCAACGGCCGCCGGCACCGAAACCGCGCGTTGCGGCTGCCAAGCTGGCCCCAACAAGCGCATACCACGCACCCGCTTGACCCCCACCATGCAGTAAACGGCGCCGAGCACTGGCCAGACCCTGGGGCCCAAGGCGTCCAGCCAAGACCAACGGTTGAGCCAGAGAGGCGTGGTAACCGGCGGTCGGTAGCACCCAAACTGCACCGACTCCACGTCAAAGCTCAGCAGACGCAACCAATCCCGCAAACGCCAGTGGCCAATGAAATCGCCAGCCTGAGGCAGGTAAAACCGGCCCAATGCGGTGCCCTGCAACCCAATATTGCCCAAAAGCCGGGAGCGTTGCTGCCGCAGGCCCCACCAACTTGCGGGATTCAAGCCTGAAATAACCACCTTGCCCTCGGGCACCAACACACGTTCCACCTCGCGCAGCACCGCATGGGGGTCTGCACTGAGCTCCAGGGTGTGTGGCAACACCACCAAGTCAATGCTGCTGGCAGGAAACGGCAAAGCGGCGGCGTGGGTCACCAGCGCCACCTGCAGCATGCCACCCGTGGGTGTTTCGGGGCCGGACCAATGCGGCATGACCAGCCAGCGGTGCGGCATGCGATTTTGAGCCAACGCATCAATGACGGGCAAGCCCAACTGCAGGGCGTGAAAGCCGAACAGGTCCGCCACCGTGTGGTCGAACCAAGACCGCTCCTGTTCCAACAGGTATTGCCCAGGGGGCGTGTGGAACCAGGCCAGCAGTTGGTTGCCGGCCTGATCGCCGGCTTCAAGCGTTGGCGTGGTCGTCGCTCGAGGCATGCGACAAATCAAGGTTCAAGGGAGATGTTGCGCCCGGTTGCCCTTCAAAAACCGTGGCACGAATGATTTCGCGCATGGCCTTTTTTTCTTGGAAGCTGAGGGTGCGGCCCATTTCACGACGCACGCGCAGCAACAGGTGCCGATCGGTCTCGGGCGGAACGCCCTGGCTGTCGCGCATTTCGTCGTGCAGGTCCAATTTGGCATCGTGGGATTCTTCAGCCCACCAACCCGTCACCACCTGCCGCACTTGGTCCAACCAGTCTTGCGCCGGGGGCGTGGTGCTGAAATACGATTCGCTCGAACTTTCGCTCTCGGTGGGCACAGCCATATTGGCATAGTGGCTGGTGCGGGGCACCTCTGTTGGCTGGTAAACAGCGCGGGCGCTCTGCCACTGGTTACCGGCCACCCACAAGGCTTGCCACGCCTCAGCCGGAATGGCCAAGCGCCTGTCGGCTTGGGCGAGCAACCGGGCCCAGCTGGGGTCTTCGGCCGACAAACGGCCCACGTCCAGCGAGGACTCGTCGGCCAACACCACCACCCTGAGTCCACGCCACTGGGCTTCGTCAATATAGGGTATGAGGCGCTCATCGTCACTGGCCAACAAAACGGTGTTGCACTGCCCGCGTTGCGCCAGTTGGGTCAACTCCAAGCCCAGGGCGCGAACCAAGCCCAAGCCGCCGTCTGCACTGTGTTGCGGAACCGTGCGGGCCACCAGGTCGTCGTGCAACTCAAGCGAAGGTTTGTCAGTGAACAGGTAAACACGCAAAAAATGAGCGTCAGGGCTGGCTTGTTGGGCAAGTTCGCCCATAACCGGCACCAACGCTCCACGCAAAATGGCGCTTTGCGCCCCAGATTGCTGGGTAGACAACCAACCTAAGTAGCGCTCATCCACCAGCGCAACCGTTTGGGCAGCTGTGGGGTTTTGTTGATGGGTGGTTGGATAAGGGTGCCGGCCGACGCTTCTTTTAGCTAAATGGAATTTTGTTTTCATTAGAAAAATCACCCTAAATAGTTGGGTGAGTTGGTAAAGGCGCTGATTTTGACACGGAACCCGCCTGACCTTGGAGCGCGAGTGGGTATGCTGTGCGCTGTGAACTTTGCGCAACTGCTTTTCCCCGACTTCTCGCTGATCTTGATCGGCTATTTGCTGTGCCGTTTTACAGCACTGAACAAGGGTGTTTGGGAACCGGTGGAAAGACTGGTGTATTACCTGCTGTTCCCGGTGTTGTTGTTCACTTCCATTTTAAAAACCCCGCTTGACTGGCGGTCAGCCACTCAGCTCATGGGTGCGGGGGTGAGCATGGGGGTGTTGGGCATTTTGCTGGCCTATTCGCTGCCCTATTGGCCTGGGTTGGGCAACAGCATGGACCGCCGTTTGCACGCGGCGAGTGCGCAGGTGGGGTTCAGGTTCAACTCTTTCATTGCACTGGCGCTGGCCGAAAAAGTCGCCGGACCTCAGGGCCTGCCCATGTTGGCCGTGTTGATTGGGGTGTTGGTGCCCTTGTTCAATATAGGGGCAATTTGGCCAATGGCGCGGCACGCGCAAAGAGGGTTTTGGGTTGAGTTGGTGCGCAACCCGTTGATTGTGGCCACAGCAAGTGGTCTGTTGGCGAATCTTATGGGGCTGGCAGTACCGGAATGGTTGTCGCCAACTTTCAACCGGATAGGGCAGGCCTCTTTGGCCATGGGGTTGATGGCAGCTGGCGCCGGCATGCAGTTTGGCGCCATGGCACAAGCAAAAAGCCTGGCAGCCGCCACCCTGTTCATCAAACACCTGGCGCTGCCCTTGATTGCTTTCGGGATGGCACGCCTGTGGCAATTGGCACCTTTGCAAACCCATGTGCTGCTGATGTTTTCGGCGGTTCCAACCGCCTCTACCTGTTACGTGCTGGCCGCGCGCATGGGCTACAACGGCGCTTATGTGGCTGGACTGATCACACTGTCCACCTTGCTTGGGGTGGCCAGCTTGCCCTTTGCATTGGGTGTATTAGCAGGCTGGTGAACCGCCCGGATGGCTTGTGCTTGCACCACAGGCCAGTTCAAGGTGACTGCAAGGTGGCGATGCGGCGCTCAACTTGATGAACCAAAGCAGTGTCGCCCTGTTGCTGTGCGTACTGCATTTGCAATTGCAGCCAGGCAAGCAGCGGCTTGCGCCAACCCTGGGCAGAAGCGGTGTCCACCGCCGTTTGCAACAAAGCAGGGTTGGGCCCACGCTGTTGCAACACCACCGATGCCGCAACCAAACGGGACAAAGAATCGGTTATAGACGCCAAGTTCGGAACATCTCCAGCGAGCAAGGCCGCCGCCACGGCTTGCTGGGCCGCAGGCAACAAGGGAACATCTGACAACTGATGGGCCGCTGACAGGTAACGGACATAGGCCGCGTCGGCCGCACTGGCATGCTGCTGCATGGCGTGAGCCGGCGTGCAGTGGTGGAGCTGCAAGGCACTTTGGTGCACGGCGCAATTGAGCACCACGCCGCGAAACACTTGCTCGGGCTGGGCGGTGCGGGCGAGTTCGGTTTGCGCCAGGCGCCATTCGGCAGTGGCCACGCGGTCGGCCCCTGCCAAATAGGCGCGGGTGGCGCGTTGCAAGGCACTGTGCGCGTTGGCTTGCCATTCGGGTGCCGGTTGCGTGGCACAGCCGGCCAGCAGCACCGCAGCACCCAACAGTTGCACAGGGGTCAAGGTAAACATGTCACGCTCCGTTCAACTGGCGGCAAACTGTGTTGGCTCAAAGCCCATTGCACGTGTTCGCGAACCAAAGGGCTGGGGTGGGCCCATTGGCTGTTGAGCGCGTGGCAAATGTCTGCCGCCAAAAGCACCGCATTTTGATCTGTTCCCAATGCCCGCAAAGCATTGCCCAACGCCACGGCTGTGTTGCGCAGCCAGCGTTCATGGCCAATGCGGCGTATGGCGCTGCCTTCGGTGCGCCGCAAAAATTCTTCCTCGGTCCACAGAAACAAGGGCACCAATTCAGCGTTTTGCATGTGAGGCCGGGGCTCAAAGTCGGGCAAGGTGCTGCGCTTGGCGAATTTGTTCCAAGGGCAGACCAGCTGGCAATCGTCACACCCGTAGATACGGTTGCCCATGGCTGGCCGCAGCGCTTCGGGTATGGGGCCGCTGTGTTCTATGGTCAGGTAAGAGATGCAGCGTCGCGCGTCCAGTTGGTAGGGCGCCAATATGGCCGCCGTGGGGCATACGGTAATGCAAGCTTGGCACTGGCCGCAATGCGAGGAGATGGGTGGGGTGGTTGGCAAGGCCAAGTCGACGAAAATCTCGCCCAGAAAAAACATGGACCCGCCCTGGCGGCTGAGCAACAAGGTGTGTTTGCCACGCCAACCCAGTCCCGCGCGGGCGGCCAACTCAACTTCCATCACGGGGGCCGAATCGGTGAAGACCCGGTGACCAAAAGGCCCCAACGCGGTGGCCATGGCATCGGCCAGTTTTTGCAGGCGCTGACGCAGCACCTTGTGGTAATCGCGCCCCCGAGCGTAGAGCGATATCACCCCATGTTCAGGCCGCTGCAGGGCTTGTAATTCGACATCGGTCCAATACTCAGTTGCTGGACGGTCAGGGCTTTCAGAGCCTCGAGGCAAATAGTCCATGCGCGCGGAAATGACACTGACGGTGCCGGGGACCAATACGGACGGACGGGCTCGCTTGAGCCCGTGAGCCGCCATGTAATGCATTTCGCCATGAAAACCTTGGCTCAACCAAGCCAGAAGTCCGGGTTCTGCGTCAGACAGGTCGACACCGGCCACGCCAATTTGGGAAAATCCCAGTTCTTGGCCCCAAGCCTGAATTTGCGAGACGAATTGAACACCATCAACCATTTGCCCTGCTTTGTAGAAACCGCCACCTGCGAAGCCGACACCGAGGCACTGGCGCAGCGGTTGGCGCGCAGCCCGGCCTTGGCCGACGCCATTGTGACATTGCATGGCAACCTGGGGGCGGGCAAAACCACCTGGGTGCGGCACTTGCTTAGGGCACTGGGTGTGGGGGGGCGTGTGAAAAGCCCCACCTACGCGGTGGTAGAAGGCTACCAAACCCCGCCGGGTGCCGCATGGCCGCAAGGCTTGGCCGTTTCACATTTTGACTTTTACCGCTTCAACGACCCCCAGGAATGGGAAGATGCGGGTTTCAGGGAACTGTTCGCGGAACCCGGACTCAAGCTGGTGGAATGGCCCGAAAAAGCGGCCGAGCTGATGCCTGGACCCGACGCCAGCCTGACGCTGACCCCTTTGGAGGGAGACGGCCGACGCATTGAAATAAAAGCCCACACCGCAACCGGCCAACAATTGCTGCAAGCGATGCGCCCATGATGCCCCCCAACGCAGCACCGACAACGCCCAACACCGACCGCCGAGCACTGTTGCGCCGGGGTCCAGCCGTGATGCTGGCTCTCGCGCTCGGTCCACAGCACCTTGCATGGGGCGCACAGGTGGTGGCCGTGCGGATATGGCCCGCGCAAGATTACACACGCGTCACCATAGAAAGCGACAGCGAACTGAAAGCCAGGCAATTTTTTGTCACTGAACCGCCCCGGCTGGCCATAGACATAGAAGGGCTGGAGTTGCTGCCGCACCTGCGGGAGTTGGTGGGCCAGGTGCGGCACAACGACCCCAATATTTCGGGCATACGGGTGGCACAAAACGCGCCGAACGTGGTGCGTTTGGTGGTCGACCTGAAGCACCCGATCACGCCCCAGGTTTTCAACCTGCCCCCGGTGGCCGTGTACCAACACCGGCTGGTGCTGGACCTGTACCCCACGCAAGCGCCCGACCCCCTCCAGCAACTGATTGCCCAACGTTTGAACGAAGCCACCGCTGGCCAGCCCAAACCAGTGGACCCGTTGGGGCAATGGATAGCCCAGCTGCCACCAGGCGCAGAAAACACACCGCTGGCCAAGCCCACCCCGCCCAAAACAGACCGGCTGATTGTGGTGGCGCTCGACCCCGGACACGGCGGCGAAGACCCAGGAGCGGTGGGCCCAGGCGGCACCCGCGAAAAAGACGTGGTGTTGCAAATTGCCCACCGCCTGCGCGATCAACTGAACGGCTTGCAGATCAACGGCAACCCCGTGCGGGTGTACTTGACCCGCGACGACGATTATTTTGTGCCCTTGCATGTGCGCGTGGACAAGGCCCGGCGTGTGCAAGCCGACCTGTTTGTGAGCCTGCACGCGGACGCGTTTTTTTCGCCGCAACCACAGGGCGCGAGCGTGTATGCATTGAGCGACCGCGGTGCCACCAGTGCGGCCGCGCGCTGGATGGCGCAAAAAGAAAACGCGGCAGACCAAGTGGGCGGCATCAACCTGCGCACAGGCGACCCCAACCTGCGCCGCGCTATTTTTGACATGACAACGACCGCGCAAATCAACGACAGCCTGAAGCTTGGCAAGGCGCTGCTGGGCGAAATGCGGCGGGTGGGCAAATTGCACAAACCGCAAGTGGAACAGGCGTCTTTTGCGGTGCTGAAGGCCCCCGATATCCCCAGCATCTTGGTGGAAACGGCCTTTATCAGCAACCCGGAGGAGGAAAAGCGCCTGACCGACGAACGCTACCAAGAAGAGTTGGCCAAGGCCTTGACACAGGGCATACAGCGGTACTTCACCACCCACCCACCCCTGCCCCGAAGCCGCCAACTTTAAGGGCCCACATGGGGCCCTCCAAGCGGCGACGGCTCAGGCAGGCGCTTTGACCAAACTCACTTTGGCCGTACACCGCTGCGAAACCTCACGGGCAACGGAGCCCATCAGGGCTTGCAGCAAACCGGTGCGACCATGGGTGCCCATCACCACCTCGTCCATCCCGCTTTCTGCAGCGAAACGGCAAATGACGTCGGCAGGGTGGCCCACCAACACGTGCTGCTGAAAAGGCACCCCTGCTTGGTCCAGGGCTTGCCGGGCGTCAGCCAGGGCGGCCAAGCCCTCCTCACGGTGGTAGGCGTTGAGTTCATCTGCATTCACAAACGTTCTCACATTGCCATCGACCGGCAACTGAACGCTCAGCAAATGCACCTCATGCCCTGCCCCTTTGGGATTGCTCGCCAGCCACTGCGTTACCGCACGGTGAGCGTGTTCCGACCCATCCACTGGAAAAAGTATTTTGCTCATTGTTCTCGGTCCTCAGTGTGGTGTTTGCTTGTCAGTAGAGGCGGCCAAGTCCACCAGCGGTGCCTGCGCTGCGGTCTGGCGTTTGGCCA
>JACCDQ011146805.1_pt1 | contig 10612 bp, 6 predicted proteins | sample 7446031 | NCBI WGS metagenome assembly JACCDQ01 (sample SAMN15323442, study PRJNA562643) | freshwater metagenome | isolation source: river surface water | place: USA:Blue River Watershed | collected 2017-08-17
ATCGGGATGGATCAGCAAAATGATTTCGTAATGACGCATTGAGACTCCTTGCGGTTAACCCAAAAGGTTGGAAAAGCTGCCCCCAGCGTCTGACGGGGTGCAGCAAGGCGAAGCCTCGGATTATAGCTTTAATTTCACAGTCCGGGGTAGCGCGATGTCTCTCGGCCATCGGCTGCTGGTGCGGAAGGGGTGTCATGGTTGACCGCAGCCGGCAGCCAGGTGACCAGCGCCATCACCAAAAATCCGACGGGAACGCCAAAAACACCGGCGGACAAGGGCTGAATCCCAAACCACAAGCCACCTGCGGGGTCAAGCCCCAGTGCATGGCGCAGGCCCTGTGCATTGGCCATCAAATAGAACACCGTCACCGACAGCCCTGCGAGCATGCCCGCGACCACCGCCCGGCGGTGCACCCGCTTCCAGGCCATGCCCAACACCATGCCCGGGAAGAAAGCCGCAGCCGCCAGCGAAAAGGAGGTCGAGACCAGCGCCAGAATTTCTGCCGGTTTGAAAGCGGCCACCACAGCCGCCAGCATCGCCACGGCCAACAAGGCAAACTTGGACAAAATCACGCGCCCTTCTGCCGATTTGGGCTTGCGCGCCCTGCCTGGCCCGATGTCATGCACCAAGGCGTTGCTGATGGTCAGCAGCAAGCCATCGGCCGTGGACAGGGCCGCCGCCAGTCCCCCAGCAGCCACCAGACCCGACACCACGAAAGGCATGCCCCCCAATTCGGGCGTGGCCAGCATGATCATGTCAGCGCCGAGCTTGAGTTCCCCCAATTGCAAAATCCGATCGCCATTCACATCGGATATTTGCAACAAGCCAGAATCCAGGCGGGCCCATTGCGCCATCCAGTAAGGCAACGCCTCGAAACTGCTGCCAACCAGGTTGTTCAACACTTCAAACTTGACCATGACAGCCAACGCGGGAATGCTCAAATACATCAGGCCAATGAAGAAGAGGGACCACGCCACGGAAGTGCGGGTTTCAGCGACCGATGGCAAGGTGTAAAACCGGGTGAGCAAATGCGGCAAACCGGCCGTGCCCACCATCAGGCAAAAGATCAAAGCCACAAAATTCAGCCGCGACTCGTTGTATTGCTGGATCTCTTGCGGCGTTCCTTCGGGATTGCCCCTGAAAGCCTGGGCATGGGGCGGCATCCCCCCCAAAGGCAGAGAACGCTCGCGGTTTTCAAGCATGGCTTTGGTCCACTGCTCTTTGGCCGCCGCAGGGTCGCGGGGCACCGCCAGCAATTCACGCCGCACCTTGGCAATCACCGCAAAGTCCGCTCCCTGTGCTTTCAAGGAACGGATCTCCTCTTCGAGCTCCTGGCGCAGATCGACCATGGCCTGGTCCACATGGTGCAGTCGGTGCTCATAGACCTGCGCCCGCCGCGCATATTCTTGGCGCACTTCGATCTCGGCCGGATCGTTGATCAGGCGCTTTTCGATGGTTTCGATCCGCGCCAACTGCGCACCATATTCAAGTGTCGCCAAGGGCGACCCCAATTGCTGGTAGGCCAACCATGACACCGGAATCAAAAAGGCCAACAACAGCATGATGTACTGCGCCACCTGTGTCCAGGTGATGGCCCGCATGCCGCCCAGAAAGGAACACAGCAAGACACCGCCCAGACCCAGCAAGATACCGATCTCGAACTGCACCCCCGTCAGTCGGGATGCAATCAGGCCAATGCCGTAAATTTGCGCCACCACATAAGTGAAAGAACACAAAACCGCGGCCAGTGCCGCAATGATCCTGGGCCAACGACCGCCAAACCGGCGGTCAAAATAATCGGGCAAGGTGTAGAGCTTCATGGCCCTCAACTGTGGCGCGATCAAAAGTGCCACCAAACAAAAGCCGCCCGTCCAGCCCATCACATAGGCCAGGCCTCCGGGTTGCTGACCGTTGCCAGAAAAGCCCTGCAGATAAAGCGCACCGGCCAGACTGATGAATGAGGCCGCGCTCATCCAATCGGCGGCTGTGGCCATGCCGTTGTACATGGCCGGAATGCGGCGTCCGGCGACATAGTATTCGTCCTCGTCAGAAGTGCGGCCGGATATGCCAATCAAGGCATAAATCATCACCGTGCTGAAAAGGAAAATGGGGCCGATCAGGTTACGTGACAGGCCCCACTGCTCGGCCCAGGCCAAGGCACCCATCAAGGTCAGCAAGACCACGATGTACATCAGAACATTGCGATGAATTCGCCAACGGTAGGCACGGGTCATGCCCGATGCTGTTGACTCGCTCATCGCAACGCCTTGATGAGGTGCTTCACCGACCCAGGGCCGTCCAGGTTTCGATCACCGTGTCCGGGTTGAGCGAAATCGAGCTGATGCCCTGATCCATCAACCAGTGCGCGAAGTCCGGATGGTCGCTGGGGCCCTGGCCGCAAATGCCAATGTATTTGCCCTGCGCCAGGCAAGCTTTGATGGCCTGTTCGATCAAAGCCGTCACGGCAGGATCGCGTTCATCAAAGTCCACCGCCAGCAATTCCATGCCCGAGTCGCGGTCCAGACCCAGGGTGAGCTGGGTCAAGTCGTTGGAGCCGATCGAGAAGCCATCAAAGAATTCGAGGAAGCGCTCAGCCAGGATGGCGTTGCTGGGCACCTCGCACATCATGATGACTTTGAGGTCGTTCTCGCCACGGCGCAAGCCCTGGCTGGCCAAGAGTTGGGTGACTTTTTCAGCCTGTCCCAATGTACGCACAAAAGGCACCATGATCTGCACATTGGTCAACCCCATCTCGCCGCGCACGCGCTTGAGCGCTTCGCACTCCATGGCAAAGGCTTCACCAAAATCTTCGCTGATGTAGCGGGCGGCTCCCCGGAAACCCAGCATCGGGTTTTCTTCCTCGGGCTCGTAGCGGCTGCCGCCGATCAACTTGCGGTATTCATTGCTCTTGAAGTCCGACAGGCGAACGATGACCGGCTTGGGCCAGAAAGCGGCAGCGATGCTGGCCACACCTTCGGCCACTTTGTCGACGTAAAACGCACGGGGCGAGGCATGACCACGGGCCACCGATTCCACGGCTTTTTTCAGGTCGGCATCGATGGCGGGGTAATCCAGGATGGCTTTGGGATGCACACCGATGTTGTTGTTGATGATGAACTCCAGGCGGGCCAAGCCCACGCCAGCGTTGGGCAGCTGCGCAAAATCAAACGCCAGCTGGGGATTGCCCACGTTCATCATGATTTTGGTCTTGATCTCGGGCAAAACACCGCGCTGCACTTCACTGACTTCAGTTTCCAGCAAGCCGTCGTAGATGTGACCGGTGTCGCCCTCTGCACAGCTCACGGTGACCAAAGTGCCCTCTTTGAGCTGCTCCGTGGCATGACCGCAGCCGACCACAGCCGGAATGCCCAGCTCGCGGGCAATGATGGCGGCGTGGCAGGTGCGGCCACCGCGGTTGGTCACGATGGCGCTGGCACGCTTCATCACCGGCTCCCAGTTCGGGTCGGTCATGTCGGTCACCAGCACATCGCCAGGCTGAACCTTGTCCATCTCGCTGATGTTGTGCACCAGGCGCACGGGGCCCGTGCCGATTTTCTGACCAATCGCGCGGCCTTCGGCCAGCACCGTGCTCTTGCCCTTGAGTTTGTAACGCAGCTCGGGCGTGCCTTTGGCCTGGCTTTTGACGGTCTCCGGGCGTGCCTGCAGGATGTAGAGCTGCCCATCGGTGCCGTCTTTGCCCCACTCGATGTCCATCGGGCGACCGTAGTGCTGCTCGATGACCACCGCGTATTTCGCCAATTGTTCAATTTCAGCGTCGGTCAGGCTGTAGCGGTTGCGCAGTTCTGCGGGCACGTCCACGGTTTTGACCAGCTTGCCCGAAGCGGCTTTTTCTTCAGGGCTGGCAAACACCATCTCGATCAATTTGGAGCCCAGGTTGCGACGGATCACGGCGCGGTTACCTGCCGCCAGCATGGGCTTGTGCACATAAAACTCGTCAGGGTTGACGGCACCCTGCACCACGGTCTCGCCCAGACCATAGCTGGACGTGATGAAGACCACATCTTCGAAACCGGATTCGGTGTCGATGGTGAACATCACACCCGCTGCGCCCAAGTCGGAGCGCACCATGCGCTGCACACCGGCCGACAAGGCCACTTCGGCATGGGCAAAGCCCTTGTGCACCCGGTAGCTGATGGCTCGGTCGTTGTACAAAGAGGCAAACACCTCTTTCATTTTGTGCAGCACATCGTCGATGCCGACCACGTTGAGGAAAGTTTCCTGCTGGCCTGCAAACGATGCATCGGGCAAGTCTTCCGCCGTGGCCGATGAACGAACCGCGAAAGACGCCTCAGGGTTGCCACCTTGCAAACGGGCAAACTCGTCACGGATGGCTTTTTCAAGATCGGCGGGGAAAGGCTGAGCCTCAACCATCGCCCGGATTTCGGCACCCACTGCGGCCAACGCACGCACGTCTTCGGTGTCCAGCGCATCCAGGCGGGCATTGATGCGCTCGGTCAACCCATCGAACTTTAAAAATTCGCGAAAAGCATGGGCCGTGGTGGCAAAGCCCGTGGGCACACGCACGCCCGAAGGCAGCTGGGAAATCATCTCACCCAGGCTGGCATTCTTGCCACCGACCGACTCGACATCGGTCATTCGCAATTTCTCAAACGGCACGACCAAAGCGGCCTGATCAAACAAAACAGACATGAGAAGCTCCAAAGTTAAAAACCGGGCTCCATGTGTCAGGCGGGGTTGTGTTGTTCTGTTTATGGAACCGCAAACCTGAGGGCCATGGATAATGAAATCATTTTAGGGGCTTGGCTGCCCCTGGCCTTTGAAATTTTTGAGTCCACCATGTCCAAACGCACTGTTTTTTTCGTCTCTGATGGCACCGGCATCACCGCAGAAACCTTTGGCAATGCCATCCTGGCCCAGTTCGAGATGAAATCCCGGCATGTCCGGCTGCCTTTCACAGACACCATCGACAAGGCGCACCAGGCGGTTCGGCAGATCAACCACACAGCAGAAACCGAAGGTCACAAACCGATTGTGTTCACCACGCTGGTGAACATGGAAGTTCTCAAAGTGCTGCAAGAGCACTGCCAAGGCATGTTGCTGGACATGTTTGGCACCTTCGTCCACCCGCTGGAAAAAGAGCTGGGCATCAAGTCACACCACCGGGTGGGCCGTTTTTCGGACGTCAGCAAAAGCAAGGAATACCACGATCGGATCGAGGCGATCAACTTCTCATTGGCCCATGACGACGGCCAGTCCAACAGGGATCTGGAGTCGGCAGACGTCATCCTGGTGGGTGTCAGCCGCAGCGGCAAAACCCCCACCAGCCTTTACCTGGCCATGCAGCATGGCTTGAAAGCCGCCAACTACCCCTTGATTCCGGAAGACTTCGACCGCCGCCAATTGCCGCCCGCCTTGGTGCCGCACCGCAAAAAGATCTTCGGCCTGAGCATCCATCCCGACCGTTTGGCCGAAATCCGTGCTGAGCGGCGCCCCGATTCGCGTTACGCCAGCATCGAAAACTGCCGGATGGAAGTCTCTGAAGCCGAGGCCATGATGCGCCGCTCGGGCATCCGCTGGCTGTCCACCACGACCAAGTCAATCGAGGAAATCGCCACCACGATCTTGCAGGAAATCCGGCCCGAACGGCTCATTTACTGAGTCCGCACAGGCCCAGGGCCACTCACTGAGCCAAAGTGGCCGCAATCCGCTCTGCACACTGGCGGGCCACCGCCGGATCACGGGCCTCGACCATGACGCGCACCAGCGGCTCGGTACCGCTGGCGCGAATCAAAACCCGGCCCGAATCACCCAACTCGGACTCAGCGGTTTTGGTGGCATCCCACAAGGGTTGATGGCCTTGCCAATCAAAGCCCGGTTTCAGGCGCACATTGATCAAGGTTTGCGGGAACAAATCAATGCCGTGCAGCAATTGCGCCATGGTCTGGCCGCTGCCCACACAAGCCTGCAAGACCTGCAAGGCACTGATCAAGCCATCGCCCGTGGTGTGCTTGTCCAAAGCCAGCAAATGGCCAGAACCCTCACCGCCAAGCAACCAACCTTTGTCGTGCAAGACCTCCAGCACGTAGCGATCGCCCACCTTGGCGCGTACGAACTGAACGCCCTTCTTCTTGAGCGCCACTTCGACCGCCATATTGGTCATGAGGGTCCCGACGGCACCCGGCACGGCCTCGTCCCGCGCCAGGCGATCGGCCACCATCAGGTACAGCAACTCATCGCCATTGAACAAGCGCCCGCTGGCATCCACCAGCTGCAAACGGTCCGCATCGCCATCCAGCGCCACGCCGTAATCGGCTTGATGGTCCTTGACCAGTTGCACCAAGGCCTCGGGGTGCGTGGCCCCCACACCTTTATTGATGTTCAACCCATCAGGGGCACAGCCCATGGAAATGACTTCGGCACCCAACTCGTGAAACACCTTGGGCGCGATCTGGTAGGCCGCGCCGTGCGCGGCATCCACCACGATCTTCAGCCCCTTGAGGGTCAAATCGTTGGAGAAGGTGCTTTTGCAAAACTCGATGTAACGGCCAGCCGCATCATCGAGACGCCGGGTCTTGCCCAATGCGGCCGAATCCACCCACACCGGGTCTTCCAGCAAAGCGGCTTCAACGGCCTCTTCCCAGGCATCGGACAATTTGGTGCCCTGGGCGCTGAAAAATTTGATGCCGTTATCGGCAAACGGATTGTGGCTGGCGCTGATGACGACGCCCAATGAAGCACGCTGCGCTCGCGTCAAATAAGCCACCGCAGGGGTCGGCACCGGGCCCAGCAAGACGACATCCACGCCTGCCGAGTTGAAACCAGACTCCAGGGCACTTTCCAGCATGTAGCCCGAAATGCGTGTGTCCTTGCCGATCAAGACAGTGGGGTGCGCCTCTTGCGACTTCAACACGCGTCCGACAGCGTGGGCCAAACGCAAAATAAAGTCGGGGGTGATTGGTTTTTGCCCCACTGTGCCGCGAATGCCATCTGTACCGAAATATTGCCGAGCCATGTGAACAGTCCTGATTTTTGTAATTGATTCCGAATTTTATGCGCGACAGCGCCAATGTTTGCCAGCTGGAGGGCGTGATTCAGGCATGGCTGCGCATGGCCTGCCAGACCTGCAAAGCTTCAACCGTTTCCTTGACGTCGTGCACGCGCACCACCGATGCGCCGCGCTCCACCGCCAGCAAAGCCGCAGCCACGCTGGCCGCTTGCCGCGCAGCGGGCTCTGGCACCTGCCCTTGCTTGGCCAGCACAGCACCCAAAGAAGATTTGCGCGACCACCCTGCGAGCAGCGGCGTGCCCAATGTCAACAAGTCTGCCTGGTGTGCCAGCAAGCGAAAGTTCTGCGCCACAGTTTTGCCAAAACCAATGCCCGGATCGAGCATCAAACGCCGGGCATCCACCCCCAAGGTCAACAACTCGTGTTGACGGGCCTGCAAAAAGTTCAGCACGGCGTCCACCACATCGCCCTCCATCGGCGTCACCTGCATGGTTTGGGGCGCATGGTGCATGTGCATCAGACAAACGCCGCAACTCGGATGTGCAGCAACCACCGCAGTTGCCCCCGGCTGTCGCAAGGCCCAGATGTCATTGATGATGTCAACGCCCAGATCCAAAGCCACCTGCATGACCTCGGGCTTGTAGGTGTCCACCGAAATTGGCACTTTCCAGCGGACCAATTCGCGCAGCAAAGGCACCAGACGGTCCAGCTCTTCAGCCAGCGGGACACTGTCTGCACCGGGTCGGGTTGATTCCGCCCCGATGTCCAGAATACCGGCACCATCTTGGAGCAAACGCTCGGCATGCCGCACAGCACCCGCCGTATCGGCATGCCGACCACCATCTGAAAATGAATCCGGCGTCACATTCACAATGCCCATCACGATGGGTTGCGAGAGATCCAGATCAAAACGTGTCGTCCGCCAATTCATGCCGCACCTTTTCTCGTCGTGTCATGTGTGCCAGCACCAATGACAACGGGGCTCAAGGCCCCGTTGTCACAAGTGTTTGGCAAACGCTCAAGCCGCTGTGGCCGCTGGCTCCGCCTGAACTGCGGGGGTACCGCCGCCACTGCCACCACCCGAGGGCGGATTGCGCGGCGTCCAGTCCTTGGGGGGCTGAGGATCACGCCCAGCCATGATGTCATCGATCTGGTCCTTGTCGATGGTCTCCCACTCCAGCAAGGCTTTGGCCATCGCATGCATCTGAGGGCTGTGTTCCTCGATCAAACGGCGGGCCAGTTTGTACTGCTCGTCAATGATGCGGCGCACCTCGGCATCCACCTTTTGCATGGTGGACTCGCTCATGTTGGTGGTCTTCGTCACCGAACGGCCCAGGAACACTTCACCTTCGTTTTCAGCATAGACCATGGGGCCCAAGGCATCGGTCATGCCGTAGCGCATCACCATGTCGCGTGCGATGGAAGTGGCACGCTCAAAGTCGTTGCTGGCACCGGTCGTCATCTGGTTCATGAAGACTTCTTCGGCGATCCGGCCACCAAACAGCATGCTGATCTGGTTCAGCATGAATTCCTTGTCGTAGCTGTAGCGGTCTTGCTCGGGCAAGCTCATCGTCACACCCAGGGCACGGCCACGGGGAATGATGGTGACCTTGTGCACCGGGTCACACTTGGGCAACAACTTGCCAATCAAGGCGTGACCGGCTTCGTGGTACGCGGTGTTGCGGCGCTCGTGTTCGGGCATGACCATGCTCTTGCGCTCGGGGCCCATCAGGATCTTGTCCTTGGCCTTTTCAAAGTCCTGCATCTCCACCACGCGGGCGTTGCGACGGGCAGCCATCAAGGCCGCCTCGTTGCACAGGTTGGCCAGATCGGCACCGCTCATGCCAGGCGTGCCACGAGCGATCACATCGGCCTTGACGTCCTGGCCAATCGGCACTTTGCGCATGTGCACATTCAGGATTTGCTCACGGCCACGGATATCCGGCAAAGTCACGTAGACCTGCCGGTCAAAACGACCAGGACGCAGCAAAGCCGCATCCAGAATGTCAGGACGGTTGGTGGCGGCCACCACGATCACGCCCAAATTGGTCTCGAAACCGTCCATCTCGACCAGCATCTGGTTGAGGGTCTGCTCGCGCTCGTCGTTGCCACCGCCCAGGCCTGCGCCACGCTGGCGACCAACCGCATCAATTTCATCGATGAAGATGATGCAAGGTGCATTTTTCTTGGCGTTTTCGAACATGTCGCGCACGCGGGCTGCACCCACGCCGACAAACATCTCCACAAAGTCCGAACCGGAAATGCTGAAGAACGGGACCTTGGCTTCGCCTGCGATGCCTTTGGCCAGCAAAGTTTTACCTGTGCCTGGAGGGCCCACCAGCAGCAAGCCACGGGGAATGCGGCCACCGAGCTTTTGAAACTTCTGCGGGTCTTTCAGGAAGTCCACGACTTCCTTGACCTCTTCCTTGGCTTCATCGCAGCCTGCGACGTCGGCAAAAGTCACTTGGTTGTTGTTCTCGTCCAGCATGCGGGCTTTGGACTTGCCAAAGCTGAAGGCACCGCCTTTGCCGCCGCCTTGCATCTGGCGCATGAAGTACACCCACACGCCGATCAGCAGCAGCATGGGCCCCCAGCTGACGAGCAGCGTCATGAGCACAGAGCCCTCTTCGCGTGGCTTGACGTCGAATTTCACACCACTGTTGATCAGGTCACCCACCAAGCCCCGGTCCAGGTAAGTGGCCGTGGTCTTGATGCGCCGCTCATCGGTGGTGATGGCCAGGATTTCTGTCCCCCCAGGCCCCTCTTGAATGGTGGCGGTTTTGATGCGGTTACCGCGCACTTCTTCCAGAAAGTCCGAATACCCGACGGCATTCGCACCCGCTGCACCACGGCTGTCAAACTGTTTGAACACAGTGAACAGCACCATGGCTATCACCACCCAAACGGCGATCTTGGAAAACCAGGGGTTATTCAAGCGAGGCTCCAATCGAAAAAATCATGTTGTCATTTTAGGCCTGTGCACCGAGGCTTCCTTGCGCCAATCGGTGTTTTGGCCCTGCAAAACACGGGAATTACGCTGACCGGGGTGAAATCAGGCCAATGCCCACCAGAAAAGTCTCCGAAGACTTGTCGCGCGATGACTTGGGCTTGATGGGTTTGACCACTTTGAATGTGGCCTTGAACAACTTGACCAGCTGGCTGTAGCCGCTGCCATGAAAGAGCTTGACCACGAAGGCACCCTGAGGCTTGAGGTGGTTTTGTGAAAACTCCAAAGCCAGCTCGATCAAATGGGCAATGCGCGCAGCATCGGATGACTCGATGCCCGACAGGTTGGGCGCCATGTCGGACACGACCACATCGGCCTGACGCCCGGCCACAGCGGCTTCCAGTTGCGCCAGAACCGCGTCTTCGCGAAAGTCTCCCTGGATGAACTGAACACCCTCGATCGGCTCCATGGGCAAGAGGTCCAAAGCCACAATGGTGCCGTTGAGCTCGCCCACTGCCGCCCCACCAGGTGACAAACGTCGACGCAGGTACTGGCTCCAAGCCCCCGGCGCAGAACCCAGGTCCACCACCAAATGCCCGGGACGGATCAAGCCCAAGGTCTCATCGATCTCCTTGAGTTTGTACGCTGCGCGCGCCCGATAGCCCTCTTTTTGGGCC
>JACCDQ011343131.1_pt1 | contig 10609 bp, 9 predicted proteins | sample 7446031 | NCBI WGS metagenome assembly JACCDQ01 (sample SAMN15323442, study PRJNA562643) | freshwater metagenome | isolation source: river surface water | place: USA:Blue River Watershed | collected 2017-08-17
GACTTGGCCGCCCGCACCGAAGATTTACGGAGGTATCTTTGACTACGATGCCAAATCAGAACGCCTAAGAACCGTTAACGCATCGCTCGAAGATCCCACGGTCTGGAACGACCCCAAAAAAGCCCAAGAGCTGGGCAAAGAGAAAAAAGCGCTTGACGGTGTGGTGGTCACACTGAACACCCTCACCTCCGAGCTTTCAGACAACAACGAGTTGTTTGAAATGAGCAAAGAGGAAGGCGATGACGCTGGCTTACTCACCATTGAAGTTGAGGCCAACAAGCTGTCCACCATTGTGGAAGAGCTTGAATTCCGTCGCATGTTCAACAATGAAGCCGATTCCTGCAACGCCTTCTTGGACATCCAAGCCGGTGCAGGCGGCACAGAAGCTTGCGACTGGGCCAGCATGCTAATGCGCCAATACTTGAAATACGCAGAACGCAAAGGTTTCAAAGTCACCGTTGAAGACGAGTCGCCTGGCGACGTGGCAGGCATCAAAGGCGCCACACTCAAGTTTGAAGGTGAATACGCCTTTGGATTGCTGCGCACAGAAACAGGCGTGCACCGTCTGGTGCGCAAGTCACCCTTTGACTCATCTGGAGGCCGTCACACCAGCTTTGCCAGTATTTTTGTGTACCCCGAAGTGGACGACTCTATCGAGATTGACATCAACCCAGCCGACGTTCGCACCGACACCTTCCGTGCCAGTGGCGCGGGGGGGCAGCACATCAACAAGACCGACTCTGCCGTTCGTTTGACGCACATTCCCACAGGCATTGTGGTGCAGTGTCAGGACGGCCGCAGCCAACACAGCAACCGTGATGTCGCCTGGAAACGCCTGCGCTCACGTTTGTACGACTTTGAGATGCGCAAGCGCATGGAAGCACAGCAAAAGTTGGAAGACACCAAGACCGATGTAGGTTGGGGTCACCAAATTCGCAGCTACGTGCTCGACCAAAGTCGCATCAAAGATTTACGCACCAACGTTGAAATGTCCAACACCCAAAAAGTGTTGGACGGTGACTTGGACGCGTTCATTGAAGCCTCGCTCAAACAAGGTGTCTGACACAGCTGGCCCTGCCAGCGTGTTGCACCGACCCATGGAGATTTTTTGTGATGCTTGAAGCCCCTACAAAAGCCATCCGCCGTGTTGATTACACAGCGCCGGCGTTTTGGATCGACACCGTCGATTTGACATTTGATTTAGACCCCACCAAAACACGCGTGCTCAACAAAATGCGTGTACGCCGCAACCCTGATGTAGCACCCCAAGCCCTGCGCCTCGATGGCGAAGAGTTGAACTTGGCGCGCGTCATGGTCAATGGCGGAGGTACCTCCTTCAAAATGGACGGCAACCAGCTGGTCCTTGAAAATTTACCCGAAGGCCACGACGCTTTTGACTTGGAAATTTTCACCACTTGCAATCCGCTTAAAAACACACAACTGTCTGGCCTGTACGTCAGCCGTGATTCTTTCTTCACGCAATGTGAAGCCGAGGGCTTTCGCCGCATCACGTACTTTCTCGACAGACCTGATGTGATGGCCAGCTACACCGTCACCTTGCGTGCCGATGCACAGCAATACCCCGTGTTGTTGTCCAACGGCAACTTGGTGGAACAAGGCAGCCTGGACGACGGTCGTCACTTTGCCAGATGGATTGACCCCCACAAGAAGCCTTGCTACTTGTTTGCATTGGTTGCAGGCAAATTGGTGGCGCGTGAACAGCGAATCGTGTCGCGCTCAGGCAAGGAGCACTTGCTGCAAGTGTTCGTGCGCCCTGGCGACTTGGACAAGACTGAACACGCCATGAACTCACTGATGGCCAGTGTGGCCTGGGACGAGGCGCGTTTTGGTTTGCCTCTCGATTTAGAGCGCTTCATGATTGTGGCCACCAGCGACTTCAACATGGGCGCGATGGAAAACAAAGGCCTGAACATTTTCAACACGAAATTTGTGCTGGCCAGTCCTGCCACGGCGACGGATGCCGACTTTGCCGGTATCGAGAGCGTTGTGGGTCATGAGTATTTTCACAACTGGACGGGCAATCGCATCACGTGCCAAGATTGGTTCCAACTCTCTCTCAAAGAAGGCTTAACTGTTTTCCGCGATCAAGAATTCAGCCAAGACATGGCTGGCGTTGCAAGTGCCCGCGCCGTCAAACGCATTGAAGATGTACGCGTTCTCCGTACGGTTCAATTTCCGGAAGATGCAGGTCCGATGGCGCACCCAGTCAGGCCAGATGCCTACGTAGAAATCAACAATTTCTACACCGTCACCATTTATGAAAAAGGCGCCGAGGTGGTTCGCATGATGCAAACCCTGCTCAGCGCACCGGGAGACGAAGATGGCAAGCAAGGTTTTGCCAAGGGCATGAAGCTGTATTTTGAGCGCCACGATGGTCAGGCAGTGACCTGCGATGACTTTGCACAAGCCATTGCAGATGCCAACCCCCACTCACACTTGGCGCAACAATTGACGCAGTTCAAACGCTGGTACAGCCAATCTGGTACGCCGCGTGTTCACGCCAACAGTTCCTATGACAGTGAAGCGAAAACCTTCACCTTGACGCTTTCACAAAGCTGCGCGCCAACACCCGATCAAGCTGTGAAAGAACCCTTTGTCATCCCCGTCACTGTGGGTCTTTTGAGCGAAACCGGACAGTCCTTGAATGTTCAATTGCAAGGCGAATCCGGCACGGCGAACCAAAGCAAAACCTTGGTGCTTAACCAAGCGTCTCAAAGCTTTGTTTTTGAAAACATTGAAAGCGCGCCGACCCCCTCATTGCTTCGCAACTTCAGCGCACCCGTTAACTTAGACTGCGCATTGACAGACACGCAATGGCTCACTTTACTGGCACACGACCCTGATGCTTTCAATCGCTGGGAAGCGGGGCAACGCTTGGCTGTTCAAGCCGCGCTTCGATTCATTCGCAGAGGCGGCAACACGCAAACAGACAAGGTGTTGGGCGCTGACTTCATTGACGCCATGCGTGCTGTCCTTCAACATCCTGACTTGGACGCCGCCTTCAAAGAATTGGTACTCACACTGCCCTCAGAAACCTACATTTCTGAACAGTTGGAATCGGTTGATCCGCAACAAGTTCACGCCGTTCGTGAAGCCATGAAATTGCAATTGGCGACCAGTTTGTTTGCGCAATGGGAAACCTGCTACGAGCAAAACCGCGTCCTGGGTGCTTACTCCCCAGATGCCATTTCAAGTGGCAAACGCTCACTCGGCGGCATGGCCCTCCACATGTTGTGCTTGGTTGCACAGCATCAAGGCACATCCGTTTGGCCAGGCAAAGCCCTCCAAGCGTTCAAAGATGCCCACAACATGACCGACCGCTTCAATGCTTTAGCTGCACTGGTGGGCAGCGGACATGAATTGGCATCAACGGCCTTGGCGCAATTCCATGCGCTGTTCAAGAACGAGGATTTGGTCATCGACAAATGGTTTGCATTGCAAGCCAGCACGCCCGACCGAGGCGGCAATATTTTGCCTATCGTTCGCCAACTCATGCAGCATCCAGACTTCAACTTGCGCAACCCCAACCGCGCACGCAGTTTGATTTTCAGCTATTGCAGCGCCAACCCTGGCGGCTTCCATCGCAGCGATGCAGCAGGCTATGTCTTCTGGAGCGAGCGTGTCATTGAGTTGGATGCCATCAATCCACAAGTTGCAGCGCGCCTGGCTCGTGCCTTGGACCGCTGGAGAAAGCTGACGGAACCGTACCGCCAAGCAGCCAAAGCAGCCATTGAGCGCGTTGCCGCAAAATCTGACTTGAGCGACGATGTGCGCGAAGTTGTCACCCGCGCTTTGGCCGAATAACACCCTTCTACCGGAGTCATGTCCATGTCCCAAAAAATTTCATTGTCTCGTTATTTGGTGGAGCAACAACGAAGCAAGGGTCACATTCCTTCGCAGTTGCGTCTCTTGCTTGAAGTGGTTGCGCGGGCATGCAAAAGCATCAGCCACGCGGTCAACAAAGGCGCCTTGGGTGGCGTCTTAGGCAGTGCTGACATTGAAAACGTTCAAGGTGAAATTCAGAAAAAGCTGGACATCATTGCCAATGAAGTGTTGATCGAAGCCAATGAATGGGGTGGTCATTTGGCGGCCATGGCGTCCGAAGAAATGGAAACCATTCACTTGGTCCCTAACCGTTACCCTCAAGGTGAATACCTGTTGATGTTTGACCCTTTGGATGGGTCTAGCAACATTGATGTGAATGTGAGCATTGGCACTATTTTCAGTGTGCTTAAAAAAGCGGAAGGCCAACAGGCTCTTAGCGAAGAAGACTTCTTACAACCCGGCCACCAACAAGTCGCTGCTGGTTACTGCATCTACGGCCCACAAACGACGCTGGTTCTTACCGTGGGAGATGGCGTGGCCATGTTCACTTTAGACCGTGAGCAAGGCTCGTTTGTGCTCACCCAAGAAAACGTTCGAGTTCCCGAAGACACCAAAGAGTTCGCCATCAACATGAGCAACATGCGCCACTGGGATGCCCCAGTCAAGCGCTATGTGGACGAGTGTTTGCAAGGCAAAGAGGGTGTTCGCGGCAAAGACTTCAACATGCGCTGGATTGCCAGCATGGTGGCCGATGTTCACCGCATTCTGACGCGTGGCGGTATTTTCATGTACCCCTGGGACAAGCGTGAACCCCACAAAGCGGGCAAGTTGCGATTGATGTACGAAGCCAATCCGATGAGCTGGCTCATCGAGCAAGCCGGTGGTGCCGCGACCAACGGCCGCGAAAGAATTTTGGACCTTCAACCTCAACAACTGCACGAACGTGTCAGCGTGATCCTGGGCTCCAAAAATGAGGTAGAGCGTGTCACACGCTACCACTTGGAAAAATAATCGACCATGGCTCAGCAAAAGGGACTCATTGAGTCCCTTTTTTCATTGAGGCAAGGATTTGATTTTGTCTTCCCAAAGTTGAATCAACCGTTTGCGTTCAGCCGCCTGCCCATATTTGTTGTAATCGTACTTAATGAGCCTGATTTTTTTAATGTCTGGCACGCGTGGATCGACAACGGTTGCCATGTTCGAAGGCACTTGGAAACCCCTGGCAGCAAATGCAAATTGTTGCGCCTGAGGTGTCAAAGCCCATTCATAAAAACGTTTTGCAGCCTCCAAATGAGGCGCACCTTTGATGATGGACATGCTGCCGATCTCTGCCCCAGTTCCTTCCGCAGGCGTGAAGGCTTCAATGGGAAAGCCTGCAGCCTTTTCTCCAGGCGCCAAAGCGATGAAGCCAATCGCAATGGCTGCTTCACCACGCGATACAGCCTTGATAGGGGCTTCACCTGAACGGGGGTACCCGCTCATGTTGCGGTGCAGTTTGGCCATGTAGTCCCAAGCTTGCGACTCACCCATCAATTGAACCAAAGTGGCCAAGGCCGTGTAGGCAGCGCCACTTGAACCTGGATTGGCCATTTGAATTTCACCCTTGTATTCTGGTTTGAGCAAATCAGCCCAAGAGGTGGGTGTTGGCAACTTGCGCTTGGCCAAAACTTCTTTGTTGTAAAAAATACCCAAAGGCCCCAAGTACAAACCGACAGACCTCCCCCCAGATTGCTCATATTGCGCCTTGGCCCAAGGGTGCAATTGGGCCAGCGCAGGCGACTGGTAAACCGCCGTTAAGTCCAACTGTGCAGCAGCCAAATGAGGATCCCCGGTGCCCCCAAACCAAATGTCAATTTTCGGGTTGGCTTTTTCTGCATTCACTTGGGCCAAGGCCTCCCCCGTACTGCGCTGCAAAATATTCACTTTGATGCCCGTCACCCGAGGAAAAGTCACTTGGATTAAATTGCACCAATCCGATTGCACAGAACACAGAATGTTCAATTGTTGCTCTTGTGCATTAGCAACGGGGGAATAAACGCTCAGCAAGCATGCGGCGGATGCAAACAAACTGCGAACTGAAGTCATCAATGTCATATCGGCTCTCTCAGATAGGATACTTTTCATCATAATGGTACCCAGAAAATCGTCCAAACGAGTTTGTCTCGTACATACAGTCATCCATTCTTTGTGAACTTGAATTACCATTCAGCATGAGCACACCCTTTGATGACATGGTCAATGCTTATCTGCAAGCTTTGAGTTCGCCTGAGCCAAATCTTCCCATTGCACCCATTTCATCTCACGCACCTGCAGAAGACGCCCCTTGCTGTCTGATTTGCGCCCCTCACCCCGATGACGAATCGCTGGTGGGTGGCTTGGCGCTTCGAATGCGACACCAAGAAGCTTGGCGAGTGGTCAACTTGTCCATCACGCTAGGCAGTCAAACGGATCGCAGGCAAGCGCGCTGGCATGAAGCCCAAGCCGCTTGCAACTATTTGGGGTTTGATTTGGCCAGCCCCTTGGGAATTCAGGAACATGCTTTTGAGAACATCACGCTCCAAGCATTTGAAGCACAAAGTCCGCATTGGCTCAACTGCGTTGCCAATCTGGCCATTCAACTCCAAGTCTTCAAGCCGCGCATGATCATTGTTCCACATGCCATGGACGGCCACACCACCCATTGCGCAACCTATCATTTGTTGATGCAGGCTTTGCCTTTGGCCAAACTCACAGAAAGCTGTCACTTGTTGCTTTCTGAATATTGGAATACGCAACTCTCGCCTCGACTGATGCTGGCCTTGAGTCCCACTGAAGTAGGACAAATGATGACGGCAACTGCGATGCACACCGGCGAAGTAATGCGCAACCCTTACCACCGAAGCCTTCCAGCTTGGCTCATCGACGGTGCTCGCAGAGGCGCAGAGCGTGTTGGCTTGCCTGGCCAAGCTGCAACAGGCATGACCATGGCTGCTTTGTATGGCTGGTTAATCTGGGATGGTTCGTTGCGAGAAGGGCCCAAGGCCTTGGTGAAGATTGGCGACACCATGCCAGATTTTTTATCGTCAACTTATCCTTCTAATTGACTTTGAGGCTTGATGTGACAAAACAAATTGGTGTACTTTTTTTCAAGCATTTCTGCTGTTGCTTGATGGGTTTGAGTCTAGCCGTTCCCATTGCGACACAGGCGGCCCAAGTGAAATCAATTGACCAACTCGACATCAACCAATACATGGGGAGTTGGTATGAAATTGCCAAACTTCCCAACTGGTTTCAACGCAATTGCGCTCAAAACACCAAAGCGACATACAAACTGATCAACCCTGCAGAAATTCAAGTTCTCAATCAATGCCAAGCAGCCAATGGTGAAATGATCCAAGCCTTGGGCATGGCCAGACCCCGCGCCAATGGGCTGCCAGCGCAGCTTGAAGTGCGTTTTGCGCCAAGTTGGTTAGGTTGGCTTCCCTTGGTATGGGGAGATTACTGGGTGTTGGATTTAGACCCGCAGTACCAGCTTGCCGCAGTGGGCGATCCCAGCAAAAAATACCTCTGGATCTTGTCGCGTACTCCTCAAATTTCAGAAGCTTCCTACAAGGCTTTGACGCAGCGGCTGTTGTTGATGGGTTTTGACGTCAGTCGACTCGAAAAAACAACGCAAAATTAAGCAAACTTTGCCAGATGCGATAGCATGCCAATTGTGAAAAGTGATTGCAATTGATTGCACGCTTGCAGCAACCTACGCCATCCAACTAAGGAGACCTCAATGAAAACTCGTTCAACCCTCACATTGATCGCCTCTTGCCTGACGCTGCTCAGCGGCAGTGCAGTATTTGCACAATCAGCCGATCCTGCCGTCAAAAAATCTGAGGCTGGCATTTGTCATGATAAATCTAGCACCAGTTATGGCACCACTAAGAAATTCGAAGCCTTTCCCAACATGGAAGCTTGCTTGAAAAGTGGTGGCCGTGCACCTGCCAATGCCGCAGTAGCCGAAGTTGTTGTCAAAAAGTCGGACAGCGGCATCTGCCACGACAAAAGCAGTGCCAGCTACGAAAAAACTCAGAAATTCACGCCCTTCAAAACACTCGATGAGTGCGTGAAGAGTGGCGGCACTTTGCCCAAAAAATAAAGCGGGGCAATTGAATATCTAGTGCGCATGCATGGCAGCATTTGGGGTCTGATGCCTTAGTTGCCAATCAATTGGCACGGTGCCTTGATGTGACGGGCTTCACGCTGCTCGTCACAATGTTGGATGGCTTTGCGCTGCGCTACCGCAGATAATTTGACATAAATAGAGCACGCAAAGGCCATTTTGCTGTCGTCCGTTCGGCTATCAAAAGCAGCCGCACAATGTCCAAACTTTCCTAGATGCGGCTTGTTGGCGTTCCAACTCGTTTGCAAGGACATGGGCAACAATTCAGCTGCGATGCGTTGATGCTCTTCTGTAGCATTTACAACAGCAGGAATCCCTCCACCGATCAGTAGCGCAATACCAAAGACCTTTTGCCACATGGTGTACTCCTTTTCGGGCCTTCGTTAAATAGGCTCTTCAATCGATGGAACAACCGGTTGCGTGCTTGGCGTTTGAACTGAATCTGCAGAGAGAGTGTCAAATGCAACGGCTCTGAAAATTTCACGGAGCATTTTTTTCTCGGGCAACGAAAGCGCTCTCGTTAATCGATGGCGCATGCGGAGCAGCAACTGGCGATCAACCTCTTGCGGGATTCCGCGATTGATGTGAAGTTCATCACGCAACTCTTCACGCTTATCTTCTGGCTCTTCTGCCCACCATGACTGAATCACCTCGGTCATGGTCTGGCGAATCACTTCTGGGTCCTCAGGCACTGCATTGCCCTCCTTGGACACCACACCCTGGAGAATTTCGGCCAGTGCTTTGGGTTGAACCACAATACGCCGGTCGGCCTGCGACAACAAGCGACCCCATCCAGGATCAGTTTGGTGCAATTTAGGCATGTTGCGAGCGGCATCATCCGCCAGAATGTGGACAAACATCCCCGTCAGCTGTGCGTTGTCAATCGCAGTCAACAAGCGTTCGTCGTCTGACGCCAACAGCACATGATCACAAGCACCGTGCTGGGCCAAACGGCTCAAATCTTGGCCCATGCTTTGGAGCAGTGACACGCCGCCATCGGCATCGTGCGACAGAACTCTGCGAACAATTTGACCGTCCACATCCAATGTCTCTTGATCTTCAGAGTACCAATAAATTCTTTGGACATCGAGGTCCAAACCTGCTTGTGACAACGCATCGCCCAAAAATTGGGACAAGCCCTGCCTGTTCACACTTTCCTGCTTGGATTTTGTTTGGGCATGCTGCGCTAGCCATGACAAATAGCGCGCATCAACGAGTGCAATGCATCGTTGGGCAGCGTTATCTTGGTGTTTTCGATGAGCTTCTTTGGAAGCATGAGAAAAATAATCGCGTTTCATCGCAGGCTTGATCCCTAAAATAAGTCATAAAAGGACAAGCGCATCAGCTTGTCCACACGTAGCGGGTCTGCGAACCCATGAGTCTATTTTAACGATGCGAGCGCAGACAAAGGCATTAAACTTGGCTATTCTTTGATTTAGATCTACGCCCTTCCATGTCCCACTACGATCTCTACGCCATTGGCAACGCCTTGGTCGACTCCGAATACGAAGTTTCTGACGCGCTGCTTCAAAAGATGGGCATCAGCAAGCGCCACATGACACTGATCGACACCCCCCGTCGCGCAGAGTTGTTGGACCATGTCACCCACCTCCAACCCAGGCAAACTGGCGGCGGCTCTGCCGGCAACACGGTGGTGGCTTTGGCGCAATTGGGTGGCAAAGCTTTCTATTCCTGCAAAGTAGCGCACGACAATTTGGGCGATTTTTACGTCAAAGACCTTCAAGCCCAAGGCGTTGATACCAACCTCACGCACACACGCGCTTCGGAGGGACAAACCGGCAGCTGCATGGTCTTGGTCACCCCCGATGCTGAAAGAAGCATGTGCACATTTCTGGGGGTTTCAGCAGAACTGGACGACGCTGCCCTGCACGCCCAAGACATTGTCAAATCCAAGATTTATTACATGGAAGGCTACTTGGCTGCATCACCTACAGGTTTGAATGCAGCACTCAAAGGGCGACAGATTGCACGCGAAGCAGGCGTGGCCTTGGCGCTTACCCTCAGTGATGTCAGCATGATTCAATTTTGCAAAGCTGGTTTAGATGCCATGCTAGGTGATGGTGTTGATTATTTGTTCTGCAACCAAGAAGAAGCCCAGGTGTGGTGCGGCACCGAAGATCTGGAAACTATTCGCAGCACTTTGAAGAAATTGGCCAAAATAATTTGCCTCACACGCGGTCCCGAAGGTTCCGAAGTATTGACGGCCGATCAGTCGTGGCATGTGCCAGCTGAAAAAGTCAAAGCCATTGACACCAACGGCGCTGGCGACATGTTTGCCGGTGCATTCTTGTATGCCGTCACGAGGGGCTACGCCCCCAATCAAGCTGCCACGCTGGGCAATCACGCTGCAGCCGCTGTGGTCAGCCAACATGGCAACCGTTTAACACTGGGACAACTCAGTGCCATCAAAGCTTACGCGCTTCCGCCTCTCAAATAAAGAGACTCTCGCTTCATCGGCTTGAGTTAATAGGATTGTGCTTGTGATAGCGGCACAGCTGCCGCATCTTTTGCAGCCAGCAAAGGCGTTTGAAGCCCCTCTGGCAAAGGCCATTCAATGCCAAGCGCGGGGTCACTCCACAAAAGGCTACGCTC
>JACCDQ011844660.1_pt1 | contig 10609 bp, 4 predicted proteins | sample 7446031 | NCBI WGS metagenome assembly JACCDQ01 (sample SAMN15323442, study PRJNA562643) | freshwater metagenome | isolation source: river surface water | place: USA:Blue River Watershed | collected 2017-08-17
AAAAGTGGTAACGCAAGAAAAGGTTAAAAACGCAAGATTAAAAGCAAATGACCTTCAGCTCAAACTCAAAATTGCCAACATCGAACGCTGGCTAGGCCTACTCATTGCACTTTTCGCTACGAGTCTTGCGGGGCTTATCTATTTCATCTCCAAGCGCAAGCGAAAGGTGCAAGAAATCCAATTCAACGACCTCAAAGAAGAAAACGAAGAACACAAAACGCTCCTAGCCACCGAGCGCCGCAACCTAGAACTCGAGCAAGAAATTGCCTCCATGAAAGAGCGCGAACTCACCGCCCTCAGCCTTCAATTCTACGAACTCCAAGAATCGATCATCGAAGACCTCAAGCAACTCGAAAAACTAGAACACACCCCTGAAATTAACCGCCTTCGCAAAAAATGGGCGCGCCAGGTCAAAGAGAAAAACTACTGGCAAGAGTTCGAACTCAAGTTCACCGCCCTCCACCCCGACTTCCTCCAAAAGCTCCAAAAAGCCCACCCCCAACTCACCAAAAAAGACGCCGACTTCTGCGCCCTCGTCCGCCTCAACCTCTCCAACAAAGAGATCGCCTCCCTCACTCAAATCTCTTACGAAAGCGTCATCAGCAAGAAATACAAACTACGCAAAAAACTAGGGTACAAAACCGATCATGACTTCTTAGAATTTTTGCATTCGATCAGTAGTTAAACCCCTACAATCCCTTTTATTTATTGGTTTTTAAGGCATTTTTATAAATTATTCGATGGAATAATCGGTGAGGGAATGTCTATAAATATTCTATAGTTTGTCTATAACGCTAATTTGTACATAGATGGTAAATTTGCAATTCTATATTCAAAAACCATATTTATGACAAAAAGAAAACTATTTGTTAATACTTTAGGATTTGTGGCATTATTCTTTGCTTCAGTGATTGGGGTTAATGCACAAACACTCATTGCACATTATCCTTTCAATAACACACTTTCAGCTACTACCGGCAATTTTGGAGATGCTACAGCGGGCACAGCAATACTCGGATCTTCGAGTATTTGCACTGACAATCTTAACGATTTTACATCCGGACTTAAAACACCTAACATTTCAACTTTAAGCACCAACAGTTTTCAAATTGAATTTATTGTAAACCTAAGTAATCTTCCTACCCATGCAAACGCTCCCCTCTTCGTAATTAATAGTGGTTCACGTTATTTTGGCTTGGTGATGAATTCGTCTGGGCAATTAAAAATTCATTATAATAATTATTATCAATCAACCATTGCATCAGGAGTTACATTATCAACCAACACAAATTACTTCATTCAACTACAATATATCAACGGTATCTCAACATTAAAAGTTAATAATCAAACCTACCTAACTATTTCCCTCCCGACTCTTGATCAGCAAAATTCTGACAGAACCATTTACCTAGGGGATAATCCTGGTGCGCCACAAACAAATGCAGCCATCTCTGGGTGTTTCAGTGATTTAAAGATTTATAATAATCCAGTTGCATTTTTTCCAACATTATCTATAAATACCTCTGGTGAAATAGGTACATCTGGAACAAATTGGTCTATCGTCGGAAATGAACTTATTGTCGTTGGACCCGCTTCAATACGCGCCTCTGTAATTGAAAATGCTTTGGCTGTTGGCGATTTACTAATAAAAGGAAACAATGAATCTGTTGGTAATATTACGATCGGGGAACCGATTAATTATTCTGGTGCTAATGTGAGAAATTTGACTTTTGGAACAACTACAAACACAGGAGACATTGATGTCAATGCTAATCTTAGTATTAACGCAAACGTTACCTTTAACAGTTCAACAACTAGCATGATCTCAAGTGCTACAATAACAACATATGCCGGGACAATTTTGACATATAATATTTCTCTTTCCTCAAATTACCAATTTATAGATGGAGTAATTACAGGGAACGGTGCTGTAGTAAAATCGGGAGAGAACCAAACTGTATTTTCAAAAAATAACACCTATACAGGAGGGACAACAGTTTCTGGAGGAAAAATACAAATGGGTTCATCTTCATCAACCGGGAGTCTAGGGTCTGGGCCTATTCACCTTTCCAACTCTTCCAATACATTAATATTCCAAAGAACTGGGAGTTATACGTTTGACAATTTAATTACTGGCCTTGGGGGTATTCAAAAATGGCAAACCGGAACTCTTACACTTACTGCTAATAATACTTTTTCAGGAAATACCGTTATGTATGGTGGTGTGATTCAAATAGGTAATGGCGGGACGACAGGGCAAATTGGCACTGGTACAATAGGAATGGATACTTATCAAGTAGTATTCAATAGGTCTGATGATTTTATAATTACCAACACACTTCAAGGCACAGGCAATATCACTAAAAATGGTGCTGGAAAATTAACTTTAGCATCCACAAGTAATAGCCATACAGGGTTAATTACAGTCAATGGAGGTACTCTAGAATTTGGAAATGGCGGTTCAGGCGTTAACTTTTGGACAAGTTATAGTGCAAATACAAAAATTGATCTAGCGGCAGGTACAACTTTTATAGTTAACAATACAGGCAATGCATCGCTTTACCATGAAATTACTGGTTCAGGAGCATTTATTAAAAATGGAACAAGTACCTTGACCGTAGCAAAAAATATTACCATACCTACTGTAACAGTAAATAGTGGAGAAATTAGCTTAGCTGCAGGAACTAAAATGACTATTTCTGGGGTTTTAACAAATAATGGTGTCCTAACGATTCAAAATACTGCAACACTCGTTCAAGGCGCATCTAGCACCCTTATTGGTTCAGGAACTTATAATGTTAAGCAAAACATAACTGGTGCTGGATCAACTACACCAACTGGTAGATTTTGGTATCTAGGTAGTCCTGTAGCTTCATCAAGTTCTTCTGTTTTCTTTGGGAATACAGCAAATGTTTTGAAAAAGAGAGATGAGCAAAATAATGCATGGGTAGCTATTACAAACGCTTCACCGGAAAATCTTGAGGTTGGACGAGGATACTACACACAGGCTATTCCTACAACATCTACCCTTACTTTTACCGGTGGTGCAATCAATAATGGAACTATAACAATCAACGGCTTAACAAGAACTTCAGGTCAAGGATCTGAAGGATTTAATTTGGTTAGCAACCCATATCCATCATATCTTAATTGGGATGCAGTTACAAAGACAAACATCGGGACAACAATGTGGTATAGATCTGCATCCAGCAATTCATCTGGAGCTATGGTATTCGATACTTATGTAGCCGGTGCAGGAGGAATAGGAACCAACTTAAATGGTACTGGTGTAAGTAATTTAATCCCGCCAATGCAAGCTTTCTGGGTTAGAGTAAATTCTGGAAGTACCGCAGGTAGCCTCTCAATGGACAACACCATGCGTTCGCATTTTACTTCAATCAATGGTAGTGTTGCGGGTCTGAAATCCACTTCAAATGAAAGAGATTTATTCCTTCGTATGAACTTATTACAAGCTGATAAAAAAGACCAATTGATCGTTTATGTCAATGAAACGGCTACCAATGGTTTTGACGATCTAGACGGTGAAAAAATGATGCAGGCTGGTTATCCGCAGTTCTATACAAAAGCGGGTGACAAGAAAATCGTCATCAACGGCTTGAATAGCGCTAAAAAACAACAAGCATTACCAATCACTATGGAATTACCTACAACAGGTGTACATAGCTTCATTATAGAAGACCTTGAAATTCCTAATGGCCTTGTTTGGTTAGAAGATAAGCAAGAAGAAATCATCCAGGCACTTGAGCCAGGAACCGTTTATGAGTTCTATGCAGCCTCTGGAATGAATGCAGAGCGTTTTGTACTCCACTTCCAACTCATTGACGACGCTGTGCCTACAAACGTTTACAACGAAGTAAACAACTCAGCTAACTTCAGCGGAAAAGGTGCAAGCGTGCATGCAGAGGCAGCAGGTGTAGTAGTTATCAAATTGCCAGCTTCAACCGAAGGTATAACTGATATCCAAATCAGAGATGCTGCCGGAAGAGTTGTTCACACAGGCTCTACTAACACTTTAGAGACAAGTGTAAAACTTGAGCAAGCTAACGGTATTTATTATGTAACCTTGAACTCTACTTCTGGCGTAGAAGTACGCAAAGTATTTATCCAACAGTAAGAAGTTATATTGCAAAATTTGAAAAAGATGAAAACAACTCAAAATAACAATCAAGCAGCAACAAAGAAAACTTACGTTGCACCGCAAGTTGAAAAAGTAGCACTTGATCACGAAATTTCAATGGTGATGATGTCGCCTCCACCAGTTGAAGGAATTCCTACTCAAGACCCATTAATGTCTTTGAAAGGATTTAGATTGTTCAAGTAAGAAAAGTCAAATACCAGAATATAAAAGCCTCCTCGTTGGAGGCTTTTTTGTTTAAATCTCTTTAAATAAAGGAATTGTAAGTAAAATACAGAATAAATAATCTATAGTTTGTCTATACTTATTTTTAATTCTTTAGTTTTAAATTTGGATCTCAAAATAAAAAATATGAAAATTCTTAGTTTATTGTTTTTCGTTTTATCCACTTTTATTGCGCTTTCGCAAACATTTTATGTTAATAGCTCCTCTGGAAATGATAACAACGATGGTAGTCAGGCAAATCCGTTTAAATCATTTACGAAAGCCTATAATTCACTCGGATCTGGCAACACAGAGACTGTGAACAAAATTTTTGTAGAAGGTTTATTTGACTGGACAAACCCAGAAGAAACTGGAGAAGGAACAAGCGGGTTTATACTCAATAAAAATTTAAGAATCGAGGGTGTTCTCGATGCACAAGGATCCATATTCCAACCGGCATCTAGCTTATCTGCTTCAACAACAAGAATTTTTCAAGTAGCCTTAGGAAAGACTGTCATAATAGATAAATGTACCATGCGATATGGTAATGGAACTCAGGGAGGTGCTGTTGAAAATTTGGGAACACTTTACATTTACAATTCAACAATCATAAATAATAAAGCTTCTGGTTCTGGCGCTGGTGTTGATACCAAAGGTTTTTGCAGAATAGAAAACACCCAAATTAGTTATAATTTGTGTTACGGATCTACTGGAATGGGTGCTGGAGTAAACAGAAATTATTACGGACCAAATAATTCTACCCCAAACGCTAGTCATGCTTTAATCCTTATCAACTGCACAATTACTCACAACGAAATCACGGCATCTACTGGATATCTAGATGGTGGAGGTGTTTTCTACCGTCAGGGAGTTGGATCCGTAACTAACTGCACAATTACTAATAACATATGCTCAGGAGGTACTGGTTCATCAACACACGGATTAGGCACTGACGGAGGCACAGTACAACTCAAAAATAATATTATCGTCAATAATGCTACAAGTAACACTTGGTCGGGAGATGTTGGTACAAGGTCAGGGCAGGGAACATTAGTAGATAACGGAGGTAACATTTTTGGGCGACTAGGATACTATCCAGGAAATATAACTCTATCAAACACTTCTTGGACTGATGCTCCCAACGGAAGTGCTGTTGATGGCACATTTGTCAAATCTGGATCTACCATAACTGGAGTATTAAATTTATCTAGTACGCTTTCTTCGAATGGCAGCAATAATGGATTTTCATTAGCTACAACACTACCCTCTATAGCATTAAATAACGGTGTTACGGGAACAAATAGTGTGCCTTCGGGTCAAACTGTAAATATTCCTAATTATGATCAAAGAGGCATAACTCGCGATGCACTACCCGACATTGGAGCTTATGAAAATACCGATCCAAATGTTAGTATATCAGGAACACTTGTGAATTTTTTAAAGTGTTCAGGATTAGCATCTTCAGCACAAGAACTAACATTATACGGATTTTACCTTACAAATGATGTTACTCTTACTGCCCCAGCAGGTTTTGAAATTTCAAACATTGGAAATAATTCAGGATTTCAAAATAGTATTACTTTTATTCAGAACAGTGGGACTATACCAGCAAGTTCATTTTGGATAAGAATGACGAGTTCACAGGCAGTAAATACTTCAGGAAATCTCTCAATTTTATCATCAGGTGCAACAGTGCCAACTATTTCCTTAAATGGAATTATCCAGGGAAATATTACTGTCACAAATACCAACCTTCCTGCTATTTTTTCATCGACAGTTGGTTCGACCGCAACTACCCTCAACTATACTGCTAATAATGTTAATGCTTATCAATGGTATGTAAACACAACCAATAGCTATGTTGGTGGTTCAGCTATTTCTGGTGCTACAGCCGCTACATACGTTCCACCAACAACCGTTAATGATCTTGGTACAGAATTTTACTATTGTGTTGCGACAGGTTGTAACACCACACAATCAGGAATAGCGACACAACACGTTTTCAGAAACTACTACTCAAAAGCAAGTGCTACTGATTTTAATGACGTCGCATCATGGGGTATTAATACAGATGGTACTGGAACAGCACCTGCTGCTATTGACAATACAGGTGCTTTCGATATTCGGAATAATTCACAAATGACACTGAGTGCAAACGCTACAGTAAGAGCATTAACAATCAATGCAGGTAAATTGACAGTTGCAAACAATACACTCACGATTTCTATTTTAAATCAAAACAACACAGAACTTAACGTTACAAACGGTGGAACTCTAGAAGTTACTGGTGGTTCGATTATTTTGAACGGTGCTGCTTACTTTGCTAATGGATCAGGTTTAACGCAATCAGGAGGTCTTATTGTACTTTATCCAAGTTCAGGCGTTGGTGCAACCTCAATTGGTGGCGTAAATTCAGCAAATATTGCTTTTGGTATTGGTTATGCAGCTGGAAGTACGAACTCCAGTATTAGTACTTCTGCAAATGCACTTAAATTCAATTGTACTGGCGGAACAATCCAAATTGTTGATCCTGCTGCCTCTACAAATGCTGGTGTAGCTTCATTTGCATTCCAGGCAAGTGCCGGCAACCATGTTACATTTGGCTCAAACCATACCGTAAAATTTGGAGATGGTATTTCTACTTTAGCTGGTGGTAGTGTAAATGGCTTTTTAATCAATACACGTGTAGTATCTAGTGGTGGCTACCTAACTTTTGGAAATTTTGTTGTTGATGCGCTTTCAGGAACAAACAGATTGGTCATCAACTCTGGTAGCACATTGATGGTAACAGAAAACTTGACTGTCACCTCAGGAGAATTTCGACAAAATGTCCCTACTTTTATTTCAGGTAATCTAACAAACGAAGGTACTTACGCATCACAATCTGGACAACTAAATTTTGCTAAATTTGTGAACGGTGTCGAAAGCCCTGCAACTAACGCTCAAATAATCACAGGTAATGGTTATTTCTACAACACATCTACGTCTGCACCAAACTTAACTAATTTCAGCAGTATTAGTTTTAATAATACTTCTGCTGGTGGGGTTACATTTGCAAGTGCGAATTCACTAAAAAGCACCCCTTCTTTTCTTGCAACCTTATCAGCATATCTAATTATTAAAAATGGTGTAATACATACCGGAAATAATATTTTTTACTCTATACAAAGTAACCCTGTTACATATACTTCTGGCGGATTTGGATCGGGATCTACCTACGCACGATTATATGATAATACTTATGGAGGGACCGCGATCAATGCAGGCGCCATACCAAGTTTTGGTAGAATGTCCTTCCCATTTGTAAGTGGTAATCCATCTTCAGGTCTAAAGGCTCGTCATTTCCATAGAGGAACAGGTGCTATGTCAGGATTCCTTGTAGTAAAGTTTACAGAAAGTCCGGGATTAACAGCCCTACCACAGAATTATACTGAGAGTTTAGTTACTTACGATCTACAAACAAATACTACTTGGGAAGTAAGTACTACAGGAACAATTACCGGAACTACAAATTTTTGTATTCAGGCGGAGGATGCTTTTCCAACAGGTTCTTCTAATGTAGTAATTGCCAGAAATGGTGCAATTGTTAACAACCCTTCTACAGGTAGTTCTCAACCAATGGGTCAAAGATCTGGACTTACAGCAGCCAACCAAGTTGGTACGTTTACCCTTGCAACTTCATCTCCTGCATTAAATTACACTTGGACTGGTGCGACTTCAACAGATTGGGGAACTGCTTCAAACTGGTCTCCGGCGCTTGTGCCTAACTCAGCTAACGTAACTATTCCTTCTTCAGGAATTACTAATTTCCCTGAAGTAGCTGCTGTAACAATTGCAACAGGTAAAACTTTAACATTACAAGCCGATTCAAAATTAAATGTCACTGGTGTGCTCACCAACAACGGTACAATGACTATTGAAAGTGGCGCTACTCTTGTTCAAGGTACTAGCTCTACACTTGCTGGTTCAGGTACTTACAACGTGAAACAAGCAATTACTGGTGATGGAACTACTACACCAACAGGTCGTTTCTGGTACTTAGGAAGCCCTGTTGCTACCTCAAGTTCTTCAGTGTTGTTCGCAAATACTGCGAACGTCGTTAAAAAACGTGACGAAGCAACCAATGCATGGATTGCACTTACTAATGGAACACCGGAAAACTTAAGTGTTGGTAGAGGATACTATACACAAGCGATGGCTAACTCTACCGTAACTTTCACTGGCGGAGACATCAATAACGGAACCGTAAATATTTCAAACCTTACACGCACATCGGGTGTAAACTTCGAAGGATTCAACCTCGTTACGAATCCCTACCCTTCTTACCTTGATTGGGATCTTGTAACTAAAACTAATGTTGGCAACACCATGTGGTATCGTACGGCTACTGGTAACACTGCCGGTGCTATGGTATTCGAAACATACGTTGCCGGTGCAGCTGGTGGTATCGGAACAAACCTTAGCGGTAATGTTGCTACTAAATTGATTCCGCCTATGCAAGCATTCTGGGTGCGTGTAAACCAAGGGCAAACGACAGGTAGCATCGCGCTTGATAACAGCATGCGTTCGCACTTCTCTTCAATCAGCGGTTCAACTGCTGGTTTGCGTTCAACTAACGATGAGTTGAAAGTATTCCTTCGCATGAACTTACTTCAAGAAGAGAAGAAAGACCAGTTGATTGTTTACATGAATGGTGCTGCTACTAATGGTTTTGACATCCTTGATGGTGAAAAAATGATGCAAGCTGGAACACCGCAGTTCTATACAAAAGCGGGTGACAAGAAAATCGTTATCAATGGCTTGAATAGTGCTAAGAAGCAACATTCACTTCCTATCACAATGGAATTACCTACAACGGGTGTTCATACTTTTGAAATCGAGAACCTTGAATTAGAAACTGGCCTAGTATGGTTAGAAGATGTTCAAGAAGGTACAATGGAAGCCATTACAGAAGGATACTCTTACCAATTCTATGGTGAAGCTGGTATCAATGCTGATCGCTTTGTTCTTCATTTCAATATCCTTGACAACAGCACTCCATCTGCACCAAACTATGGTGAAGTAAACAGCTCAGCTAACTTCAGTGGAAAAGGTGCGAGTGTACACGCAGAAGCTGCTGGTGTAGTTGTAATCAAATTACCTGCTTCTACTGAAGGCGTAACTGATATCCAAATCAGAGATGCTGCAGGAAGAGTTGTTTACACAGGCTCTACTAACACTTTAGAGACTAGTGTAAAACTTGAGCAAGCTAACGGTATTTATTATGTAACCTTGAACGCTACTTCTGGCGTAGAAGTACGCAAAGTATTTATCCAACAGTAAGAAGTTCTATTGCAAAATTTGAAAAAGATGAAAACAACTCAAAATAACAATCAAGCAGCAACAAAGAAAACTTACGTTGCACCACAAGTTGAAAAGGTTGCCCTAGACAATGAAATCTCGATGGTGATGATGTCGAATCCACCGGGAGAAGTCACACCATTTCCTCAACAAGACCCATTAATGTCTTTGAAAGGATTTAGATTATTCAAGTAAGATAACCCTATTACAAAATAAAAGCAGCCTCAAAAGGGCTGCTTTTTTGGTTTTACAAGCAGCATGTTTAAAATGAACACGGCGAACCAATCTATAAAAAATCTATGTGGCCATTTTAAGGTTTTGGATTAGCTAGTGTATCTTTGTGCTCAAATAATTTTCAAGAATGAAAGCCATCAAATTTTTGTTTTTTTTATCGTTGACAATTGTTGCAAATGCTCAACATCTTACTATTTCAAATTCAGGTGAGACAGGAGTTACAGGTACAAATTGGAGTATTAGTGGTAATATCTTACAACTTGCCGCAAGCGGGAGTGCATCGGTGCATCCTAGCGTAATTGAAAATCATTTATTGAATACGGGTAATCTTACTATCTCGATTCCTAAAATTATCGGGACTACAAGAAGTATCGTCATTGCAAATTCAATCAGTTATTCTGGAAATACAAATAGAACCTTAACATTCAACGCGCCTAATCATATCTTCATTTCGTCAGGCGCAAATATTAGCTCTGCAAATGCGGCACTTAATGTAGTCCTAAGGGCCATCTGCCTTCCAGGTTCACCTGACAACGGAACAATTCAAATATTAAACTCAACGATTAACACAAATGGCGGGCATCTTTGGATAGCTGGTGGCCCAAACAATGCTACATGGAATGGGTTAACGGTCGGTGATCATTATGCAAGAACTTGGACAGATGATGTTAAAGG
>JACCDQ011356724.1_pt1 | contig 10607 bp, 18 predicted proteins | sample 7446031 | NCBI WGS metagenome assembly JACCDQ01 (sample SAMN15323442, study PRJNA562643) | freshwater metagenome | isolation source: river surface water | place: USA:Blue River Watershed | collected 2017-08-17
CGGTGGCGGCGGTGGCGGCGGTAATACTGTTCTGAATGGCTTCGGCGCCCCAACAGCCGGAGTAGGCGCTGACGGCGATTTTTACATTAACACCGCTGCAAACACCATCTACGGTCCGAAAGTCGCTGGCGCGTGGGGTGCGGCAACGTCGCTGGTGGGACCGACCGGCGCTACCGGCCCGACCGGCGCTACCGGACCGCAAGGCCTGCAAGGTCCAACTGGTCCGCAAGGGCCGCAAGGTGATGCAGGTCCTCAAGGAGCTACAGGTCCACAAGGCGCTACTGGAGCTACAGGTCCGCAAGGCGCTACTGGAGCTACTGGAGCTACAGGCGTCGGCGTACCTGTCGGGGGTACTGCCGGGCAGCTTCTGTCGAAGATCGACGGCACAGATTTCAACACGCAGTGGATCGCAGCGCCGAGCGGCGGCGGCAGCGCTCCGACACACGCGTCACAGCTGCGCGTGGACACTGCGCTCAGCACGACGCCGACCACGCTCGCGAGCGTTGCGCTGCCTAGCGCTGGGACATACAACGTCACGGTGTCAGTGCGCCTGGTTGTGTCTACTGGCGCGCCCAGCACCGTCACCGGCACGTTCGACCACGCGTCGATCGTGGAACTGGCTGGCTCGTGGGTCCGCTCGAAGTGCAATTACACCGTAGACGCGGATCGCGTCTATGCGAAGCCGACGCTGTTCAAGTCGTACTCCGACGCCGTTGGCCAGCTGCACGTGCTGGAGTTTCGAGGACACGTGATCGTGTCCGCGGGCGCTACGATCCCTCTGCAAGTTGCGCTGTCGGCCGGGACAGGCCTGGCGCTTGCCGGATCGTACGTCACTGTCACGAGCGAAAGCGCGAACGTAACGCCGTTTGGTCCGACGAATTTCATTCAGTTGACGAGCGGCGTCGGCTACGAAGGTTCGGTGTTGACAGCCAGCAGCGCGGGACAGTGGACGGCTGACGGTGTTGCGATCGTCGGGCAGACCGGCACGACGTATACGATCGTGCGATCTGACGAAGGCAAGGAGCTGCGTTGCGGCAACAGCAATCCGTTCCAGTTGTGGACTCCTAAACACTTGCCGGATGTGTATAAGTCTACTATAGGTTGGTGGGAGTTAACGCCAGATAACGTAGTGCTAGCTTCGGGAAAAGTGGCACAAGTGAACCATATGCTTTCTGGAGGGGTTGTTTTGGCTCAAGCGACTACATCCAACCAGCCTACGTACTCTGCATCGTTCGCGCGTTTCACCAACTCAAACATACTTACTAGCTCGGGAGCTGTAGGTCGTAACTGTTGGTTTATGGTGCTCAGCCATCCTGAACTTGCTAACGAAGGCGGTGTAAACGCAACTCAAATAGTCCAAGGGGCTACGGGCAGCGAAGATATCCTCGATACTGGCGGCCTTGATGGCATAAACGGAGGCTACAGACCTTGGAAGCGTCTTAGTGTCAATATGCAAGTCGAAAGGAACTTCGACATATTTCCTTTCAGCAAATCTCTAATCAGAACAGGCCCGAGAAACTTAGTCAGGGGCACAGATTTCGGTGTTATCAGTGTAGGAGGTGGCGGTGCCTTCAACTCGTTGCGTGGCGACGTGTATGCGTTTCTAACTTTGGGCGTCTTTCCTCCGAAAGCGTTTTTGGAAAGAATCGAGGCTTACTTGATGCATAAGTTTGGACTTTCAACAAGTATTCCTGGAGCGTCTACGTACTACAACGCACCTCCGAGGATTAGCTAAATGCTAGCTGGCACCGAACAGGACATTCGCAGTTTTTCCGCAGAGTGCGACGCGGCGGCGAACGCTCAACCGCAAGTCCGCGGGGACGGCACGCCTGTACTTGAGCTTGAGCGCATGCAACTCACTTGGGCACCGCCGCAGAAATGCGAGCATTGCGACTTGTGGTTGTTGCCGGAGCCGCCGGCTGACTACGGCCTGACTACTCCAGAGACGTTGCAGGCCGATCACAACTGCTCACTGGCAGAGCCGGAGCAGCAACCAGCTAGGATTTCTGAACTAGAACTGCGCGTTATGCATCTAGAACAGAGCCTAGGTCTAGAGGTGTCAGAGAATGACAGCCTAATTGCTCGGCTAGCTCGTCTAGAAACGCTGCTATAATGCAGCATGAGCCTAGAGTCCGACATCAAGGAGCTTCGGCGAGACCTGCACGAATTTCAGCTGACGGTAAGCAACTGGATCTCGGCCGCAGACCAGGCGTCAAAAACCAAGCAGTCGCATGCGAATGTGATTGTGTACATAATCACCACGGCAATCTCTCTGGGTGCGTTGGTGATACAGTGGCTGGACTCTCACTAAATGGCAAACAAACCTACACCTGAGGATATTCGCGCTGCACGACGAGCCGGGCTAGGTCAGCCACAGCTGAAGCGCGCGCTGGACGACCGCGGACCGCGCATTCCTAGAGGTGGCGCTGTAGGTCAAGTCGTTACGAAAACCACAGCCTTCGATGATGAGGTCGCGTGGGCTGCCGGTGGCGGTGGTGGTGGAGGCGGCGGCGGGTCTGCAAATACGATTTTGTCGGGCGCTGGCTCTCCAGGTTTGTTTTTAGGTGCGGTCGGTGATTTTTACATCGATACGACCGCAAGCGCGATTTACGGACCGAAAGCGGTAGGCACGTGGGGTGCACCCGTTCCACTGGTAGGTCCTGCTGGGCCTCAAGGTCCTGCGGGTGCAGACGGCACCGCGGGCGCGCAAGGCCCTCAGGGTGCGCAAGGTCCGGCTGGCGCGGCTGGCGCCACAGGCCCACAAGGTCCAGCTGGCGCCACTGGCTCCGCGGGCGCGGCTGGCGCGCAAGGTTCACAAGGCGTTGCCGGACCGCAAGGCCCTGCAGGTCCGGCAGGGCCTACAGGTGCGGCTGGCGCTGATGGAGTTGACGGCAACACTGTTCTGCACGGCACTGTAGACCCTACCACAGAAGGTGTTACAGGCGACTTTTACATCAACACTACAACAAGCACGCTGTTCGGCCCCAAGAACGGCGGCTTGTGGCCGCCTGGTACAAGTCTCATCGGACCTCCCGGCTCTAGCGGCGGTGGCGCTAACACTGTGCGTAGCGGCAGCGGCGCGCCAAGCGCAGGTCTGGGAGTAGATGGTGATTTTTACATCAACACTGCCGCCAACACGCTGTACGGTCCGAAAACGGCCGGGGCGTGGGGTGCAGCAACGTCGCTGATAGGGCCGCAAGGCGCAACCGGACCGCAAGGCGCAACCGGACCGCAAGGTCTGACTGGTGCTACTGGTGCTACTGGTGCTACAGGCCCGCAAGGTCTAACAGGCGCCACCGGACCGCAAGGAGTGCAAGGTCTGACTGGTGCTACTGGTGCTACGGGCTCGCAAGGCCCGCAAGGTCTAACAGGCGCCACCGGACCAGCAGGTGCAACCGGACCGCAAGGCGTGCAAGGTCTGACTGGTGCGACGGGTGCTACGGGTCTAACAGGCGCCACCGGACCGGCAGGTGCAACTGGGCCGGCGGGTGATAGTGGCGTCGGCGTGCCGGTTGGTGGCACGACTGGCCAAGTGCTAGCCAAGGCAGGAAACGCAGATTTCAACACGGTGTGGACAACTCCAAGCACTGGCGGTATTGGTCAGACCAGTGTCTACACGCTTCCGAAGATAACGCCACACGCCCTGGACGACGAGTTCACGTCAGGGTCGGCGGACTTGTCCTTGAGGGGGTGGACCGTAGTAGTGTACGGAACGAACACGCCTATGACCTACGCCGGGCCGCTGGACCCGTACGAGAACGCTGGACTAGCGTTGAACACGTACAAAGCGACGCTCACACAAGCCGGTCTGATGATTCGTTCCAATGGACACTTGTGTGCGTACAAAACAATTACAGGCAGCTTCACAGTAAGCGCAAACATCAATTGGTCCAGGGCGGGAGCTTTCTCTACTGCAATTAACGGACCGTGCATCTGGCAGTCGACACCCCCAGGCGAGGCCGCAAGCGTTGTTCGGTGCTCGTATGAAGGGAGCGGAGCTGGTGGTCTGGTCGGAAATAACCGAGCAGTCTCCTACGGTCAAATCGGGAGCATGACCAACGTGTCTGGAGGCCAGATGTCTGCAGCCGAAGCCGCTGTGGGTTGGATCAGCTGGGACAGCGCAGCACACACGCTTGACGCCACGCTGGTGGACGCCGTCAGTGGGCGTATCCGACAAGGCCAAGGTCCTACATCATTTGCCGGTCTGACCGCTAACAACATTGGATTTACGTTCGACACCGCGAACGCCTTTCCTAAGGTTTTCGTGGTGGCTCGATTCTTTAGAGTGTACCCTGTAGGTATTTGGCCTGGGATAACTGGCTGATGGCACACAAAATACTTAGTACCGAAGACCGTCGCGCAGCTCATCGTAGAGGACACAGCGTCAATCTTACAGAGCGTGTGCTTGACGACCGAGGGCCGCGCATTCCTCGCGGCGGAGCTATCGGTGAGGTTATCACCAAGAGCTCACTAGACAACGATGAAATCGCATGGGGTGCTGGAGGTGGCGGAGGCTCCGCGGGGCCGGCCGGGCCGCAAGGTCCAGAAGGTCCAGCAGGCGCGGCAGGACCGGCTGGCGCGGCAGGTGTTGGCGTACCTGCAGGTGGTACGACCGGACAAGTCCTTGCCAAGATCAACAACACCGACTACAACACGCAGTGGGTGACGCCGAGCGCTGGTGGGGGAAGCGACCCACGAATGTGGGATACGGACTACATCTGGGTGCCGCCGCATCAAAATCAGCTCAACAGCTTGAATCTCACCACCTTGGGTGATACAGCGTACTTCGTCTATCTGGGACTCACCAAAGCTGCTGTGTCACCGGTGGCGGTGCGCTACCGTATTCAGACGAACCCGTTCATCACGTTCTTCGAGACAGGTCTGTTCTTTAGTGATTCTCCGCCTGCGCGCGCGAACAAGCTGCTTACGTGTCTGATAGCTGACTCTGCCGTCAGTCAAGCTACACTTGGTGATAAATCACACACCATAAGCGGTACCGTAGCTGCCAACACACATGTATGGGTTGGGTTTCGCACGTATACGTTCCCGGACAGTGGAGGGAGCTCTAGCGCGGTTGTTCGCGCGATAGGTGGCGACTACGGGCGTGGCTCTATTCTCACGTCGTTCACGTCGCCAAGCTTTGAGGCGTTCGCTCCGGGGCAGCAGTTCACCGGAGTTCCTTCCACGGCAGCTCCGGATGTTCCGGCGGCACCGTACACATACATCACGTTTTCCTGACGTGCTATAGTAAAGCCATGGACTTTCTGAACGAGTTTCTGCCGGCGGAAACGCAGGCGCTGATTTTGCAGGTGTTGATGATTCTGTCCGCTGCCATGCCTCTTTTGGAGCGATTGGTGGCTAAGACAGCTACGGACGTTGACGACAAGGCCCTGGACGTGCTGAAGCGCGTGCTGGGTATGGTTCCGCGCGTTCGGCTCGGACAAGGGGCTCAGAAGTGAAGACACTACTGGCGGTAATTTTTGTGTCGTGCTCAGCGTGCGCTAGCGAAATCAGCATGTCGCGTGCGGCGAATAGTTTGGAGTCGGTCAAGTCGCTGTACCGAGCCGCTTGTGAGCCTGTAGAGTTCGACAAAAACGTCTGTGAGTCTGGAAAGTCGGCAATCAACGATTTAGTTGACTTCTATGAACAAGTCAACGAGGGTGTGGCAGAATGAATGTCTTGGCGCTCGTTAAGGCGATCTTGGTGGCTGTGAAGGTGCTGAAGCCTGGTGTTGTTCCGACCATCAAGAAAGGTCCGAAGGTCAATAAGCTGTGACGCAGTACGTGAACCAGGGCGGGCCGCTGCCTGCGGACAATGTGCGCTTCGTTGTCGTGCACTACACCGGTGGCGACAGCGCCGCGAGCGCAGTGTCTTGGTTTCAGTCGCCTCGCAGCAAGGTCTCTGCCCATGTAGTCATTGGCCGCGACGGTAAGTGCTTGTTTCCTGTGTCGTATGGTCGTGTGGCTTGGCATGCGGGCAGAAGTCAGTGGAAGGACTACACAGGTTTGAATCGCTGGTCAATCGGCATTGAGCTTGTGAACTACGGGCCACTGATTCAGCAAGGTAGCAAGTTCGTGCCAGCCGGCGTTGTCACGAAAAAGTCTGTACCACTGTCTGACGTGCACATAGGCTACCACAAGAACGGCATCAGCCCTTATCGCCACTGGCAGCGGTACACTCCAGAACAGCTGAAGTCGTTGCACACGGTCTTGAAAGACATCAAGTCGATGTTCCCGTCGGTCGAGGACGTGCTGGGGCACGACGACATAGCCCCGAACCGAAAGCTTGACCCGGGGCCGGCGTTTGACGAGTTCATGCCGGGACTTAAAGCTCTTGTTGCAGATACCGCGTCCTAGTCAGCAACACGAGCCAAAGCCTCTTCAAGCAGCTCGGGAAGCCTGTAACAGCGGTCGTACTTACGGTCTTTGCAAAAGTCTATCCAATCTGGCCGCGCTCTCAAAACACGAACCAAAGTTTCCACATCGGGTGCGCTTGCGTATGCGTGGCAAGCGCTCCAACAAGCTCCTATGCTGTTGCTGAGCTCGTCAAACTGCCGCTCGTAATCTTCTAGGCGCATGCCGGGCGGACAATCGTCCCTATCTTCCGCCTCCGCCAGCTCTATGTTGCTGAAAGCGTCTGCAGCTTCTTGCACTGCGAAGCTGCTGTCGTGCCATTGATAGATGTTTTCGCGGATGTTGTCCGCGTGTCCGTTGAAATATGCCATAGCTGAACACGCCCTTCCGAAGTTCTGACTCTGCTGCAAGTCCATCCGGCCGACCGAAGAATGCCTCCGAGCTTCTGCGCTTGACTTGTATTATTGTTGATGCCTAACAGCTTCGCAAGCTGTTTGATGGTCACAGACTTGCGCTTTTCTAGTGCAGCCAATAGGCGGATTTTAAGCGTTTCGTCGGTGCGCCGCGCGTACAATCCAGCGTACTCTGTTTCTCCGTGAGGTAGTTCTGCCACGCGGTCCAAGACCGCCCAGCGAACATCAGTAAATTGTTCCAGTATTTCAATTTGCAACGGGCTCATGATACTCAATGACGGCTGCGCGCCAACCTTTAGCCTTAGCGATTTCTACGACGCGCTGAGCTCGCTTTACGTCGGCAAATATCATGTCGAACGTCTTACTGCTGTCAGGGCGTACACCTACGGCATTGTATTTGACAGTGTACATTTTCATAGTAGTGACTTTAATACAGCGACGTCAAAAGCGTCTGGGTTTGCTTTCAGAAACTCTTCAACTTTTTCTGCATTTAACTCAGAAGCCCACGGATAGGAGTAGGTGCTAGAGCAGACGCTGCACCGAATAATCCAGCTGTTGTTAGTTTCTGACTGCACAGCCCCATCTACGCGCTCTGCCAAATACGTGCACTGTCTGCACACAGGCTTAGCGACTTTCATGCGACTGATTAGGTCTTCACCTGCAGTCATTTGAACCTCTTCCCGTCCACCCAGCATTTACCGTCAATGATGGGGACAAACCGAGCGTACGCTATATCACCGTCGTAGTCAATGACTCCGAAGCCAGTTTGCCACTCACGGGTTTTAGCTTGAGGCATGTACGTGATCTTGCTTGGGTCACCAAGCCAACCACAAGACATGCTGAACCATCTGCGGCCGTGCACGTCGCCTGTGTACTCGACACCGGCTCTGTGCGTGTGTCCGAACACAATGCAGTGCCCGGCAGCTTCCAGCGTTTGGCGAAGAGCCGTCTTCCCGGCGTGTCCGAGGTCATGAACGTACCCGACCTTGCCGATTTTGAGGATTTCGTGATAAGGCACCGGCTCTTTCTTGAGCCCGTACGCCTGCCCTAGTGTTAGAACGTGCTTGCTAAGCGCTGGCGCCTGCTCGGCGACGTAGTTGTAGTACCAGTGGTCATGATTGCCACCAAGCACCGTCAGACGTCCGTGCGCGGCAGCTTCCAGCTTCGCTACTTCGTCTCGCACGACAGCCATGTCATGCTCCGGGTCTCGTCGCTCGCCGTACTTCGGCTTGTGTCGGCTGAACGGCCTGTTATCCGCCAGGTCCCCGAGGTGTACAACGTGCCTTGGTCGGACAAAATCGCAGACTTCAAGCGCGATGTTCCACTCTCTGGCGCCATGATACGGTATATGTGCGTCTGGAAGCGCTATTACTCGCATTTACCTAGCCGTTTCTCTTCCAAGAGTTGTAGAATGGCCATGGCTCGCCACGCGGCCGAACATGCTTCTTCGTATTCGTCGAGTTCTGCGTTGTAATGCTCGATGTCAACTGCGTGCCGAAGCAGACAGTCTTTATGGTCGTCAGACTTCTCGCGCGCCCAGTGCAGGGGCTCTCCAGGGTTGTGCTTTTCGTTGGCTCTGAAGCTGTGTCTAGCTACAGCAGCTATGGCTAGCGGGAAGTATGCGACGAACCCGCTGTAAATAGGTGTGCGCTTGCGCTCTTCCGAGTCCTGCGTCAAGACCAGTTTGTCATTAGCCACGTTGTAAGCTTCTCCCTCTCTGTAGAGGCCATTTCGTCTAATACGTTACGGTACGCCACCACCAGGTCTATAACGTACTCCGGTGTAAAAAGATACCCATGCTTGGTGGCACGCCCGACCATAGCACGCAACCGAACGGCTTGCTCAAACCTTGTCATACACGCTTCATAAACTCCGCGTAGTCATTGACGATTATGTATGGGTTGAACATCGACTGCGCCGGACGATTCCACGGTCTGTCAAGCAGACGGCCGCGCTCCGAGCCGACAGTAGCTATGGTGCTAGGCTTGTCGTCCAGAAGCAGATTGAACTGAGCTCGCTGCTTACTGTGCGTGAACACAACGTCAAGATACGGAAACTCAAGATGAAGCATGCGCTCTCGTGCCGTGACCCACTCTGGATATCCTGACCAGTGCGAAGTCAGAAAAAACACGTCGTGCCCAGCGTCGAGTAGACCGTGCACGAAGTCTGTAGCTCCGGGGTACCAGCTGAACGAGTACGGCAACGTGGAGTCAGTCACGATCGACTCATGAAACAGCAAGCCTTCCTCAAACGTCATTTTCATTGCGGCTGGAAACGCGAAGTCTTTCCAGTCGTTAACGGCTGGTAGCTGTCGCTTGAGCAGCTTTTGAGCGTACTCGCGAATGCTGGTGTTGCAATCAACAAGAACACCGTCCACATCTAACGCTATGATCATTTCACCACCGACAGATAGCTAGGGATGAGCTTTCCAGACTTCAGACGACGTCCCGAGGCTGGCTGTTGCTTGCGCGCGACTATGTCTGTCACAGCAGACCAAGGCACGTAACACCAAAACGTTCCGAAACCTACAAACGTCAGTGTTCCGCTGATTCCTAATGATGTGACAAGCAAGTCTTTGATAGGTATGGGTGTTTTGTATCCAAACTCCAAGACCAGAGACTTTTGCTTTGTGAGCCAATCTGGCAGATGAACAGCCGGGTCGCTCGGTTTGAAGCGAACGAGCATGCTACTCGTTTTGAGAATCTCAAGAGCTTGTTCGCGCATCGTTCCAACCTTTCATGAACGCTTGGTATTCAGGTTCTCCTGCGTCTTTGATGAACTTTTCGCTGAACCAGTCCCACGCTTCCTCTGCATCGGTCCAGAGTGGCACCACTCCTAGGTACTGAAACTTCATGTCTCTGACCATGTCGTAGTATGCGCAGCCGCCGGAGTCTGTGCAATAGTTTTCTACGTCTTTGGTCATCGCCCAGTGCTCCCAAAGCCTTCGTGCTTCTGTGAAGCCTCTGCGGTAAGACCCGGAACGTGCTGCACGATCGGCACTGGTAGGTATACCAACTGGCCTAGGCGCTCGCCAGTCTTCACTCGCAAGTCATCCTCGCGCAAGTTCGTGACAATGACTTTGATTTCGCCTCGATAGTCGCAGTCGATAGGTGGGTGATGCACAAGCACGCCGTTCATGGCAATGCTGCTGCGCGGGTAGATGTACGCCGCCCACCCTTGCGGTATTTCCAAGGCAATACCGGTGCCTACTAGGGCCGTTCGGCCGGCTGGAATGATCTTGTCCTCCGAAATGTACAAGTCCCAGCCGGCCGAACCTGGCGTTCCTTGCGCCGGCGTCTTGCCGTTGATGTTAAGTTGCTCTACCACGACCTTCACAAACATACAAGACTCCTGCGCTGGTTGTTAGAAGACACCCTTCACGGTCTGCGCTGCGTGCTTCATCAGCGTAAGCAGCACGGCCTTGCCTTCGCTCGTCTTAGTCTCAAGATACACTCCTTCGTAGGCTTGTCCAGTAGAAATGAGATCGGCTTCGAGCTGAGCAGCCATGGCGGCCCAGCCCTTCGCGAAATCTACTAGCCCTAAGTGCGGAACCCCCAGGTCGTCACACGTAACCTGAGCTGCCGCCGCGATCCATGTGCTGGCCAGGAACACGTTCGCTCCGAGCGGCAAGCAGTCTACGTACAGCGTTGTGATGAGCTTGCTGTCGTCCGCAGGTTTCTCTTCCGGCTGTTCGTCTTGTTGAACAGGTTCTTCTGGAGACTTCTTCGGTTTGCGCCCTCGCTTCTTAGGCTCAGCAGCAGGCTCAGCAGCAGGCTCAGCAGCAGGCTCAGCAGCAGGCTCAGCAGCAGGCTCAGCAGCAGGCTCAGCAGCAGGCTCAGCA
>JACCDQ011415778.1_pt1 | contig 10607 bp, 5 predicted proteins | sample 7446031 | NCBI WGS metagenome assembly JACCDQ01 (sample SAMN15323442, study PRJNA562643) | freshwater metagenome | isolation source: river surface water | place: USA:Blue River Watershed | collected 2017-08-17
CCGTGGATGAAGATCACGACGTCGCCGCCTTCGCTCACCCGGCTGTCCGCGATGCCGTCGGCCGCATCGCGCACTTCCTGGAACCAGACGGCCGGGGAAATCTCGTGCGCGGGCCGGTACACTTCGCCGGCCGGCACCTTGAGAAAACGCATTTTGCCGGGCTCGGCCTCGAAGACCGCCGCCGCGCCGCGGCCGGCGACCCGGCGGGAACTCATCACGTAGGAATGGGACATGGGATTGTTTCTTTGGGGGCGGTAAGCTGAAAGCGGTAAGCGTTAAGTCGGGAAAGTAGATCGCCGAAAAGCGCGGCGCCGATCGCTGACAGCTGAGGGCTGAAAGCTTAGATCCTCACCCCGGATACACCCAACCCTTGCGGTACTCGCGCCGCAGCAACGCATCCGCGGCGGGATCGCCGACGAAGCGTTCCTTGGCGCCGTCCCACACCAGGCTGCGGCCGAGGCGCAGGCTGATCACGCCGAGCAGCGAGCAATTGGTCGCATGGTGCGCGTCCTCGATGTCGCTCACGGGCCGCCGGCCCGTGTCGATCGCACCCAGAAAATCGGCCCAGTGCTCCTTGATGTTCTGGCCGTCGGGCTGGTTGAGGGTCGCTTTTTCCGAGATCGGCGTGCCGTTGGTCGGATAGAAGGTCCAGCCGCCGCGGTAGCCGAGGTGGAACGTTCCCTTGGTCCCGTAGAAATTCGTCGCCGCGATGTCGCCGCGCTCGGAACCGTTGCCGCCGAAGAGGCGCGACTCCCACGTCATCGTGAACGGCTCGAACCCGTAGTGCACGACCTCGTGGTCGGGCGCGTCGCTCGTCTGTTCCTGCGCCGTGAGCACGGGCTTGCCGCGGATCGGCCGTCCGCCCGTGGCGGATACGGTGCGCGGGGCCTTCTCGCCCATGATCCAGAGCACCTGGTCGAACCAGTGCACGCCGATGTCGCCGAGCGAACCGTTGGCGTAGTCGAGGTAATGGCGGAAACCGCGCGGGTGGATGCCGCGGTTGCCCGGCGCAACCTCGGGCCGGCGCGGGTCGCCGCCGTTGAAAGGCCGCAGCGGCGCGGGGCCGCACCAGAAATCCCAGTCGAGCTCCGCGGGCACGGCCTGCGTGGGCAGCGGCGTCTCCGGCCCCGTGCCGACGTTGTTCAGGTGGCAGCGGATCATGCCGATGGTGCCGACCTTGCCGCTGCGGATGAACTCGCGCGCGCTCAGCATGTGCGGGGACGAGCGGCGGTGCGTGTTGACCTGCACGACGCGGTTGTTCGCCCGCGCGGCCTTCACCATCGCCTGGCTCTCGCCGATCGTGTGCGCGGTGGGCTTCTCGACAAACACATGCGCCCCCGCCTTCACCGCCGCGATCGACGGCAGCGCGTGCCAATGGTCGGGCGTGGCGACGATCACGATTTCCGGTTTCTCTTTGTCGATCAGCTCGCGGAAATCGCGGTACCCGCGGGCCTGGTCGCCGCTCAGTTTCGCCACGCGTTCGAGCGTCGGCTCGAGGTTGCGGCGGTCGACGTCGCACACGCCGACGATCTGGCAGCGTCCGCTGGCCATGGCTTCGAGCACGATGTTGTTGCCGTACCAGCCGGCGCCGACGAGCGCGGTGCGGAACTTGCGGCCCGCGGGCACGGCGCCGCGGACCTTGATCGTGAGCGCCGCGAGCGAACCGGCGGCGAGGGAAGTCTGCAGGAACGAACGGCGATTCATGGGGAAAACGGCGGGGGTGAAACCGGCGCGACGGCCGGCCGAAACCAATCCGCCGCGAGCGTCCGCGCCGCCGCCCGGAAGGCAATGACGGAAACGGGGCGGTCGGCTGTGAGCGTTAAGCTGAAAGCTCTCGGCTGTATGCGATCAGCTTCCAGCTCTCAGCTTTCAGCGATCAACGATCAGCCTTCGGTGATCGGTCGTCGGCATAGCGCTGCGTCGCGTTCCGTTTCCGCTCTTTCAACCTTCACCTTTCAACTTTCAACCGCGCCGCCAGAGCGCCGTCACGGCGCGACCGGCGCCGCGCGGCCGCCGAGCAATTCGCGCAACGCACTCCAGGCTTTGCGCAGGCCCGCGGGTTTCACGCCGCCGCCGAGCGCATAGGCCGAAGCCACCGCGGCTTCGTGGCCGCGGTACCGCGGCGGCAACGTGAAGAGCGTGCGGTCGTCGCCGTCGAGGATGTCGGTGAAAAACGCGCCTTCGCCGACCGCCATCCCGGCGCGCTCCGTCGGCAGCGTCAGGGAACGCGGCGCGAGGAAGAGCCACGGCCGGTAGTGGAATTCGAGTTTGCCGTCGCTCCCGCGGAACAGGCGGCCGTAGGTGCGGATCGGCACGCCCGCCAGCGCGGAGCCGGCGAACATCGCGTTGCCGTCGGCCTGCGGCGTGAAGCGGCGGCAGCGCCGCGAAACGAATTCCCAGCAGAACACGGAACCGAACACCGTCAGCCGGAAGGCCCAGCCCGCGACCAGATACGCCACGATGATCACGATCACGGACAGCGCGGCGCCGATCCACGGATTGATCGTGGCGGACAGCGTCACGAGCCCGAGCAACCCCGTGCGCGCCGCCTTGAGGCCGGCGTCGATCGCGCCCCAGGGGCTGACGAGGATGAGGACGTTGATCGCGTGGGAGGCGAGCCACACCACGACGAACACGGCGAGCCCGAAGGGCACGGTGAGCAGGTTGACGAGGCCGGAGAAATCCACCGCGGCGAACTGCAGCGTCGCGAATCCGCCCGCGGCCAGATGGACGCCGGCGGCGCCGGTGTCGGCCGCGACCTGCGTGCCGCTGTCGAGGATCATCTTGCTCATCGTGCTCACCGCGAAGGGCACGACCGCGCCCGCGGCGATGAGGCCGCTGAACTTGTTTTCCAGCGTTTCCATCACATCGAGGGGCTTCTTCAGACCCGGGGGCACGGCGGCGCCGAAGGCATCCTTCGCCGCGCAGGCGCCGACGAGCAGGAGGGCCGGCAACCAGAAAGAAATCTGCGCGTACCACGGCAGCGCGGCGCGGGCGGCCTCGTCCTTGGCGGTCATCCATTGGTAGGCGCCGTAGCCGCCCGTGCCCAGCAGCGGCGAAATCGCGATGCCGGTGATGGTGGAGACGGCGGTGGCGATCGGCGCGGCGGGGGAGCGGTCGCCCTTCGCCGGCGCAGGGGCCGGCTTCGCCGTGGCGGCCAGCGCAAAGGGCACCACGATTACCAGCAGCGTGACGACGAGCAAAGTCCACGGGGCAAGGCGTTTCATCGGCGGCAGCTTACGGTCCGCGATGCGCGTGGGAAGTGCGAAGGTGGGCGCCGTCCCGGATCCGCAAGCGGATGGAGAATGCCCGGGTAACGGTACCGTTATGAATCGGACCTTGCCCGGGCCAAAACCGGACCCCACGTTTTTCCCGCCCTTGCGAGCCGATTTTGCCCGGCGCGCGTCTGAATAGTCTGCCCATGTACGCACCGCCCAGCTTTCCGGCGTTTTACCGGCGCCACGCTCCGCGCGTGTGGGCGCTGCTCGCGGCGCTGCCCGTGCTGTACATCGCCGCGCAGATCGCCTTCACGAGCCGCAACATCGTGTTCCAGGACGAGTTCGACACCGCGCTGGCCCTCCTCCTCCGGTTGCACGAGGGCGCCGGTTGGCCGGATCTGTGGGACCGCCTCTTCGCCCTCAGCAACGAACACCGCACGGTCACGAGCCGGGTGCTGTTCGCCGCCAGCTACTGGATCACCGGCACCGTCAACTTCCACGTCGTCGGCGCCATCGGCAACGCCTTCATCTTCGGCGCCTGCGCCCTGCTGATCGCCGCCGCCGGCAACCGTGAACGCCGCGTGCGCCTCGGCGTCGTGCTGGCCTTCCTCGTTTTCCAACTCGAGAACTTCGAGAACTTCTTCTGGTCGGGCGCCTCGATCGACCACTTCCAGATCGTCCTGCTGGCGGTCGGCGCCTTCTTCGCCCTCGCCCGCGGCACCCGCGGGGGCGTCGCGCTCGCCGCCCTGCTGGCCACGGCGGCCACGTTCACCTTGGCGCACGGCGTGGTCGTCTGGGCCGTCGGCGCCGGAATGCTCGCCGCGCAACGCCGGCCCGGACCCGTCCTCGTTTGGCTTGCGGCCGCCGGTCTCGCGCAGGCGCTGTTTTTCCAGGGCTTCGCCTTCAATCCCGGACACCGGCTCGACGGCCTCGACCTCTCCGACGCCGGCCACATCGGTCTCTACTGGCTGACCATGCTCGGTGCCCCGCCGGCCTTCGGCCCCGGCCCCCTCGCCCCCTGGCTCGGCGTCGCGCTGCTCGCCGGCTTCGCCTGGAAAATCGCCCGCGGCGCCCTGCAACGCGATCCCGTGCTCGTCGCCACCGCCGCCTTCGCCGTCGTTTCCCTCGGTCTCATCGCCTACGGCCGCGCCGAAACCTCCGGCGGCCAGATCGCCTCGCGCTACCTCGTGCTCGCGACCCTCGCCTGGGCCGTGCTCGTCTTCCTCCTGATCGACCGCGCCTCCCGGCCCGCCTCCCCGTACCGGCTGCTCGTCTGCTGCCTGCCGCTTCTCGCGGCCTTCAACCTCGTCGCCAATATCCGCTTCCTCCCGCGCGCCGAAGATTTCGTCGAGGCCCGCGACCGCGCCGCCCTCCGCTACAAGCAATACGGGATCGACGGCCGCGGCCAGACCCGCCTCCACCCGCAGGACGGCCACGCCGAAAAGCTGCTCGGCAAGGCGCAGGAAAAGGGCATCTACCGCATTCCCCCGCTGTGCCCCGATGTCAGCCTGCCCGATGTCCGCCCCAGCGGCCGCATGGTCGTGCACGTCGACGAACTCATGACGACCGACCTCGCGGTCTCGCTCGGCGGTTGGGCGATGATTCCCGGCGAAACCTCGGCCCGCGGCGAGGTCCACGTCGTCCTCCGCTCGGCCCGCTCCGAACGCATCCTGCGCGCGATCACCGTCCAACGCGTCGATGTCGCCAAAGCCTACGACGAACCCCGCTGGCGGCTCGCCGGCTTCCGCTGCGTGGTTTCGCGCCGGCGCCTGCCGGTCGACGACTACCAGGTCGGCCTCCTGATTGTGAAACACGGCCGGGGCGAGTATGTCATGACCGACAATTGGGTCCGGCTCGCGAACCCCGATCCGAACACCCCGCCCCGTTTCAACACCCTCTGAGTTTCCGCCCCGCCATGTTGTCCGACGCCGTCCCCCGCCCCGCCGCCGCCAAGAGCACGGCCCTCCGCCTGCCCGCGCTGCGCGAGGGCACGCGCCGTTTCGGCTGGATCATCCTGGCCTTCCTCGCCGCCGCCCCGGTCATCCATATGCTGGCCATGAGCGCCGAGGCGGCGCGCAACATCGTCTACTGGGACGAATTCGACACCGCCCTCGCCTTCGTTTTGCGGCTGCACGATGGGATCGGGGCCGGGGACTTCTTCCGCGATCTCTTCTCGGTCAACAACGAGCACCGGATGGTGACGAGCCGCCTCATGTTCGCCGTCGGCTACTGGCTCACCGGCACCGTCAATTTCGAAGTCCTCAGCGCCGTCGGCAACGCCTCCCTCGTCGCCCTCTGCGCCGTCCTCGTCGCCGGCGCGGGTACCGCCGCCCGGCGGCTCCGGCTCGCCCTGCCGCTGGCGTTCCTGCTGTTCCAGCTCGAGCACTACGAGAACTTCTTCTGGTCCGGCTCCTCGATCGACCATTTCCAGGTCGTCCTGCTCGCCGCCGGCGCCATCACCGGCCTCGCCCGCGGCACCCGCGGCGGCCTCGTCATCGGCGCCCTCTGCGCCCTGCTCGCCGGCTTCACCCTCGCCCACGGCATGCTCGCCTGGCCCGTGGGCGCGGCGATGCTCGCCGTCCGTCGCCGCTGGCGCGACCTCGGCGCCTGGCTCGCCGCCGGCGCCGCGGCGATCGGACTCTTCCTCGCCGGCTTCCAGAGCAACCAGGCGCACCAATTCGCCGGCTTCAGCGGCCGCGGTGTCGTCGCGATCTTCCACTATTGGCTCTCGCTCCTCGGCGCCGTGCCCGCCCTTGGCCACGCGAAACTCGCGCCCTGGGTCGGCGCCGCCCTCCTCGGCTTGCTCGCCTGGGTCGCCGCGCGCGGCGCGGTCCGCCGCGAACCGGTGGCGCTGCCGCTCGCCCTCTTCGCCGTCGGCTCGCTCGCCCTGATCGCCGTCGGCCGCGCCGAGCAATCCGGCGGCGTGCTCCACTCGCGCTACCTGGTGCTCGGCGCCCTCGCCTGGGCCCTCGCGATCTTCATGGTCCTCGAACGCTGGTCGCACCCGCGCCGGCCGTTCATGCTCCTCGTCCCGGCCCTGCCCGTCCTCGCCGCCTTCAATCTCGCCGCCAACCACGCCTTCGCCGCCTCCGCGGACTCCTGGATCGAGTGCCGCGACCGCGCCGCCTCCCGGTTCAAGCAGCACGGCGCCGACGGTCTCGGCCCGTTCAAACTGTACCCCGTGCCCGCGCGCTCCACGCAACTGCTGCAGGAAGCCGAGCGCCGCGGCGTCTACCGCATGCCCCCGGTCTCGGAACCGCGTTCCTACCCGGACGCCAAACCCAGCGCGCGGATCAGTTACTTCGTGGACGAAATGACCGTCGATGCCCAAGCGGCCTTCGTCGCCGGCTGGGCCGCCATCCCCAAACACATCGTCAAACGCGGCACGGTCCATCTCGTGCTCCAGGACGGCGACCGCCGCTTTGTCTTTACCACCGTCACCGTCAGCCGCCCCGATGTCGTGCAGGCCACGCGCGAAAGCGGCTGGCTCCACGCCGGTTTCCGTTTCGCCCGCCGCCGCGACAATTTGCCCGAAGGTCTCTTCCAGGTCGGCTTCCTGATCGAAAACTCGGACGGCGGCGAATACATCATGACCGCCCACCGCCTCGACCTCCGCGGTCCCGGCAAGGCCCTGCTTGCCACCGGCGACTGAGCCGGCGGAGCATCCCGGCGTGCTGACCAAGGCCGCCCTGCAACGCCTCCGCTCCCTCCGCGAAAAGAAACACCGCGAGGCGCTCGGGCTCTTCGTCATCGAGGGCGAAAAGGTCGTCGGCGAACTGCTCGCCGCCCAGTTCCCGTTCCACGAGATCCACGCCACCGACGCCTGGTCCGGCCCGCGCACCCACGCGCTCACGCCCGACGAAATGGCGCGCGCCTCGCATTTCCCCACGCCGTCCTCCGTCCTCGCCGTCGGCCCCCTCGCCCGACTGCCCCTCGCCCCCGGCGAGCTCGCCGCCGGCCTCACCCTCGCCCTCGACGGCGTGCAGGACGCCGGCAACGTCGGCACCCTCCTCCGCATCGCCGACTGGTTCGGCTTCGCCCGCGTCGTGCTCTCGCCCGAATGCGCGGACCTGTTCCACCAGAAAACCATCAACGCCAGCATGGGCTCCTTCGCCCGCGTCCGCGCCCACACCGCCGACCTCGCCGCCGCCCTCGGCGAACTCCGCCGCACCGCGCCGGACGTGCCGATTCTCGGCTGCGATCTCGACGGCACCGCCGTCCACGAACTGCCGCCGTTGCAAGATGCCGTCGTCGTCATCGGCAGCGAGGGCCGCGGCCTCGCCCCCGCGGTCAAGGCCGCCGTCTCCCGCTTCGTCACCATCCCGCGCCACGGCGGCGCCGAGTCGCTCAACGCCGCCGTCGCCGCCGGCATCGTCTGCGCCCAACTCCGCCGCCCCGCGCCCTGAGCTGAACTCAGGCAGCGGAGAGCGCTTGGCTGAGAGTGGAGAGCACATCCGTTCGGTTCGTCAGGTTGCCGGCTTCGGCTGCGTTTTCCGCGGCTCGGCCGATCGATCGTTCAACCCTCCCGGAGCCTCTGAAAACCCCTTGGGTGATTTAGAAAACCCCGGAGATCGGCCCTTGGGATCGCCGCAAAGAAGCTCAAAACTCTCAAAGATTGCGGCCTCGGGACCCAGCCGCTCAGCGGATGCGATCAAGCTCCCGAACGACCTCGCGAGAATTCCTGAACTTGGGCGGAAGCGGTCGATGTCCTGCGCCCTTTGCGCTTCTTTGCGGCAATCTCCCCCCAAGCCCCGTGGGGCAAGAAACACCGCGGCGCGTTTTTCAGACGTTCCTCGACTTTCAACCGCCTGATTCCGGCTGAACTGCCGGTAGCCCCGTAAAGCACGCGCCGACGCGACCTCGGTCATCCGTGCCCATCCGTGAAATCCGTGGTCCACCCTGCTCTTCCTCCCAGGCCCAAAATCCCAAGGTCGGCGGCATGACTCGCCCGGATCCCGCAATCTCCCTCCCGGTCCCATCCTCCCCGCCCGCTGCCTTGCCTCCGTGCCCTCGGTGTCTCCGTGGTTCCAACCCCACCGCACCCCGCACTCCGCGCCCGGCCCGGCCCGCGAAAATTCCGCCGCCAATCCGCCCGCCGGCTTGCGTCACCTTTGCTCCGCGCCAACCGTCCTGCCCCTCCCCATGAAGCGTCCCCACGTCCTTCGCGCCGCGTTGCTCGCGGGCCTCGTCTGTTTCCCCGTTTCGTTCCGCGCCGCCGAACTCGGCGGCGACGATGACAAGCCCGCCGCCAAGGGCACCCTCAAGGCCATGGGCACGCGCGTCGCCGCACCCGAGATCGCCCCCGCCTCCGACGAAGCCGCCCAGGCCCTGCAACGCATGCAGGTCCCCGCCGGCCTTGAGATCAAACTGTGGGCCGCCGAGCCCATGCTCGCCAATCCCGTCGCGTTCACCTTCGACGAAAAGGGCCGCATCTTCGTCGCCGAAACCTACCGCTACCGCTCCAGCGTGCTCGATATCCGCGACTACATGTACCTCCTCGAGGAGGAACTCGCCTGCCGCACCATCGAGGACCGCACCGCTCTCATCAAGAAAGCCTTCGGCCCCGCCGGCGAAAAGGAACTCTCCCAGGAAGGCGAAATCGTCCGCCTCCTCGCCGATACGAACGGCGACGGCGTCGCCGACAAATCCTCCGTCTACGCCGACGGTTTCAACTCGCCCCTCGACGGCATCGGCTCCGGCGTCCTCGCCCGCCGCGGCAAGGTCTGGTTCACCAACATCCCCAGCGTCTGGCAGTTCTCCGGCACCGAAAAAGCCGAGACCCGCACCGAAATCAGCCGCGGCTACGGCGTGCGTTTCAATTTCACCGGCCACGATCTCCACGGCCTCGCCTGGGGCCCCGACGGCAAGATCTACTTCAGCAACGGCGACCGCGGCGCCACCGTTAAAACCAAGGAAGGGAAAACGATTTCCGTCCCCGACACCGGCGCCGTCTTCCGCTGCAACCCCGACGGTTCGCAAATGGAGCTCGTCATGTCGGGCCTGCGCAACCCGCAGTCGCTCCTCTTCACCGAAAACGGCGACCTCCTCACCGGCGACAACGACTGCGACCAGGGCGACGAAGAACGTCTCGTCCACGTCGTCGAAGGCGGCGACGCCGGCTGGCGCGTCGGCTACCAATTCCCGCCCCTCGAGAAAGGCAGCCCCTGGCTCGCCGATCGCCTCTGGCAACAACGCCACCCCGGCCAGGCCGCCTACATTCTTCCCCCGATCTGCAACATCGAGGACGGCCCCTCCGGCATCGATTACTACCCCGGCACCGGCCTGAACTCTTCCTACAAGGGCAATCTCTTCATCACCCACTTCAAAGGCGCCATCGCCCGCTCCGGCGTCTACACCTACAGCGTCAAACCCCAGGGTTCGTCCTACGAAATCGGCGACGCGAAGCCGTTCCTCACCTCCGCCCTCCCCACCGATGTGAAGTTCGGCCCCGACGGCCGGCTCTACACCTCCGACTGGGCCGACGGTTGGCCGAAGTCCAAGCGCGGCCGCATCTACGCCATCTCCGATCCCAAGCACGTCAACGACCCGCTCGTGAAGGAAACGCAGGCCCTCATCGGCGGCGATTGGTCCAAGCGCATCCCCGCCGAACTCGCGAAACTCCTCGGCCACGCCGACTGGCGCGTCCGCCTCGAGGCCCAATTCGAACTCGCCGACCGCGGCGCCGTCAGCACCCCTGTCCTCAAATCCGTCGCCGCCAACGAATCCGCCCCGCGCCTCGCCCGCCTCCACGCCCTCTGGGCCCTCGGCCAACTCGCCTCCCGCCACCCCCTGGCCATGGTCATCGTCGCCAACGCCACCGCCAGCCAGGACGCCGAAGTCCGCGCCCAAGCCGTCAAGCTCGTCGGCGACCACCATCAGGTCGGCTTTCCCGACGCGGCGTTCCTCAATTCCTTCGCCCGCTTCCTCCAAGATCCGGAACCGCGCGTGAAGTTCTTCGCCGGTTTGTCCCTCGGCAAAATCGCCCGCCCGGAAAACACCGCCGCCCTCCTCGCCGCCCTCCGCGCCAACAACGACGCCGATGCCTACCTGCGCCACGCCCTCGTCATGGGCCTCGTCGGCAGCAACAACCTCCCCGCCCTCCAGGCGGCCGTGAAGGATAGCTCCGCCGCCGTCCGCCTCGGCGTCCTCCTCGCCCTCCGCCGCCTCGAGCGTCCGGAAGTCGCGGAATTCCTCAACGACGCGGATCCGTACCTCGTCCGCGAAGCCGCCCTCGCCATCAACGACGCGCCGATCGACGCCGCCCTCCCGGCCCTCGCCGCCCTGATCGACCGCGCGCTCACCGACACCGCCGTCGGTCTCCGCGTCATCAACGCCCACTTCCGCCTCGGCCAACCCGCCAACGCCGCCGCCCTCGCGCGCTTCGCCGCC
>JACCDQ011435226.1_pt1 | contig 10605 bp, 9 predicted proteins | sample 7446031 | NCBI WGS metagenome assembly JACCDQ01 (sample SAMN15323442, study PRJNA562643) | freshwater metagenome | isolation source: river surface water | place: USA:Blue River Watershed | collected 2017-08-17
GCATCCTCGGCCTGAATCTCGCGGGCGAGGTCTACATCGGTGTTGGCGAGCAGCTTGGTAACCTTCTTGGCCAACTCAACGTCGAGAGCGCCCATCTCTTCGAAGGTTTTGCGCAGTGCGGCTGGAACCGCCGAGCCAGGGAAGCGATAGCGAGCGATTGCCGCGATGTGGCCGGCCAGGGCGCCCATGCGCTCAAGCGATGCGGAAATGCGAAGTGCCGAAACCAGAATGCGCAGGTCCTTGGCCACCGGAGACTGCTTGGCCAGGATGCGGATCACGCTCTCATCGAGCGATAGGGCGCGGGATTCGTTGGCCTCGGCAAGAGCGATGGCTTCGTCCGCGAGAGCTACATCGGAGTTTAGAAATGCGCGTGAAGCCTTGTCCATGATGGTCGAAACGCTTCCGGCCATCTCGACCAGGCGGTTCTGTACATCGGAAAGTTGGTTCTGGAAGATCTCGCGCATTGGGTCTGGCCCTTTCTGACTCTCTTGCACTGCACTCTCCCAATCAATAGTAAACAGGTGTAAAACATCTGCTAAACGGGCATCGAATTCACCCGTGGCTAACCGACGAGTGCTCGGTTCAGCGAGAAACAATGACCTAGGCTGAGACTGAAGCAGAGTTGTTAACCTAATAAACAAATTACCGAACAAAAGAGTAAACAGTTGATAGACACAGGTTTTTGGCGCAACCTCGACCCGGGGGTGGAACAGGCTATTTCGCCTGAGATCCTCGAGTTGATCGAGGTGCTCGGAGCTGCCAGCCTGATTCTTGACAAGAACAACACGGTGATCCGGGTTTCCGAGGGTGCACTCTCGCTTGGTTTGGTTCAAAGCCACTTTCTGGCGCACAAGCAACTAAATGAACTGGTCGAAGATGCCCGCAACAGTTCAGCCCCAATCGAAAACGAATACGAGTTGGTGACCGGGCTACGCGGCGAGCGCTCCTTCGTCAAGGCCAGAGCCGCAAAGCTGAGTGGTGGATACATCCTGCTGCTGGTAGACGACCGCACCGAAGCACATCGGGTTGACGAGACTCGCCGAGACTTCATCGCCAATATCAGCCACGAACTCAAGACTCCCATCGGCGCGATTTCACTGCTGGCGGAGGCGCTTCAAGACGGCTCCGATAATCCCGAACTGGTGCGTCGCTTTGCCGGCAACCTGCGCCGCGAAGCCGAGCGCCTTGCGAACCTGGTTCAAGAGGTAATCACCCTCAGCCGTTTGCAGGCGGCAGAATCGAACGCGGGCTTCGCCGCTGTCGAGTTGGCCGGTGTAATCCACGATGCCGTCGAGCGAAACACACTTTTGGCCGAACAGCGCGGCGTCCGCGTCAAGGTTCACGCCCCCATCGGTCACGTGGTCTTCGGAGATTCAGAGTCGCTCACCATGGCCGTGCGCAACCTCATCGAAAACGCCATCCTTTACTCCGATGAGGGGTCTCAGGTTGGCGTGGGACTCCGCGCGGTCAAGGGCATCGCCGAGGTAAGCGTCACCGACAACGGCGTAGGGATTGCCGTGGAAGACCAGGAGCGAGTTTTCGAACGTTTCTACCGTGTCGATGACTCTCGCTCGCGGGCCACGGGTGGCACCGGGCTCGGGCTGAGCATCGTCAAGCACGTGGCACTCAATCATCGGGGTGAGGTCAAACTCTTCTCGCAACCGGGAACCGGCAGCACCTTCACGCTTCGAATTCCCGAAATCGTTCCGGACGTCTCCCTACAAACCAAGAAGGACTAGGCATGACTCGAGTACTAGTAGTCGAAGACGAGCAGTCGCTGCGCGAGCCGCTGGTCTACCTGCTGCAAAAAGAGGGCTACCAGACCATCGAAGCCGCCGATGGCAATGCCGCGATCGAACTTTTTGAGTCCGAGCACCCTGACATAATCCTGCTCGACCTGATGCTTCCGGGTAAGAGCGGCAGCGAGGTGTGCCGCATCATCCGCACCACTTCAAATGTTCCGATCATCATGCTTACCGCTAAGGACGGCGAGATCGACAAGGTGGTTGGTCTGGAAATCGGCGCTGACGATTACGTGACCAAGCCTTATTCGACTCGCGAATTGCTAGCGCGCATGAAGGCTGTGCTGCGCAGAAACATTGAGCCCGCCGTTGGGGCCATCGATGTACTCGAAGCCGGACCGGTTCGGATGGACATTGACCGCCACCAGGTTTTTGTGAATGGCCAAAAGGTGGCAATGCCACTCAAGGAATTCGAACTGCTTGAGCTGCTCCTTGAGAATGTGAATCGCGTGCTAACTCGAGGTCAAATCATCGACCGAGTTTGGGGTAGCAACTACTTCGGTGACACCAAGACCCTGGATGTCCACATCAAGCGCATTCGATCCAAGATCGAAGACGATCCAGCTCGACCTGTGCATCTCCAGACCGTGCGCGGACTCGGATACAAGTTCGAGGCCTAGTTTCCGTAAGAAAAATGGCCACCCGGACGGGTGGCCATTTTTCTATGTTTCAAAAGTTACTCGGTGACCGTGGCTTCAGGCTCCGGGGAGACGGTTGGCGCCATCGGAGTAGGAGTGGCCAATCCGGCAACTAGGTCCTTCCACTCTGCAAGGGTGTCGTCCAGAACTGGAACATTCAGGTTGAACCAGTTGGCACCGTTGTCAGCCGAAACCGAGATGCTCAGCAGAGAACCAGCTGGCAGTGCTGCCTTGATGGCGCTGGCTGGGTTGCCGTTCTGGTTGAAGCTGTAGCTAGTTCCACCGGCGACCATGACGGTCTCGTCGGTGCGGGTGCCATCGGCGTTAGTCACCTGGAAGAGCACCGAGTGAGCCTTACTTCCCGAGTTGACGGTGACGCCGTAGAGCGAACCGTTGGTGCCATCGGTGAGGTAAACGAAGTTGCGAAGTTTGATCACTTCGCCCTTGCCGAGTTCGATGTCGAGTCCGGCTCCATCGCTCGGAGCGTAGCTCTGCAGAGTCTCTGGGTTGGCGCCGAAACTGCAACCGGTGACTGAGACTGCGAGGCCTACGGCCAAGGCAATTGCGGTGAGCTTGCGAATCACGTTTATTTTCCTCCTGGATGGGCAAAAACTGCCTCCAATATTTTACCGCCGACTGTCGGGCGTCCTGTGGTAAAATCGTGGTTTCTGAAGGGAATTCACCATGCGTTTTGAGGTTGGAGAGACTGTCGTCTATCCGCACCACGGTGCCGCCGAAATTATCGAGAAAGCCGACCGCACTGTGCGAGGCGAGACCAAGGCATATCTGCAGTTGCGGGTTGCTCAGAGTGAGCTGACCATCTGGGTTCCTCAAGAGAACGTTGAGATGGTGGGTGTCCGAGACGTCATTGACGAAGCCGGTGTGCAGCGCGTCATCAACGTTCTTCAGGAAGACTTCATCGAAGAGCCCACCAACTGGTCTCGTCGCTACAAGGCAAACCTTGAGAAACTAGCTTCGGGCGACGTTATCAAGGTGACCGAGGTGGTTCGTGACCTTCACCGCCGCGATCAAGACCGCGGACTTTCCGCCGGTGAGAAGCGTATGCACGCTAAGGCCCGACAGATTTTGACCTCCGAGTTGGCTTTGGCCAAGAAGACCGACGAGGCCGGAGCTTCCGCGTTCCTAGACGAAGTGCTCGCTGGCTAACCATGGCTCAGGTGACGGTGGTCCTGGTGGCCGCCGGTAAGGGCGAGCGCCTCAGGCAGAGCATTCCAAAAGCGCTGGTCGAGGTGGCTGGTCAGTCCCTCGTTGCCCACTCGCTGACTCGAATCAACGGCGTCAGTGGTTTGAGCAGGGTGATTGTTTGTGCACCCGAGACTCACGTTTCCGAGATGTTCGAGATTGCCGACCCGCTGGTCACCGATGCCGACCTGCACATAGTTGCCGGCGGCGCTACTCGACAGGGATCAATTGCCAACGCACTTCAACTCTGGTCAGAGCTGGATGGGGCAGCCGGTGACATTGTTCTAGTGCACGATGCCGCACGCGCATTCACCCCAACTTCCGTTTTTGATCGGGTTGCCCTTGCAGTTTCTGAACTGCCCGAAGCCGAGCGCATCGGCGTCCTTCCAGTGCTTCCGGTGGTTGACACCATAAAGCGAGCCACGGGCACCGACATCCTTGAAACCGTTGACCGAAACCAACTTCGAGTGGCGCAAACTCCGCAGGGCTTTTTTGGCCAAGCACTTTGGGCCGCCTACCAGTCCATAGATGGCGATTACACCGATGATGCTGCCCTCTTCCAGGCGGCCGGAGGCTCTATCATTTCGGTGCTTGGCGACAGCGAGGCCTTCAAGGTCACGAATCCAGAAGACCTCGATGCCGCCGCGCGCTTGGCCATGGGTTCAGTGGAACAGCGAAGCGGAATCGGCACCGATGTGCATCGCTTCACCTCCGATGGTTCTGGCGTGCTGCGGTTGGCTGGCATCGATTGGCCAGGCGTTCCAGCTTTGGAGGGACACTCCGATGGTGACGCCGTGGCCCACGCGATTGTTGACGTATTACTTGCAGCGGCAGGCCTGGGGGACATCGGAACTCACTTTGGCGTCGACCGACCCGAGTACTCAGGTGCCGCTGGGCAGGTGTTTGTTTCCGCTACGCTCAATCTGCTCCGCGCCGATGGTTGGCGAGTTGAAAACGTCTCGGTGCAGGTGATCGGTAATCGCCCGAAGCTTTCTCCGCAGCGTGAATTGGCTCAGGAGACCCTTAGCGGTTGGGTTGGGGCCCCGGTCTCCGTTGGCGCAACTACCACCGATGGACTCGGTTTCCTGGGTAACAGCGAAGGCGTGGCCGCGGTTGCCACAGCCCTGATTTCGCGACACCCGAAGGTAGGCTAACCCTGTGAGCCTCAGCCTGTACTGTTCTAAAGCCCAGCGCTTGCGCCACTTCGAGCCACTCGAGGCTGGCAAGGTTGGCATTTATCTCTGCGGCCCAACCGTTCAGTCCGAACCACATGTCGGTCACCTGCGCTCGGCGCTGGTTTACGACCAGCTTCGCCGCTGGCTCACCGTCAAGGGGATGCAGGTAACCCTGGTTCGCAATGTCACCGACATCGATGACAAGGTGCTCCAGAACGCCTCGGCTTCGGGGGAGAACTGGTGGGCGTTGGCCTACCGAATGGAGTTGGAGTTCACCCGCAACTACAACCTGCTTCGCATCGCCGCCCCAACCTACGAGCCACGAGCAACGGCTAGTATTCCCGAAATGCTCGCACTCATCGAGCGACTAATTGCAAACGGGTTTGCCTATGCCGCCGACGACTCCTCGGGCGATGTGTATTTCGCGGCCAGCAAGTGGGCCGATTACGGTGAGCTCACTAACCAGAAGATTACCGATATGGCCGCTGCAGACGACGCCGATCTGCGGGGCAAGCGCGACCCGCGTGACTTTGCACTCTGGAAGGGCCACAAGCCTGGTGAACCTGAGTCTGCTACTTGGAACACCCGGTTCGGCCAGGGGCGCCCAGGCTGGCACATTGAGTGCTCGGCGATGAGCACGAAGTACCTGGGCAGCCAGTTCGACATCCACGGTGGTGGGCTCGACCTTCGTTTCCCGCATCATGAAAACGAATTGGCGCAGAGCCGTGCAGCTGGCGATGCCTTTGCAAACTTCTGGCTGCACAACGGTCTGGTAAACATTTCGGGCCAGAAGATGTCCAAGTCGCTTGGAAACTCAATCTTTGCTAGCGACCTCTTCGCCGCAGGTAGCGCTCTGGCGGTTCGGTACTACCTGGGTTCGGCTCACTATCGGTCAGTGCTGGATTACCACGATGGTGTTCTCGACGAGGCTCAGGCTGCGCTCGATCGCATCACGGGATTCGTTCAGCGTGCCTCACGTCGGCTGGGTGACAGCGGCCTTCCGGGTGCGCAAGACTTCACAGACCTGGCCGGCATCGGAGCTTCCGGCATTCTGCCTGCTGAATTCGTTGCCGCGATGGATGAAGATCTAGCAATTCCGACCGCGATGGCAGCGATCCACGAGACCGTTCGTGCGGGCAACATCGCGCTTGAGGCCGATGACCTGCAGGCGGTCGGTGCTGGGCTTACAGCCACTCGCGCCATGTTGAGCGTGCTTGGCATTGACCCGCTCTCGCCAGACTGGAGCTCCGGCAACCAGGCGGCTGCAGCCGAGCATGATGCGCTCGACTCGCTCGTCCAGGCGCTCATCGCAGATCGTAACGCGGCGCGTGCGGCTCGTGACTTTGCGCGAGCCGATGCTATTCGTGACCAACTTTCCGCGGCGGGTATTGTGCTTGCCGACGGGGCAACCGAGACCAATTGGAGTGTAAATGGCTAAGCCAGGTAGACCAGGAGCCGCTAAGAAGAGCAAGGGCGGGCGCGCAGGTACCGGTGGCAATGGCCGCCAGGCACTCGAGGGCAAGGGCCCAACTCCGCGCGCCTCTGAGCGCAAGGGTCACCCTGCGCAGAAGGCTGCCGAACGCAAAGCCAAGTTTGAGGCAGCTGGGCTCAAGAAGGGCGAATTCCTTGCGCCTTCTGCCAGGACTGCCGGAACAGCTGGAGCTGCGTCACGAAATGGTCGCGCGGTGGCAAAGGCCTCCGATGCCAACGAGACCCTGATCGGCCGCAATTCTGTACTCGAGGCCCTTCGCGCCAAGATTCCGGCCAGCGCCATGTACCTGGCGATTCGGATTGAAATGGATGACCGGGTCAAGGAAGCAATCGCCCTGGCAAACAATCGTCGGATTCCAATGCACGAGGTTACTCGCCCCGAGATTGACCGGATGACTGGCATGGAGGCCGTGCACCAGGGGATTGCCCTGCAGGTTCCGCCATACAACTACCAGCACCCGCAGGAGATGCTGGACAAGATCTTGGAGCGCGATCAGCTGCCGCTCATCGTTGCACTCGACGGCATCACCGACCCTCGAAACCTGGGTGCGATCATTCGTTCGGTTGCGGCTTTTGGTGGTCAGGGAGTGGTGCTTCCGCAGCGCAGGAGCACCGGAGTCACGGCCGCTGCTTGGAAGACCTCGGCTGGAGCCGCGGCTCGCGTACCCGTTGCTCTGGCCGGTAACCTAACCGCCACACTCAAGGAATTCAAGAAGCGCGGCTTGTTCGTGGTGGGTTTGGACGGCGATGGTTCGGTGTCCCTGCCCAAGTTCAATCTGGGTAACGAGCCACTCGTGCTGGTTATTGGTTCCGAGGGCAAGGGATTGTCCCGCCTGGTGCAGGAAAACTGCGACGCTGTGGTCTCTATCCCAATTGGGGGGAACACCGAGTCCCTCAACGCTGGAATCGCAGCCAGCGTTGCGCTCTACGAGGTGGCTCGCTCCCGCGCAGTCAAGTAGCTCGCAAATCAACGCCCTAGGGCAGGTCTGCTAGACCAAATCGCGCCAGTCGACCCCATCTTCGTCTTCATCGATGACGGTTATGGTTCCCGTTGGGACCGGCGGGGGCAGGGTTATTGCCTCCGTGGTTGCTGGCATCAACAGGGCTTCCTCGTCTCGGCGCTTCGCCAAAACATTTACAACGTAATCCTGAACGGCCTCTTGAACCGGCACATCGCGGTTCTCGGCTTCGCTCATGTACCAGCGGTGCTCGAGCACCTGGTGGTAGATCTCCGCTGGCTCGAGCTTGCCGGTGTACTCTCTCGGGATTGCCAGAATCACTGGCTCGAATGCGTGGCTCAGCCATTCATGTGCCAGCACTTCTTCATCGGCACCGGGTCGCGATTGCTCTGAACGGTACTGGTCGAGGTCGTTGAGAAGTCGACGAGCTTGGTTTTCTTCGACGTCCAATCCGGTGAGTCGAAGTAGCCGCCGACCGTGGTGCCCAGCGTCAACAACCTTGGGTTGAATGCGCACTTTCTTGCCGCCATCGGTGGACACAATCGCCAACTCTTCGATGTCGAAACCCAATTCGTTCAGGCGCGAAACCCGCCTGTTGATTCGCCACTTTTCGCTCAGGTCGATGACCTCGGCGCCGGTCAGTTCAACCCAAAGCTCGCGATATTTGGCAACGATGCGGTCACTGGTGGCTACGGGGTCGACCCCGCTATGTGCGTGTCCGCTGGCAACCAGATCCATGAGCTCGCCAGCGATGTTAACCCGGGCAATCTCGAGGTCGTTCTCGCGCTGCCCGTTCGACAGTCCGCTCTCGTATAGGTGGCCGGTCTCGGCATCAACCAGATAGGCCGCAAAGGCGCCCGCGTCCCTTCGGAACAGGGTGTTACTTAGAGACACATCACCCCAGAAAAAACCTGCGATGTGCAGTCGCACCAGGAGCACAGCGAGTGCATCAACGAGTCGGGTAGCGGTTTCGGGGCGCAACCCCTGCGACCACATGGCGCGATAGGGAAGCGAGAACTTGAGGTGGCGCGTCACCAATACCGAGAGCAGTTCCTCGCCGTCCTCGGAAGTACGCCCGGTGATGATTGCGAATGGCTCAACGCAGGGTACGGCTAGCTTCAGCAGGTTCTTGAGCATGTCGTATTCGCGCTTTGCCAACTCTGGAAGAGTTTCCTTGATGGCGATTACCTGATCGTTCAGGTGTGCGAAGCGCACAGTGTGACGGCTCAATCCTTTAGGCAAAGCCGCGATGTGCTCCGCTGGCCAGCTCTCTAAAGGCAAATGCCACGGTAGATCCAGCAGTTCTGGCTCTACCGTGGCAGCGGTGATTTCGATATTCGAAGTCACAGGTTGCTTTTGCCGCCTAGTTGAGGCGGTCGCCCGACTCAACGTCGAACAGGTGCACAATGCCACCGGCTGGCTTCAGGGTTACCTTGTCGCCGGCGTGTGGGTGGTCGGTGCCGTGAACGCGCGAAACGATTTCGGCCTCCACTCCATCGATGTTGGTGCGACCGTAGAGGTAGCCGTCGGCTCCCAGCTCTTCGACCACGTCGACATCAACTGCGATGCCCTCACCCTTGCTAACCACCAGGTCTTCTGGACGAATACCCACGGTGATCTTCTTGGCGTTGGTCTTGCCGAGAACGTCACGGGAGACCGGAATAACGGAGGAACCGAACTGAACGCCACCGTCAACGATCGAGAGCTGAAGCAGGTTCATGGCTGGCGAGCCGATGAAGCCTGCAACGAAGACGTTGCGTGGGTTCTCGTACAGGTTACGTGGGGTGTCCACCTGCTGCAGGACGCCGTCCTTCAGAACTGCTACGCGGTCACCCATGGTCATAGCCTCGACCTGGTCGTGAGTCACGTAAACGGTGGTAACGCCCAGGCGACGCTGCAGCGAGGCAATCTGGGTGCGGGTCTGGACGCGGAGCTTGGCGTCGAGGTTCGACAGCGGCTCGTCCATGAGGAACACCTGTGGCTTGCGCACGATGGCGCGGCCCATGGCAACACGCTGACGCTGACCACCGGACAGAGCCTTTGGCTTGCGGCTTAGGTAAGGCTCGAGGTCGAGAAGCTTGGCGGCCTCGAGAACGCGCTCGGCGCGCTCTTCCTTGCTGACGCCGGCAATCTTCAGAGCAAAGCCCATGTTCTCGGCCACGGTCATGTGTGGGTAAAGAGCGTAGTTCTGGAAGACCATGGCGATGTCACGGTCCTTAGGTGGGATGTCGGTAACATCGCGGTCACCGATGAAGATCTTGCCGTCGTTGACTTCCTCAAGACCAGCAAGCATGCGAAGCGAGGTGGACTTTCCACAGCCCGAAGGGCCGACGAGAACGAGGAACTCGCCGTCGGCGATTTCGATGTTCAACTTGTCTACTGCTGCGCGGTTACCACCCGGATAAACGCGGGTCGCATCGCGGAACGATACTGTTGCCATTTTTTATTCTCTTTTCACCGGCAGGTACGTGCCGGACGATCCGTAGTGAAATGAGTTCAGTGCAGCTGCCCTGAACCTTTCTATTATCCCAGCGCCGGTGGTGGTTTAGGATGAATAAGTTGCCTGGGAAGTAACGCAACCGCAACAATTTGATCTGAAATCGAGGTAATCATGTCCCCGAATGACCACAAGCAGACTCGCTCCGAGCAGCGCAACGCGGCTCGTGAGAAGGCTCGTGCAATGCGCGAGCAGCAAGCTCGCAAGGAGCGTTCCAAGAAGGTCTGGATCCGAGGTGCAATCGCAGCTGTGGCCGCTGCCGCCGTGCTTGTCGTGGCAGTCACCATCTTCAACGGCGTGAACGCTCAGAACAACAAGACCACCGGCGACCCAGCCAACCTCACGTTCGACAACGGAATCAAGATTGGTGCCGGCCTGGTTGCCTTCACCAAGGACCAAACTCCGACTCCAGCGGAATCAACCTCCCCGGTCGCTGGAAAGACCGCTCCAAACATCAAGATTTATCTGGACTTCCAGTGCCCGATTTGCAAGCTCTTTGAAGATGGCAACAGCGAGCAGTTGCGCAGTTGGGTTGAAAGTGGAGCGGCAACTGTCGAGTACCACCCAATCTCGTTCCTCGACGGTCGCGGATCACCAAACACCTATTCGAGCCGTGCCGCCAACGCAGCCATTTGTGTTGCGAGCTACTCGCCAAACCAGTTCTTCGACTACGTTGACGTGCTGTTCCAGAACCAGCCCCAGGAGGGCACTCCAGGTCCTGAGAACCCCGAGTTGATCGACCGAGTCAAGGAGGTTGGGGCAACCAACCAGGACAAGATTGCTCAGTGCATCAATGACAAGGCCTACGGCAAGTGGCTGGAAGACGCCACCACCACTGCA
>JACCDQ010144502.1_pt1 | contig 10604 bp, 7 predicted proteins | sample 7446031 | NCBI WGS metagenome assembly JACCDQ01 (sample SAMN15323442, study PRJNA562643) | freshwater metagenome | isolation source: river surface water | place: USA:Blue River Watershed | collected 2017-08-17
ACCGCGAGCTGCGCGAGGCCGCCACGCAGTTGCGCCAGCTGCCGGTGCTGGAGCAGGAAATGGTCCGACTCGCCCGCGACGTGAAAGTGAACAACGAGCTGCACACGGCTTTGCTGACATCGGCGCAGCAATTGCAGCTGATCGCCGTCGGCCGCACCGGCAACGTGAGGCTGGTCGATGCGCCTGAGCGTCCCGAAAGCCCGGTCACGCCGAACCGGCCGCGCATCCTGGCGGTGGCGGCCTTCGGCGGCATCTTCCTCGGCGTGCTGCTGGCCTTCCTGCGCCGCGCGCTGCAGACGGCGATCGATGACGGCGAAGACGTCGAACGCCTGTTCGGCCTGCCGGTGTATGCAAGCATTCCGCACAGCCGCATGCAGGAATCGCTCGATGCCAACCGGCGCGACCCGACGCGGCTGGCGCTGCTGTCGCGCATTGCCAGCATGGATGTCGCGGTCGAAGGCCTGCGCAATTTCCGCACCGCGCTGCAGTTCTGCATGAGCCACGGCGGCAATAATGTCGTGCTGATCACCGGGCCGACCGCCGGCATGGGCAAATCCTTCGTGTCGGTGAATCTCGGCTCAGTGATGGCGGCCAGCGGCAAGCGCGTGTTGCTCATCGATGGCGACCTGCGCGACGGGCAGTTGCATCGCTACTTCCATGCGGAACGTGCGGGCGGTCTGGCCGACATCCTGTGCGGCGCGCCGCCGACGAGGCTGTTGCGCGCGTCGGTGCTGGAGAATCTCGATTTCATCGCCACCGGCACGCTGCCGCCGAATCCTTCCGAACTGCTGTTGCGTCCGGGCTTTGCCGCGCTGCTGGCCGAACTGGCACCGCAATATGACGTCGTGCTGATCGATGCCGCGCCGCTGCTGGCCGTTGCCGACAGCCTGGTGATCGGTACGCATGCCGGTGCGATCTTCCTGGCCGCGCGCGCGGGCGTGACCCGGCCCGGCGAAATCGCCGAGGCGATGAAGCGGCTTGCGCGCGCGGGTCTGGCGGCCAAGGGCGTCGTCTTCAACGACGTCAGTCTGCGCCCCGGCCGTTATGGCTACGGCAGCCGTTACGGCTATGGACGATTCCGCCAGCTGGGTTACTCCGACGATGCGACACGGGCGGCAGAATCATGAACATGCACGCCTTCCTCCGGCGTGACGAGCGCGCGCGCCAGCCCGCCTGGGGCGACCGAAGCTTGCAGCCGACCGATCCCGGACCGGCGCAGGAATTTCATCGCTGGCCTTTGCCGGGTTATGTGTGGCCCGCGCTCGAGCGGCGCTACCACAGCATTTTCTGCTCCGAACCGCTGCTGCGCCTGCATGGCGCGCTGACGCATCGGATCGAGGCCTGGGTGATGCGTCGCGACGGGCGGATCGCGGCACTGATCCTGTTCGAGCGCGCCGGGTCTTGCGCACGCGTGATCAATGAGGCGTTCGATTTGCCGGCCGACGCGCTGGATGAATTTGCCCAGGCCGCGTTCGCGCAGTACCCGGGCCTGACGGCGATCCGGCTGAACGCCGTCGCGCTGGATGCGCGTCCGCGCCGCTATCCGTGTTTCGTAGCGACCTGCTCGGATGACTATGTGCTCACGCTGCCGGCCAGCGAGGAAGCCTGGCTGGCCTCGCTGTCGGCGCAGACGCGCGAGAAGATCCGTTACCACGGGCGCCGCGCGCAACGGCGCCAGCCCAGCTTCAGCTTCCGTACGGTTATGGCCGCATCGATTGAAGACGCGCAGCTGCGCAGCGTGATCGAATTCAACCGCGCACGCATGAAAGCCAAGGGGCGTCGCTTCGGCATGAGCGAGGACGACGAGCGCAAGCTGTGCGCGCTGATGCATGAACGCGGGCAGCTGTCGGTGATCGAGATCGACGGCGAAGTGCGCGCCGGTCTGCTCTGCACGCTGGCTGGCAACGACATGACGATGCACGTCATCGCGCACGACCCGGCCTTCGATGATTTGCGGCTTGGCTTCCTGTGCTGCGTGCTGACCCTGCAGGACGCGATTGCCCAGGGCCTGCAGCGTTTTCACTTTCTGTGGGGGCATTACGATTACAAGACCCGACTGGGCGGGCGGCGTACCGAGCTTTCGCAGGTGCTGCTGCTGCGCGCGCGCCGCTATGCGTGGCGGCATCCGCGCTTGCTGACTGCGCACGCACTGACCTGTCTGCGACTGATCGCGCGCCGCTGCAGGCAGCGATTCATTGCGGCTCGCGGCTGATCTGACGCAACCCCGATTCATGTTCATTGATACCCGACAGGTCGGCGATGGCAGGGCACTGATCGCTACCGTGTGCATCATCGGCGGCGGTGTCGCCGGCCTGACCATCGCGCGCGAACTGGAAGCGCAGGGCATCGACACCTGCGTGCTCGAGAGCGGCGGCTTCGATCCCGATGCCGACACGCGCGACCTGTATCGCGGCGATGCCACCGGCATCGACTATCAGTTTGCCGACGGTTGTCGCGCCCGTTTCCTCGGCGGCAGCAGCAATTGCTGGGGCGGCTGGAGCCGCCCGCTCGATGCGTGGGACTTCGAGCGGCGCGACTGGATACCCGACAGCGGCTGGCCGTTCACGCTCGCCGAACTTGCGCCCTGGTATGCGCACGCGCATCGCGTGCTGAAACTGGGGCCGGTGAATTTCGACCCGGACTGGTGGGAAGCGGCCATCGGGCGCGCCGATGTCAGGCGGCTGCCGCTGACCAGTGGCCGTGTGCGCGACACGATTTCGCAGTTCAGTCCGCCGGTACGATTCGGGCGCCACTACCGCGCCGAATTGCGGGCGGCGCGCCATCTGCGCATCTTTCTGCATGCGAATGTCACCGAGCTCGTGCCCGATCCGCTATGCACGCGCATCAATCAAGTACGCGTACAGACGCTGACGGGGAAGCGCGTCACTGTCGCGGCAAGGCTGTTCGTGCTTGCCAGCGGCGGCATAGAGAATGCACGACTGCTGCTGGCTTCCAATCGCGTGATGCAGCCCGGCATTGGCAACCAGCATGACCTGGTGGGCCGCTATTTCATGGACCATCCGCGCATGGTGGTCGGCCGTGTGCAGTTCAGCGGCCCATGGTCGCGCAACAAGCTGTATGACATCAAGTACAACTACATGAACAGCGCGGTGGCGGCGCACGGCCAGCACATCGCGGCACAGCTTTCGCTGACACGGGAGACGATGGCAAAGGAACGCGTGCTGAATGCACGCGTCTGCTTCTGCTCCGAATTTCCCGGCGAGGGCAGCGAAGGCGCGCAGGCGCTGTTCCGCTTCAAGCAGGCCTGGCTGGCGAAGGATCAGCCGGGTCGGCGACTGCGCGACGACCTGCATGCGATGGCGCGCGATCCGGTCAACACCTTTCTGTATGGGCTGACGCGGCTCTGCCACCCGCGCGCGCTGATACGCAACGTCGGCTTTCAGTTGATCGTCGAGCCGATGCCGGATGCCGACAGTCGTGTGAGCCTGTCGACCACGCGGCGTGACGCGCTTGGCCTGCCGCGTGTCGACGTGCACTGGCGGCTGAGTCCGCTGGTGCGTCGCACTGCCGACCGTACCCTCGCACTGGTGGCCCGGGAGCTGCAGGACAACGGTGTCGCGAAGGTCGATTTGCTGCCGTCGATCGAGCACGACGGCTGGCCCGCAAGCTTCGAGAAAGAGGGCACCTGGCATCACATGGGTACCACGCGCATGCATGACGACCCGCGAAAAGGCGTGGTCAATCGCGATGGTCGTGTGCATGGGCTGGGCAACCTGTACATCGCCGGGAGTTCAGTGTTTCCGACGGCGGGCGCGAACTTCCCGACGATTACGCTGACCGCCTTGTCCCTGCGGCTGGCCGCTCACCTGCTGCAGCAATTACGCAGCCCGGCCAGCACGCCGGTCGACGAAGCCACTGTCTTGCCACCGCAGCCCAGTGAGGTCGACGATGCCATCGCCGCTTCGGTCGACCCCGGGCAGTTGCCGGCAACTTGACAGCCGACCGCACGCGACACACTTGCGCGTGACCCGCTCGCCAGATTCAGTGCGAGCGACTCTGCGTCATTGATACGCCGCACGCTTCACCAAGGCCCTCGGCATACCACCTGCCACAGGCCTTTTTCTTTGTTTCCGTTTTCGTCCTCCGGCGACTTGCCGCTCTGCGAAGAAATTTTCCTCACGAAAATTTTTTGATTTCCGCTTGGAACTCTTCTCCTAAAGCAATGCTCTGACACAGGCATTTGCAAGAGATCTTTCGCGACATCAAGCAATTGATTTCGCAAGATCAACAACCAGAGGGAGAAATTTCGGATGTTTAACGTGTCATTTAACGCAAAAGCAATTCGTCTCATGTCGCTGACCGCGGCGGCGAGTGTCTCGGTCCTGCTGTCCGCCTGTGGCGGTGGTACGGGGTCGGCACAGTACGCGATCGACAGCAACGGCAATCTGACGTCGGCCACGGCGACGACCAAACTGGCGAACGGTTCCACGCAGACCACGACCGTCAGCAGCACGCCGGGCACCAGCACCGGATCGACCAGCAGCAGCACCGTGACCGGCACGACCACCACGACGAGCCCGACCACCACCACGGGATCGACCGGCACGACTACGGGCACGACTACGGGCACGACTACCGGCACCACCGCCACTCCGACGACCACGACAACGACCGGTTCCACCGGCACGGCATCGACGCCGGCAACATCGACCGGCACGACGACCACCACCAGTCCCGGCACCACCACAACGGCCACCGCCATGCCCTATGGGCAGACCGGTACCAACTGGACGATGACTTTCTCGGACGAATTCACTGGCACCGCACTGAATAGCGCGCGCTGGAACGACAACATCTGGTACGAAACGTCGAACGCGACCAAGAACTACGCGGTCTCCAACGGCAGCCTGAAGATCTGGCCGCAGCGCGATGCGACCGGCAAATTCTTCAACCGCACCATCGACACCGACGGCAAGTACTACCAGACCTATGGCTTCTTCGAGATCGAGGCAAAGCTCCCGAACGGGAAGGGTACCTGGCCGGCGTTCTGGTTGTTCAACCACACCGGCACACGCCGACCAGAAATCGACGTCATGGAAGCCTACGCCGGGGGCGGTCCCGCCAGCGGCTGGTCCGATGCGAACTTGCACCCGACCGCATATGCGCCGACCGTGTGGATCGATGCCGGTCGCCTCGCGGGCACCAAGACCATCGTGAGCAGCGACCTGTCGGCGGCTTTCCACAAATACGCGGTGAAGTGGGAAGCCAGCAAGCAGACCTTCTACTTCGACGGTCGTGAAGTCTTCAGCGTCGCCGTATCGATGCCGGACACGATGTACATCATGCTGGACCTCTGGTACGGCAGCGCGTCGGGGCAGCCGGACAGCACCACGCCAACCGGCAGCGGCAATTCGTACGAGATCAACTACGTGCGTGCATGGAAGGCGAGCTAATACTCTCCCGACAATAACAACATCAGTAAAAGCATCCGGAGTTTCCGGATGCTGTTAAGGCCAGCCCAGTGCTGGCCATTTTTTTTGAGATTTTCAGAACGCGCTTAATTGAATTGTTACAGAGATCCGGCTTTGTGAAAAACACGGCAATTTTTATCGACTTTCAAGAGGCATCACATGTCAATTTCCGGCGCAGCGTCTTCAACCGCAAGATTCGAAACACCTGGAATTCCGTCCGCTGGCATACCCGCCAGCTCGGATAAATCATCAAAGAACGCCCCCCCCCTTTGCTGCGCAATATTAAACCTTATGCAAAAGAGGATTATGAAAAAATGGAGGGAGTCTACATAACGCCATTGATGGATTTTCTAGTCCTCGGAAAGATTCCGGATTTCAGTCAATGCACATCCCAGTCACCCATAAGAATTTGGGGGGAATTCGCTGAAGTTCTTGAGCATTGCATGTTATTCGGCGAGTCGGATGCCATTGATTTTTTATGGCGTCAATCCGGCCTGAATCCGAATGATTGCATCGTTACGCTCAATCCGAGGAAAATAAATGAAAATTTCCTCAACGAGCTGCATAATCAGTGCGCTGAATTTCGAGGCCCCAGGTTTAATCTCGGAGTGAATATCATTGATCCCGTACTCATTCCCGATTTGGCCGATGTGATCAGACAAGGAAAAATTAACACGCTTTCTCTTGTTGCAACCGATCTCCAGAGTGAGTCTCTGAATTGTCTGGCGGCGACTTTTGGGCAGGTCGGGGAAGAATTGACTGTGAAGTACGCTACTTTTGACATGCAGTCAGAAAAATCCTTCGCTGAGTCGCTTGCTGGAAGTACAAGTCTGAAGAAAATGCGCCTGGATTTATGCGACTTGGGCCCTTCAAAAGGGATGAATTTTGTTCACGGGATGAGTCGCAACAAATCTGTCACTGCTTTGACTCTGTTTCGTTCTCCCATAGAAGAGTCGTCGAATAACGGCTGCGGCTTCCTTCTTAAAAATAATTCAAATCTGAAATCTATTAACATTCGAGTCGATTCCATGACGGGGACTGACGCGGATGCTATCGTCGCGGGTGCATTGCACAATACTTCCGTTCAGTGTTTGAGTGTTGGTGGAACTAATTCATCACAGTCCAGCCTGAATTACCCCGAGATGCTTTTCAATCTGGTCAAGAAGAATTGCACGCTCACGACTCTGAAAATTCCGGTTAATCTGCTTTCAGACAAAGACTATGCCAGTCTTGCCGAGCATATGAATGGTAATACTTCGCTTATCTACCTGGAATTAAATGAAAACCGAAGAATGCCCTCTGATGTAAAAAAGACGATTGACAATATTCTGGATCGCAATTTTTACATGCAAAGTGGCCGGTATCTGAAGAAGGCAGGAGAAGCATTTGACCCGCGCGGTGTTGTCGGAGACGGCCTGGCTGGCACTGGCGCACTGATATCGCATTTTATGCTCGCAAATTCGTCGTCCGTTTATGAGTTCGCTGACACTTTGGCGGTGGTTGAACTGTCGATGGCGGAGCAGGCGAAAAATGCGATCGGGGCGATTAACGCAAGCGCCAATAGCAGTGCTTCTCCCCCTGTAACGACGACTACCACAACGGACTTGGCTCACCAAACGACAACGACAACGACAACCACAACGACGACAATGAGCGAATCCTCGTCACGTGGTTCTGAGTCTTCGTGATCGAAATCACGATCGCCAGCTCAAGCCCAAGCCCAATTCATCAGCCTGCCAGACGCGCAGGCTGATTTTTTTTTGGCCGAGTCCGTTCGTTAATTCGGGTAATGGAATCAACGCTAACTGACATGCCGTCTGGCGCATGGTAATGGCTTCTTAAAACTTCATTGACTACGTCAACGACTTTGCTGTCAGGCGTCTAAGCAATTGACTGGCGCTGCAATTGAAATGACCTCGCAAGTGAATCCGTGATCATGCGTAGTCACGCCATGAATTGTCCTTGCGCGCAAGCTTGCTTGCCGGAGGTCAGCACGTCGTCTGAATTCGACGCGCATGCTCGCGCAATCGATTTATTGCGCCGAAGGCTACATATGCGTTGCCTGATTCTTTTGTGTTTGTTGAGCTTGCCGCTGCACGCATCGTCCCGCGAAGAACGCTGGTTGCCACTGCCGCAGTCGCTGCACGATGGCGCTGTATTGAACCTTGAATGCGGCCGCACTTACGTCGGTGAGCTGAAGCTCAACGGCCTGCGCGATGTCACCGTGCGCACCCAGGGCGATTGCGGCAAGGCGTCGCTGACGCCGGCAATGCCGGTCGATGGCTGGCGGCGCGATGCCAGCCAGGCGTCGGTATGGATCGCAGACATCCCCTTCGTGCCGGTGCAACTGCAACTTGAAAATCGCTTCCTGCCGCAAGCCCATCATCCGAACACGCCGGGTCAGTGGCTGCATGGCGAGAGCCGGCAGCCAGGTCGGTTACAGATGCGGCTGCCGTCTTCCGATCTGGCCGGCGCCACGCTGGTCTGGCGCGCCGCGGACTGGCTGATCGAAACGCGTGCCATCGCCGCCTACGACGGTCATGTTGCGCATCTTGCGCCGGGCCGCGACGACAGTTTCGGCTTGCCCGCGCAAGCCGATTTCTATGTGGAAGGCAAGCGCTGGATGCTGGACGCTCCGGATGAGTGGGTGGCCGAAGCGGGCAAGTTGTATGTCTGGCCGGCCGACGGACGTTCGCCGCAAGGACGGATTTGGGCCGCGGCACGAGGGCCGGCGATCGATGCGCGCGATTCGACCCGTGTGCGGATTGAAGGCATCCGGATTTTCGGCGCGACGCTGGGCATCGATGCGCGTGGCAGCCATGGTATGCAACTGAGCGACAGCGCAATCGACAATAGCGGCGAGGCGGCGATCATGGCCGGCAGCGACATGCGTGTGCTGCGCGTGGCAGTGCGCGGCACCGTCCAGGACGGTTTGCGCGCGCCGGACGACGCGCGTGACGTGCAGGTGATCGACAGCCGCTTCGACGATGTCGGCATGCTCGGCATGCCGCGTCGCTCGCGCGGGGCGATCGTGTTCGAGCAGGCCGAGCGCGTGATTGTCCGGCGCAACCGGATTCGCCATGCGGCCTATATCGGCATCCGCGTATTCCGCGACGCGCAGGTCAGCGACAACCAGATCGATCGTGCGTGCCTGCGCCTGTCGGACTGCGGCGGCATCTATACCTTCGCGCGCGACCGCCGGCCGCTCCGGGTCAGCATCGACGGCAATCGCATCAGCCGGCTGGCGGGCGACAGCGCGTTTGCGATTTATCTGGATGATTTCGCGAATGGCGTGCGCGTGGTGGGCAACCAGCTGATCGACAATCCGGGCGGCCTGCAGCTCCACAACGGATTTGACAACGAGATTTGCGACAACGCCTTCGTCAACAGCCAGCGCCAGCACATCCTGTTCAACGAGACCGCCGACGTCGCGACGATCGCCGGCAATCGCGTGTGCCGCAATCGCTTCGTGTCGGCCGGTGAGGTGCCGGTCTACCGGCTGTGGAGTCATCACGGCGGCCAGCACCTCAGTCGCTTTGCGCTGTTCAGCGACAATCGCTACCGCCGCGTGCCGGCGCATTTTGCCGAGGTCGAAGGGCAAGGCGCACTGGACTTCGGGCAATGGCTGGCCGGTGTCGGTGCCGGCGATTCAGCCAGTGCCGCCCGGGCTGCCCGGGCTTCCCGGCGGCCGTCGCCACAGTTCGCGCGGTAAGGACAGCACGAACAAGGTATTCGTGACCAGATAGCGTGAGGCCAGCCTGAACGGCTCCTGCGTCAGGCGGTACAGCCACTCGAGGCCGAGGCGTTGCCAGGCGAGCGGCGCGCGCGGCAGCACGCCGGCGTGATAATCAAACGCGGCGCCGACGCCGAGCATCACCGCGCGTACCCGGCCGCGTTGCGACGCCATCCATTTTTCCTGCTTCGGGCAGCCCAGGCCCACCATCACGATGCGCGCACCGCCGGCATGGATCTGGTCGGCGATGCGTTCGTTATCGCCGTCGTCGAGCGCGCGAAACGGCGGCGACAGGCTGCCAGCCAGCGGCAGCTGCGGAAATGCCTGCCGCAGCACATGGTGGAGCTTTTCCAGCGTGGCCGCCGTTCCGCCGAGCAGAAACACCGGCAGCTGCAACCTTGCTGCCTCCTCCAGCAAACGCCACATCATGTCCGGGCCGGACAGCCTTTGCTGCTCGGGCCAGCCACGCCGCTGCATCAGCCAGGCCAGCGGCGCGCCGTCCGGCGAATTCATGTCGGACACCGACAGCGCCGCGGCCAGTTCGGGATCGCGCCGCGCGCTGACCAGCGAATGCACATTGCACAGGCAGACCATGCGCGACGCACCCGACTGTGACCAGCGAATGATGCGGCCGACCGCCTGTTCCCAGGACATGGCGTCTATTCGCGTTCCAAGCAGGGTGGTCGATGACATGAACAAGGATGGTTTCGGCGGGGCGATGCATCGATTGAAGCGCCGTTCCGTCGTCCGCACCCTGAGGGGTCGCAATGTGTGCCCGCCATGCTGCGGGCAAGATCGACGCTGTTTGACCACTGACGGAGGAGTGATGGCTCTCGACCTGATCGCGCGCGCGCAGCGGACTTGCCGGCAGCGCCTCGCACAGGCTTTCGATGATTTCTGCGGTGACGCGCCCGGGCAGTCGCGCCTGGAGCTGAATGAACCGGCACAACTGCCATCGCGTGAACAGGTGCGCTTGCCATTCGACGACGGCGCGTTCGACTGGGTTGCCTGTCACGAGCTGATCGAGACTTTCGGCAATCATGAGCGGCAGGTGCGGTTGCTGCGTGAACTGTTGCGCATCGCGCGACTGGGCATCTTTGTCTCCACGCCAAACCGCGACCATCCGCTGGCGCGCTGGCTGTATCCGCAGCGCCGTGCACAACTGCTCGACGCATTGACGATCAAGACCATGGTCGATGTCTTGCCCGGGCGCCCGGTCTGGAAGCTGGGCCATGTGCGGCTGGCGGGCTTCAAGTCGCATTACTTTCTGATGGTCTGGAAGGAGGGTGCCGCTCCCTGATTTCTGATCCCCGGATGCACGCATTGAATCACCGGCCGGCAGTACAGCTCGCCGTTGGACAGCCGACGTTCCGGCGGCACGCGCCGCGCGGCATGCGCGAGAAAGCGGTCGAGCGCCTGCCACAACTGCAGCCGCTCGA
>JACCDQ011068652.1_pt1 | contig 10604 bp, 2 predicted proteins | sample 7446031 | NCBI WGS metagenome assembly JACCDQ01 (sample SAMN15323442, study PRJNA562643) | freshwater metagenome | isolation source: river surface water | place: USA:Blue River Watershed | collected 2017-08-17
GGGATGTAGATGGGACTTCAACAAGATGGACGAAGCAATCTTTCTTAGCATCCGTGTAACCAAAGGTTTTAGAGGCATGGTGATACAAACATAGTGTCTGGGTATCAGGCAGGTCAATGCCTATAGACTTTAGCTCCTTGAAGGCGTCGAAAACAGTAAAATCAGTCCTGGTAGGGCTAACAATAACGACCCTAGAGCCTGTGAGAAGAGAGAAGATTGTTGCTTGTTTTCTAAAGTTGGAATCAGAACTGTCGCCGACCGTTTCTCCAAGACGGAGTCGATCCTGTTCGATACGATGACATATGTCACTCTCGTCCTCCGTAGCGTAGAGTTTGGAATAAAGTCTCTGTAGTGTTGGGTACCAGGGGCTGTTGAGACGGTATTGGTTCCGGAAATTCCGCGTCAGTTCCTCCAAGCCAAACGGGCGAGTGGAATGGGTACTTAGAGCCTGGTGCAACGATTTGCAATCGGCTCTGTTGTGTTTTACCTCATAGATACGAGTACCAGCCTTGATGTAACGAACCGATTCCATACAAGCAGGTATCAATAAGGCGGCAAAAAGCAATAAGAGGCGGGACATAACTGGAAGTCAAAGAGGTTGGTGAGGGAAACAGAAAAATGACACATAGTTTAGAATGAAATTAACTCACCAGTCATGCTACTGACAAGAAAAGGGAGCTGTGGTAAAAGTTATATTTAACTTCCCAGTTGCATTTATTAACTAAAAAATTTCCAGTCATTCACCCATAACCAACCCGAATTTGAATCCCAGAACAGAAATCGTAATAATAAATATCAGTATGCTGTGCGAATAAGATTTTCTTCCTCTCCTTCAGGGTCCGCCACTGATAGATTATCTTCGTCCATGCCAATCGCGTTCTGGGGAGAGTCGTCGCAGTTATCAAAAAGCTGTCGAGGAAGGAGGCCATCGGCGGCAATAGCGTCTCCACTGACAAACGTCCCATTGTGGAGTTGCAGTTGATACGGAACTGACAAAGGATTATCCGACCTCATTAGTTGCACAAAGGCCTCCCACGACTTTTTGAACGACTCTGACATGTGAACGTCCCATTGTTTCGGATTCGGTCTTGGCCAGGAATAGTAGTTGCAGCACTGTGGAATCTCGGATATGGTCCTGGATGGGTGACTGTTCATGCTGACAATGTAGAGTTTACAGCAAAAATGCTCCACGTCGCACAGGTCAAACTGCCGCCCAGTGATCATCCAACGCAAGGTCTGCTTGTCATCGATAAACAGCCCGGCGATTCTTCTGTGGTACTCCCTTTCTGGATTTTTGAAATATGCCAGAAACTGTCTGTACATCTCTTGTAATCTCCTCTTCACAACGCCCTCGGCCCGTTTGTTGGAGTTAATATCTCGATCGCGAAGATCATCGAAGTGGATCGAGGCCAGACCCTCGTACCCTCCAGAACCAGGAAATATGGATTCAACAGTGACTTCCCCAGCAAACTCTGGAAAATACCCCTCCACGTCGAGCACCACTTGGTGAAACAACTTGTAGAGCGATGGCTCCATTTGGTAGTTCCCGCTGCGAGAGAAAGCCCTGACGAGGGTTTGGATCAACAAGAACCGTTGCTCTTTGTCCGGTACATGTGTCATGGAAGAAACAAATCCCGACACTGTAGGACATCCTGACATTTCGCTAACATTGAGCTGGAAATATTTGCGCAGGTGTTCTAAAACAAGAAGAGCAGTGCGACATTCTTGCTTGAAACGTTTTGGAATGAACCTTTCGTGCTGCTTCGATATCGCAGGACCAAGATTGGCTTCGAACTCCCCAAGATAGTCATAAAGGAACATTGAAAATTCCCTGACTGATTCTTCGGTGGCTACGGGGAGTGCAAGTTCCAAAGGTCCCAGCCTTGACATGTCCTTTTCGGAAAAGATCCGGCCCCGCATTTCTCTTTTCCAAACCGGGAACAATTCCAGAACGTCAGAATTTCCAGTCAAACGAGCAGCTGTACTCATAAACAAGGCATGTAATAAAAATTGCTGGGCGCAACCTGATGGCTGCTGCGGGAATTTCCGCCAAGTTAGTACCTCATTGTCTCCTGTAACATGAGAAACCATATCGAATTGGGGTCGTCCCTCGTCCACAATAGGGTTGTCCTCCAAGATTCTCAAATTGTTTCGGAAGAAGGCACTCGATACATCTCTGTCCCTGGCCCCTGGAGTGGCTCGCATTTGAAGAGCATAGGGCAGACTCTCCGCACCCTCTAGCATCAGCGGTACCGTGTACAATGCACCATTTTCGGAACACGCAGAGGACAGGTCAGGGGGAGAAGACCCATTGGAACTGTGCTTTGATGTTCGCTGCCTCTTAGACGGAGGCAGCTCCCCAGGTTGGCCTTGTCGATCTGTTGCGTCATCGGAAAGAGGCCATATTTTATCCCCAGAAATGGTGCAGCTCTCCAATCCGGTGCCTCGGCCAGCCTGAGCTGCGCAAGTGAAGACTATGATATCAGCTGCAGTCTTAGGATCAAAAATAAACCTGGCCTTCCTGCTCTGCAATTCCCCATCAAGGGTCCAGCTCAATTTATCGAAAAGCAGAGGGTCTTCTATCATGGCAGCCAGCACTTGCTCTCGATCAAGAATAGACTCGGGGAAGTCAGACGTTGTCCATTCGAGTCCTCTCTGATCCTTGACGTAGCCGTTATGCAGGAAAGCTTCCAGAGAAGTCAGGCATTCGCGGTTAGTTTGGCTACCAGGAGCAGCATAGACATTCATAAGTCTCTTGGATCCGCAATCGGAGGAGCCGTTGGAGGTCTCGTACTGATAGCGCTTGAGAACAGAAGCCTGCACTTTCTCGATCGGCACGTTGGGGGATCTCTGGTCATTCTCGCTAACCGGGATGTCCTGATACTCGGCGCCCTTTAGCTGGTTGAAAATAGTTGTAATGGTAGTGCTTAATCGGAAAGCAGGGGTGAAACCAAATTCAATGAACGAATTCTTCCGGTGAGAGAGATTATATTTGTTTCTGCGGACAAACTTGGCTGACTGCTCCGTACTAAAGGTTGTTGTAAACTCTGCGTTGTAAGTCGTACCCAGCGTCTCTGTGTTAGATTGGTATTTTGATACGCAGTAATAAGATAAGAATGACACAGGGTCATTTTCGGAACAGGGAGCAGGAACCACACCTGCTGGACCATCTCCGATGGACTCGTCCTCGCTATCTTCCTCCTCGAAAACTGTTCTATTGTTCAAAAAAATCGCGATCGGGTTTTGGCGCCTGAAGGCTGCAGCAAGAGCTTCATTGGTCGGTGCTCGAAGCGATTGCGGTCCACTTATCACTATGTGAGGTGCATCGCTTCGCAAAGTGTCAAACTGACTTGCCGTCGCACCAGTAGGTTGGTTAGACCCACCAGATCCCATGGACTGTAGGGGGTTGAAAAACAGATCGATGAAGCCATCTTCAAATTCCCGTTCGATTTCCAGCTTGAGTCGAGACACCAACTCCTCCTCCATTTCTGAATGCTCTCTAACGACTTCTTCGCAACGTTTTCGCAGTTGTTTCCAGAAGTCGAGGTGTTTTTCGTAAGATGAGATCCTGTTTTTGTACATCCTTGCCGCTTGAAAAGCGTTAGGAACTTCGGGATTAATGAGTTCTTTCTTCTGCTTGTTAACTTTCAGTGGGATCTGAAAAGTCTGAAGACCAGTGCCCGGAAGGCATGGAAGATCTTCGTGAAGCCACAGAGGCTGGAACGAACGTTGCACATCATCCTTGTCATTCACCAACAATAATTTCGATTGCGACAGAGCGTGATCGACCAATGTCCGATGATACACTACATCCAAAGGGGTTTTCCCAACTGCGATAGTTCGAACAGGCTTTTCAAAACCACGCCCTCCCCTCACCTTCGTTCCATCGGGCAAGGACGGAATCTCACGACGATGAAAATTGTTTATCTGCGAAAGAGCTGGCACCATGAACCTGTTGCACGGTCGGGGCTTGAATCGCTGTCGAGGGGTTTGGTCAAGTTTGTCGGCAATTAAACTCATAAACGCCTGACCCCTCACGTCAAAGAAGTTTTTAGCCCACTCCCAAATCAGCCAAGGCTTTCTCTTCGAAACCACATATTCGTCGGTCTGCCTAGGTAATTTCTCTCCCACGTGGGTGAATTTATAATCTCCAAGAACTGTTATCTTGCGTTTTTTGATCTGACCCGGAAGCAATTGATCCAGGTATAACGCCTCCAAATATGCTCGAGGATGAGTGTTGGGATCGATCATGAACCGGAAAGTCATGATATATCGGCTTCCGGAGCTCCGTTGTCCTTGACTTGATCGCAGAAAACCAGCCGAATGTTGGATACCAAAATACTGAACGCCAGCCATCTGGATGTGCCAGTTGTTGTTTTCAGTCACACAGCCACCCAGCCAAAACTTGCCAAGCCACCAGTCAACGGCAGTCTTACGACACATGCTGTCTTCACCAATAATCCAACTGAGAACTATCATCTGCTCGTTAGTGGGATAACAAACAGAAGGACCGACCTGGGAAAGAACCCCATCATAGCTGATATTGGATATTAGCTGATTTCCCCGCTCTTCACAGCAGTCTTGATGGCGCGAATAATGAGCGTCGGCTGCTATCCTGTTAATAGAGGAATTCTCCAGTCGATTGGGTAGATAAGCGGAACAGTACGCAGGCTCGTCGGGAAGAATACGGACAGGAGGAATATCTTTTGGGAGTGCCGAAAGACTTTCATCCATCTTCAAGATGGGGTCAAAAAAGGCAGAATGGCAATCCGCAAATTCGGCTGCGCCTTCTAGATATTTACTGCAGTCGTGGAAGTCCCAGTCGGACTCCTCAGGAAAGATAAACTTATGCCCATCTCCATGCTCTGATGGCTGAACGTCGGATAAATACTGGTAGAAAGCCGAAGCAGTAGGACCAACCTTCGGTTCAGGGGGGGCGTTCCCTCGGATATCGGCAATTCCACGATTGGTCAAGTTAATCAGAACATTCTGAACTTCATTAGCAAACGCTATGGTAGAAACATCAACCGCTTTGGCTGCCGTTGCTAGCATGGCTTTGTTCGCTCCCATTGACACCAAAGGAAAAATCATCGCAAGTGCCGCACTAACAAGAAAGGGGGCCCTCAGAAAAGCCCGTCCACTTCCCGTCGAGTCTCGGATGTGGGGCTGCTTGTTGTGGAATTCCAACAGCTTCGTCTTCAAGTCGTGACAGATAGCCTCGGAAATAGCTATTACGCAAGGAGCAACAACATGAGGTACCCCTTTTGGGTCTTCCGGCGGGTGTTTGTCTTTCTCGCACTTGGCTGACTTCTTTCTTCGATTCCCCTTCGAGTTCTTTGCTGCATTCGCCCCTTTGTCTTGCCTGCCGACTTTGGCATCGAGCAGCCTTTTCCTTTCGTCTGGACGTAGCAGGAAGATTAACTTGGCAGACGGCTTCGGACAATCCCTCTTCATCTCGGGTCCATCTGCAGGTAGACCAACCTTCTCCCGCAACGCCCTCCCTGCTGGGAACAACACATCAAGGGGGATGCCTTTATTGTTAATCTGGTCAACAAAACCCTTCATCTCATAACTCTGGGCCTCCAGGAGAACGCTGTTATGGTCATAGTGCTTCTGAACATTGTAATCTCTGTCGCACGGCGACCTGTACCTGCAACGATTTCCCAATGATGTTGCTGCAGCTTTACTGTAATTAAGTTCTTGCTTTGCAGGGGCTTTATCGGTGCAGGCAGTTCCACCTGAATCCCTTGACACATCACGCTTAGTACTCGGTAGATCCTCCCCACAAGCCTGAAGTTTGGCGAAGGCTAAGGTGACTGCTTCTGTTATCTCGGAGCGCGTGATGTACTTGGTCATTTTGGCTAGATCTCTCTTGTACGGTTTCACCTTGTAAGCTTCATACTCCCTCTTTAAGACCTCTTCCAGCGACAAGAGGATGAGACGGATCTCTTTGTAATCAATTTTCGTGTGATCCCTGTACGGCAGCTTGTCATCCCTGTAGTGACAACCCTTACCGTCCCTTCCGAAATAAAACGCAGCCGCTTTTCTGCTTTCGAACGGGAATGCGCTAGAGCTATCCTTGTTTTCGTCAGGAAAAGCAGGAAAGTCAAGGTTGCCAACAAAGGCCGCTAGGTCAGTAAAATGACTGTCCTGGAGCTCATTGGCGTGCTTGGCTGCTCGAAGCCTCATATCCAGGTAGGGCAGTTGCCTACTTCTCAACAGGATACCCATTGCATTTCGAAAAAAGGGCATGTTCATAGAGAGAAGCTTGTCAACATCGGAAGTACTCCTCGATGCCCGCTGCAGGTTCTGGTCCAGCACATGAAAGAATGTTCGATGGACGGTACTGTCTCCCTCTTCCTTATCCACGATCCTCGTTACGGCTCGATGCGTCAGAAATGTGGCAATATGATTCCTGAGTTGGTCATCCTCCATATCATCAAAACACGAATTCGAATCCGACTGTCCAAAAGCTAAAGACATGAATATCCTCTTCTCCTCTTCGGGAAGATCCATCATCCTGGAAACAATCCTATGGAAATGGGCCACATGATTATCCACCAGGAAGTTGAAATCCCCAACTGCCTCCTCGAATAGTTTACAATCCCTACTCCCTATGGAGGCCCTCATGCGTTCGAGTATCGGACTCGACTCCAAGGCTGTATCCGCAGAGGCACCAACTGCTGGTTGAACAGAAGATCCCCTCTCTCCTAGAGCGGAACCCCGGCAACTTGATAAACTAGGATCGTCGCAACATGCGTTTCCTGGTTTCATACCGACGCACATCCCTGCAGAATGGCAATCAGTTTCATCTTCGCTCCCGTCTTCGGAACCATCACTGCGGCAGGACGAAGAAACCAGACCAGTATCAATGTGTCGCAATGAATTTTGGCCAACCGATCTCGACTCGTCGGACGACTCCATCTGTTCCAGATCAAATTCCAGCGGAGGACTTCCGCCTTTCAATGCCAAACCAACATCAATGATGCATCGATCACGCACCCCATATCGGAACAGAGTTAGTCCCATATTGGTCATAGTCCTACCATCACACGTCAGTGTTAAGGAAGAATCCCCTGCTCCGGTTACACTGCGAACGTATTCGCACAAGTGCTCCACAGTAATGTTTTGCGTGAAAACGAAATGGTGGTATACACCTTCGCTGGCGCGAACCAAACACGTCCTGTACTGAACAGGACCTTGCACAATTCTGTTCAGAGGAAGGGTTATTTCTGCCTTCGGCCCAAACCTCAGCAAGGAACCATTTGTCACTCCGTAATCACACAGTTGATAGCTCCCAGTCTCTAACAATTGCCCTTCAAAGCTGATATGCATCTCATTCTCGCACCGAGGGGGGCAAAACAGTTCATGCAGATATGACCTTAACGCAGACAAAGTTGTCAACTCGCTCAGTTGCACGTCAACAGTGTTGCCAGAACATTCGATCGATATAGTAATATCCACTTCGGCAATGAATGCACCAACACCACTCCCTACCCACTGTAGGACTTGGACCAAAATCTTGTACACCTTCAACAAGAAGGACGAGTTTTCTTGGATAATCCCGTACCATGGACCCAGAGCAATCCAACAAAGTATTAACCAAGTTTTAACCACAGTCTCTGCATCGGCAAGAAAATATCGTGCCCGCCGCTTTAAGACTCGAAGAGTCCCCTTGTCGAACACTCTTCTCATAGCATCAGTGTGCCTCCAGTCAGACACGAATAAGTTCCACGGTCCAAACCTAGGGGCAGATACAGATACCCGGCGCCCAAGCTTAGACGACACAGTCCTTACGCCCCTTTGCCTTTCAACTACCCCCGGCAGAGACATCAAGGCAACAGGAGCGAAGAAATACCAAAACACCAAATTGGCAACAATGCAGTAAGCAGTGACCAACTCTGTGCCGCAATCGGCCTGCCTGGAAAACAAATAGCAGCACCAACAAGAAGCAACCCCTAAAAGAGAGAGATAGGTCTGAAGGACAGTCCACTGATAAGTGGCAGAAGAAATATTCAAGAGGATCTTTGCTGATGAGTCCACCAGGCCACGAGTCTCTTCCCAACGCAATCTGGCAGTCTTCCTCACCCCCACACTTAAACTTTCCACAGGACCCGATAGTGCAGACACCGCGTAACGAACGCACAACAAGGCTACCAGACAGGCCCACCAACCCTCCACCACCAAGGCGCAAAGGGCCGAGATCCACGTATCGAGAGTCGATAGCCAATTTAAACCATTCCTGGCCAATGGAACAAGAACATACCAGTTGAGGTACACTTCCAAAGCGAAAAGCAGCAAAGACGCCACAGCCGGAAGGAGAAACATTACTAATAGCACCTTTGAAAAGTAGCACCATTGCCCCAAACTCCAACACACGACAGTGCAATAAATCCCAGCGTCCAGGCAAGTCCAAGCAAACACCGAGTCAGTCAATGATGTTATCGAGCTGAATTTCTCGAACAATAGCTCCTGAAATAAAGATGTCGAAACGGGTGCCGATTTTAATCGGTACGATAGGAATGATCCCCTGATAACACCAGAGATGTAATTGTCCTCCTTCTTCTCCCAAAATTGCCACAATACCATGCCAATGAATATCGGGAGCTCTTCGATTACTGACAACCAATCCAACAGTCTCAACCGCGCCGGAGCACAGGAGCAACCATCCCACACCCTCAAGCCGAATCGCAGCATCAACTCAATGACAAAAAGAGCCAAAGCTGCCATCCAAATTCCGTCCACTGCCGACGAACCTTGCTCTGGCAACGAGCCAAAGCGCTTCCACGAATCCATCTCCTCGTATGCATCGATTCCGTCCCTCGTACCCATCCAGCGCATGATGAGTACACGACAGAGAAGAGCAAACCCAGCAAATTCCCGGACCAGCCCGAAGGCAAAGCCCACAAGACGAATGCATCGTCGGACAAAGGCCATCGGTACGATATCAAGATTGGTAACGTACCAGGCCCAGTGGTAAAATACACGTTCCACCGATAGATCGGCTGTGTTGATAGACCCCGCAACCTGACAGGAAGCATAGCGCAAGTAGTGCCGAACAATGCGCCCAGCCTTATACAAACCAAACAGAAGCAGATAAAGTCCCAACGATGGAGACAGAACACCAAAAAGAAAACCGCCAACAATGCAAGACCGAAAGACGTCGATTCCACCGAAAGCAGCAAAGCCCCTGGCGACATCATACAACAGATTATGCAGCCAGCCGATGGAATCGTCACAAGAAATACCACTGGGAAACCAGCCGAACAGATCCATGTCGTGAACGTCCTGCAAGATCAAAGAGCAACGGCAGTGAGAAACTGGAAATTCGAAACCGACGGAGACAGACGAAGTAACGCTAGCGCCAAGGCACATGTTGGGACCTCCGTGCGTCCCGTGGTGCGACTCTAGCCATTCAGAAACTGGGGGTAAGACTATCTTCTTCCAAAACAACTCTCGTCAATATCGCCAAAAAAAAATTGCGAGGGATTCCCCCTATTTCAGAATCGGACACAATGGCTTTTCAACTGTCTACTTCTGCAAGGTCAACAGTGTATATTGCGCCACAATTCCCGGCCACAGGACTTAACTTCAATGAGTCAGAGGACGGCAGTGGACTTACCAAGAAAGGCAGAACCCGGAACTCCCTCCATGAAAAGCATGATGCGACCTTGTCACCACAAGACCAGAATCCAATCCAGTCCAAAACCACGCGAAGAAAAAGCACCAAGCGCGCAGCAGGCAGAAGGATGATGTCACAGACAACTGGCCATTCTTCTAGAGCTCTTCGCTATAGCACCCTTATCCCACCATCCGCAAAGACACGAACAACCACTGCTGTCCACGAGAGAAAACAAGCACCATGTCTTCTAGAACCCCGATCAAGTCCCCCCACAGTCGGGCGGTTGGTTTCAACAGAGCACACCTGTTTGTTAATGGCACCGTTGGACTGGAATAAATGCGAATCGCAAACCATCCACACGGGTTTAACAAACGTGACTTAAGCAAAATGGTCGGGCATGAAATTCCACCCGACCATTTGGTTTTAATCACGAACAAGACTGGATTAACAAACAACAAGACCGCGTAACCACGCAGACAATGCCAAGCATTCGCACCACAGTGTCACCAGCCCACCAGCCTCCCATACAACAAACAATAACCAACAACATCCCAACCACTACCCAAGCAACCCCATTAGACTATACTTACAGTGATCTCGAAATAAGGACACAATTGCTGTCAATGATGGCAAAACCCCTTCACGCAAAAAGAGCGAAGAAAAAGGCACCACCAATGCTGCTTCATTAATCTGTCCCACCAGGCAACTCCATTCCATTCGTGCTAATCCAGCCGCTCTGCGCAGATCAAGCAAGACCAGCAAGCCAGCAAGCACTCCTGCCAGTGTGTTGGGTTGTAATTTTTTATGCCTTCCACAGTGAGTACTAAAGTAGGTACCATGATGCGTACCATGGCACGCACCGTTGTGCGTCTCTCGTGACAGCAAGGTTAATTAACGATACTCGTACTAGTAACTAAACACGTTTCGGCGTCCTACACTCACCGAAAAGCACTATCGATAATGCACAACGCACGCATCGCCC
>JACCDQ012156069.1_pt1 | contig 10604 bp, 7 predicted proteins | sample 7446031 | NCBI WGS metagenome assembly JACCDQ01 (sample SAMN15323442, study PRJNA562643) | freshwater metagenome | isolation source: river surface water | place: USA:Blue River Watershed | collected 2017-08-17
GCGTGGCGAGTCGATGCAGGACGTGATCTTCAACGGCACGACCACTCGCAAACCCGCCAGCCGCGCCAGTGTGGAGCTGGTGTTTGACAACGCCGACCACCGGGCCGGTGGGCAATGGGGCCAATACGCTGAAATCGCGGTGAAACGCGTCTTGACGCGTGATGGCACCAGCAGCTACTACATCAACAACCAGCCGGTGCGCCGCCGGGATGTGCAGGACGTGTTTCTCGGCACCGGCCTTGGACCCCGGGCCTACGCCATCATCGGGCAAGGCACCATCAGCCGCATCATCGAGTCCAAGCCCGAGGAATTGCGCCTGTTTCTGGAGGAGGCCGCCGGTGTTTCCAAATACAAGGAACGCCGACGTGAAACGGCCAACCGCCTGAACGACACACGCGAAAACCTGACCCGCGTTGAAGACATCTTGCGGGAGCTCAACGCCAATTTGGACAAGCTGGAGAAACAGGCCGAAGTGGCTGCCCGCTACCACGAATTGCAGGCCAGAGCCACCTTGCGTCAGCAGCAGTTGTGGTTCTTGAAAAGCCGCGATGCGCAAACCGAACTGGGGCGGGTGCAAAACGAGGGGTTGGGTGCCGTCAATGCGCTGGAAGCCCGTGTGGCTGACTTGCGGCGCGTCGAGGCCGACCTGGAGACCATACGCCAGGCGCATTACGATGCCGGCGACCAGGTCAACCAGGCGCAAGGAAAGTTGTACGAAGCCGGGGCCGAGGTGGCGCGGCTGGAAGCCGAAATTCGCTACGTGGTCGAGGGCAGACAGCGGGTGCAACATCGTTTGGTGCAGCTGCAGGAGCAGGCCGAACAATGGGCGCTGCGCGAGGAGTCTGCCAGCCAGGAACTGGCGGTATTGGCCGAACAAAATGAGTCGGCTGCTGAACAATCCGAAATTTTGGCGGCCCGGTGCGAAGAGCAGGCGGACCTTTTGCCCACCCTGGAAGACGCTGTTCGCCGCGCGCAGCACAACGCCAGCCAACAGCGTACAAGTGTGGTGCAGGTGCAGCAAGCCATACAGGTGCTGGCAGCCGAACAGCGTGGGCTGGAAGAGCAAAAACGTCAGCTTCAGACGCGTCGTGAACGTTTGGTCGCTGATCGCAAAGCGTTGAATGCCCCCGATGAAGCCCAACTGGCGGATTTGCAGGAGCAACTTGATCTGGCAAAGCTGCAACACGAAGAAACCGACGCCCGCCTGCAAGAACTGCAGGACGGCCTGACCCTGTTGGACCAGCAACGTCGCGACGCGCAAAACACCTTCAACCAGGAAGGCAAAACACAAACCGCGCTGCAGGCCCGTCTGGAAGCGCTGAAAGCGCTACAGGCCAAGCTCAAAACAGACGGAAAGTTGTCACCGTGGTTGGCGCAGCAGGGGCTTGACCATTTGCCTGGGTTGTGGAGCCGTTTGCACACCGAACCCGGCTGGGAAAACGCACTGGAGGCGGCCTTGCGGGAGCGCATGGGTGCCCTGGAAGTGTCTCAGCTGGGCATGGTCAAGGCATTCGTTCACAATTTGCCACCCGCGAAAATGGCTTTTTTCAGCACCTTGGACGCTCGACCCAGCGAGCCTCCGTTGGCTGTCGCTGAGCCGGAAAAAGGCGCGCTGCTGGCTCCTCTGAGCGAGCGTTTGCGTTTGCCCGATGCCGCACTTCAGATCGTGTTGCAGCACTGGCTGGCCGGTTGTTTTTCGGCACCGGACTTGGAGGTGGCTTTCGGTGCGCGCAGCACATTGGCAGCAGGGCAGTTCATTTACACACCACAAGGGCATGTGGTGGGGGCCCACCACGTCACGTTTTATGCACCCGAGGGGGAGCAGTCCGGTTTGCTGGCCCGTGCTCAAGAGATCGAAAACCTGGAAAAACAACTGCGTGCTCAGACCCTGATCCACGACCAGGCCCGAACAGACCTCAGCCGTGCTGACACCGCTTTCGATGACGCGACCCAGCGTTTGGGGCAAACCCGTCGCGAAGTTGCCCAAGCGCAGTCGCGCCTGCATGGATTGCAGGTTGAGGTGCTGCGCTTGGAACAACTGGTGGCACAAAGCCGGGCACGCACCGCACAAATCGAACAGGATTTGTCGGATGTGGACGGGCAAATCGATGTTTTGCAGGAGCGAGGTGCCACGGCAGAAGGTCGTTTTGAAGAACTGGACATGCAATTGGCTGAAGGCCAGGAACGCCATGCCCAACTCGAAGATGCCACCATGGAGGCTGAGCGCAGGTTGGTGCAAGCACGTGAGCAATTGCGTGCGCTGGAGCGCCAGGCCCAGGAGGCCACATTTTCTGAACGGGCCCTGCAAGCCCGGAAAGCCGAATTGCAACGCAGCATTGAAACCGCACAGCAGCAAAGCCGCGCGTTGCTCGAAGAGCAGCAGCGGGCCGCGCAAGAGCTTTCCCGTTTGAGCGATGCCGCAGCCCAGGGTGGCCTGCAGGCGGCCCTGGATGCCAAACTGCAACGCGAGCATCACCTGGCGGCACAACGCAGCCACTACGACGACCTGACCGCGAAGCTGCGCGCCAGCGACGAACGGCGGCTGCAACTGGAGCGTGAACTGGAGCCCTTGCGTGGGCGCATCACCGAATTTCAGCTCAAAGAACAGGCGGCCCGTTTGGGCCTGGAACAATACACCCAATTGCTGCAGGACGCCCAGGCCGACCTGCATCAGCTGGAGCAAGGTATCGAGGCCGAGTCGGTCAAACTGCAAGGCCTGCAAAGCGAAATTGACCGCTGCCAGCGGGAAATGGTTGCTCTGGGCGCCGTCAACCTGGCTGCCCTCGAAGAGCTGGCCAGCGCCCGGGAGCGCAAACAGTTTCTCGATGCCCAGTCCAACGACTTGCTGGAAGCCATGCAAACCCTGGAGGATGCCATCAAGAAAATCGACGGGGAAACCCGTGATCTGCTTGGCAGCACCTTCGAAACGGTCAATGGGCACTTTGGCCGCATGTTTCCTGAACTGTTCGGAGGCGGTCAGGCACGCTTGATCATGACCGGAGACGAAATTCTGGACGCTGGCGTGCAGGTGCTGGCTCAGCCCCCGGGCAAAAAGAACCAAACCATACACCTGCTGTCGGGCGGGGAAAAGGCGCTGACCGCCATCGCTTTGGTGTTTGCGATTTTTCAGCTCAACCCCGCGCCATTTTGTCTGCTGGACGAGGTGGACGCCCCGCTGGACGATGCCAACACCGAACGTTATGCCAAATTGGTGTCGAACATGAGTGGCGAAACGCAGTTCCTGTTCATCAGCCACAACAAGATAGCCATGGAAATGGCCAGGCAATTGATCGGCGTGACCATGCAAGAACAGGGCGTCTCGCGCATTGTGGCGGTGGACATGGAAACCGCCAGCGGAATGATGGAGGCCCATTGAGGCCCAGATAACACCATGAACGATTTGCAAACCGGACTGCTCGCTGCGGGCATTGTGTTGATAGTGGGGGTGTGGGGGTACAACCAATGGGTGGCGCGGCGCTCTGCACCCAAACGCTCCGAGCCAAGGCATTCCACACAAGCCCCCGCAGGGGATTTGGTTGATGATGGCGGTCCCTTGTTTGGCCGCACCGAACCGGTGTTGGGGCCTGCCTCGGCGGGCACAGAGCCCCTGGCAAACGCCATCACCACCGTGCGGACACAGGTCCTCGATGCCTTGATCGATGCCATTGCACCCATCACCCTGGAGCATGTGGTATCGGGCGATGCGGTGCTCGCCGCGCTACCGCGTTCACGGCGGGTGGGGTCCAAGCCGTTGGGGGTGGAAGGGCTGAACACCACGACCCAGGTGTGGGAAATGCCCCGTGTGAGCGAGCGTTACAGCGAATTGCAAATGGGTGTCCAACTGGCCAACCGTGCCGGACCCCTCAACGAAATCGAGTTTTCTGAGTTCGTGATGAAGGCCCAGGCATTTGCCGATGCTTTGTCCGCCACCCCGGATTTTCCGGAAATGATGGAAGAAGTGGCGCGGGCCCGCGAACTGGATCAGTTTGCCAGCGCCCATGATGCGTTGCTGGGGTTCACAGTACGTGCCACGCGCGCGGCCTGGAGCCCCGGCTACCTGGCGCAGCATGCGGCGCAATTGGGGTTGGTGGCAGGGGCCTTGCCGGGACGCATGGTGCTGCCCAGCAGCGAAGCGGGGGGGGCGCCGGTGTTGGTACTTCAGTACGAAACTCAAGCGGCCCTGGCCGAAGATCCCGAACAAAGCGCTCTTCGTGAATTCAACCTGCTGCTGGACGTGGCACAAGTGGCGCGCAGCGAGCGGCCCTTCGTGAACCTGCGTCAGGTGGCCATGGCCATGGCTGAGAAAATGGAAGGCGTGGTTACCGACGACATGGGAACTCGACTGACCCGAGATGCCATGGATGCTATCGGGGGCGATCTGGAGGTGCTCTACGACGCCATGGAGGCACGAGAATTCGCAGCGGGCTCTGCCCTGGCGCGGCGTCTGTTTTCCTGACAGCGGGTGTGCTCAAGGGCACAGTCTGATCAATCCGGCCCGAGAAATCCACCTGACCTGAATGCGGCCAGTGTGGCTTGCGCCACCTGGGGCATGTCCTTGAGCACGGCCTCCACCGCGTTTCGGTCCCCGGCCAGCGCCTGTTTTTCTACCGCCGCAGCCAAGCGGGCCAATTCGGTGGCCCCCATGTTGGCCGAACTGCCTTTGAGGGCGTGCGCCAAACGGTTCAGACGGGCCATGTCTCCCGATGCATAACAGTCCTTCACCGACTGAATTTCACCCGACAAGGTGCTGGCATACAAGCCGGTGATCTCGTAAAGGTCGTCCCCCAGCATTTCCTTCAGGCCACTCAGGGTTTCGGTATCAATCGGGTTCATAAAATCGCTTTTGCCGGTTCTGAAGGTGGCATGATAACCTTTTTCTCGTTTTTCATACCTTTCACTTCTCATCATTTTGATGGTGCCTGTGTCCCCTTTGGAGCAAATAAAAAACCTGAAATGGGGCACAATAGCCACATTGAACCTGACTTGTTTGCGTGCCAATGGCAGATACTGAAAATCCAAAAGCAAAGCTGTTGTTGGTCGACGATGACTTGCCGACGCGTTTGCTGTTGGGGCGCGTGCTCAGAAAACAGGGGTACGACATCCTGGAGGCTGCCAACGGCCTGCATGCCATTGAGACCGTCAAAACCAACCGCCCAGACTTGGTGTTGATGGACGTGATGATGCCCGAGCTGGATGGCTACGGCGCATGTGCCCAAATCCGGCAGTTGGACGGCGACGAGAGCCTCCCGATCGTGATGCTCACTGGCGCAGAGGACATTGATGCCATTGAGCAGGCATTCACCTCGGGCGCCACCGACTTCATCACCAAACCGATCAATTGGCCGCTGCTGATACAGCGGGTGAAATACGCCCTTCGCACCGGGGCACTCAACCGCGAGGTGAGGCAAAACCGGCTTCGCGAGGCATCGGTGCGCAAGATAGCCGGCTTGGGTTTTTGGGAGTGGGCCATTGAGTCCGACCAGTTGCAATGGACCGATGAACTGGAAGCCCTGACGGGTGTGGGGCCCGATGAAATCGGGTCTTTGGACGACTTTGTGGCCAAAGTTCACCCCGATGACCAAGCCCGTTTGCGCTCCACCTTTGATCTGGTGCGCCAAAGTGGTGGACGCATTGAACTGGATTTGCGTTTGCAGGCGCCGCGTGAAGAGCGCCTGATCCGCTTGATGGGCGAGCGCGGTGCCCAACGCGAAGATGCCCACCGTGTTTACGGTGCTTACCAGGACGTAACGGCCATCCGCAAGGCGGAAAGTTTGGTCGACTACCTGGCTTTCCATGACGAATTGACCGGTTTGGCCAACCGGCGCCTTTTCATACGTCTGATGCGTTCGGCCATGGAGCGGGTGCGCAGCCAGCAGCAAAATGTTCTGTTGATTGGTTGGATCGATTTGGTGCGCTTTCACCGCCACAACGACGAATTGGGTGAAGGTGGGGCCGATGTGCTGCTGACCATGATGGCCCAGCGTTTGAAGTCGGTCTCAGGCGGCGGCGCGGAGGTGGCGCGTGTAGGCGGGGACGAGTTCGTGGTCATGTGGACCATGCCACGCTCGGATGAGGTCACCAACCGTTTCGAAGCCATGCTGGAGAGCCTGCGCTACCCGTTCAAGGTCAACGGTATTGAAGCCTTTGTCACCGTATCGGCGGGCATTTCCCTGTTCCCTGACCACGGTGTGGATGCGCCAGAGCAGCTGCTCGCCAAAGCGCAAGAGGCACAGCGCGTGGCGCGTGCCCAGGGCACGGAATACGTGCTGGCTGCGGCCGACCAGGACGCCAACCAATCCCTTTTTGCCGCCTTGAGTCTGGAGCGCGAGTTGCGCCGTGCGGTCGATAACGGCGAATTCTTTTTGGTTTACCAGCCGCAAATGGCCTTCCGCGAAGGCAAAATTGTGGGCGCCGAGGCCTTGTTGCGTTGGCGCCATCCCGAGCGCGGCGTGGTCCCGCCGGTCCAGTTCATCCCGGTGCTGGAGGAGATGGGGCTGATTTCGGTGGTGGGCCAATGGGTGCTGCAGGAGTCGTGCCGGCAAGCCGCCGAGTGGGACCAGGCCGGTTTGAGCTTGCGCATCGGCGTCAACTTGTCGCCTCGCCAGTTTCTGGACTCCAAGTTGTTTTCGTTGGTGCATGGTATCGCGTTGCAAGCCGGTGTGTCGCCCAGCCTGATTGAGCTGGAAATCACCGAAAGCCTGGCAATGCAGGACATGGACCACTCCATTGGCATGTTGGAAAAGCTGCGAGAAGTCGGATTCCAGGTGGCGATCGATGACTTCGGTATCGGCCATTCGTCGCTGGAATACCTGCTGCGCTTTCCACTGGACGCGATCAAGATTGATCGGGCGTTCATCACGCATATCACCACCCGCAACGCCGACCGAGCCATTGTTCGGGCCATCACCAGCATTGCCCAAACCCTGAACCTGAAGGTGATCGCCGAAGGCGTGGAAGACCAGCGTCAGAGCGACTTTATCGAAGCCTTGGGGGTTTCTGAGGTGCAGGGTTACCTGATCGGCAAACCCATGATGGCGCAGGACCTTGAAGCGCTGGCCCGCAGCTATTCTCTTCCCACTGGCTGAGCGGGCAGGCTGCCCCCGCTTTCAATCAATGTCGTTGATGTGAAAGCCAAAACGACCGTGCTTGAGGTCGGAAAAGTAATGTTCCAACGTTTGGCGCACGGTGCGAAACGCCAGGTCGTCCCATGGGATCTGATCTTGGGTGAACAGCCGGGCTTCCTGGGTTTCATAACCAGGTGAAAAGTGGGTGTTTTTCAGGCGGGCTTTGTAAAACAAATGCACCTGCCCGACCCGAACCACGTTGAGCAATGCAAACAAGCCGTCGATTTCAATGTCTGCACCGGCTTCCTCCTGTGTTTCACGCCAGGCACCGTGTTCGGTGGTTTCTCCCAGTTCCATGAACCCTGCTGGCAGGGTCCATTTTCCCCAGCGGGGTTCGATGTTGCGTTTGCACAGCAGCACCTGCTCGCCATGCTCGCCCCAATAAGGCACCGTGCCCACCACATTCAGCGGATTTTCGTAATGAACCGTGTGGCACTGCGTGCAAATGGCACGGGTTTTGGTGTCGCCGTCGTCTGGCAAGCGGTAGGACACGTGTGCACCGCATTCGCGGCAGTGTTTGATGGCAGGGCGATACATGCGGTTGAGTGTATCGCCACCGCCATTTGCCTCGGTCGGGCTGGGGCTTATGCTTTGGTGTGCTTGGCGATCAATGCGCGGGCGGTATCCAGCAGCTCACGGCCGTTGAAACCACGCTTGTCCATGTCCTGCACCCATTCCACCTCGACCTGCCGTGCTTTGCGACGGAATTCCTGAGCATCGGCCATCGGGATGGTGTAAATCGTGTTACCCCGGTCCACAGCCGATTTGCGACCTGGGGCATCGCCGCTTTGCTGCACCTTGCCCAACCAAGCCGACGTGGCCAGTCCAGAATTGGCATCGATGATCTTTTTCAAATCGGGAGGGAGGCTGTTGTACTTTGCCTTGTTCATGGCCATCACGAAAGTGGTGGTGTACATGGCGCCTCCGCTCGGGTCAAATTCGCTGTGGAATTTGGTGAGTTCGTGAACCTTCACCGAAGGCACCACCTCCCATGGGATCGCGCAACCATCGATCACCCCCTTGGACAAGGCATCTGGGATTTGTGGCAGCGGCATGCCCACTGGTGTGGCCCCCAGATAGCCGAGCATCTTGGTGATCTGGCGGGTCGGGCCGCGCAACTTCAGGCCCTTGAGGTCATCCGGGTGCTTGATGAGTTTTTCTTTGGTGTGGAACATGCCCGGGCCGTGCACTTGCAAGGCCAGCGGCTGCACATCGCGGTATTCGTCGGCTGCTTTGGTCTGGATGTATTCCCAGAAGGCCTTGGATGTGGCCTCCGCGTTGGTCATCATGAAGGGCAGTTCAAACACCTCGGTCCGGGGGAATCGTCCAGGCGTGTTGCCGGGCAAGGTCCACACAATGTCGACCACGCCATCCTTGGCCTGATCGAACAGCTGCACCGGCGAACCGCCCAATTGCATGGCTGGATAGGCTTCAAATTTGATGCGCCCATTGGAGTCTTTGGTGACTTTGTCCATCCAGGCTTTGTTCATGTTCAACCACACGTTGGACACGGGGGACATGAAGGTGTGAAACTTCAGTGTGACACTTTGCTGGGCAAAGCCGACCAGGGCAGGTGCCCCCAGTGCGGTGGCAGCCCCGGCTTGCAACAAACTTCTTCTTTGAATCATGAAAGGGTCTCCTGTAAGGTGGTGGTCCAACGGGTCTTTATTTGAACAGTAACTACACTTGAGCTACTTGATTCAGGTCACACTTTAATGGCAAACGGCTTCTTCACAACGTCTTCATGGTCGCATCTGTTGCCCAGCAACCTGCCCCCAGGTGTTCATGCCTGCATGACCCAGCGCAGCGGCGGCGTGTCGGTTGGGCCGTTTGAAAGCCTCAATCTGGGAGACCATGTGGGCGACGCGCCCGAGCATGTGCAGGCCAACCGAACCCTCTTGGCACAGCACCTGGGACACATGCCCGTCTATCTTCAACAGGTTCACGGCGTGGGAGTGGTGGAAATCACAGGGCAGGCGCCAGTGAATGCACCACCGCAGGTTGCCGACGCGTGTTGGTCCAGTCAGGTGGGCGCGGTTTGCACCATCATGGTGGCCGATTGTCTGCCCGTGTTGCTGGCGGCCGAGGATGGAAGCAGCGTTGCCGCTGTGCATGCTGGGTGGCGCAGCTTGGCCGGACAGGGCGGGGAGGGGGCGCTGGAGGCGCTGTTTCGTTGCTGGCCTGCGGCGAAACAGCCCAGCGGGATCAGGGCTTGGTTGGGTCCTTGTATTGGTCCACAGGCCTTTGAGGTGGGCGCGGACGTGCACGCAGCTTTCGTCAGCCACCACCCGTTATCGGCTCAACATTTTGCAGCGCAAACTGGCGCTGTTGGCAAATACTGGGCGGATTTGCCTGCGCTGGCTCGTCAGCGTTTGCGCGCACTGGGTGTTACCCAGCTCGGTGGCAACGACTCCAGTCTTACCTGGTGCACCTATTCCAACCCGTCACGGTTCTTTTCGCATCGGCGCGACGCCCGTTTGGTGGGCAGCAGCGGGCGCATGGCTGCTTGCATCTGGCGTTCCTGAGTCCAAAACCTCCCGTTGTTTGCGGGCTTTTCGGCGTGTTGGGGTGCCCATCAGGTAAACCACTAGGGCGATTGGGCCTAAACCATAGAAAAAAAAGGTGACAATGGCCCCTAAGAGCGAACCGCTGCTGTGCGTGGCCTCGGCCACAGACATCATCAAAGCCACATACAACCAGGCAATCACCACCAGATACATTGCTACACGCCTTGTTGAATATTTATGAACCCGTCGGATTCGTGAAATGTTTGCCGCTTACACTGCCAAGCGACAGCATTGTCACCGTTTTCGGCCGCACGTGCTGATCTCAAAACCCAGGGGCCTCCCATGAACTCAGACTCTTCCTGGCTGCAGACTGCGCAGTCGCTTCAACAAAACTGGATGCAGCAATGGTCGCAAATGCTGCAATCCACCCAACAATCTTTGGGTTCCATGCCCGCTATGGCGCAAAACCCTTTATGGCAAGCCATGCAACAGGCAGCCCAGGGTGCCAGTGCCGGTGTGGCCATACCGGCTGCTGGCCCACTCAAAGAACTTTTTTCCCAGATTGCAGGCCAGTCGGTCAACATCGACCAAGGCAAATGGCTCGATATTCAGCGCACTTACCTGACAGAAGTGGCCGAATTGTGGAACCAGGGGCCCAAGGTCAAAGTGCCTCAGGATCGCCGGTTTTCCTCCGATGCTTGGGCCTCCAACCCGGTGGCAGCCTTCTCGGCCGCTGCTTATTTGCTCAATGCCCGCACTTTGATGGCCATGGCCGAAGCGGTAGAGGGCGATGCCAAAACCCAGAACCGGGTGCGTTTCGCCGTTCAACAGTGGATCGATGCCAGTGCCCCCAGCAACTTTCTGGCCTTGAATGCCGAAGCCCAGAAGAAAGCACTTGAAACCCAGGGCGAAAGCATTTCCAAGGGGATTCAGAACCTGTTGCACGACATGAAGCAGGGTTTTGTGTCCATGA
>JACCDQ010039794.1_pt1 | contig 10603 bp, 12 predicted proteins | sample 7446031 | NCBI WGS metagenome assembly JACCDQ01 (sample SAMN15323442, study PRJNA562643) | freshwater metagenome | isolation source: river surface water | place: USA:Blue River Watershed | collected 2017-08-17
GGCGGACGCAAGAGCGCTCTTTGCGAAAACGTTGGATTTGGCCAATTTAATCTCCGATTGGTTTTTTATTGACGAAACGGTGTAACACCGGTACCCAAGCAAAACTTTCATTAATATTTTTTCAACGCATGCAATGAAAGCCCTGCCACGATGCAAGTGGGGCCTCGGACTATAGGGCGGCGTTATATCGGGTTACAAGTGAATTTTTTTCAAGCGAGCAAGCCGATCGGGGCCCGCAGTAAGGCGAGTTCACACTCGTATAAAAAAACCGGCTGCAGTCATTAATTGCAGCCGGTTTTTTGAGTAGGGACTGTCGTTTTGCTTATTTGATGACGACACCCCAGGGTAGCTCACCCACCGGAATTTCTGACAGCGACTTCAGTTCGATCGCGTCGATCACGGATACCGAGTTCGAGCGGCCATTCGCGACATACAGTTTTTTCCCGTCCGGCGTGATTGCCATATTCCATGGCCGCTTGCCTACCGGGATGGTCGCCAGTACTTCGTTGGTTGCAGTGTCAATGGCCGATACCGTCGCGTCCTTGCCGTTGGAGATGAATACGCGGCTGCCGTCAGGCGACATCGTCACGCCATTCGAGAAATTGCCCGTCTTGATTTGCTTGATGACCGCGCGCTTGGCGACATCGATTGCATACACGGTGCTGGCGATTTCGCAGGCGACATAGGCCACCTTGCCGTCGGGACGGAATGCGATGCCACGCGGACGGTCGCCGACCTTGATCGATGCCACCTGTTTGCGCCGCTTCACGTCAATCACGTCGACACTGTCCGCCTCCTCCGCCGACACGAACATCAGCTTGCCGTCCGGGCTGAATACCGCGTGTTCGGGATTTTTCCCGCGGGTTTTGACAGCGAAAGCCTTTTTGCCGGTGGCGGCATCGATGAAGTTCACCGAATTGCTGATTTCGGAGGCGGCAGCGATCCACTTGCCGTCCGGTGAACTCGATACCCCCTCTGGCGATTCGCCAAGATCGATCAGGCCATCTGCCTGCCCGGCTGCCGTATCCACTTTCACCAATGCGTTGTGCGGCTGGTCGCTGACGTACAGCCAGCGGCCATCCGCTGACATTGCCGCGCCGCGCGGCTTGTCGCCAGCCTTGATTTCCTTGACGACCGTGTCGGTGTCGGTATCGATCACGGATACCGTGCCCGATTTTTCATTCGACACATAGGCCAGCGGCGCGGCGAGCACGGACAGCGGCAGGGCGGCGGAGAGAACAGCGGTAAGCAAGGTGGCAAAGCGCATGATGAAACTCCAAGTCTCCAATTTGAATAATTTTTGCGGCATCAGGTGGCATCACCTGAACAAGGCGCAAAGCATAACCGAAGATGTCCAATTGACAGGAGCGAAGAGGCTTCAGAAACAAATTCTCGAATTCGGTTACGATGCGTGCCTGTTGATTTGGAGCTTTGCAGTAACGCTATTGCGGCGCTGCGCCCTCCCCCACCATGTCAAGGAAAGCAATCCATGTCTGAAGAATTTACCGAGCACGACTGGCGTCGCTTCCTGAAAAGCATCGGCGAGAATCCTGACCGGCCCGGACTGGTCGAGACACCCGCGCGCGTTGCGAAAGCCTGGCAGCACTGGACTTCGGGCTACCGGCAGAATCCGGTCGAGGTCATGAAGGCTTTCGAGGATGGGGCCGAGGATTACAACGAGCTGATCGTGGTCCGCAACATTCCGGTGTACAGCCATTGCGAACACCATCTCGCGCCCTTCTTCGGCAAGGCGACCGTCGGCTATATGCCGAATGGCAAAATTGTCGGCCTGTCGAAACTGACCCGACTCGTCGAATGCTTCACCAAGCGCCTGCAGGTGCAGGAGCGCCTGACGATGCAGGTGGCCAACGCGCTGATGGAAATCCTCGAGCCGCGTGCAGCCGGCGTCGTGGTGCGCTGCCGCCATCTGTGCATGGAGAGCCGCGGCATACGCACCACCGGCGAAGAGACCGTCACCTCGGCGATGCTGGGCGAATTGCAGTCCAATCTCGCGATGCGCACCGAGTTCCTCGACCTCGCGCGAGAAGACCTCGGTCGCTGGTAAACAGGGACACTGCATGAAAAAAGGGCGCTTCGGGCGCCCTTTTTTCTTTACTTCTTTTTTGAGACCGGCTAGCCGTTCGCCTTTTTTTTCTTCACTGCCAGCATGGTGCCGCGGCAGGAATCGCTGCCGCAGCGGCATGCATAGGCCTGTTTCAGCGCCTTGGTCATTTTTTCGTCAATTACCAGGCCGTAGTCATAGTTCAGTTCCTCGCCGCGGCTGATGTCGCGCAGCGCATGGATGAATACCCGGCCATTTTCTTCCTGCGCCTCGCAATTCGGTTCGCACGAGTGGTTGATCCAGCGTGCGTCATTGCCTTCGTCGCCGCCGTCGATCAGCTTCCCGTTCTCGAGGCTGAAGAAAAAGGTGTGGTGAGGGTTTTCGGGATCGAGTCCGAAGCGCTTTTCTGCCTGCTTCTCCGTAATGCGTTTGCCCTGGTACTCAATGATGCGGGCGCCGGCAGGAATCTTGCGCGCCGCGAAAACGCCATTGCCATGGATGGCCGAGTGCCTGACTTTGATATAGGTGTCCGGTATCACCTCTGCCGGAGCGGTGCTGCCTGATTTCATGGATGCCTGAGAATGAGTCTGGGAAGGAAGCGCGACGGAGTGCACGCTATCACGTTGCCGCTGCTACATGCTTGTTCCACCGCATGCGCGTATCGACGATCGTGCCGCCGATCAAGGGCGCCCGATGATATCGCGCCAATGATTGCCGGCACAAGCATTCGCCGGCCGGCTGGTGCAGGCGCGTAGTTTTTTCCCACGGCGCGAAGTTTTTCCTTCGGTGTGAGCCCCTCTGACAGTGGATGCCCGACGTGCGAAGTCCTTGGCATGTCATTTGCGGAGGCGACGAGGCTTGTTCCAACCCTGCGGGCGGCGCGCCGCCTGCGACGATCCAAGGAGAAAGCTTCATGCCCACTACCCGAATGAAATCTCCGCTGCTCGCTGCGCTGTTCAGCGTGCTCGGCGCTTCGATGCTGGTTCACTCGCTCGCCGTGCATCCGCAGGACAAAAGCGACAAGCCGTCGGCATCGCAAAGCAAGGAAAGCTCGTCCGGCCAGTCCAGCGGTGCAACGACCAAGGAATCCGGTGCCTCGGCCGGCGCTTCGTCGTCTCAATCCGGCGCGGCCGGCGGCAAACTGTCCAGCCGTGAAGAAAAAATGATCAAGCAGCTGGGCGAGGCCAATATGGCCGAAATCAATGCCGGCAAGCTCGCGCAGGACAAGGCACAGAGCGATGAAGTGAAAAGCTTCGCCAAGAAAATGGTCGACGATCACACGAAGGCGCTCGACGACCTCAAGCAGATTGCCCAGTCCAAGGGCGTGACGCTGCCGACCGAGCCGAACCAGCAGCAGATGGCGATGCAGAAAAAGCTTGAAGGCCTGTCCGGCGAGCAGTTCGACCGGCAGTACATGAAGCAAGCCGGCGACCGTTCGCACAAGCAGACGCACCAGTTGCTGCAGAAGGCGGCAAAGGCTGAGGATACCGACCTGAAGAATTATGCGACCAAGACAATGGCCGCGGTCGAAGGCCACCAGCAAATGGCGAAGGAAACCGAGCGCGGGCTGAAAGGAACGGCCAGCGGAAAGTCCTCGGGCGGCAGCGAGTCGTCCGGCAAGAGCGGCCATGGCAAGACCAAGAGCGGTCATGGCAAATCTTCGTCCGGCAGCAGCACCGGCGGCGCCGAAAGTTCGGGCAGCAGTTCCGGCACGTCGGGTACCGGTGGCGCTTCGTCCTCGGGGACTTCTGGCGGTGGCGATACCTCGGGCGGTGGTGCATCGTCGTCCGGTACGTCGGGTGGAGGCGCATCTTCGTCCGGCACCTCGGGCGGCGGTGCTTCGTCCTCAGGCACCAGCAAGTAAGCCGCAGTCGGGCGCCGGCGCGGGCAGCAGCGCCGGCGCGCGGGGGTTTCGGTAAAATGGCGCCTCTTCGCGTTCGCGGCGAGGCGCCGTTCTCGCCCGATCCCCGCCCTATTTCCCGAGCTTCACTCCATGCTGCGCATCACCGACCTGATCCTTCCGCTCGACCATCCGGAACACGCCCTGCAAGAGGCAGTACTCGCGCGACTGGGTGCCAGCCCTGATGAGCTGCGCAGCCTGACCGTTTTCCGCCGCGGCTACGACGCACGCAAGAAATCCGCAATCCATCTCGTTTATACCGTCGATGTCGAACTCGCCGACGAGCCGAAGGCGCTGGCGCGTCCCCTGCCGAAAGTGTCCCTGACACCGGACATGGACTATAAATTCGTTGCGCACGCACCGGCCCACATGAAAAACCGGCCGGTGGTAATCGGCTTCGGTCCGTGCGGCCTGTTCGCCGCGCTGATTCTTGCGCAGGCGGGGTTCCGACCCCTGATCGTGGAACGCGGCAAGGTCGTCCGCGAACGAACCAAGGATACCTTCGGCCTGTGGCGCCAGCGCAAGCTGCATCCCGAGTCGAACGTGCAGTTCGGCGAAGGCGGCGCCGGCACTTTTTCCGACGGCAAGCTCTGGAGCCAGGTCAGCGACCCCAAGCACTATGGCCGCAAAGTGCTGCAGGAATTCGTGAAGGCCGACGCACCGCCCGAGATCCTGTATGTGAGCAAGCCGCACATCGGTACGTTCCGGCTGGTGAAGATGATCGAGCTGATGCGCGAAAGCATCGTCGAGCTTGGCGGCGAATTCCTTTTCGAGCAGAAGGTCGACGGCCTGGAGATCGTCGAGGGTCAGTTGCGAGGCGTGCACCTGTCCGGCGGCGACACCATTGCGACCGAGCATGCGGTTCTCGCGGTAGGCCACAGTGCGCGCGATACTTTCCGCATGCTGCACGAAGCGGGCGTCTACATGGAAGCCAAGCCGTTCTCCGTGGGCTTCCGCATCGAACATCCGCAATCCGTCATCGATCGCGCGCGTTTCGGAAAATTCGCCGGCCATCCGCTGCTTGGGGCGGCCGATTACAAACTTGTCCACCACGCGGCGAATGGCCGCTCGGTGTACAGCTTCTGCATGTGCCCGGGCGGCACCGTCATTGCCGCTACCTCGGAGCCGGGGCGCGTGGTGACGAATGGCATGAGTCAGTATTCGCGCAATGAGCGCAATGCGAATGCGGGCATCGTGGTCGGCATCACGCCGGCGGATTACCCCGGCGGCCCGCTGGCCGGCATCGATTTCCAGCGTGAACTCGAGTCGCGTGCCTTCGAGTTGGGCGGCGGCGATTACAGCGCGCCCGGGCAGCTGGTCGGCGATTTCCTCAAGGGCCGCGCATCACGCGAGTTCGGCAGCGTACTGCCTTCCTACAAGCCGGGCGTCGCGCTAGGCGATCTCGCCCCGGCACTGCCTTCGTACGCGATCGAGGCGATGCGCGAGGCGCTGCCTGCATTCGAGCGCCAGATTCCGGGATTTGCGATGCAAGAGGCGCTGCTGACCGGCGTCGAGACGCGCACTTCGTCGCCGGTGCGCATCCGCCGTGGCGCAGATTTGCAAAGCGTGAACCTGAAAGGCCTGTATCCGGCTGGTGAAGGTGCTGGCTATGCCGGCGGCATCATGTCGGCAGCAATCGACGGCATACGCGTGGCCGAGGCCGTGTCGCTGTCGATCGCGGCATCCCAATAAAAAACGGGCCGCATTCGCGGCCCGTGCTTCCGGATGAATCCCGGTATTACGACTTCTTGCCGCGTGCCGGCTTTTCGGCCGCTGCAGTGAACTGCTTCGTGACTTCCTCGAGGCTGCTCTCCACCGTGGCCAGCGCCTGCTTGCTGCCCTTGACCATCTGCTCGATGGCGGCGTTGGCATTCGCGATGCTGCCCTTGAGCAGCGCGACCGCATTTTCGGAACCGGCCGGCGCGCTCTGCGTGAGGTCATCGATCAGCTTGTTGACCTGACGCGTGGTCTCGGCGATGCGCGCTTCGGTCGCCTTCGTGAAATCTGCCTGAGCCTTGGTCACGATGGCCGCGGCATGGCGGGCATAAGCGACTGCCTTCTCGGCGCCCGGCTGCGCCTGCGACGAGCCCAGGCTCAGCAATTCCTGTGCGTCCTTGGCGGCCAGCATTTGCTGCGCCGCGGCAGACGTATGCGCCAGCGATTCCTTTGCGGTGGCAATGTTCAGTTCGACCAGTTCGGCGACGCTGTGCAGCGCGCGCGTGGCGACTTCATTCAGGGCAGCCAGCTGCGCATCGATCGAAGTGCGGGTGGCCTGGGACAGTTGTTCATTGGTCGGAAACATGGTGTTCTCCTTTCAGGGTCAGTTCGTCAAGCAGCTATGGTGCGCCGCAACAAAACCGATTTTACGGAGTTTTAAAGGCGTGTCAACAGAAATTTGTGCGCCGCACAAAATACTGCCCGAGGATTGCCAGAATGGAAAAGTACCGGGCGCAAAAAGCGTGCGAACGCAAGGACGGGACGTTGGCGCTCAGGCGGTGCCGCCCTCGCGTGTGCGGCGCCAGGAGGCAACCAGCTCGCGCGCATCGGCCGGCAGCGACTCCAGCGTAAAGGTTTGCGCGTGCTGGAAAATCATCAGCGCATAGACGTTGGCCAGCGCATTCACCTCAGCCGACAGCGCGCGTTCCTCGCCGGTCGAAGGACGCATCCGGCGCCAGTAATTGATCGCCTGTTCGAGCTCGGTAAGAGTCAGATCCATCGCGGAATTGTACCGACCCTGTGCCAATCCGGTGACGGGCTGATACGATGCGCCGATCGAAATTCCGGAAGCTCCGATGGTCTTTGTTCTTGTGCATGGCGCCTGGCATGGCGGCTGGTGCTGGCGGCAGGTGGCTGCGCTAATGCGCGCGCAAGGCCACGAAGTATTCACGCCAACCCTGACCGGTCTGGGCGAGCGCGCGCACCTGCTGCGCGCCGACACCGGCCTCGATACCTGCATTGCCGATATCTGTGCCGTGATCGAGTCCGAGGAGCTGCACGATGTCATCCTCGTCGGGCACAGTTTTGCCGGCCCCGTGATTTCGGGCGTCGCAGATCGGCTGGCCGGGCGTTTGCGGCAGCTGGTCTATCTTGATGCGCTGGTGGTTCAGTCCGGCGAATCCGCATTGTCGGTGTTCCCGCTGGAGGTGCAGCGCGAACGCAGCAAGACCATCGATCCCGAAGGGCTGCGGATGGCGATACCGGATCCGGAAAAGTTTGGCGTCACCGATCCCGCGCAAGCTGCCTGGCTGCGGCGCAGGCTCACGCCGCATCCGCTGAAGGCCTACACCGATCCGCTGATGCTGGGACATCCACCGGGCCATGGACTGCGCAAGACGTATATCGCGGTGACCGATCCCTGGTATGCGCCGCTGGCCGGCATACGCGATTGGGTGCGCTCGCAGCCCGGCTGGGAGTACCGCGAACTGGCGGCCGGTCACGACGCGATGCTGACCTCGCCCGGGCCGCTGGCTGCGCTACTGATGGCGCTGGCTGAGCAGGAAGCGCTCTAGCCGGTCGGCTCCTTCGGACAGGCGTTCGATCGAACTGGCGAAGCACCAGCGGATCGCGCCCTCGCCTTCCGGCCCGAACGCGCTGCCGGGCGCGAGGCCCAGTCCCGCTTCCGCAACCATCCGCTTGCAAAGCGCCAGCGAGTCGCGCTGACCGTCGATGGTGAAGAACAGGTACATCGCGCCACGCGGCCGCGGCACGACGAGCCCCGCCTCGCGCAACGCAGCCGACGACAGTCGTTCGAACAGGAAGTCGCGCGCTTCAAGGTAGCGCGCCAGTGTCGGCCGCACGATCTCCTCGCTACGCTCGACGGCGATCACGCCGGCTCGCTGCACAAAGCCCGGCGCACATGAGGTGTTGTACTCGATCAGCTTGCCGAGACCGGTCATTAGCGATTGCGGCAGCTGTATCCAGCCAAGCCGCCAGCCCGTCATCAGCCACGCCTTCGAGAAGCTGTTGGTCGATACCACGCGTTCCTCCCGATCGCACAGGTCGAGGAAGGACGGCGCGCACGGTGCCTCCGGGTCTGCTGGTTCATAGCACAGCCGTTCATACACATCGTCGGCCAGCAGCCAGATGCCATGCCGCCGGCAGTGAGCGAGCACAGTTTCCTGCTGCTCGCGCGCGATAGTCCAGCCGGTCGGGTTGTTCGGCGAGTTCAGCATCAAAGCCCGCGTGCCAGGCGTGAGCGCATCCAGCAGGCGGTCGAGAGCCAGTTCCCACGACGGAGAATCACCGCCGGCCTGCAGTTGCAGCGGGACGGACACCACCTCGGCACCCAGGATCTTCGGTATCTCGATCAGGTTTGGCCACAGCGGCGTGACTGCGACCACGCGATCGCCCGGGTTCAGCAGTAGCTGCGCGACCAGCATCAGCGCCGACACGCCGGACGATGTGACGGCGATGTGCGCCGCCGATGTCGGCCGGTGCAGGCGCGATGAATAGTCAGCCAGCGCTTCGCGCAGCGCAGGCAGGCCAAGGTTGTGGGTGTAGAAGGTGTCGCCGGCATCGAGCCCTGCTTTGGCCGCGTCGCGAATGAAATCCGGCGTGACCTGGTCCGGTTCGCCGAACCAGAAAGGCAGCACGTCGTTGCGGCCGATGCCCGCATTCGCCACTTCGCGGATACGCGAGGCGACCAGCGACTGCACGATGGCGCGCGGTTCGGGAGGAAAGCTGTCGGTCAAAGACATAGCCATAACTGGTTCGCGAGATCGATAACGAAGCCGGGACGCAGGTAGCCGGCGAAAGCCAGTGCGAGCGCTGCGAGGGCCAGAAGCATCAGCAGCGAGCGGCGGGCCGGAATCCGCATCATGCGGGCACCGGCTTGCGCTCGATCGGTCCTTCGTCGATCGGCAGGTTCAGGAGGCCTGCAGCGACGCCGAGACCGATCGTGATCATCCATACGGTCTGGTAGCTGCCCTGTAGCGTGTACAGCCAGCCGCCGAGCCAGACGCCGAGAAAGCTGCCGAGCTGGTGCGAGAAGAACACGAAGCCCGACAGCATCGACAGATGGCGCACGCCGAAGATGCCGGCGATGACGCCATTCGTCAGTGGCACCGTAGACAGCCAGATGAAACCCATCGCCGCCGCGAACACATAGACCGAGGCCGGCGACAGCGGCGCGAGCAGGAAAGCGGCAATGAACACAGCGCGCGCAAAGTAGATCGCCGACAGCAGCCAGCGCTTCGGCAGCTGGCCGCCGAGCTTGCCGGCGTAATAGGAGCCGAAAATATTGAACAGGCCGATCAGTGCCAATGCAATCACCGCGACCTGCGGATCGAGCAGGCCGCGATCTTTCAGGTAAGCCGGCAAATGCACGCCGATGAACACGACCTGGAAACCGCAGACGAAATAGCCTGCCACGAGCAACTGGAACGGGCGGTGCGCAAAGGCCTCACGCGTCGCATGCAGCACGCTTTGCTGCGCACCGTGTGCAACCGGCGCAGACACCGGCTCGCGCAGCATGAAGGCCAACGGCATCATGACCAGTACCACCAGTACCGCCAGCAGGTAGAGGGCGCCCTGCCAGCCGGCGCTGGTGATCAGCTGCTGCTCGATTGGCACCATCGCGAATTGCCCGAACGATCCGGCCGCACCGAGAATCCCGAAGGCCCACGAGCGACGTTCTGCGGAAGCAGTGCGTCCGACGATGCCGGACAATGCACCGAAGGCCGTGCACGACAGTGCCGCACCCATGAGCACGCCGGAGCCGATCACGAAAACCGGCGCTGCATCGGCCAGCGCCATCCACAGCAGACCGCCCATGTACAGCAATGCGCCGAAGAACACGACGCGTGCGGCGCCGAAGCGGTCGGCAGCCATACCCGACAACGGACCGAATACGCCCCACATCAGGTTTTGAAGCGCCATCGCTAGCGAGAAGGTGTCTCGCGTCCAGCCATGCTCCTGGGAGACCGGTTGCAGCCAGAAGCCGAAGCCGTGGCGCACGCCCATGGCCAGGGACAGCACGATGCCGCTGGCGATCAATACGGGAATCAGTCGGGGAAGGCGGTCGGTGCTGAACATGTCGGGGCCGGGATCAATCAGCCCCACAGTGTAGCCCAGCCAGAATCAACAGCGCGCACCGCCGATGTCGCGATGCGCGCCGCAAAGGACGATAAAGACTTACTGGCCTGTGCTCGGGCTGGTGCCGGGACCCGGCTGCGTGCTCGGTGTCGGGCTGGTGGTGCTCGGCGTGTCGGTGCCCATCCCGCCGGCGCTGGAGCCGGAGGTGGATGCGCCTCCCGAAGTGCCCGATGAGGACGTGCCAGACGACGAAGCGCCGCCCGATGTGCCGGACGAGGAATCGGAGGGCATGCCGGACGAAGTGCCGCTGCTGCTTCCGGAGGATGGGCTGTTCGCCGGATTCGGTGCTGCCGTGTCGCCGGTGGATGCGCCGCTGGTATTTGCCGGCCCGCTGCTGCTCCGCTCCGCACCCGTTCCGGAGCTGCCGTCGCTGCTACTGCCGGATCCCATTCCCGATCCGCCGCCCGTCATGCCTGCGCAGGCGCCGAGCAGCATTGCGCATGCGATGGGTAACATCCATTTCGTCATAGAACACTCCCGCAAAGATGAAAAGGCAGTACGCACGCGATGCGCACCGTAGGACTGCATTACGAATGCAGAGAGTAGAA
>JACCDQ010571238.1_pt1 | contig 10602 bp, 8 predicted proteins | sample 7446031 | NCBI WGS metagenome assembly JACCDQ01 (sample SAMN15323442, study PRJNA562643) | freshwater metagenome | isolation source: river surface water | place: USA:Blue River Watershed | collected 2017-08-17
ACACGAGGTTGGGGTCGATCACCATCAGCGCCGTGCCGCGCAAGGGCTTGCAGTGCACCAGGTTCAGGTTGGTCGGCACCACCAGGTTGCGGATGAATTCGCTGTACTTCGAGACGCGCACCGGACCCACCGAGACTTCGGCGGTACGGCGCAGGAAATTGAACAGGCCGATGCGGAACAGTCGCGCGAAACGCTCATTGATGATTTCGAGCGTCGGCATGCGGCCGCGCACGATGCGTTCCTGCGTCGCGAGGTTGTAAGTCCGTACGCCAGACGTGTCCGCATCCTGCTGCGCCTCTTCGGCGTCGCCGGACACGCCGCGCAGCAGCACATCGACTTCTTCCTGTGATAAAAAATTCTCGGCCATAGCTTGGGATTCCTGAGATCGCCGGCTGGCGGGCAACGGGCCGCCCCACGTGCGCCATTCGGGACTGGACGAGACTAGTTTAGGAGCGGAAGGGTCTCCGGCAAGCGTCGAGCAAGAGCGGGAAAACCTTGCAAATCGACGATCTTTTCGCCTTTACTGGATGACAAATGATGTCAGGAACACACCATGGATGGTCGGCGCCGGCAGGTCGGGTGCATACGGCTGCTTCAGGCTGGCACCGATCTCGGTCGCCAGCGCCTGCTTGCCATTCGGCGATTGCAGTTCGTCGATGGTCTTGGCCGATAACAGTAGCAGCATGCGGCTCTTCACCTGCGGCATGTAGAGCTTCAGTTGCTCCCCATCCTTGGCCTCCTTGACTTGCAGCGTGACGCCGGCCTGCAGGATGCGGTCGCCGGCGAGGTTGACGGTGAAGGCTTCGAGCTCGACAAAGACCGGCGGCGCAGGCGGCGGCTTGACGGCGGCATGCGCTTCGGCCGGCGCCGGTTTCAGGAAGTGCCAGGCTGCAGCGCCGCCGCCGCCCAGCACCAGCAGGCCGGCGACGGCGATGACGATCAGCTTCTTGCGCGACTTTGGCTTCGCGGCATTGATGTCGGTGACATTGCTGTCAGAGGCATTGGCAGCAGGGGCAGCGGCGGTGGCCATGGCGTCCTCGGTAGAAAATGGTTTGGGGCAGGTGGCGCAGCACCAGGGCTGCGCCAGGGTGAATCACAGGCCGGACGAAGGCATCAGGCAAACAGGTCGACCAGACGTGATGCAGCGATGCTGCGCGCGGTCCGCAGCGATGCGGCATCGGTTGTCATCGCAGCATCGTCAGCATCAGCGGCCGAGCCTGCGCTGCGTATGCGTCGCGCACCGTCCTCGCCTTGCGCGCGTGAGGCCGACTGGCGGCCTGCATCGCCGCTGTCGACGCTGGCCTGCTGCAGTTGCAGGCCCGCTTCGGCCAGCATTTCTTTCAGGCGCGGCACCGCGTCTTGTATCGCTTGCCGTACCTCGGGCTGCAGGCTGACGAAGGCGGCGCTGGCCTGACCATCGATGATGGACAGCGTCACGCGCACCGGGCCGAGGTCGGGCGGATTCATCGTGAGGCTGGCGATCTGTTGCTCGTTCTTCGCCATCCACACCACTTGCTGGCCGAAGGCATCCTGCCATTGCGCCGCATACAGGTGCGGGGTGATGTGGGCCGTTTGTCCGGGTACGGCGGCAGTGTTGGCCGCCGCTGCAGGCGTACCCGCAGTCGCGGCCGCGATGGCTTGCGCGAGGCTGCCGCTGCTGCCGCTACTGCCGCTGTCAGTCAGCGCCTCCTGCAGCCCGGGGCGCGCTGACTGGGCATCGTTGAGCGCTGCGCGAAACTCTTGTGCGACCTTGCCGGCCGCGACTTCCCGGGCGCGCAGCGATGCGTGCCAGTCCGGGACGTCAAGTTTGTCCTTGCCGGCAGCCTTCGCCGCATCGGCCGCATCGGCCGCATCGGCCTGATCGGCACTGGCGTGCTCGGCCCCGTTCTGCGCGCGCGCGAGGGCGCCGTGCGCATCATCGAGGCCGAAGGCATAGGCCTTGCCCTTGCCGTCAGCATCCGCCGCCAGCGCGCCCACGCCATCGGCTTCTGACGCGGTGGCTGCATCTGTGGCTGCTGCCGTCGCGTCCGCTGTGACGGCGGTGGTGGACACTGCCATCGCGGTCACCGGTGCTTGCAGGCTGTTCACGAAAGCTTGCAAGCCTCCGTCCAGTTGCGCATCGGCGGCCGGGGCCTCGTCTTCATCCCTGGCCGGCGCGTCTTCATGGGCGGGCACGGCCGGCGTCGCGGCATGTTCATGGCGCGCGGTCTGGGGCCGGGAAGCCGCGCTGTCCGGCGCGCAGACTTCACTGCGATGGATCGCATCATGGAGCGTCGCGCCGAATGCATGGGTGCCGTCGACGCTGTTGTTTTCATTGCCGCCGGCGCGGTTGGCCTGCGGTCCCTCCAGGCTGTTCAGGCTATCGCTGCCGTTGCGGCCAGGCGCCGCAGACGACTTGCCCGGGCTGGCGAGATTGGCAAGGCTGATCTGCATGGGGCATTCCTCAATAGGTCTAGGCGTCGGTGCGCCTGAGGGCCGCGCGGGCGGCAAATTCATCGTTGGCCTTGCGTTCCAGCCTGGCTTCCTTGCGCTGCGCATCGCACGCGGCGCGGTCAACCAGCAATTCCCAGGTCTGGCCTTCGCGCTTCTTCGCCTGCCAGTGCTGGCGCGATTGTTCGGCCTGCACCGCTGCGCCGGCCTCGATCGCGGTCTGGCCGGCGATGGCTTCGTCGATCTTCTCGAGGAAGCGCTGGAAATTGCGGTAGGCCGCGAAGGCCAGGCCGTCCTGCACATGGCCTTCCAGCCTGCGTGCATACTCGGCGCGCAACTGCTGCAGCATCTGCAGCCGCTGCTGCGCATCCTCGCGCAGGGCGATGGCCTTGCCGAGGCTGATGGCCGCAGCGTCGGCTTCCTGGGCCGACAGCGTCACCAGCGTTTCGAGTGCAGTAGGCGTATTCATTCATGCCACTTTAGCCAGCGGCCACCGCAGCCGATTGCCCGAACAGAGCGCCAAGTCGGGCCAAGCTTTCGGTTTGGCCGCTTTGCTCGCCGATATCCTGCTGCAGGAAGGCCGCAATCTCCGGATAAAGCGCGATCGCATCGTCGACCACCGGGTCACTGCCGCGTTTGTACGCACCGACGGCCACCAGGTCGCGGTTGCGCTGGTAAGCCGACAGCAGCTGCTTGAGGCGGCGCGCCAGCTGTTGCTGCGCGGCGCTGGTGATGCCGTGCATGACGCGGCTGATCGATTGCTCGATGTCGATCGCCGGGTAGTGGCCGGTTTCGGCCAGCGCGCGGTTGAGCACGATATGTCCGTCGAGGATGGCGCGCGCGCTGTCGGCGATCGGGTCTTGCTGGTCGTCGCCTTCGGTCAGCACCGTGTAGAAGGCCGTGATCGAGCCGCTGCCAACGCGGCCATTGCCGGTGCGCTCGACTAGCGCGGGCAGTTTCGCAAAGACCGACGGCGGATAACCCTTGGTGGCCGGCGGCTCACCGATGGCAAGCGCGATTTCGCGCTGCGCCATCGCATAGCGGGTCAGCGAATCCATGATCAGCAGCACATGCTGGCCCTGGTCGCGGAAATGCTCGGCAATGGCGGTTGCATAGGTGGCGCCCTGCAGCCGCAGCAGCGGCGGCGCATCAGCCGGCGCGGCGACCACGGCCGAGCGCGCCAGGCCCTCGGGGCCAAGGATCTGCTCGATGAATTCCTTCACTTCGCGGCCGCGCTCGCCGATCAGGCCGACCACGATCACATCGGCCTTGGTGTAGCGCGCCATCATCCCCAGCAGTACGCTCTTGCCAACGCCGGAACCGGCGAACAGGCCCATGCGCTGGCCACGGCCGACTGTTAGCAGTGCATTGATGGCGCGCACGCCGACGTCGAGCGTGGTGTCGATCGGCGCACGTGCCAATGGATTGATCGCGCGCGCATTCAAGGATGCGGAGGCAGTTGCGCGCAAGGGGCCGAGCGAATCCAGCGGTCGGCCGGCGCCATCAACCACGCGGCCCAGCAATTGCGGGCCGACCGGCAAATGCCGGCTGCGGTCGGCGCTGCGCCGGCGCGGATGGCTGACGCTGCCGGCACGCGGCAGCAGTTCGGCCACTTCCAGCGGCATCACGCGCGCGCCGGGCACCACGCCTTCGGTCTCGCCCTGCGGCATCAGGAACAGGCGCTCATCCTTGAAGCCGACGACTTCGGCTTCGACTTCGGCGCCGCTGTCGAGCAACACGCGGCAGGCGCTACCTATGGGAAGCTTCAGGCCGGCTGCTTCCATCACCAGGCCCGACACGCGAGTCACGCGGCCGGCGATCTGCATCGGGTCGGCAATGTCGAGCAGACGGCTGCAGTCGCGCAGGTAGGCCTGCCAGCGGGTGGCATTGCGCGGGGTGTCGGCAGCGGGGATATCGGAAGTGGGGATATCGGCAGTGGGTATATCGGTCGTCGGGGAGCTCATGGGCGAGTCATTCAAAACGGAGGGGGCGCGGTGGCGAGGAAGCGTTGCGCGATGGGGGACGGGCGTGGATGGGCAGTGAGCAGGATGGGCATCGAGCAGGATGGGCATCGAGCCGGGGGCCGGTGCTCAGTCGGCCAGCCAGCGGTCGGGTTCGCCGAGCGCAGTGGCGAGACGCTGCCAGCGGGTACCAATCTCGGCATCGATCTGGTTACTCCCGGTCTCGACGCGGCAGCCGCCACGCTGCAGGCCGGCATCAGCCTGTACCCGCCAGCCGCTTGCGACGAGGCCGGCGCCCATCGTGGACTGCACCAGCGCCGCGTCGTCCGGGTGCAGTTGCAGCAGCAGCGGCGCTTGCGCGATCGGCAGGTAGCGCAATGCATCGTCGATCACGGGCAGCACCAGTTCGGGCTTGACCGCCAGCGCGGTCTTGAGCATCGCCTTCGCGAGGTCGAGCGACAGGCGCAGCACATCCTTTGCGACCAGTTCATTCGCATGCCCCAGTTCCTGCGTGAAGCCCGACAACAGCGCCTGCAGCTGTTCGCGCTCTTCTGCCGCGGCGATGCGTCCTTGCGTCAGGCCTTCCGTGTGGCCGGCTGCAAAGCCTTCGGCATGGCCGTCGGTACGGCCCTCGTCGCGTGCCTGCGCGCGGCTGCTGGCGATCTGCTCGGACAGCTGCTTCTGCAATGCATGGCGTGCCGCCTTTTCTGCGGCGTCGCGGGCGACGGCGGTCGGACGGTTGTCGCCGAAGGACGCCATCTCATAGCGTTGCCACGGTGTCTGGCGGGCGAGCGGTATGTCGGTATCGGCAACCAGCGTGTGCAGGTGGTCGGCGATGCGGTCTGCAGCAGCGGGCAGCGCGGCGTTCGGTTCGGAGGCTGCGTCCGATGCGGCGGCAGGGTCCGATTCTGCGACGACGTCCGATGCGGCAGCGCGGCCTGCATCGGCTGCCGTCGTTGGCATGGCAGCGGTGGCGACGGCGAAGGAATTGTCAGCCAGCGCCAGCAATTCGGCGAGTTCTTGTTCAGACATAAGGATCCTCGCCCTTCGCGCCCAGCTGGATCGCACCCTCGTCGGCCAGGCGGCGGACGATGGACAGGATTTCCTTCTGCTGCGCTTCGACTTCGGACAGGCGCACCGGGCCCTTGGCCTCGAGGTCTTCCTTCAGCATCGCGCCGGCGCGCTCGGACATGTTCTTGAAGACTTTCTCGCGCAGTTCCTGGCCTGCTCCCTTCAAGGCAATGATCAAGGCCTCGGACGGCACTTCGCGCAGGATGGTCTGGATGCCGCGATCGTCGATGTCGATGATGTTGTCGAAGACGAACATCTCGTCCATGATCTTCTGCGCCATGTCGGCATCGAAGGTCTTCAGGTTCTCCAGCACCGATGTTTCATGCTCGCCACCGAAGAAGTTCATGATCTCCGCGGCGGTACGCACGCCGCCCATCTGCTTCTTCTTCAGCACTTCATTGCCGGTCAGGAGCTTGGTCAGCACGTCATTGAGTTCGCGCAGCGCTGCCGGCTGCACGCCATCCAGCGTGGCGATGCGCAGCATCACGTCATTGCGCAGGCGCTCGGTGAAATAGCCAAGCACTTCGCACGCGTGGTAGCGCTCCAGGTGCACAAGGATGGTGGCGATAATCTGCGGGTGCTCGTTGCGGATCAATTCGGACACCGACTGGCTATCCATCCACTTCAGGCTTTCGATCCCGGACGCCTCGCGCGCTCCGAGGATGCGGTTCAACAGGCTGCTGGCCTTGTCATCGCCCAGCGCCTTGGTCAGCACGGTGCGGATGTAGTCATCCGAATCGACGCCCAGCGAGGTGTTCTGTTCGGTCTGCTGGCGGAATTCGGACAGCACCGTCTCCAGTTCATCGGCCTGCACCGCGCGCATGCCGGACATGGTGGCACCCAGTTGCTGCACTTCGCGCGGCGTCAGGAATCGCATCACCTCGGCGGCTTCATCCTCGCCCAATGCCAGCATCAGGACGGCTGCTTTTTGTACGCCGCTCTCGATCATCATTCAGCTCCTACCCAGTTCTTGACGACATTGGCGACCATGCGTGGATCGTCACGCGCGACCTGGCGCGCATTGTCGAGGTCGCTTTTCCGTGCGCCGCCGGCAGCTGCGGGCAAGGCCGGCGGTTCGCCCAGCATCGGTTCGGCATGGGTAACGGCATGAACTTGCACCGGTGCGCGCATGCGCGCCAGCAGCGGCTTCAGTTGCGTGAAGTACAGCCACGCGATCACGCCGGCCATCAGCAGGTAGCGGCCGGCATCCTTGGCCAGCGCGATGTTCTCCGGCTGTTTCCAGACCGGCAGTTCTTCGATGGCGGCTGGCGCGGCATGGGCGAAGGCGCTGTTGACGACGTTGAGCGTGTCCCCGCGGTCCTTGTTGTAGCCCATCGCTTCCTTCACGAGGTCGGTGATGGAAGTTTTCTCTTCGTCTGTCAGCGCGCGGAACTTGGGCTTGCCATCCTTGCCGGTTTCCTGCTTGTGGTTGACCACCACCGCCACCGACAGCCGCTTGATGCCGCCCATCGGCTGTTGCGTGATCTTCAGCGTCTTGTCGACTTCATAGTTGACGACACTGTCCTTGCTGCGGTTGCCCGGCGGCGTCGCACTGACCGCCGGAGCCGGTGCATTGGGCGCGCCCTGCGGCTTGGTGACCGGGGCGGTGGCGTTTTGCGGCGGCTGGTTCGACAGTGCGCCCGGCACGCCCGACGCGGTGGCGCTTCCGGTGCTTTGCGTCTCCGACTGGTGCTGGCTGCGGATGACGGTGTTCTCGGGCGTCTGGTTCGGCTTGTAGGTTTCGGCCGCTTGCTCGCTGGTGGAGAAGTCGATGTCGGCGCTGACCTCGGCGCGCACATTGGCTTCGCCGACGATGGGGGTGATGATGGACTCGATGCGTCGCGCGATCGACTGCTGCATGTCTTCGACATATTTCAGCTGGGTCGGGTCGAGCTGGTTGGTGCCTTTGGGCTTGCTGGTATCAGACAACAGGTTGCCGTTCTGGTCGACCACGGTCACATTTGCCACCGGCAGCTCGGGCACGCTGGAGGCGACCAGATGCACGATGGCGCTGACTTGCTGGGCTTCCAGCGCGCGGCCCGGATGCAGGTTGAGCAACACGGAGGCGGTCGGCTTTTGCTGCTCGCGCAGGAAGACGGTGGCTTTCGGCATCGCCAGGTGCACGCGCGCGGCCTGCACATTGGCCAGCGCCTGGATGGTGCGCGCCAGCTCGCCTTCGAGCGCGCGCTGGAAATTCACCTGCTCGAGGAATTGCGAGATGCCGAGCTTCTGGTTTTCCATCAGCTCGAAGCCGACGCCGCTGCCCTTGGGCAGGCCTTGCGAGGCGAGCTTGAGCCGCACTTCATGTACTTGCGGTGCCGGCACCATGATCGCTCCGCCGCCGTCAGCGACCTGGTAGGGCACGTTCATTTGCTGCAGCGCGGCCACGATGGCGCCGCCGTCGCGGTCGGAATAATTCGCGAACAGCACGCGGTATTCGGGCTTCTGCCCCCAGAACCAGACGCCGGCCATCAGCGCGACGATGGTAGCGGCGCCGCCCATCATCAGCAACAGACGCGCATTGGCGGACTGCATCAGCGAGGGCAGGCTAAATCCTGCGGGGGTATCTGTCGTTACCGCCATGGGGAGGCTCCGGGTTCAAGTCTGGGGTGGCGCATGAAGGTGATGGCTCTGGTATGGGGCGTGGTGCCGATTGTCCGGATTGCACGGCCGCGCAATGCCCGGAAAAGCAGGGACTTGCCCTAGCTTCTTGACGATTGGCATCAACGCTGGTGGCCCTAAGGTATGTCCCACGGAGGCATGCCCATGAAACTAGGACCCATCGATTCCGGCCGCATCGAGGCGATGGCGGCCAAACTGCAGGCGGCAGCGGCGAGGACGGCCCCTGCGGCGACCTCGTTTGCGACGGCGACCGGCGCGACTGCTGGCCCTGCGACCGGCGCGTCTGGCTTGTCAGGCTTGTCGGGCATGACAGGTGCCGGCCGGGCTGGCGGCGTGAATGAATCGACGAAGGTCAGCTTTTCGGATTCGCTGAAAAAAATGCTGGACTCGGTGAATGATCAGCAATCGAAGGCCGACGACTTGTCAAAGCGCTTCGCGCTCGGCGATGACAATGTGAACTTGTCGGACGTGATGATAGAAAGGCAAAAAGCCAGCCTGTCCCTGCAGGCGACGGTGCAGGTCAGGAACAAGCTGGTCAGCGCATATCACGAGATCATGAACATGCAGGTCTGAACAGCGGCCTGGTGAGGGCGCCGTTCAGCTTGCAGGCCTTCCCCTGAAGGCTGTTGACCGATGGCCCGGGTCTACATGAGTAGCGCTGCGTCAAGGCTGGGCAGTTCACTGCCAATGATATGTAAATTCATCATCTGGTTGGTCGCGTTGGGCCCCGCCAGCAGGTAATACGGGGTGCCATCGGCCACATACGGGTTGTACCCGTCGGAGCTCGAATTGGTCGCTGACGTGTGAAGCAGTGTGAGCGAGTACTGGTCAGCGGCGGCGAATGTCTCGATACGGTCCTGACCGAGCGTGAAGTCCATCAACCACAGTTCGGCAGTCGGCGACGCATCCCGAAGGTCAAACCTGTCCACGCCTTGCTGGCCCCATGCCCGCACCAGGAAAGTGCCGTCGTTGAAATCGAACCGGTCATCGCCGTTGCCGCCCACGGCAAAGACTCCGCCAGCATCCAGCTTGAAAAGATCATCGCCATCGCCACCGAAAAAGACATGCGGTGCGTTGATGTCGGCGCGCAGCGTGTCGTTGCCATCAAGTCCATAGACCTGGAATATCCCACTGCCGACGGAGTTATCGCTGCTCGAGAAATTTGCGTCACGGCCAAGTACATCGAAGAATGTCACTTCGGGACTCAATGAATTGTCGGGCGCACCCGTGAGAGCGATGGTCACGTTCTGCGTGATCTGCGCGTTAGCAGAGTGCGTGATCACGAGCTGGACACCATCGAACAGACCGGAGCCGCTGAGGCTATCCAGCAAGCAGTCGGCAACCGTGTAAGACCAGTTGATTGTGGCATTGCCGTTCGCATCGATGGCGCTGACGATCGCAGAGAAGCTGCCAAACGATGAATCGCCGGGGAAACCGACTTCCTGAACCGATAAGCTACCGGCTGGCATGTTCGTCGCCGTGATGGTGCCAGTGATAGTGTGCGGGTCGATGTTCTCCCGAGGGTCGCCGTCCGTGAACTCGGTAACGGTTTTCACCAGATCCCCACCAAAGGACGGGCCATCGGCGGCGCCAGTGAGCGAAATAGTGACGTTCTGGGTCACTGAGGCTGTGCCGTCGGTCAACGCAATGGCAAATGTCTGGGCAGGGCCACTACCAGCCGGCAGCGGATTGAGCACCAGGTCGGACACGGAATAAGTCCAGGACACCGTGCGTATGCCCGAGGCATCGGCGCTGCTGATGCTGTTGATGACCAGCGTGCCGTACTTCGCATTGTTTGGAGCGCTATGCACGATGCTTTGCTGCACAAGCGTATCTCCGATATCGACATCCTTCACCTGAAAACTGCCCGATGCCTGGTGCATGTAAGTGCCGCTGTTGGCATTCGCATGGTTCGAGGCCAGCTCCGTGACCGAGCCTGTGAACACATCGGTGTTGACCACATTTCGGACCGGTGCATCGTTGACGCCGTTGAGGGTGATCGTCAGGTTTTGTGGCGTGCTGTCGGCGCTGCCATCGGTGGCATTGACCGCGAAGCTGACCGAGGTCGTTGTTTTCAGCGCTTCGATGGCGGCGTCGTTGGCAATGAAGCGGTACGCGCCGGTCGATGTGTTGAGGTAGAGGGTGCCATAGCTGCTGGAGCGCTGGACATTGTAGCCAGCCAGGGCCGACGAGCTGCTGCTGCCCAGCTCGAAGGTGACGCTATCGTTGTCGCGGTCCGAGCCGCTGAGGGTGCCTGTAATGTCGGTGAAGGTATCGTTGCCGTCGGTGTCGTTCAAGGTGGCATTGCTGACCGCATTCAGCACCGGGGTGTCGTTGATGCCGTTGAAGGTGATCGTCAGGTCCTGTGGCGTGCTGTCGGCACTGCCATCGGTGGCATTGACCGCGAAGCTGACCGAGGTCGATGTTTTCAGCGCTTCGATGGCGGCGTCGTTGGCAATGAAGCGGTACGCGCCGGTCGATGTGTTGAGGTAGAAGGTGCCATAGCTGCTGGAGCGCT
>JACCDQ010453600.1_pt1 | contig 10601 bp, 9 predicted proteins | sample 7446031 | NCBI WGS metagenome assembly JACCDQ01 (sample SAMN15323442, study PRJNA562643) | freshwater metagenome | isolation source: river surface water | place: USA:Blue River Watershed | collected 2017-08-17
CGCGCCCTATGAAGCGCTGCAAGCCCACATTCAACGGGTGGCACAACTCATGGGCGAACGCCTGGTCTGGGGCTCCGACTGGCCGCACACCGCCTTCGACCACGACGCCCTGCCCCCGTACGCCAGCGTCTGGCAACCGGTGTTACAGGCATTGGGCGAAACCCGGGCCGCCGCCGTGCGCGCGGCCGGCGCCTTGCTCTACGCCTGACCACAAGAGGGACTGGCACCGTGCGCCTCCTGCTCGCCGAAGACGAAACCGAACTGGGGACCTGGCTTGTCAAGGCTCTGGGTCAGAACGATTGCCAGGTCGACTGGGTCAACGACGGCCGGCGGGTGCGCCGCAGCCTCAAGGCCACAAAGTACGACGCGCTGATCCGGCGCTCGCGCGGTCAGGAACACCCGCGCTTTGCCTGCGGACCACTGGGCCACGACAGCGTGGCCAAACAGTTTCGCCTGCCGCACGAGGTGCTCAGCCTCACGCCGCGTGAACACGCGGTGCTGCGCGCGCTGATCCAGCAGCGAAGATGTGCCGGTGTGGTGGACCGATGCCATGAACGTCACCAGCGCACCCACGTGGATGGGTTGCCGGAACATCACCTGATCCACGCTCAGGGTCACCACATACGAGCCGGCGTAGCGGCTGACCCAGGAGTAGGCCACCTGATCCCACCGCTTGAGGATGTTGCCGCCTGCACATTGCCCGAGAAGTTGGTCGTATCGAGCCTCATGAGCCCGGTCATGCTCATCTGGTGGGCAGGCAACTCCATCTCAGGCGTCCTCGCCCTTGAACGCGCGCAGGCGCTTGAAAACCAGCGGTGCAATCAGGGCCAGTGCCGCGAGCGCCAGTAGCGTGGCCGATCCCGGGTGCTTGAAAAACACCCACGAGTCTCCCAGGCTGATCTGCAGCGCGCGGCGGAACTGGCTCTCGGCCATGGGCCCGAGGATCAGACCCACGATCATGGGAGCGACGGGGTAGTCCCAGCAGCGCATCAGGTAGCCCGTGACACCAAAGCCCACCAGCAAAGCCAGTTCGGTCAGCGACGGGTTGGCCGCCAGCGTACCCATGGCGGCGAACACCAGGATACCCGCGTACAGCCAGGGCTGCGGCACCGACAGCAGCTTGACCCACAGCCCTACCAGCGGCAGGTTGAGCACCAGCAGCATCAGGTTGCCCACCATGAAGCTGGCGATCAGACCCCACACCAGGTCGGCGTTGGTGATGAACAGCAGCGGCCCGGGCACCAGCCCGTACTGTTGGAAGCCGGCGAGCATCATGGCGGCCGTGGCCGAGGTGGGCAGGCCCAGCGCCAGCAGCGGCACCATGGTACCGGTGGCGGCGGCGTTGTTGGCGGCCTCGGGGCCGGCTACGCCTTCGATGGCGCCATGGCCGAACTCCTCGGGTTTGACAGCCAGCTTGCGCTCGATGGTGTACGACAGCAGGGTCGGCACCTCGGCGCCACCGGCTGGCAAGGCCCCAATGGGGAAGCCCAGGCCAATGCCACGCAGCCACGGTTTCCACGAGCGTTTCCATTCGTCCCGCGTCATCCAGAGCGAGCCGCGCACGGCCTCCACCTTGTCGGCGATGCCAGAAAAACGCGAGGCCACGTGCATGCTCTCGCCGATGGCGAACAGGCCCACCGCCATGGTGGTGACCGAGATGCCGTCGAGCAGGTTGGGGATGCCGAACGCCAGCCGACCCTGGCCGGTGAGCTTGTCGATGCCCACCAGACCGAACACCAGGCCCAACGCCAGGCTGGTGAGGCCACGCAGCACCGAGTCGCCGAAGGTGGCCGACACCGTGATGAAGGCCAACACCATCAGCGCGAAGTAGTCCCAGGGGCCGAACGACACTGCCAGCGCCACGATCACCGGCGCCAGCAGCGCCAGCCCCAGGCTGGCGATGGAGCCGGCCACGAAGGAACCGATGGCGGCGGTGGACAGTGCCGCCCCCCCGCGCCCGGCCTTGGCCATGCTGTGGCCTTCAATAGCGGTGGCAATCGACGCCGCTTCACCCGGCGTGTTGAGCAGGATGGCGGTGGTGGAACTGCCGTACATGGCGCCAAAGTAGATGCCGGCGAACATGATGATGGAACCGGTCGGGTCCAGCTTGAAGGTGACGGGCAGCAGCAGCGCCACCGTCAAAGAGGGGCTGATGCCCGGCAGGATGCCGACCAGCGTACCCAGCAGCACACCGATGCCGGCGAACAGCAGGTTGCCGGGCTGCAGGGCCACGGCCAGGCCGGCCCACAAGAGGTTCAAGGTTTCCATGTCGGGATCTCAGGCGAGCAGAAGGCGTTCAAGGGGACCTGCCGGCAGCGACAGCGACAACACCCGGGCGAAGAAGACAAAAACAAGGGTGGTCAGCACCAGGCCGATGCCCACCGAGCGTGCGCCCAGGGGCTGACCAAAGGCGCGCGCGGTCGCTACGAAGAGGACAGTGGCGCCGATGACGAAGCCGCCACCAAAGTGGACGCTCGCACCCAGCACGGCGAGTCCGCCCAGAATCCAGGTCAGCCCGGCGGGGTGGGTGGTCGGGGTCGCGTCGCGCGGCGTGAAGCCTTCTTCAGACTCCCGCACACGGCGCCCCCAGGCCGCCACGCTGTGGGCCACGCCCAGCGCCGCGACAAACAAGGCCACCATGCGCATGGCGGCCGCCGGTCCCACGCCGACCGTCACCTGTTCCGGCAGGCGGTTGGCGTCCAGCCAGATCAGCAGCGCCAGCGTCAGCAGTGCCAGGGCGATACCCGCCAGCGTGCGCCAGCTCGGGCCAAAGGTGTGGGAGTCGGTGCTCATGTCGTGTTTCCAGTACCGCTTTGCAGCGCAAAAAATATCACCCGAAGCGCGTGCCCCATCCAGGGCCCCCGTGAAACCGGCTCTGCCGGGCCAAAGGGGGCGTCTACCTCGGGGGGAAGACGCGAAGCGGCGCAAGGGGATTTATTTCACCAATCCGATGGTGGTCAGCACGTCTTTCACGCTGACCTGTTCTTTCTTAAGCGTAGCCGCGAAAGCGTCTGCGTTCAGGTAGGCGTCGTCCCAGCCGCGCTGCTTGCGCACGGCGGCCCACTCGGGCGACTTCACGGCCTTTTCCACCGCAGCGGACAGGGCCGCTTTTTGCGCAGCGCTGATGCCAGGGCCGGCGACGATGCCACGCCAGTTCATCAACTCGACGTCCAGGCCCTGCTCCTTGATGGTTGGCACATCGACGCCGGCCATGCGCGCACCCGAGGACAACGCCAGGGCGCGCAGCTTGCCGGCCTTGATCATGCTTTCGAACTCGTTGTAGCCCGAGACGCCGGCCGTCACGCGGCCACCCAGCATTTCGGCCAGGGCTTCGCCGCCACCGGAGAAGGGCACATAGTTCAGCTTGGTCGCGTCGCCACCGGCGGCCTTGGCCACCAGGCCGGCCAGGATGTGGTCGGCACCACCGGCCGAGCCACCGGCCCAGACTACCTTGGAGGTGTCGGCCTTGAGCGCTGCGGCCAGGTCTTTCACGCTCTTGTGCGGTGAGTTGGCCGGCACCACGATCACCAGCGCGTCGCCGGTCAAGCGGGCGATCGGCGTGACCGCGCTCAGGTCCACGGGCGACTTGTTGGTCAGGATCGCGCCCACCATGGTGATGCCCATGGTCAGCAGCTGGTTGCCGTCGCCCTTGGCGCCGTTGACGAACTGGGCCAGGCCCACGGTGCCGCCCGCGCCGGGCACGTTAACCACCTGCACCGACTTGGCCGCACCGGTCGCGGTCATCACCTGCTGCAGGGCGCGCGACGCGCCGTCCCAACCACCGCCAGCGCCAGCGGGCGCGGTGATCTTGAGGTCGAGCGTGGCCTGGGCATGGGCCTGAGGAAGAACCGCGACAGACAGACAGGCGGCGGCGATGACGAGGGTGCGGCGGGTGAAAGACAGGGTGTTCATGGTGATCTCCCGGGGGTGGATGGAAACAAAAGGGACAACGCTCACTCGGCGACGATCTTGGCGCTGGTGACGATACGTTCGAACTGCGCTGACTCTTTCTTGATGAAGTCCTTGAACTGCTGCGGGCTCATGGGCGCGGGCTCGCCGCCCTGTTCGCGCAGCTTCTTCGCCAGCTCAGGGTCTTTCAGCGCGGCGCTCACGGCAGCGTTGAGCTTCTGCACCACCGCGTCGGGCGTTCCAGCTGGGGCAAACAGGCCGAACCAGTTTTCCAGCTGGTACTTCGCCAGCGGCTTGTACTCGGCGATGGCGGGCAGGTCGGGCGCATAGGGCGCACGGGTGGCTGAGGTCACGGCCAGGGCCTTGACCTTGCCGGACTGGATGAATGACTTGGCCGCCGTATAGCTCACGAAGGTCATGTCCACCAGGCCCGAGGTCACGTCCACCAGCTGGCCTGCGGCACCGCGGTAGGGGATATGGACCATGTGCACGCCAGCCAGCTCTTCGAGCAACTCGCCGTTGAGGTGCTGCGGGTTGCCCACGCCGCTGGTGGAGTACGACAGGCGGCCAGGGTTTTTCTTGGCATGGGCGACCAGCTCCTCGACGTTCTTCACCGGCAGCTTGTTGGCGACCACGAGCACGTTGGGCACGCGCACCACCAGCGTGACCGGCACCAGGTCCTTGGCCGGGTCGTACTGCATGCGACCCTTGTAGACAAAGGGGTTGATGGCGGTTTCACCGGCCGAACCGAGCAGCAGGGTGTAGCCGTCCGGTGCGGCCTTCACCACCGCCTGCGCACCGATCATGCCGCTGCCACCGGCCTTGTTTTCCACGATGACCGAGCCGCCCAGCGTGGTGCGCAGCTTCTCGGCCAACAGGCGGGCGGTGATGTCCACGCCACCACCGGCACCGAAGGGCACGACGATGGAGACGTTGCGGGACGGGTAATCCTGCGCCTGTGCAACGAAGGGGACCAAGCTGCCTAGCGCAAGGGCCAGGGCGGTGAGGCGACGCGAGAGATTCATGAGGGCTCCGATGGGCTGATGGCCCTGTTGGGGACGGGTTAGGGTTAACGCTGGATTGCATTTTAAAAACAACAAATGCAAAATAACCATCATGGAAAACACCTACTCACCTTCTACCGGCCAACTGAAGGTCGGTTCTGAAACCTACCGATGCGTGGATTTACCCGAGCGTTTCGGGGCCCGCTTCCTGCGCCTGCCCGTGGTGCTGCGCCTGCTGCTGGAGAACATCGCCCGTGAGACCGAAGGCACCGAGCGCGAAGCGGCCGAAGCGGCGGTGCTGGCTTGGCTGGACACCGGCCGCAGCGAGGCCGAAGTGCCTTACCAGCCGGGCCGCGTGCTGATGCACGACACCACCAGCACGCCCGCGCTGGTGGACATCGCGGCCATGCGCGACGCGCTGGCCGAGGCCGGCGTGGACCCGCGCGTGCTCAACCCGGTGCTGCCGGTGGACGTGTCGGTGGACCACTCGCTGGCGGTCGAGGCCTATGCCACGCCGGGTGCCCGCACCGACAACCTGCAGATTGAAATCCGCCGCAACACCGAGCGTTACCGCTTCCTGCGCTGGGCCTCGAAGTCACTGGACCGGGTGCGCATCCACCCGCCAGGCACGGGGATCATGCACACCATCAACCTCGAGCAGCTGGCCACGGTGGTGACCACAGTGCAGCGTGGTGGCGAAACTTGGGCCGTGCCCGACATGATGCTGGGCACCGACAGCCACACGCCCATGGTCAACGGCATCGGTGTGCTGGGCTGGGGCGTGGGCGGGCTGGAGGCGCAGACGGTGATGTTCGGCATGCCGACCATGCTGCGCGTGCCCGACGTGATCGGCGTGAAGCTGACCGACCGCCTCGTGGGCGCAGCGCAGGCCACCGACCTGGCGCTCACCGTCACCCAGCGCCTGCGCGCGCTGGGCGTGGCGGGGGAATTCGTCGAGTTCTACGGCCCGGGTGTCTCCACATTGACCGCTGGCGAGCGCTGCGTGGTGGCCAACATGGCGCCCGAGTACGGCGCCACCACCGGCTTCTTCCCGGTGGACGACAAGACACTGGACTACCTGCGTGCCACCGGCCGCAGCGAGGAATGCATCGCGCTGGTCGAGGCCTATTGTCGCCACAACGGCCTGTGGTTCTCGCCCGAGAGCGAGCCACGCTACACCCAGACGATCACCATCGCGCTGGACCAGATCGGCGTGCAGGTGGCCGGCCCGCGCCGCCCACAGGATCTGCTGGACCACACGCAAACTGGCGAAGCGCTGGCGAAGCTGGACTTCAAACCCACGGCGACCAGCGAACTGCCCACCTTCCCGGTGGCGCTGGCCGCCATCACCAGTTGCACCAACACCTCCGACCCCGGTCTGCTGATCGCGGCGGGCCTGCTCGCCCAGGCCGCGAACGCGCGGGGTCTCAGGGTACCGGCCTGGGTCAAGACCTCGCTCGCCCCCGGCTCCCCGGCCGCGGCCGACTACCTGCGCCGCTGCGGACTGGACGCCGAGCTGGCGGCCGTGGGCTTCGACATTGTGGGTTTCGGCTGTACCACCTGCATCGGCAACTCCGGCCCGCTGCCTGAGGTGGTGGCCCAGGCGCAGAACCAGGGCGCGCTGAAGGCGGTGGCCATCCTCTCGGGCAACCGCAACTTTCCCGGTCGCGTGCACCCGGACATCGAGGCCGCCTTCATCATGTCGCCGCTGCTGGTGTTGGCCTTCGCGCTGGCCGGCGACGCCGCGCGCCACCTGCGCGATGAGCCGCTGGGCACGGGCGCCGATGGCCAACCGGTGTTCCTGCGCGAGCTGATGCCCACGCGCGAAGCCATCGACGCGGCCATGAAAACCGCGCTGGACCCGCTGGACTTCCGCCGTGCCTTCGACGTCGCCAGTGCCAACCCGCTGTGGCACGCGCTGGAGGCGCCCGACACGCCGCGCTTCCCCTGGAGCGAGGCGTCGAACGCGCTGCGCCGCCCGCCGTTCGCCTCGCTGTCCGAGGGATCGCAGTTGGGCCGCTACACGGCTTACCCGCTGCTGGTGGTGGGCGACGACATCACCACCGACCACATCTCGCCGGCCAGCGCGATCCCGAAACAGAGTCTGGTGGCGGACTTCCTGGTGGCGCGCGGCGACGACCGCAACGACCTCAACGTGTTCGCTTCTCGCCGCGGCAACTGGGAGGTGATGCTGCGCGCCGCCTTCCACAGCAAGACCTTGGTCAACCAGCTGGCACCCCAGGCACCGGTGGCCCACACCCTGCACGTGCCCAGCAGCAGCATCGCCCCCATCTGGGAGGTGGCGCAGCGCTACCGCGATGCGGGCGAGTCCGTCGTGCTGGTGGCCGGTGAGCGCTACGGCACGGGTTCCTCGCGCGACTGGGCCGCCAAGGGCCAGCGGCTGCTGGGCATCCGCGCCGTGCTGGCCGCAAGCTTCGAGCGCATCCACCGCTCCAACCTGATCGGCATGGGCATTCTGCCGCTGCAGTTTGCGGCGGGCCAGCACCCGTCCAAGCTGAACCTGCAGGCGGGCGATCACATCGAGGTGCTGGCCGACCCAGCGGCCCTGCAACCGCGTGCGCCGGTGGCAGTCGTCATCCATCGCGCCGATGGTTCGGCCCAGTCGCTCACGGTCACCGCTGCGGTGGAAACCCAGCTGGAGGTTCGCCTGCTGAGCCAGGGGGGCGTCATCCCCACCATCTTGCGCGACCAGCTGGCCATGCACGCTGCGGCCGTCGCCGCCTGATCCATTGTCAGACGCCATGCGCCACACCGCAGCAACGTACGATCACGGCACCATGAGTGCTGACAAAACCATCGTTGCCCAAGTGCTGGCGCTGATCCGCCAGGACAAGATGCCACCCGGTGCGCACCTGCCCGCGCAGATGCTCGCCGACCGCCTGCGGGTCTCCCGCTCCCCCATCAATGAGGTGCTGATCCACCTGCACGAACAAGGCCTGCTGCAGCGCGAGCGCAACCGGGGCTTCTTCGTGGGCGAGGGCTTGCAGGCGCCTGCCGACGAGGTCAACCGTCGCCTGGGCCTAGAGGGCCAGGACGCCGCCACCAGGCTGTATTTCCAGGTGGCAGAAGACCGTCTCAAGGGCGAGCTGCCCGAAGATGTGACCGAGGTCCTGCTCAAGACGCGCTACGGCCTCACGCCCGCACAGCTGCAGGCACTGCTAGGAAGGATCGCCAAAGAGGGCTGGATCGAGAAGAAACCCGGCTACGGCTGGGCATTTTCGCCCATGCTCACCACGCCTGACAGCCTGCTGCAGTCCTACCGCCTGCGCTTCGCCCTGGAGCCCGCCGCCCTGCTGGAGCCGGGCTACAAGCTCGACGGCCAGGTGCTGACACAGTGCCGCGCGGCCGAGGTGCACCTGCTCGAAGGCGGCATTGAAACCGACACCGCTGACCAGCTGCATGACCGGGGCGTGAACTTCCACGAGTCGCTGGTCGAGGCCTCGGGCAACGCCTTCTTCATCGATGCCATCCGCCGCGTCAACCGCGTGCGGCGCCTGCTGTCCTACCGCTCCATGCAGGACCGCCAGCGCTACCCCGAACACTGCCACCAGCACCTGCACCTGCTTGACCTGCTCGAACAGGGGCGCAACGCCGACGCGGCGACCACCATGCGCGAGCATCTGGGCGCCACCCTCACCAACCTGGCCAAGATCAGCGACCTGCTGGGGCGGGCCTGACACTCTTTCTTCCATCCATGAACACCACCGACACCCTTCGATCCGCCTTCGCGCCCACCGGCCGCCTGCGCGCCTCCATCAACCTGGGCAACCCCATCCTGGCGAACCGCAACGCCGCCACCGGCGAGGTGGGCGGCGTGTCGGTGGACCTGGCGCGCGAACTGGCGCAGCGCCTGGGCCTGCCGCTGGACTTGGTGGTGTTCGACGCAGCGGGCAAATCGGTCGAGGCCGTGACCGCCGAGCGGGCCGACTTCGGTTTTTTCGCCGTGGACCCGGTGCGCGGCCAGGGCATCGCCTTCACCGCGCCCTATGTGCTGATCGAGGGCAGCTACTTGGTGCGCAATGCTTCGCCACTGCAGAGCAACGACGAAGTGGACCGCGCGAGCATCCGCGTGGTGGTGGGCAAGGGCAGCGCCTACGATCTGCACCTGACGCGTGAACTCAAGGCCGCCACCATCGAGCGTGCGCCCACCTCGCCCACCGTGGTGGACATGTTCGTGGCAACACAGGCCGATGTGGCTGCCGGCGTGAAGCAACAACTGGAATCGGACCTGAGCCGTTTCCCCGGTCACCGCATCCTGCCCGGCCGCTTCATGGTGATCCTGCAAGCCATGGGTTGCCCCAAGGGCCGCAGCCCCGATGTGGCGGCGTACCTCACGGCCTTTGTGGAAGAGATGAAAGCCTCGGGCTTCCTGGCCGAAGCCCTGCAGCGCCACGGCATTGAAGGCGCGTCCGTGGCCCCTGCGGCCGGAGCCTGAGCCATGTACGCCTATGTGGGCTCGCGGACCACACGCGAGCGCAACGCGCGCGGCGACGGCATCACCGTCTGGCACATGGACGAAGCCACCGGCGACCTGACGCTGGTGCAGACGGTAGGCGATCTGGTCAACCCGTCGTTCCTGCTCAAGCATCCGACCCTGCCCGTGCTGTACACGGTGCATGGTGACCAGCAGCAGGTCAGCGCCTTCCGCATCGATCCAGCCTCCGGACACCTGAGCTTCCTGAACCGGCAGGACTGCGGCGGCCGCAACCCGGTGCACCTGGCGCTTTCACCAGATGTACGGCATCTGGTCGTCAGCAACCATGTCAGCAGTTCACTGGTGGTGCTGCCAGTAGCCGTCGATGGGGCGCTGGAAGCGCTGACGCAGCGGGTGACGCTGGAAGGTGGGCCCGGCCCACACCGCGTGGAACAGCCCTTCGCCAAGCCCCACTTCAACCCCTTCGACCCCAGCGGGCGCTGGGTGCTGGTGCCCGACAAGGGCGTGGACCGGGTGTTCGTGTTCCGCTTCGAAGACGGTCGCCTGACGCCTGCAGCGCAGGCCTTCGCCCAGGCCCGCGAAGGCGCCGGTCCTCGCCACCTGGCCTTCCATCCGACGCAACCCTGGGCCTACGTCATCAACGAGCTGGATTCGACTGTCACGGCGTACAGCTTCGACGCGGCTACCGGCACGCTGCAAGCCTTCCAAGTGCACAGCTCGCTGGCCGACACCTACACGGGTAACAGCCGTGCCTCCGAGATCGAGGTGGACCGCGAGGGCCGCAGGCTCTACGCTTCCAACCGGGGGGAAGACAGCCTCTCTGTTTTCACCATCGACGGTGGCACCGGACGCCTCACGTTGCGCCAGACCGTAGCCTGCGCGGGCAAGACACCGCGTTTCTTCACCATCGACCCGAGCGGCCGTTGGCTGTATTGCCTGAATGAAGACAGCGATACCATCGTCCAGTTTTCAAGAGACGCGGTTGAGAATACCTTGTCAAGTACGAGAAAATCGTGGAAAACCGGAAGCCCAGTCTGCATGGTTTTCGGGACTCCGTGAGAATCCGTTCCTTCACAAATAAGGTCTCGACAGGCGCATACTGATCGACATGGTGGCTGGGGCGCTGCTGGACACGCTCTTTCGGCTTACGATGCAGTTCGGCATTCCTGACTTGCCGATGCCTTCAAGGCGCTCGACAAAATGAGAGACGGGAAGCGTCGCCTACCGTGGCC
>JACCDQ011808659.1_pt1 | contig 10601 bp, 10 predicted proteins | sample 7446031 | NCBI WGS metagenome assembly JACCDQ01 (sample SAMN15323442, study PRJNA562643) | freshwater metagenome | isolation source: river surface water | place: USA:Blue River Watershed | collected 2017-08-17
CCTAGCACTGAGTGCTTGAAAAATTTGGCAGGGGATCGAGGACTCGAACCTCGGAATGCCGGAATCAAAATCCGGTGCCTTAACCAACTTGGCGAATCCCCTACACAGGTCAACCGCTTTGCAGCGACCAACCGTTAACTTTCGCTAGCTGCCCACCCCGCTTGTGGATGAACTGCCATATTGCTGCATATTCGCATTTGCCAGTTGTGTGGTGCTGAGTCAATCAACACGCCATCAGTTAACTTGGCAAATACTGCGCTGCCAGAGCCTGTCATACGAGAGCTTAATCCAAAAGAGCCGAACCACTGAAGGGCTTCGGTAATCTCTGGGCACAACGCTTGGGCCACTGGCTGCAAGTCATTACGGCCAAAGCCATAAGGATCAACAGCGAAGACCAACATTGTAGCAGTTTCTGTGGCGCGTTCCAACTCGGGGTGGCGAAAAATTTTTGCGGTCTCTAGGCCCGCGTTGGGTTTGACCACGGCAAACCGCGCCGAGGGCACATCAATAGGGGTGATTTTTTCGCCAATTCCCTCAATCCACGCGTTATGTCCACCTAAGAAAAATGGCACATCGGCCCCCAAAGCTAGGCCTAGAGGCATGAGTTTGGATAAGGGCCAGTTCAACCCCCACAAACGGTTAAGTGCTAGCAAGGTAGTGGCTGCATCGGACGAACCACCGCCCATGCCGGCTTGCGCTGGAATGCGCTTTTCAATCGCAATGTGCGCGCCCAACGTTGTACCGCTGGCGCGTCGCAACGATTGCGCGGCACGCATGACCAGATCATCGGCTGGTAGCGCCACAGTGAGGTCTTCACGTTCAATCACGCCGTCGTCTCGCACATCAAAGTGCAGGGTGTCGCACCAATCGATCAGCATGAAGACCGATTGCAACAAGTGGTAGCCATCGTCACGTCTGCCTGTGATGTGCAAAAACAGGTTGAGTTTGGCAGGGGCTAAGACGTTGTGTAACGAGCGCATGGTCATTGATCGAGTTTGATACGCAGCGTCACTTCAGGCTGAGGCATGATCCGTCTCGCAGTGACTGACCCTTGTGATGCCGCAGACAGATCGGTTTGCCAGCCTTCCGTGCTATTGCTATGGCCTTGTAACCAAGCAAAGATGGCATCAATCGGTAATGCAGCGCCTGTCGTTTGTTCTGTCAACTCGGCCAGTGAGTTGAAATATTGCTGCTTGTTGCCATCGTAGAGCTGTACTTGTTGTGGCGTCCACGTCAGAACTCCAATCGTGGTCCCTAGGGGGGAGTACAAATTCAGTTCGCCATTTTTAGTGTTGCCACGCAGTAAGAAATTGGCGCTCATGGAGGAGGGTGAATGACCCAACACTTGCACGCTGATACGCCCCTGCCACTCTAGAGGGGCATTTGTGGAGGGGGGGCGGATGGGTGTACTGCAGCCTGAGAGGACGATCCCCGCACACAATACCAGCCCGCCTATGCGCATACGAAAATCTTGCATCGTTACAGCGAGGGTTTGAGACGTTGCAAGGTTTCTTGTAATGTCTCGTTATTGGGTGCGGTGTTTAAGCCTTCACGCCAAACTTGCAACGCTTCGTCGTTGCGTTTCATTTTCCACAGCACTTCGCCCAAGTGGGCTGCAATTTCAGCATCCGAACGACCTTTGTATGCTTTTTGCAAATAGCTTAGCGCTGCGTCAAGGTTTCCCAGTCGAAATTCGACCCATCCCAAACTGTCGGTGATGAAAGGGTCATCAGGCGCAAAGGTGAGGGCTTTGATGATGAGTTGTTTGGCTTCAGGAAGACGAAGGTTACGGTCTGCCAAAGAAAAGCCCAAAGCGTTGTAAGCGTTGTAATAGCTTGGGTTTTTCTGAATGATCTTGCGCAGCAGTTGCTCCATGGTGTCTAGCTGGTTCAGCTTTTCGGCGAGCATGGCTTGTTCGTAAAGCAAGTCAGTGTCATCGCCACTGTTGGCCGCGAGTAAATCAAATGCTGCTTGCCACTGACGATGCTCGCGCAAGAGCTGAACTTCAGCGAGCGTGCGGCTGCGCTGTTCATCAGCATTGTTGGCGGGAATTTTGTGAATCAGGTCTCGTGCTTCTTTCATCTTGCCCTGCTTTGCCAGCAGAGCGGCGCGTCGTGTCTGAGCTTGGCTGAGTCCGCGCGAATTGACTTCTGTTGAGGGTTGATTGGCTAAGCTGACATAGCGAGCCAACGATGTTTCTGCTTCTTGGTCCTTGCCTTGTTCAAACTGCAAAGAGCCAAGTACCAACCACGCATCAGGAAATTTGGGTGCCTTACGTGTCAGATGCTCGAGTTGTTCAGTGGCTTCTGGGTAACGTCCTAATTCAATGAGTACACGCACATGACTCATCGCCATTTCTGTGCCGTCTTGTTTGCGTAAGCCTTGACGGACAAATACTTCTGCATCTGTCATTTTTTTGCTCATTAGCTCCATGGCTAACAAGAGCGGGCCTTGTGCCTTGATGTCTGCAGCTTGTCCTTTTTTGACAGCTTCTAGTGCACCCGTTAAATCGTCACTGGCTAAACGCATTCGACCTATGCTGGTCCATGCGACAGCCGCTGTGGTGTTGTTTTTGGTCAGATAAGGCTCAAGCGCCTGCTGCACCACGCCGCTGGCGCGCTTCTTATCAGTGACGCGGACGTAATGGCGAGGAATTAAGTTGATGACGGTGTCGCGTTCTGATTCTGGGGCGAGGTTAATTTCTTTTTTAAGCGGCTCTAAGCTTTCATTGACTTGATTGACCGCGATCAAAATTTGCAAGAGTTGGTTGTTGGCTTTGCGGTCTTGGGGCAGGGACTGTGTCCAAGCACGTGCAGCCATCAAGGCGCCATCACCTGAACGAGCTTGCAGTGCAATTTCAACTGCACGGTCATAGAGCTGTACATCGTTGGACTTGCGCGCTGCATCAAGCAGCAACGAAAAACCAGCGACAGGTTCACCATGACGGAGATTCATCTCGCCGAGCAGGATTTCATAGAGCAACTCACCTGTCATGGCTGAGTTTTCTACCTTTTCAACTGCGTCTGTTTTCGCGTGACCCAAGATAGGAAGGGTGAAAGATGCAGCTGTGAAAAGCGCTAGGCGTAAAGCCCAAAGACGTGCAGCAGACAAGGGTAATTTCATGTACGCATCATAATCGCTCACTGTTTTTTACGACGTACACCATGCCCGAATTACCTGAAGTCGAAGTCACTCGTCTGAGCTTTGCAGACCGCATTGCGGGCGCTCGCGTCACGGGTGTGCGTATGGGTAAACCTTTGCGTTGGCCCTTGGGCTGTGAGCCGCTCTGTCTGGTAGGGCGTCAGGTGTTGGGTGTTCGCCGACGTGGCAAGTACTTATTGGTTGATTTGGATGACGGCCTGCTGCTGTGGCATTTGGGCATGTCTGGGAGTTTGCTGTTTGGTAGCAACCGAAGCAAGCCGGGCGCCCACGATCATTTCGATTTAGACACCACGCAAGGCCTGTTGCGCTTGAATGATCCGCGTCGTTTTGGTGCGGTGGTGTATGCGCCCAGCGAGCGAAGTGCTGAGGCCGTCAAACTGTTGGGGCATTTGGGCGTCGAACCTTTGAATGGCTGCTTTGAACTGTATGCCTTTCACGCGGGTTTGCGCAAACGCAAATCTGCCATCAAGCAGGTGTTGCTTGCGGGTGAATTGGTGGTGGGTGTGGGCAATATTTATGCGTCCGAGGCTTTGTTCTTGGCTGGCATTCGCCCGACCACACGCGCTGATCGCATCAGCCGTCCACGTGCTGAAAAGTTGCGATTGGCGGTGATCGGTGTGTTGCAGCGCGCTGTTCAAAAAGGTGGCAGCACGCTGCGCGATTTTTCGGCGGCTGACGGCAAGAATGGCTACTTTCAGCTCGAAGCCCATGTGTACGACCGCGCGGGTGAACCTTGCCGTGTGTGTGGCACGACGATTCGTCGTATTCAACAAGGTCAACGTTCGACCTATTACTGCACCACATGCCAAAAACCATGACAACGACACACAGCTTTGGCGATACTGTGGTGGCTTGGCAAATTAAACATGGCCGCCATGATCTGCCTTGGCAAAACACACACGACCCCTATGCTGTTTGGTTGTCGGAAATCATGTTGCAGCAAACGCAAGTGGTCACGGTGCGCGAGTACTTTGCGCGGTTCATGCAACGCTTTCCAACCGTGGCTGATTTAGCTGCAGCCCATCAGGACGAGGTGCTGGGTTTGTGGAGTGGCTTGGGCTACTACAGCCGGGCCCGCAATATGCACCGCGCAGCACAAGACGTGGTGGCTTTGCACGGCGGCGCATTTCCACGCAGTGCCGAAGCCTTGCAAACCTTGCCCGGTATTGGGCGGTCCACAGCTGCAGCGGTGGCATCGTTATGTTTTGGCGAACCGATTGCCATCTTGGATGGCAACGTCAAACGCGTGCTCACACGTTACTTGGGCTTCAAAGAAGACTTGGCTTCATCGAAGGTGGAGAAAGAACTATGGGCGCTTGCCCAAACCCTGTTACCGCAGCGCGATGTGAAACGTGCCATGCCTCGTTACACCCAAGGCGTGATGGATTTAGGGGCCACTGTTTGCACACCTAAAAAACCTCAGTGTGCTCAGTGTCCAGTGGCCAGCGACTGTGTGGCCAAGGCGCAAGGTCAGCCGGAAGCCTATCCTGTGAAAACACGCAAACTCAAACGCACCTCAGAGCAGTTGTGGCTGCTGTATGCCGTCACGCAGTCAGGCGAAGTTTGGTTGATGCAGCGTCCGCAAACAGGCGTGTGGGCCGGTTTGTATTGCTTGCCGGTGTTTGAAAGTTTTGATGCATTACGCGCGGCGCTGCCGACCAAGTACCACGCGCAGTTGCACGATGGTGCGGTGTTTAAACACGTGCTCACGCACAAAGATTTGTATCTGCATCCGGTGCAACTGAGTTTGCCCCGCGCTGTGAAGTTGGGGGGCGCTGTGGGGGAGGGACAGTGGGTAGCCGAGTCCGAATGGCCCGCCTTGGGATTGCCCGCACCGATTCGTAAATTGCTGGAGCGTTAAGGTGCAACGTCTAGTTCGCGGTGACGCTTGAGGGTGACCCAGTCTTTGGCAAATTGCTTAGCCAGCAACTCCACCAAATACACCGAGCGGTGCTGACCACCTGTGCAGCCAATGGCTACCGTCACATAGCTGCGGTGGTCAAGGTTTAGGTCAGGTAGCCAGGTGTTCATGAAGTCGCTGATTTGGCTGGCCATTTTTTCAACCGCGCCGTGCTCGGCCAACCAGTTAGCTACAGGCGCATCGCGTCCTGTCAGTGGGCGTAGGGCAGGCTCGTAATGTGGATTGGGCAACATACGCACGTCAAACACATAGTCAGCATGCACGGGAATGCCGCGTTTGAAGGCGAAGGATTCAAACATCAAGGTCAGCTGTGTGGCGGGTGCCGAGATGAGCGATTTGATGTAGCCCTGGAGCTTGCTGCTGCGCAATAAGCTGGTGTCAATGATGTGCGACTCTTCGCGCAGTTCAGACAGTAGTTCGCGCTCGTGTTCAATGGCCTCTACCAAATCACGTTGCTGGTCACGAATCACGTCTTGGCCATCTTGACGAGACAGCGGGTGACGGCGTCGTGTTTCGGAAAAACGGTGTACCAAAATTTCGGTGGTGGCATCCAAAAACAGCATGCGCACATCGACATCCATCAAGCGCAAGTGGGCCAGCTGCGCAGGCACCAAAGGCAGTGAGTTGGCGCTGCGCACGTCCATCGCAATGGCGACTTTGCTGATGCTTTGTTGCTCCTCGAGTTGCACAAAGGGCAGCAGCAACTCAGGCGGCAGGTTGTCGACGCAGTAGTAGCCCGCGTCTTCGAGCGCGTTCAAGGCCACAGACTTACCCGAGCCCGACATGCCTGTGATGAGCACCAGTTCTTGTTTCATTTCTTGCCAGTCTTTGCGGAGGTTTGGAGCATTTCGCGTGCGTGGGCGAGGGTGGTGTCAGACACTTTTTCGCCGCCCAACATGCGTGCAATTTCGTTCACCCTAGCATCGGCACTGAGTGCGGTGACTTGACTTGAGGTGCCTTGCGCATCGCTGTGCTTAGACACCACCAAATGGTGGTCAGCGCAGGCAGCGACTTGTGGCAAGTGGGTCACGGCCAGCACTTGGCGGTCTTTACCCAGTTGCTTCATCAGGCGGCCCACGGTTTCGGCCACGGCACCGCCCACGCCTGAATCGACCTCGTCAAAAATGAGCGTTTGCGCCGTGCCCAGCTCGCTGGTGGTCACGGCAATCGCCAAGGCAATGCGCGACAGCTCGCCGCCGGATGCCACTTTGCCTACGGGGCGCGGTGTGCTGCCGGGGTGGCCGGCCACCAAGAAGGTGATGCTCTCTAGACCACTGGCCGTAGGGTGTTCGGTCTTGTCGAGTTGTACTTCGAAGCGGCCGCCTTGCATGCCCAAGCCTTGCATGGCTTGTGTGATGGCGGTGGCCAGCTTGGGCGCAGCTTGGGTGCGGGCTTGCGAAATTTTTCGTGCTTCGGTTTGGTAGGCGGCAGCGGCTTTTGCCTCGGCGGCTTCAAGCCCTTCAAGGTCAGTGGCTGCGTCGAGTTGCGTCAAACGGGTTTTCCACTCAAGGTACAACGCAGGCAGTTCTTGCGGTGTGCGTTTGAAGCGACGTGCCAAAGACATCCACAACGACATGCGGTCGTCAAGCGTTTGCAAGCGTGCGGGGTCGAGTTCGGTGCGGCCCAAATAGGCGTTGAGCGAGTGCGCCACATCGCCGGCTTGCGCGAGGCTAGAAGCCAGCACATCCACCAGCGCGGTGAACTCTGGCTCCACATCGGTTTGGTCTTGCAACGCGTCTTGTGCTTTGGCCAGTAGGCGCAGTGCGCCGCTGTCGTCGTCTTCTAGGGCTTGAATGGCGGCTTGTGCCGCATCCATCAAAGCTTGTGCGTTGGACAGGCGGGTGTGTTGGCTGTTGAGCTCATCCCACTCATCTTCGGCGGGGCTCAGCTTGTCGACTTCCGTCATTTGCCACAACAAACGTTCACGTTCTTCTTGTAACGTAGCTTGTGCGGTGCGTGCCTCGTGCAAGGCTTGCGTGGCTTGACGCCAGTGTGTCCAAGTTTGTGCGAGGCTTTGCAAATTCACGCCTGCATAGGCGTCGAGCAAGCCACGCACAGCCTCGGGGCGAGTCAGGCTTTGCCATGCGTGTTGGCCGTGAATGTCCAGCACCCTATCGCCTAAGGCACGCAATTGCGTGGCCGTGGCAGGGCTGCCGTTGATCCACGCTCGGCTTTTGCCTTGTGCGTCAATCGTACGTTTGAGTAGCAGGTGGTCGTCGGTGGCGATGTCAGCAAAGCCTTCGTCGTCTAACCATTTCAAAATTTCGGGGGTGGTGTCGAACTCAGCGCAAATTTCGGCACGGGTCGCGCCTTCGCGCACCACGCTGGTTTCAGCACGGGCGCCCAGCACCAATTGCAAGGCGTCTATCAATATCGATTTGCCAGCACCGGTTTCACCAGTGAGCGCAGAAAAGCCACTCGACAAATCGAGGTCCAGTTCGCGCACGATCACAAAATCGCGCAACACGATGTGTTGCAAACTCATGCCACGCCCTCGTTCCAGTGCAGTTTTTGACGCAAGGTGTCGTAATAGCTCCAGCCGCGTGGGTGCAAGAACGTGGCGTGGTAGTTGGACCGCTTGACGGTGATGCGGTCGCCAATCAAAAGCGAGGCCAGCGACTGCATGTCAAAGTTGGCACTGGCGTCGCGGCCAGCGACCAAGTCAATCGTGACTTCGCCGGTGTCGGCCAGCACGATGGGGCGATTCGACAAAGTGTGCGGCGCAATCGGTGCCAGCACCCAAGCGGGCAAGGAGGTGTGCAGCAAAGGCCCACCCACAGATAGCGAGTAAGCCGTAGAGCCTGTGGGGGTGGCGATGATCAAACCATCGGCACGTTGGTTCGCCACAAAGCGGCCATCCACCGCCACGCGCACTTCCAGCATGCCGCTGGTGGCTCCGCGGTTCACCACCACATCGTTGAGGGCCAATGCATTGAACACGCAATGCCCATCGCGCCACACTTTGGCGCGCATCAAAGCGCGACGGTCTTCTTCGTAGGCGCCGCCGAGCATGGCGCTGAGCGCAGTTTTCACTTCGCTCAGAGGAATATCGGTGATGAAACCCAAGCGACCTTGGTTGATACCAATCAGCGGCACGTTGTGTGGCGCGAGCTGACGGGCATAACCCAGCATGGTGCCATCACCACCCAACACAATGGCTAAGTCACAGGATTTGCCAATGTCTTCGATGCTCATCACGGCGTAGCCGCTCAACCCCGAGCTAGATGCTGTGGTGTGTTCAACCACGACATCGCAACCTAAGGTGTGTAAGAACTGTGCGATACCTTCGAGGGTCTCACGTGAGGATGCATTGGCAATACCCACAGACTGATGGTATTTGCCAAGCAATGCGATCTGACGAAACTTGGATTTCATGGGTAAATTACATCATTAAAATTCGCCAAAGATTCACCATGCTAGACGATCGCGCCAAGTTATTGCTTAAAGCGCTGGTAGAGCGCTACATTGCCGACGGGCAGCCCGTCGGCTCGCGCACGCTGTCTCGCGCGTCGGGGATTGAGCTTTCACCTGCGACCATTCGCAATGTGATGTCGGACTTGGAGGAGTTGGGACTCATTGCCAGCCCCCATACCTCGGCAGGACGTATCCCTACCGCATTGGGGTACCGCTTATTTGTTGACACGATGTTGACGACAGAACGTGGTCAGTTGCAAACCCCGACCTTGGCGCCAGATCAGCCACAAAAAGTGATTGCCAATGCCGCGCATTTGTTGTCGGATTTGTCGCAGTTTGTCGGGGTGGTCATTGCGCCACGGCGTAGTTCGGTATTTCGCCACATTGAGTTTTTGCGGCTGTCAGATCGCCGATTGTTGGTCATCATCGTTTCGCCAGAAGGCGATGTCCAAAACCGAGTGCTGTTCACCGAAACCGATTACACAGCTTCTCAACTGGTGGAAGCGTCTAACTATTTGAATCAACATTTCGCAGGCATGGCGATTGAGCAAGTGCGAGAAAAACTGTTGGCGGAGGTGGAAACCTTGCGTGGTGAAATTGCCAGTCTCATGCAGGCAGCCGTGCAGGTGAGTACCGAGGCTCTCACGCAAACGCAAGATGACGTGGTCATCAGCGGTGAGCGAAACCTGCTTTCGGTCAGTGACTTCTCTAGCGATATGGGTAACTTGCGTCGGGCCTTTGATTTGTTCGAGCAAAAAGCGCAGCTGGTGCGCTTGCTCGACAGTTCGGCTCAAGCCGAGGGCGTACGCATTTATATCGGGGGTGAAAGCAAAATCGTGCCGATCGAAGAGCTATCGGTGGTGAGTGCCCCCTACGAAGTGGATGGTCATGTGGTGGGCACCTTGGGCGTGATTGGCCCCACGCGTATGGCCTATGACCGCATGATTCAAATTGTGGACATCACATCCAAACTGGTGAGCAACGCGCTCAGCCATAAGTAAATTCTCAAGGCTTGGGTTGGCGCACGCCAAACAAAATACCGCACGTCACCAAGGCCAAGCCGCCCAACAGGCTCAGGCTCATGGGTTCATTCAAAAACACCACAGCACCTAAAGCTGACAGGCCTGGCACCAAGGCGGTGATCATGGTGGATCGCACGGGGCCAAAGTGGCGAATCATCACATTGAAGGTGATGCCAGAAATCACGACGGAGCCCACGCCTTGGTAGATGGCTTGAAATAGCATTTCTTCCATGGGGGCCGTGCCGAGGTGGGTGGGTACCCAGCCTGCATAAGCGGCTAGACCGTACAGAGGGACAAAGCTGACACAAGCAAACGCTGTGATGGCGATGGTGGCACGTACTGGATCTAGCGCATGACGGCGCACCAGCACGGTATAGCAGGCCCAGCAAAAGGCGGCGCTCATGAACAGCAAATCGCCTTTCCACACCTCGCCTCCTTCAAAGGCTTTGAGCAGGCTCACACCACCCACCAACATGTCGCCCAGCACAATGCAAGCCAAACCCATCAAACGAGCACGGGTGATGTGATCGTGCAGCACGACCATCGCCAGTAACGTTGTCCACAACGGTAAGCTGCCAGGCATGAGCACGGATGCATGTGCAGCTGGCGCAAAGAAAAAACCTGAGTAGGCCAGCATGGCGTACAGCACGCTGCCAAACACACCTGCCAACGCGGTGATGTGTAAAGGCAAGGGAGATAACCCCAAAAGAGAACTTGTGCCGTGCTCTCTTTGTGTGCGCATCAACCATCCTCCCCATGGGAGCAGTACGCAGCTTGCGCCAACGATGCGCAGAAACCCAATGTCGAGGGGCAGTAAATTGTGTGATGCCGATGCGCGCGCCACAACGATGAACGATGACCAAATCAGCACGGTTACTACCGCTGCAATGAGCCCGATGGCTCTGGGGGAGAGTTTCATGTCAAGGATGATAGTTGGAAGCCTCTACAATCTGTCGCTTCGGTTGGGGCGATAGCTCAGTTGGTTAGAGCAGAGGACTCATAATCCTTTGGTCCACGGTTCAAGTCCGTGTCGCCCTACCAAATATCTGTGATATACTTTCGGTTTTCCAGAGCGGCTGTAG
>JACCDQ010395504.1_pt1 | contig 10600 bp, 11 predicted proteins | sample 7446031 | NCBI WGS metagenome assembly JACCDQ01 (sample SAMN15323442, study PRJNA562643) | freshwater metagenome | isolation source: river surface water | place: USA:Blue River Watershed | collected 2017-08-17
CGCAGCAACACAACCAGAACCAGCGGCGGTGATTGCCTGACGGTAGGTCGGGTCGATTACGTCACCACAGGCAAAAACACCCGGGATGCTGGTGCGCGATGAGCGACCTTCTACCTGAATGAAGCGCTCTGGAGTTAGTTCAACCTGGTTTTCGACCAACCAAACTCGTGGGTCGTTGCCAACCGCGATGAACAGGCCATCGAGGTCTAGGTTGCTCTCGGTGCCGTCAACGGTGCTGCGCAGAGTGACTGCCTCAAGCTTTGCATCGCCCTTTAGTTCGGCGATTTCGCTGTTGTAAATGACTTCGATCTTTGGGTTAGCCAAAGCGCGCTCTTGCATGATCTTTGACGCCTTGAAGGTGTCGCGACGGTGAATCAAGTAAACCTTTGATGCGAAGCGGGTCAAGAAGTTAGCTTCTTCCATAGCCGAGTCGCCACCGCCAACCACGGCGATGTTCTTTTCGCGGAAGAAGAAGCCATCGCAGGTTGCACACCATGAGACACCGTGGCCGCTGAGCTCTTTTTCGCGTGGCAAACCAAGCTCGCGGTATGCCGCGCCGGTTGCCAAGATGACGGTCTTGGCCTCGAAGGTTTCGCCGCCGCCGGTCTTGACGATCTTGATGTCGCCCTTAAGGTCGACCTCAACTACGTCGTCTAGAAGAATTTCGGTGCCAAAGCGCTCTGCCTGTGCCTGAAAGTTGGCCATAAGCTCAGGGCCTTGAAGGCCATCAGGAAAACCAGGAAAGTTCTCGACTTCGGTGGTCTTCATCAGCTCGCCGCCGGCTTCAACCGAGCTGGCGATTAGTAGTGGCTTGAGGCCTGCGCGTGCAGTGTAGATGCCCGCTGTGTAACCCGCTGGGCCTGAACCGATGATGATGACGTCGCGCAAAATAAAACTCCTGAGAAAGAAACCTTGAAACCAATGATTTCAAGGGTTTCAGCCAATTTTAGCGGCGAACTATTCCCTTGATTGCTGAAAAGACCGTGTCCACTTCTTTAACTCGAAGCAAACGAAGTGCCATCACGTAAATCGCCAACATCACGCCACCGGCAATCACCATGCTCAAGCCAGCGCTGGCGACCTTGGCCACCACGAATGAACCAGCAACCACACCACCCAAGAGCTGCAAGATGGCATAGCCAATTAGGCCGGCCAAAACGCCAGAAATCACAAATTTTGCGCAGGCTGCGGCAATGCCGTGCTGCTTGAACGAACCTATGCGCTTGGTCAGCAACCAATAGGCCAAAACCGCCTGGATGGTGATGGTGGTCGAGGTTAGTAACGACAGCGCAACCACCAACCACTCGGCGGCAACCGTCATTGAAATGGTGATTGAGCCGACTATGTGAAGCCCAATTTGAACCGCGGTGAACCAGAACGGGGTTCGGGTGTCTTCGAGGGCGAAAAACGCGCGCTGCATCATGTAGACGAAGCTGAATGGCAATAGGCCTAGCATCAGAGCGACGATTACGTTGCCGAGCGAGATGATTGCCGGAAACTCACCAACAAACACGCGGGATATCGGGTAGGCGAGCACCGAAATGGCAACCGTGGCCAACACCGAAATCAACGCGATTGAACGCAGACCGGCGGCCAAATCGGCCTTGAGAAGGTCCATTCGGTTCTCGTGCACGTGGGTAGACATCTTGGTGAAGTAGGCGGTGGCAATTGAAACACTGGCGACCGAGTGAGGCAGCATGAAAACCAGCCAAGCGATGCCGGCTGCGGCAACCGAGGCAACCGCTGGGTTGTCGGCACGTGCGCTGATCGCCCCCGAGGCAACTATGGTTTGCACCAAACCGCCGACCTGGGTCACTAAAACCATGCCGAGCGACCAAGAGGCCGCCTTTAGTGCCGGGCGAAGCCCAAATCCGCGCCACTTGAAGTTCAGGCTCAGGCTCATGCCGATTCGCTTCCAGGCGACAAACAAAATCAGCGCCTGAGCGGCAACGCCTGCGGTGGCGGAACCCGCCAGCATGGCAATTTGCGCGGCCGACCAGTCCTCTACTGCCCTTGCGCCAGTTGGGTCGGCGCCAAAAACCAAGACCAAGCCAACTAAACCAGCCAGAGCAACGATGTTGTTGAGCACTGGCGCCCACATGAATGGCCCAAACGCGCTGCGCGAGTTCAAGACCTCACCCAAAATCGAATACAGACCATAGAAGAACAGCTGCGGCAGGCACCAGTAGGCGAATGCCGTGGCCAGCGCCAGCTGCTCTGGCGACCATCCGTTGGTATAAATCGCAACCAGGGCCGGTGCCGCCAGGGTGGCAAGCAGCGTGATGCCAAAGAATATCGTGATGATGAAGGTCAGCAGGCGGTTGATGTAGCTGGTGCCGCCGTCTTTTTGACTGCGGGCGCGAACCATCTGTGGCACCAAAACCGCGTTCAAAGTGCCACCCGCGATGATGGCGTAGACGTTATTCGGCAGCTGGTTGGCAACCCCGAATGCGTCGGCCGCGTTTGTCGTCACACCAATTGCCGCAGCAATGATGACCGCGCGAATAAAACCAAGGATGCGCGAGACGATCGTGCCGCTCGCCATCAGCATGCTTGATTTGGCGACGCTCAAGAGTTGCCCTTTGCCGCCTGCATGGCCTCAATTTCGGCTGCCGCATCGGCCTGTTCTTGCTCGAGCAACCGGCGACGGCGCTTGCGCAGCGTGCGAACCGCACCAAACACTCCGAGGGCAAAAACCGCGCCACCAAAGGCAAACAGCATGGTTTGCTCAATGTCGGCGTTCACATTCATCTGCAAAATCGACTGGCTGTCGAGCTTGATGCCCGAGAAGGTGGTGAGCCAAACGATCAAAAACACCTTGCCGTTGGCGATTGCCTTAACCGGAACCTTGGCGTTGATTGCAGAGTTGGCGGGAACAGTGATTTCAACCGCATTTGGCACCAAAACCCGAGGGTTACTCGGGCGCATGTGCACGTGCACGCGAACATCCGAGTCAAAATCGTTCTGAATTCGAACCGGAACATTCGATTCACGTGAAACCAGGTTGATGGTCGAGCCGGGAACGATGTGCACCGAAGGAAAACCGTCTGGTAGAGCCGGGCTCTGCAGCGTTGTCTGAGCCGAAACGGCTGCATTCAGGCCGGTCGTGCCAGTTGTCGCTTGGGCCGGGGCAATTCCCGCCAAACCGCTGGCAGCCAGGGCGAATGACAAGAATGCTGCCAAAATCGGGCGCTTCATCGATTGCGCTCGATCCACTCGCTAACCCCACGGGCAATTCTGCGCTCGTTGTCGTGCGCCAGGGTGGTTTGCAATCCGTCGATCGCGAACCACTGAACATCAACGGCCTCGTGCTGAGGGTCGTTTTCGATTGTCAGGTCGCCGCCGATTTGGCGCATCAAATAGTGGTGCACGGTCTTTACGATGAATTTATTGCCGGCCGAAAACTCATACTGAATCTCGCCCAGACGCTCGATGATCTCGACCTCGAGGCCGGTTTCTTCGAAAAGTTCGCGAATCGCTGCCTGCTCTAGGGTTTCATCGCCCTCGGGGTGGCCCTTTGGCACACACCAGTCGATACGCCCGTTGCGGGTTTCGCGGCCAATCAGGGCAACGCGATTCGAACCATCTGCAGCCAAAACAAAGCCACCAGATGAAGTCTCTTCGACTCTGGTTCGACGACGGGGCTGACCCGGCTTCGAAGGCTTTGCATTCATAACCCAACTCTAATCGACTAGCTCTGTGGCACGATTGAACTCATGCGCACGGTGGCAGAGGCGATTGCCAATCTAGAACGGACTACTGACAGTCCGCTATTTGTCACACTCGGTCGCATTTTTGCCGAGGCCGGTCACGAGCTTTCGCTTGTTGGTGGCCCGGTGCGCGACGCATTCTTGGGCCGCAAGTCACCAGACCTCGACTTCACCACTTCGGCAACCCCGGATGAAACCCTGGCCATTCTTAAACCCCACGTAGACACCCACTGGGATATCGGGCGCGAATTCGGCACCATCGGGGCGCGAATCGGCGACGACACCGTTGAAATCACGACCTATCGCGCCGATAAATACGATCACGTGACCCGCAAGCCCGAGGTTGCCTTTGGCAAAAACCTCGAAGACGACCTGTTTCGTCGCGACTTTACGGTCAACTCGATGGCCCTGCGCCTGCCAGAAAAGGTCTTTGTCGACCCGCACAAGGGCCTGCAAGACCTGCTCGACGGCATTTTGCGCACCCCCGGCAAGCCCGAAGACTCGTTTGGCGACGACCCGCTGCGAATGATGCGCGGTGCCAGATTCGCCAGCCAGCTTGGTTTCGAAATCGAACCGGCGACCTTCGAAGCCATGAAAAACATGGCCGATCGCCTCGAGATGATTAGCGCAGAGCGCATCCAAGCCGAATTTGTGAAGTTGATGCTTGGCGCCAACCCGCGCGCCGGCCTCGAAGTGCTGGTCGACAGCGGCATGGCCGCGATTGTGCTGCCCGAACTGCCCGCGCTAAAGCTTGAGACCGACGAACACCACCACCACAAGGATGTGTATGAGCACACCCTGACCGTGGTCGATCAGGCAATCGGTTACGAGAAGGATTACAACCTCGAGGGCGACTTTGTGCTGCGCTTTGCTGCGCTGCTGCACGACTGCGGCAAGCCGTTGACCCGCAAACTAGAGCCAGGCGGCGGGGTTTCGTTCTATCACCACGACATGGTGGGAGCCAAGCTGGCCACCAAGCGCATGAAGGCGCTCAAGTTCGACAACGACAGCATCAAGGCCGTCGCGCGCCTGATTGAACTGCACCTTCGCTTCTTTGGCTATAGCGATCAGGCCTGGACCGATTCGGCCATTCGCCGCTACGTTCGCGACGCCGGCGATCAGCTTCTGCGCCTACACGCGCTGACCCGCGCCGATGTGACCACCCGCAATAAGCGCAAGGCCGAGCGCCTGTCGCATGCATACGACGATTTGGAACACCGAATTGCCGAGGTTATGGAGCAAGAAGAGCTGAATGCCATGCGCCCAGATCTGAGCGGCGAAGACATCATGCGCATCTTGAATTTGAAACCATCCAAGGATGTCGGCGAAGCCTACAAATTCTTGATGGAACTGCGCCTAGAAGAAGGCCAACTGGGCGAAGAAGAAGCAGAAAAACGCTTGCTTGCCTGGTGGAACAACCGCTAGGCTAGAGAGGTTGTCCGCGAGCCCTGTCTCGCATTCTGACAACAAAGCCGATTGCACAATGTGCAGTCAACTATGCAAGAACCCTCCTGTCACGGAAAGCCCGTGGCCGCTCTAGTCCAAAGGAGGTGGGTTAGTTATGCATAAGTATGAGCTCATGGTGATCCTCGACCCTACCGTCGAAGAACGTACCGTTGCTCCATCCCTAGATAAGTTCCTAAACGTGATCCGCAATGCGAACGGCACTGTAGACAACGTTGACATCTGGGGCCGTCGCCGTCTGGCTTACGAAATCAAGAAGCACGCCGAAGGCATCTACGCTGTGGTCAACATGACCGCAGACTCAGCTGCAATCGTTGAGCTTGACCGTCAGCTAAACATTTCTGAAGCCGTATTGCGCACCAAGGTGCTACGCGCTGACGAGGCTGTCGTAAACATCAAGCCTGTTTCAGTTCCTGAGGTTTCGGCCGAAGAAGCTGCTGCCGAGGCACCTGCAGCCAAGAAGGCTGCTCCAAAGACCAAGAAGGCCGAGTAAAGACTCATGGCCGGGGAAGTCAACATCACAATTGTTGGAAACCTAGGTAACGACCCTGAACTTCGCTACACCCAGGGCGGCATTGCTGTTGTATCGCTAAACGTGGGCTCAACCCCGCGCACTTACAACAAGCAAACTGGCGCCTGGGATGACGGCGAAACCGTTTGGGTTCGTTGCACCGCCTGGCGTGAAGTTGCTGAGAATGTTGCTCAGTCGCTAACCAAGGGCACCCGCGTTGTGGTTACTGGCCGTCTAAAGCCAGCTTCTGCCTACCAATCAGCAAACGGTGAGGCTCGCGCCTCACTTGAGCTCGAAATCGAAGAGATCGGTGCATCGTTGCGCAACGCAACCGCAACCATCACTCGTCGTGCTCGCGAAGGTGGCGCAGGTGCCGGTGCAGTTGCAAGCGACCCATGGGGCGAAGCACCAGCAGCATCGAAGGCTTCAAAGCCTGCCGATGACGCATGGGCCAACCCAGGCACCGCCTCAACTGGCGACGACACCCCGTTCTAGAAGACTTACCAGAATTTATTAGGAGAAATCATGGCTGCAAAGAGTGATCCGCGCAACAGCAAGAAGCCAAAGCGCAACTCAAAGAACCTAAAGGACGTACCTGCCAAGGCAATCAAGGTAGGCGTCATTGACTACAAGGACATTGCGACTCTTCGCAAGTTCGTTTCGGACCGCGGCAAGATCCGCGCCCGTCGCATCACCGGTGTTTCTGTACAGGAACAGCGCCTCATCGCCCGTGCCGTTAAGAACGCTCGCGAAATGGCTCTAATGCCATACGCAGGCGCTGGCCGCTAAGGAGTAATCGAATGTCAAAGCTAATTCTGACCAACGAGGTCTCAGGCCTCGGCTCTGCTGGCGATGTTGTTGAGGTAAAGAACGGTTACGCACGTAACTACCTACTACCTCGCGGTTTCGCAGTGCTATGGAGCAAGGGTGGCGAGAAGCAGGTTGAGTCAATCAAGGCTGCCCGCGACTCACGCGCACTAGCAACCATCGAAGAAGCACACGCACTAAAGGCTCAGCTTGAAGAGAAGGCAATCCGCCTTGTCGTCAAGGCTGGCGTTGGCGGCCGTCTATTCGGAGCAGTCAAGACCTCTGACGTTGTAGCTGCTGTTGTAGCTGCAGGTCTAGCCGAGCTAGACAAGCGCAAGGTTGCCTTTGTTGCACCAATCCGCAGCACCGGTGAGCACGCAGCTACCGTTCGTCTACACGGCGACGTTGTTGCAACCATCAAGCTACAGGTTGTAGGCAAGAAGTAATCTTCGAAAGAAGCTCTGGAACGGGGTCCCGAAAGGGATCCCGTTCTGCTTTAACCGGGAGTTTTTGGCTGCTCAAGTTGAAGGTTTAACCCCTTTTTGGTTGAAGGTTATGCACAACCCTGAGGTTTTAGTTTAGGGTTTGTTAACTTTTATTATCCACAGCACGGATGCCAGTAAACTAGCGAAAAAGAATTAATTATCCACAGGTTTTCCACAGGCTTACTAACAAATTGCACACAGTTATTAGGGCGTGTCCGCACAGTTGTTCACATAGTTATCCACAGGCTAACTTTCAACTTAGATGTCGGTAGTGGATGCTAGACAGTAACTCTCATGAGAATAAGGATTTCCAATGGCATTTGATGCAGCCCCACCACCGGTTGACTACAACCGTGGCGAGCAGCGCATGCTGCCAAACGACATGCTTGCCGAGCAAAGCGCCCTGGGTGGCATGCTGCTTTCTGGAGATGCAGTGGCCGAGGTTCAAGAATCGGTAAAGGGTGCCGACTTTTACGCGCCCAAGCACGAAATCATCTTTGACGCCATTTTGAGCCTCTTCGCCAAGGGCGAGCCAACCGACGTAATCACGGTGACCGATGAGCTCACCAAAGCCGGCAACATCATCAAGGCTGGTGGGGCAGATTACCTGCACACCCTCACCTCGATCGTGCCAACTGCCGCAAATGCTTCGTTCTATGCAAAAATCGTCGCCGAAAAAAGCACGCTGCGCCGCCTGGTAGAGGTTGGCACCCGCATTGCTCAGATGGGTTACGCCAACGAGGGTGAAGTAGAAGACCTGGTCAACCAAGCCCAGTCAGATGTCTACTCAGTTACCCGCGGTGCAGCGAGCGAAGACTACGTTGCCCTAAATGACTCAATCGAGGCCGCCATCCACGAGATGGAGCTGGCGCAAAGCCGCGGCGGAGACATGGTGGGTGTTCCTTCGGGGTTCCCTGAGCTAGATGAAATGACCCACGGTTTGCACCCGGGCCAGTTGATCATCTTGGCTGCCCGCCCAGCGGTTGGAAAGTCGACCTTTGCGCTTGATCTAGCCCGCAATGCGGCGCTTCGCGCCAATAAGGCCACCATCTTCTTCTCACTCGAAATGGGTCGCGCCGAAATCGCGATGCGCATGCTGTCTGCCGAATCACAAATTCCGCTGCAGGCCATGCGCAAGGGCTCGCTCGAAGACAAAGACTGGGCCCGTTTGGCTTCGGTGCGCGGCAAAATCAACGATGCTCCGCTTTACATCGATGACAGCCCAAACATGACCCTGGTCGAAATTCGCGCCAAGTGCCGCCGCTTGCACCAGCGCGTTGGCCTTCAGATGATTGTGATCGACTACATTCAGCTGATGAGCTCGGGCAAAAAGGTCGAAAGCCGCCAGCAAGAGGTTTCTGAGTTCTCTCGTGCCCTAAAGCTGCTCGCCAAAGAGCTTGGTGTGCCAGTGGTTGCTTTGTCACAGCTAAACCGTCGCGCCGAAGACACCAAAGACAAAAAGCCAGAGCTTTCGCACCTTCGTGAGTCGGGCTCGCTCGAGCAAGACGCCGACGTTGTAATTCTTTTGCACCGCGAGGGCATTGGCCAACCCGACCACCCACGTGTGGCCGAGGCCGATGTAATCGTGGCAAAGCAGCGTTCGGGCCCAACCGGCACGATTGTTGTTGCCTTCCAGGGTCAGTACTCACGCTTCATGAATATGAAAAACTAACTTCATGAGAATAAATGCGGCAATTCGAGCAGCTGCCGCGTTCGGCGCGGGCATCTACATCACCTTCTCGCAAAATCACGGCATCGAGGTTGGCCTGCTAGGCCTCACGGTTCTGTCATTCGGTTGGGCAATCGGCAGCATCTACTCTGCCGCGGTAGCCAAAGACCGCATCCAAATGATCGCCTACATTCCCCTAGTGGTTTTGCAGGGTCTGTTCGGTTATCTAAGCCTGGCGGGCGTAATCGAAGCCACATTATTTGGTGCGCTGATTACCGCCTGGGGCATTTTGATTGGTGGCTACGAGATTCTTCAGGGTCAAATGTTAGGCCTGCGCACCCGTGCCGGTCGTGATCACCTGACCACCGCTTTGCTAACCATTGCTCTTGGTGCACTGTTCCTACTTGCTCCTCTCGATGAGGTCTCGGCGGTCGGGTTCTTTGGCGCTTACATGGTTTTGATTGCCGTTCACCTTGGTCTAGTTGCCGCCTCCCCTGCGGAATCACAAAAAAAGAGTTAGTCTGACCCCTAGACGAAAGTCTGACTACAACCAGTTGCATCGGTTGTTAGGGGAGGTCAAAATGCAAACGATAGCCAAGGCGCTACTCGTTGTCGGATTGGTGGGAGCGGCAACCGCAGCCACCGTAGTTGGTGGCGTCTTCTCTCAGCCGCAGGCAAGCAGCCCAACTCCAACCCAATCGGCCAGCCAAAGTGTTTCGAGCCAAACTCCAAAACCAACTTCGTCGGCTTCGCCGAGTAGCTCAGCAACGTCAACTCCAACACCTACTTCGAGCGCGCCAATTGTCATCGCGGGCCCTAAGGGAGACAAGGGTGACAAAGGGGCAACCGGTGCTACCGGCCCTGCCGGCCCGATGGGTCCAATAGGCCCAAAGGGAGAAACCGGAGCGACCGGGCCTCAAGGCATCCAAGGCATTCAAGGAATTCAAGGGCCACAGGGCATCCAGGGAGAAATGGGGCTCACCGGACCGATGGGACCGACCGGTGCAACCGGCGCCCGCGGAGCAACAGGCCCGATGGGACCGACTGGACCCCAGGGCGCAACCGGAGCAACTGGCCCGAAGGGTGACACTGGTGCCACCGGAGCGACTGGAGCTACAGGAGCTACAGGTCCTGCCGGAGCAACAGGACCGATGGGACCGACCGGCCTAATCTCAGCCTCATCGCCCCTCATTTATGACTCTTTCAATCGCTCAATCGCGCTTGACCTCGACAACGTTGATCACCTAGGTGGCCTCAAGTATCTGCAGTTTGATACCGCAAACCCCGGTAGCGATGCGGTTGGTCGCCTTCGCTGGAACGCTGCCGACGGCACTTTGAACCTGCGTGGCAAAGATGGCATGGTGACCCTGCAACTTGGCCAGGAGTCTGTGCAGATGGTCAAAAATCCAACGGCGGGAACTCTAGGCAATGGACTTGCAGTTCGAGTCACTGGTTCTACGTCGGGCCGAATGACCGTAGATCTGGCAGATAACAATACTGTCGCCGGAGCAACAGGGGTAATCGGAGTTCTAACCAATGACATTGCCGCTGGAGCAGAGGGTTATGTGACCACCTATGGATTGGTGCACGATCTAAATACAGCGAGCTGGACGGTCGGTTCGGTTTTGTATTTGAATGGCGCAGGTTCACTTACGGCAACTCGTCCGACCAATGGCCGCATAGTTCAACTGGGCTATGTTCTCGACCAATCCGCAACAAGCGGAACGATTTTCGTCAATCCGCAACAAAATTTCGAGCCGATTATCGGCTCAATTTGTACGGTGCCTGGTCAGACGGGCAGCGGTACTTTTTCCTGGGAGAACCTAGGCGGAAGGAAATGGGTAGTCGTCTGCGACTATCCATAGATCGATAGGGGTATCAAATGTTGAAGATTGTGCGCGTTAAAGGAAGCGAGACTCCACCGAGCGCTACCAATTTGCTGGTGGGCTTTTCA
>JACCDQ010880377.1_pt1 | contig 10599 bp, 14 predicted proteins | sample 7446031 | NCBI WGS metagenome assembly JACCDQ01 (sample SAMN15323442, study PRJNA562643) | freshwater metagenome | isolation source: river surface water | place: USA:Blue River Watershed | collected 2017-08-17
AGGCGCCACCGGACCCAAGGGCGATACCGGACTCACCGGCGCGACCGGCGCGAAGGGCGACACGGGTCTACAGGGCCCGAAGGGCGACACGGGCAGCACCGGCCCGGCCGGACCCACAGGCGCCACGGGCGCGACCGGGCCCGCCGGACCGATCGGCCCCGCTGGGGCGACCGGGGCGACCGGCGCGCAAGGCCCGAAGGGCGACACCGGCGACATCGGACCGGCCGGCGCAACCGGCCCAGCTGGCCCGACCGGAGCAACTGGCCCGACCGGAGCAAGTGGCCCCGCCGGACAGGGTGGTGTCACCACCGCCGGAACCGGCATCAGCGTCACCGGCGGCGGCACCCAGGCCTCGCCTTATGTGGTCAGCGCCACCGGCGGCGCTTCGGGCGGCGCCGGAACGTTCGTGGTCGCCTCGACCAAGAGCAACACCAGCAACTCCACCTCGAATGCATCGCAGACCGAGACGTTCTTGCTCGGCGTGGACACGCAGCTCACTGCCGGGCGAACCTACGTCGTGGTGGCGAACTTCGCCATCAGCCGCAACGGGGCCACGGCGGGCACGGCGGTCGGCTACATCAAGACGGTGTTGGGTGCGGGGTCGACGACCACCACCGGAACCACGGTTGGCGTCACCCGTCGGACGCCTGCCGCCGCCGGGTCTGTTGTGGAGTCGGTGACGACCCCACCGTTCACGATCGCCACAAGCGGCGCCTACACCGTCAAACTCAGCTTCTTGGACACGGCATCGGCGTGGACGGATGCCACCGACGGCACGCTGACCAAGTCTTTGTTGGTCCTCGACGTCACCGACGCCTCGACCAACCAGACCGTCACGCCCACGACCAGCGGGGCCTACTCGGGCGGCAACGGCGTCAGTGTCACGCAGTACGGCACGTCGGACTCGGTCGAGGCCGGGAACGGCATGACGGTGTCCGGGTCGAGTGGGACCACCGTTCCCGACCCGTTCCCAGCGGGCACGCTGGCGTTGACTAGCGGTTCTTACATCTATTTCCAGACGTACGGCGCCGGTAGCAGTTCGCAGTTGTGGAACGCGGCGCAGGCGTATCTGCTGCCGTTCGTGGTCTCGGGTAACGCCACCCTGACAGCGCTGCGATTGTATTCCGTTGTGGCGTCTACCAGCCCGACGCTGAGTTTTTCGCTGTACGTCGCGGATGTCACGAACCAGCAGATGACGAAAGTCGCTTCGCTGGGCACGGGGACGTGGAACAGCACCGGGCTCTTTGGTCCGACGGGTCTATCGCAGAGCCTTACGGCGGGCACCTTGTATTTCATTTGGGCGGGCTCGTCGGCTGTCATCTCGTCCGGTGCCGTTGCCGCCAAGAGCGGGTCGGGGGGTCAGCCGCAAATGCCGTGCACGGCCGCCACGATTGCCGCTAATGGCCAGAATCTCGTCGGTTACGCGGACGGCACGGGGAACGGCTACCGGTTTACCGGTACGGGATACAACGGTTCTGGCCCGGCGACTATCGCCTGGAGTGATACAGGGCTCACTGGGGCGAGTATTCAGCCGTTGTTCTACTTTTCGCTGACCACGGCCTGATCGGAGCGCACTGATGCCACTGGTGATTTCGGCCAAGGTCTCGGCCGATGCGGGCAACACCGCGAAACTCGGCACCGACGGGAATCTGTTGGCGGCGGCTCCGGCGTCGTGGGATGCGCAGCCGGAATACCTGATCGACAACAGTTGGGCACCGCCGACACCCGCGACCGCCTACTGGTATCCGCTGGGCTTGAGCTACGGATCGAACTCATCGAGCTCGCTTTCTACACAGACCGGCGTGGCACAGCCGTTCATGGTGTCACGGGCGTGCAAAATCACCGGTTGGTCACTCGCGAGTACGACCGCCACATCGGTGTCGCTCTATTCGGCGACCTACAGCAGCAACGCCACCACGGGATTGCCGCTAGCGAAAATTGCCGACCTCGGTTCCGTCAGCAGCGGAACGGGCAGCGGGCAGGCCGTATCGACCAGTGTCACTGACGGCACCGTTTATCAGCCCCGCACCCTCTACTGGAAAGCCCTTTGGACGCCCCAGACGGCGACTATTCCGACGTATATGTGTCGAGTGGTGCCGATGGCGCATCCGTTGCGCGTTCCGGGGACGCAGACTTTCTCAAACATCCTTTCCTTCCCGGGCGGGCTCTCGATCTCGGATTCGACGGCGGCGAACTGGTCGGGGACCACGGGTCCGGCGACGTTCTCCGGGACCTTTTCGGCGGCCCCGCCGTTCTTCTGGCTCAGTCTCACTAACACGCAATAGGCGAAAGGACCGGAGCCGAGCATGCCCGTCACGCTGGGAATCAAGGCGTCGGCCGACGCCAACAACCAAATTTCGTTCGGCACCGACAGCGGAATTTACGTGCCGACCCCTGCACGCCACAGCGGCGCGTTCATGTCGACGATCGACAACAACTGGGGTTCAGACTCGACGACCTGGTATTACGCGCAGCCCAACGCCACATCAGTCGGGAACAACACAGGTACCGGAAGCGGAACGGCCGGGACGGCACAGTTGTGGCCGCTGATGGTCACCCGCACGTGTCGCGTCACCGACGTATACGTCCGCGTCACCACAGCGTCGGCGGCTTCGACGTTCTACCTGACGCTCTACGCCGCCGACGCCACGCTCGGAACGGCCGGGGCGAAAATCGCCGACATCGGTTCGGTCTCGATGGCTACTGCTGGCAATGCGCGCATTCTGCCGGGCGCGACGGTCACGTTGCAGGGGGGCACTCTCTATTGGGTGGCGGCCGTGCAGCGGGGCGGCACACTGGCGCAGACATCAGTCCGTTGTTCCAACTTCGGTTCGATTCGTTTGACCGCCACCCCGAGCTACTCCTACTTTTCCGGCTTCAGTGCCTTTGGCTACACCGACTCGACCTTTACGAGTGGTTCTCCCGCTACGGCCACGGTGACCGCGCCGGACCCGGCCTCGGCGTTCGGTGCCTACATTTATCTGCCCTACTTGTGGTGGGGACTGTCCAACCAATGACGCACGGGGGTTATTGACATGGCGTTGTCGGTTTCGGTCAAGTCCTCGTCCGACACGATGAACGGCCTCACGTTCGGGACCGACGCCGGGTTGTGGAGCGGTGGGGCCCCGGCTCGGGGCGGGCAGTACAACATCACCATCGACAATTCGTGGACCCCGCCGGACGGGGCGACGAAATACTGGTACACGCTGCCCAGTTGCGGCGCCGTCGGCTTCAGCGTTCCGGCGAATACCGCGCTGATCTGGCCGGTCATGTTTTCGCGCGCTTGCCGCGTCGTGGACATGCTTGCCAGCGTCACGACCGCCGGTGCCGGGTCGCAGTTCTACACCTCCGCGTACGCCAGTAACGCCGCTACCGGGCTGCCAGCGGGCAAGCTCACCGATCTGGTGCGCTTCGACGGTTCGACAACGAGCAGTGCGAAGACCGGAACACTGCTGGCCCCGAGTTTCGTGTTCGCGCCGGGCACCATCTACTGGCTGGCATCGTGGATTTACACCACTGGTAGCTACTGCACGATGCAAATGCGCAGCGCCAGCGCGAACAACCCGTATGCCCCGCTGAGGCTGCCGACGGTTCCGACAAATGTGAGCTGGTGGGGCGCGGGATTTCACGCCAGCCTCTCCGAAACGGCGGCGAGCTGGGCGACGCTCACCACCGGCCCGGCCACATTGAGCCCAACTCAGCCGAATGTGACCGTTGCGCCCGCCGCGCCACACATCTACGCCCCATTTTTCTGGTGGGGCCTGGTCAACGTCTGACCTTCACACTCGCGAAAGGCAGGCCCGGGAATCATGCAAAGCATTCCGGTTTCCCCGCGTCGAGAAGTCCATCAACTTGTGCTGTGGGACGGTCACGCCGACACTGCCGAGTGGGTCACCGAACAGTTCGGCGAGCAGGCCACTATCACCGGCGACGGTGATGAGCTGACGCTCAAGATGTGGGGCACCTGGGAGATCCCGGTGGGCGACTACATCATGAACCGGTGGGGCGGATTCCATTACATCCCGGCCGGGCAGGTCGACGACCAGTTCGAACCGGCGGCCGGATCCGCGGTGCCGCAGTGAACCTGACCGGCCTGGGCGCCTTCCTCATTCTTCTCGGCGTTCTGGTCATCGGTTTCGCCCTGGTGACCGGCCGATAAGACCCCGTTCAACCAATCGATTCCGGGGGGGATCATGGCTTTCAAGAAGAACAAGGACTCCGACCAGAACGCCGACCAGGAGAACACCGAGGTTCAGCCGGTCGAGGTCGACGGGCAGGACCGCCCGGCCAACGAGCCGGCCGACGACCGCGGCGACGCCTCGCGCGCCGAGGACGGCGGTTCCGGCGAGAAGCGGGTCGCCCAGAACGGCGAGGTCTCCGACCCGGGCAACTCCGGGCTGATCGGTAGCGACTTCGAAGGCCAGGTCGAGGGCCAGGCCGACAAGCCGAACGGCTGATCGTGGCGGGCTACACCAATCCCGGTAAGGTCGTCGCGCTCACCGCACTGGGCCAGGGCGCCAAGTACATTGCCCTGCACTCCCAGGACCCCGGCACCACCGGGGCGGGGGAGCTGGCAGGCGGTACACCGGCGGCCGGGCGCCAGCAAGCGACGTGGACCACACCGACCACGGACACGCTCGCGCTGGCCAACCAGCCGACGTTCAACGTCCCGCCCGGCGCCACGGTGTCGTATGTGGGGTTCTGGACGGCGGCCACCGGCGGGGACCTGCTGTGGTCACGGCCGCTGTCGGCGCCCGAGGTGTACGCGGGGCAGGGGACCTACACACTGCTGAGTGCGTCGGAGACGATGCAGACCTCGGCTACGTAGGTCGCCCGTGCCTACCGTCACCGCGGCCGTTGCGGTCAGCGCGGACGACGGTTCGTACGACGCCACATCACTGAACACGACCCGGGGCACCGAAACTTGGGTCAACGGAAACCAGTTCATCCGATTCCAGTCGATCGCGGTGCCGGTCCCGCGTCGATGCATCGTCGACTCTGCGACGTTGTCTCTGACCGGCGCTCTACTTTCCACCTCCTCGCCGACCGTGTCTTGGACGGCGCAGCGCGGTCACAGCCCGGCGATCGCCTCCGGCCCCGACGCCACCGCACGGACCAAAACCAGTGCGAGCGTCAGCTATACCTTTCAGGCCGGAGCGCTCGGCGCGTCCTACGCGGTGCCGATCACCAGCGTGATCGCCGAGGCCGTGAACGCGGCCACGTGGACGGTCGGCGGATCGATTACGTTGTTCGGGGTCCGGACGGCCAGCGGCATCGGCCTGACGCCGATGCAGTACTTCACTTTCGACGCACCGCTGGCCCCGGCGAACGAAAAGCCGCGGCTGACAATCGTGTGGCACCCGGCCGGCGACGCCGGACCCGGATCCCCGGCCTTTACCCTCGGGTCGAGGACCGGACGCAAGAACGCCCGGGGCAGCGCCTCCGGTGTGCTGACGGTGACCTTTTCGCGGACGGGTCGCAAGAACGCACGGGGCACTGCTGCGGGACCGGCCACGCTGACCGGATCGAGGGCCGGGCGGACTGGCCGGAAGGGCGCCGTCGCGGGTGGTCCCTCGCTCACGTCTGTGCGGGCTGGGCGAGCCGGACGCCGCGGCGGCAGTGCCGGGCGGCTGAGTTCTGCGGGGATCTCGGCTGCCCGGCCCGCCCGCCAGGGCACGACCAGCGGCGCGGTCCGGGTCACCGGGTCGGTCGCCGGACGCAAGAGCATCATTCGCACCTCCACAGGAACGGTGACCCTCACCGGCGCCAGGGCAGGATTGGCGCGCCGCGCCGGAGCGGTCACCGCCACCTCACGATTCACCGGTCAGACGCGGGGGAGGGCCGCCCGGGGGGGTGTGGCCTTCGGAGCTGTCGGCCTGACCGGTGTCCGGGCGGGGCGCAAGAGTACCGGCGCGGGGAGCATCGGCAGCCTCCGGGCTCTCGGTGCGGTCGCCGGGCGCCCCGCCCACCAGGGTTCGTCAGTCGCCACGGGTGGCGGGGTTCGCCTCAATTCCGCATCTCGTGGATCGACCCATCGCGCCGGGCGCGCGGCCGGGTCCATCGGTGTCGTCGGGAGCGTCACCGGGAAGGCCCAGCGCGCGGGAGCCACTTCCGCGGCGGTCGCATTCCGGAGTGTGGCCGCCGGTGCCACAGCCCGCGCCGGTCGCGCGCACGGCGCGGTGGGGCTGCACGGCTGGATCTCGGACTCCGACAGCCGCATGGGTGTGGCCGAGGGCCTGGCCGAAATCGCCGGGCGCGTCACCGGACGCACCGGACGCCGGGGCACCACCACAGGACCGCTCGCCGTCACGGCGGGCCGCACTCGCGGGCTGACCGGCCGGGCCGGGGCGCAACATCGAGCGCAGTTGCCGCCTCCCGAGGCCGTCACAACGGCCGGTCAGCCCGTGCACACCGGGGCAGTTCACGGCAGCGTCCCGGTCTGCCGGCCGACGATCACCGGCCGGGCCGGGCGCATCGGACGCAGCGCCGGAACCCTGCCGCCCTCCAGGTCGGCAGCCCTAGGACGCCCGTCCCGTGCGGGTGTGACGGTGGAGTTGTTGCCGTCGATCACGGGCAGCGACACCGGTCTGGCCGGGCGGTCCGGCGAGGTCCATGGACGGGCATCCTGTCTTCCTGGCGCGGGCGTCGGGACACTGACCGGCCAGGCCGGGCGCTGGGGTATCTGCGTCGGTATCTCGGGTCCATTGTCCGGCCTGGCCGCCGGTACCGGGCGGCGCAGCGGCGCGGGTCCGCGTTTGTCCGCGCGGATTACCGGGGCACTCAGCGGCCGTGCCGGGCATCGCTCCACGATCGCCGGGGCTCTCACACTGCCCGGCACGGTCTCCGGCCGCAAACGCACACAGGGTGCGTCAGCCGGTTCGACGTCGACGACGGCCCGGATCTCCGCCTCGCGGTCGGGCGCCTCCACCGCTGTGCGCGGCCGGATCGTCTTCGGCGGCGCGGTGCAAGGTGTGCGCGCCGCGGGTGGCCGGGTTTCCCGTGCAGCTCTCCGGTTCGCGGGGAACCTGGCCGCCGTCGCCTCGCGTCAAGGGCGAAGCGTTCCGCTGCCGATCTCGATCTGGTCGAAGCGACCGACCGGCAGCCACGGCGGCCAGGGCGCAGCGAGACCCGGCACGTTCTCCCTAGCCGGACAGATCGCTGCGCCTCTGGACCGTAGAGGATCGGTGGCCGGTCGCGGTGTCCTTCGCGGCCGTTACACCGGCACGCGCCAGCCACCCATGGAAATCGTCCACACCGTCTACCGGGTGCCGTCCACCATCGTCGTGCCGGTCGTGCCGGCCACGGTGACGCGTACCAATCCGGTGACGCAGGTGGTCACCGCCCCGGCCTACCGGGCGCCGACTCCGATCGTGGCCAAGCCGCAAGTCACCACCACCGTCACGCAGACAACACCGAAACGGGGGGTGGTCACCCGTGGCTAGTACCAATGTGGGTGACGCGGTCGCGCTGAAGTTCGAAGCGATCGCCGGAATCAGCGTCACCGCCGAAATCATCGAACCCGACGGCACCATCGGCTCCCCGGTACCGGTCACCGCCGACCCGGCCGAACCCGACACCTATCCGTTTACGTTCATCCCCGACGTCACCGGCGTGTGGCGGGTCCGGTTCAAAGGCTCCGGCGCCGCGGTGGCCACCGAGACCTACACCGTCACCGTCACCGACACCGCCAGCGGCCCGGCGCCCTTCGCCACCGCGGCCACCATCGAACTGGTGTGGCGCGACCTGACCCCGGACGAGGAGGCCCGCGCCGACACCCTGTGCCGATTCGCCAGCCAGATCATCCGCACCCAGGTCCCCGGCATCGACACCCGCATCGCCGCAGGACAGCTCGCGGCGGACGTGGCCGCGTTCGTCTGCACTCAGATGGTGCTGCGCGTCATGCGCAACCCCTCGGGTGTGGCCGCCGAGACCGTCGGGCCGTGGAGCGTCACCTACGGCAGCACCGGAACCCAGGCCACCGGCGCCCTCTACCTGTCCGACGCGGAGATGGCGCTACTGACCGGCACGCCGGCCGGCACCCGCCGCGGCTACGCCACCGCCGTCTACAGCCACAACGGGTTCCTCCACCACAACCGCCGTCCGCGGGCCTGGGGCGCCGAAGTATGAGCGGTGCGGGCAGATGAGCCAGCCGTCTTTCCCCTACGGGGAGGAGGTGGCGCTCTACCGGCGCGAGGTCATCGGCGTCGACCAGTACGGCAACGACGTACGCGAGGACGTCTCCACGACCATCCCCGGCTGCGTGGTGTGGCCGCGGACCTCAACCGAATACAACGACGCCCGCGACCTGGTCATCACCGGCCTGACCCTGCTGCTGCCGCCGGGATTCAGTGTTCTGCCGACCGACACCTTCCTCGTCCGCGGCGAGGTGTTCGAAGTCCAGGCCATGCCCTTCGACTGGTCACAGAACCCGTGGACCAACTCCCGGGCCGGGGTCCAGATCGAACTCCAGAAAATCACCGGGTAGGGCTGCCATGGGTCAGCGTTACGTGCGCACCTACGGCGGGGTCGAGGTCACCCTCACCGGTGACGACCAGGGCCTTCGCCGGATGCTCGTGGACGACATGTTTCTCCCGACGCTCAACCTGCACGCCAACCGGTCGGCGGCCAGGGCGCGGGCGATCGCCGCGAGCTATCCCGAGCGGTCCTGGCCGAATGAGGGTTCGCTGCGGCGCACCGGCAAACGCTACGCGTCCTCGTTCGACACCGATTACGGGATCGGCATCAACGCCGAGGGTGAGGCCCGCGTCCAGGCCCGGGTGATCAACACCAACCCGTTCGCTTTCTACATCGAGTACGGCAACAAAAACATCAGACCTGCCCGCCGGATCGTGAGAACGGCGACGGGAATCAACCGATTCGACGCTGAAGGAGATCTCTATGGCTGACGAGGACAGGGTCGAGGTCATCATCACCTACGACCCGGAGAACCCCAAGCGCAACGAGACCAAGGAAACGCTCCCGGCGGCCGAGGCCTACAGCCTGGTCAACACCGGCCGGGCACGCCTGGCCAGTGACGAGAAGGCCACCAAGAAGTCGGGCGAGACCAAGAAGTCCGACACTCTCTGATGGCCGCCACAGCCCAGCCGTACGTGGATGTGGAACGCATCCTCGTGCCCTGGCTGGGCTCGCAGTGCAACTGCCGTGTCGTGACCGATCTGCCGGCCGACCTGGAACGACAGGTGCCGCTCTTGCAGATCGTGCGGGTGGGCGGCGCGGACTCCCGGCCGGGCCTGGACTTCGTCGGCCTGGACGTGGACGCCTACGGCCCCAACCGGGGCTCCGCCGTCGCGCTGGCCGAGAACGCCCGGCACGCGCTGCGGTTCGTGCTGCCCGGCACTCAGATCGACGGGGCCGTCTTTACCCGGGTGGACACCACCGAGGCCCCGGCGTTCCGGCCGTACGACAACACCGGCCTGCGGCGCTTCGGTGCCACCTACCGGCTGATCGTCCACATCACCGGCTGATCACATCCGGCTGACCTAAATCCGGGTCTGACCGGCTTTCCAGCAGACACCACCCGAGCCCCACCGCGATCCGCGGCCGGGGCTTTTCGTGCTGCCCAGAGAAAGGCATCCGAGAATGGCTAGCAATGCACAGCTCGCGCTGGTCGGCGCGTCCGGTGTCTGGTACACCGCTGCCCTCGGGACCACCGCGCCCGTCGGGTTCGATCCGCTGCCCACGGCGTGGCAGGATCTCGGCTACATCTCCCAGGACGGCATGACGGCCTCGGTCGACGAGGAACGCCAGTCCTGGATTCCGTGGGGCGCGCTCTCGCCGATCCGCACCCAGATCACCTCGTCGACCAAGACGTACGCCATCACGGCGTGGGAGACCAACAAGACGGTTCTCTCGCTCTACAACAAGATCCCGGCGGCGTCGCTGACGCCCGACACCAACGGTGTCATCACCTTCGCCGAGAACGACAAGCCGCAGCCCGACCGCCGCGCGTTCGTCTTCGACGTCCTCGACGGCTCCAGCAACCAGATCAGGTTCTACATCCCGTTGGGTGAGGTCACCGAGCGCGGGGACGTGGTCTACAAGTCCGACGACCTCGTGGGCTACCCGCTGACCGTCTCGGCCTACCCCGGCACCGACGGCAACAGCGTCTTCCGGACCATGAAGCTGGCGGCGTTCGCATGAGCCTGAGCACCCCGGACAAGACCAAGCTGGCCACATTGCAGTCGGAGATCCTGGCCGACGCCACGAGTGGCCCGGTGCTGGTGGAACTGACCCCGGAGGTGTCGGTGCGGGTCCTGCCGGCCCGCATGTGGCGCCTGTCGGGGTACGCCGCGATCAAAGAGGGCGACTTCCTGACCTGGGCACAGCGGTGCCTGGCCAGCGAGGAAGACACCGAGGCGTTCATCGACGCCGACCCCACGTTCGAGCAGATCAACCGGTTCTTCGAACGGTTCGGTGAGAGCACCGGCGAGGCCACCGGAGAGGCCGGGAACCCGGGAAATTCGAGGCCCTCCTCGAACTCGTCGACACGCTCGAAAAGTTCGCGGAAGAACTAGAGGGCGACTTCGCTTTCTACTACTCCGGTCAGGACGCGGACCTGCGGAACCTGTGGGACACCTC
>JACCDQ011139239.1_pt1 | contig 10594 bp, 6 predicted proteins | sample 7446031 | NCBI WGS metagenome assembly JACCDQ01 (sample SAMN15323442, study PRJNA562643) | freshwater metagenome | isolation source: river surface water | place: USA:Blue River Watershed | collected 2017-08-17
CGTGATATTCTGCACGTAGCCGACCTTTGTCGCTTAGTTGACTGGCAAATACATAACTTCGAAAAAGTAAACGGCGAAATTCTGAACGCTGGTGGTGGTGTTGATGTGAGTGTTTCGCTACAAGAATTAACCGACATTTGTCAACGGGTAACGGGCAAAACAATTCCGATTACGAAAATTAAAGAAAACCGCCCTGCGGATATTCGTTTGTACGTAACCGATAACTCAAAAGTAACTGCCCTGACAGGTTGGAAACCAGAAATTGGCGTAGAAGAAATCGTGAAGGATATTACGCAATGGTTATCAGATAATCGTGCTGATTTAGAACCGATTTTGAAATAATTTCTTTCTGTTCTTCGGTGCCTTCGACAGCTTCGGCTGTCCGATTCGCTCAAGCACCGAAGAACAGAAAACAAATGTGGCACACCTGTTTATCGCTGATAACGAGGTGTGCCACATTTATTTTTTAACGCCGTCCGAGCGGCGAGGGCTACTTCAATCTTTCCTCAAATAACTTCAAAATACGCTTATATTCATCCATCCACGAAGTTGGTTCTACAAAGCCATGGTCTTCCATTGGATAGCTGGCCATTTCCCAATTTTCTTTCTTAAGTTCAATGAGGCGTTGCACCAAACGATACGAGTCTTGAATATGCACATTCACATCAACCATACCATGGCAAATCAATAAGTGTCCTTTCAGACCTGCTGCATGGTAAATTGGCGAACTTTTGCGGTAAGCTAAACTATCGGTTTGGGGTTCGTTTAAGATATTAGCTGTGTATCCATGATTATACGCTGCCCAGTCAGTCACGGGGCGAAGTGCCGCTCCTGCTGCAAATACATCGGGCGTTGTAAACATGGCCATCAAAGTGATAAATCCACCGTACGAGCCGCCATAAATACCTATTTTCTTAGGGTCAATACCATATTTTGAAACCAATAGTTTTGCTCCATCAACATTATCTTCTAAATCTTTTCCACCCATAAAACGATAGATTCCCGTGCGGTGGTCACGACCGTAGCCCGCACTCGCACGATAATCAATATCCAATACGGTATAGCCTTTATCGACCAATAAATTATGGAACATATACTCTCTCGAATACTGACTCCACCATTTATGAGCATTTTGTAAATAGCCAGCACCGTGTACGAAAATCACCGCTTTCTTATTCTTCAATTTAGCCGTTGGTTCGTAAATTCTGGCAAAAACTTCTACACCATCACGAGCCGTGAATGAAATCACTTTGGCATCTTTCCAAGCATACGCCTTAAATTCATCGGTCAAAGAGTTAGTTAATTGCTCAGCTTTTGCATTGGGTTTATTCTCCTGTAAAAACAATTCCCACGGTTTATTGATGTATGAATAACGAATCGCCAACGTTGATTCATCGGGCGAAAGCGTTACATCATTTGCTCCAACCATGCTCGTTAATTTCACACGTTCGCCGCCTTCAACCGACATTTTGTAGAAATGTTGTTCGCCTGGGTGCACTTCGTTGGTAGTCAAATAAAATGATTTTTTATCTCTTGAAAGCTGAGCTTGCTGTACCTCAAATTTGCCTTTGGTGAGTTGCTTTTTTTCGCCTGTTACTAAGTTTATGGTGTAAAGATGCGAGTATCCATCTGCTTCTGACTGAAAATACAGCGTTTGAGAATCGACCCAACCTAAGCCTCCACCGCCAAAATTAAAGCCAATTCCTGGGCCACCCACCCATGCTTCGTCGTGTTGGCGGTCGAGTAATTTTAATTTACCCGTTGCTGGGTCGAGTTGCATAATCCAACGGTCTTTGTTATCAACCGAACGAATATTCACAACCGCATAAGAGCCATCAGGCGACCAAATTGGCCCCAGAACAATCACTTTCCGAGCCGTTGGCTTCTTCTTGGTTGTATCTTTTTTAGCATAATCCTTCAAGAATTCTGGTTGGTCCATAATTCCTGGAATATCCTTCGTAACTACCTGATAAACCGTATCTTTCTTTATATCATAGATAAAGTTTTCGTAGGTTGCCAAAGGCGAACCCACTTTGGTACGAGCGGCAATATCTTCCGTAAAGCCCGACTCGGTTACATAGCTTGGCACAATTGTAGATTTGGCGTTTTTGGGCTGTATCGAAAGTCGATAAGTGATGTATCGTAAATCGGGGCTGATTTGGGGTTGCTCCAAAGTTTTATCTTCGGTATAAATTTCTTTGGGGCGTTTAGCTTGGTCGAGTTTAGCCAATTTATCGGCTTCGTCTTTCTTTTCTTTGCGTTCTTTCAAGACCTCAAACATAGCCAGTTGGTCGGCTTTTAGCCATTTCTCTTCCTCATTGGCAGGTTTTGCTTCAGCTCTTTTGCTGCCTGTTAAGAAATTAGATAATTGCGTAACCGAACCATCTTCTAAGCTCAAACTAAATAAATTATTGCTTCTTCCGAAAACAATCTTGGTTTCATCACCACTAAAATACGGGTTTGATTCACGCTCAATCGTATTGGTTAGTTGCTTGATTTTTAAGGTTTTAGTATAAAGCAAATATAGTTCGCCTTGCTTTTCATAAACCTTCATTGAGCGACTTGGGCTGTAAGTACCCGACTGAGCAGGCAATGCTCGGCGTTCTTTGGGCGTAACTTTTACGGGTGTGCGGTCAGGTAAAACAAACTTATACAACGAATCGCCTTTATTTTTATCTGGATTCCACGAAAAATAGAGCGTTTTGCCATCTTCTGACCAAAAAATATTACTTGGAGATGTGCCAATCCATTTCGATTGGTCTTGCATGATTTTTTCGACCGTAAGGGATTGACCGAAAGCGATTTGAACAATAAATTGAATAACAATCAGTAGAGATAATTTTCTCATTTTTGATATTAGGGTTGATGAATGCCTTAGAAAGCAGTAAATATAATCAACCAATTCCAAAAATTCTTTGATTGATTAGCTGTTTTTCTACACCCACGAAGAAATCACATAAAAGAACATAACAAGGCAAGAGTGGCGTAAGAAAAACGGGTGAGTGTCCGTCTTTAAAAAGCAGCTTTATATAGCCTTTTGTGAGTTTATTTGTTGCCAAATGATGCTCCAACACTTGAATATCATCAAAAGAAAACGATTCAGAATGCACACCAATAATGCTAACTTTCTTGTTAATTGGGTCAAAAACGTAATCCTTTTGACAATTTTGCTGCCAAAACTGATATTTTATACGAAAATATAGAAACGGTATTATCAAAGAAATAATCGCTACAAAAGCGACCAAAAGTTGAGCAGTTAAATCATTTTCAATACTGAAATTTATCGAAAAGATTGCCATAGCCAAGAAAACCAAAGTCATCATAGGAACATCAGCCAATGAAAAAAACTTGGCACGATAAGTTTACGGTATTTTCAGGATAGAATTTTCTCCGTACAAATCAAGCGAACGTTTATGTAATGAAAAAATACCTGTAAAAAAATACAGAAATAATATTCCAAACAAAACGAATACGACAAGCATTTTTCTAAAAATTCAAAGGGTCGAGTTCTTTAAAGTGCCCATTCATGGCTATACGTTCTTTAGTTCGTTCAACTTCGGCTACCACTGGAATAATTCTTTCGAGGTGGTCAATCAGTATTTCTTGTCTGACTTTTTCGCTCGAAGTGGTCAGAATCTCGTATTCTTCTTGCATCGAAATACCTATTTTATGAGCAATTCGATAACTAAAAGGCATGTATTCTGGCTTTTCGTAATCTACCTTTACTTTCAGTAATTGATACAGTTTTTCGACCAAACTTAGTAAATAAGGATTCACTAACTCGCTCAAATCTTCGTTTTCTATAAAAACTACATCGCCTCCTGCGTATAACTTACCTTGGGTTGGATTTTGAAAATCAACAATTCTGAAAATACGTAAGCCTTTGGTTTTGATGTCCATTCGGCCATCGCCGTAGCGTTTTGAAAGCTGCTTCACTTCTACTTCTGTGCCATAGCCAAGTAGTTTATTATTCACAAACGAAGGTATTCCAAAAGTTTTCTTTTCGTCGAGGCACTCATTTATTAACTGACGATAACGAGGCTCGAATATATGGAGATTAAGGTCTTCGTGCGGAAAGACCACTAAATTTAGCGGAAAAAGAGGTAAAAAGTTCATTGAGTTCTGAGTAATGAGTTCTGAGTTCTGACAGGGTCGCCTATGCGATTCTGAGTGTAAACGTACCTTTGTTTACTTTTACCCTTGAATTCATAATCTCAAACTTCAAATTATAGATTATTGTTTTGGCGGTAATGGTTTTTCGACACTCACTCCAACCGACATTACGTAGGGAAGCGGGTCTTGACGCATATATTGCTTCAATTTAATGGTATATTTTCCTTTCTTCGGAAACATATAATTACGAGTTGAAAGCACTTTATGGTCCCAAATATCGCCCAGCCCTTCGCCAAGTGGCTTACCTGTTTTAGGGTCAAAAAGCGTTACTTCTTCCAAGCGATTACTGATTTGCTTGCCATCTGGCCCGTAGATATAGCGAGTTACATAAAGATTATTGTAAGGATACTGCGAGGCATTACGAATCAAAAGATAAATATTGTAAGGCACAGTTTCATCTTTGACTTCAAACGTAAACGAAGGAATATTTTTTACGTACCAATTGGTATCTTTCAAATCTTCATACGATTTAAAAATGGCGTTGCTATCGCAAGCCAAAACCCATACTGAAAGCATGAGCATAGAAGCATTTCTAATGAATTTTACCAATTTTTGCTTATTATTCATCTATCTAAACTAATTTTTCGGCTGTTCCTATTTTGAAACGGACGTGATACCCATTTTATGTTTATCACGTCCGTTTTTATTTAACTATTGCTGCTCAGTGTTTGGCTTATTGGGTGGAGTTGGTTTTTCGCTACCTTGCTTATTCTGAGGGTTATTATTTGACCCACCGCCTTTTTTGTGCTGGTTTTGCTGCGGTTTCCCTTGGTTTCCACCTTGGTTATTTGGGCGGTTTTGGTTCTGCTGTGGGTTTGGTTTACCTCCCTGCTGTGCAGGTTGAGAATTATTCGGTTGTTTTCCTCCTTGTGGTTGACCACCTCCTTGCTGTGTATTTCCATTTCCGCCCTGCGAAGAGCCTCCCTGCGGTTTATTTTGTTGGTTTCCTTGTTTATTAGGGTTTTGTCCGCCTTGCTGTTGTGGCTTTGGCTGCTGATTTCCCTGCTTTTGCTGGTTATTCGGCTGCCCACCTTGCTGATTCGGATTTCCTCCTTGTTTATTTGGATTACCTTGGTTTTTCCCTTGATTTTGCGGAGAACCACCCTGTTGTGGCTTTTGTCCACCTTGCGGAGAGCCGCCCTGTTGCGGGCTACCACCACCTTGCGGAGGGTTGTTTGCCTGAACTGAATTATTGCGATTCTGATTATTTGTCCCTTGCTGAGTGTTTTTTTGTTGAGAACCTCCCTGCTGATTACCTTGTGGTTTTCCACCCTGCGGTTGGCCACCTTTGTTTTGTGGTTGGTTATTATTTTTCGGAGCAACTCCTTCTTGTTTAGCAGCTTCTGGATTATTGTTTCCACGATTTTGCTGCGGCTGATTGGGGCGATTTTGTTGGTTTTTATTACCCGAATTATGTTGCGGTTTCTTGCCTTTATCCGTGTATTTTTTATCCAAACGGTCTAAGTCTGAATTTCTTGGGGCATTTTTATCAACCACTACTGAGTCAATAAGATTCAAGTCTTCCAACGAGTTTGGCAAAATTCCTTTTTCATTCATCTTCATGATTTCGACCACTTGATGAATCGGTAATGAATGCCAGTTAATATCGTTGTTATAACTAAACCACATAATACGACGGAAGATGTCTGTTTTCTGCAAAACGGCAATTCCTTTTTCGGTTTTTAGTGGTTTTTCTACGGTTGGAATATCGCTTAGAGCATCGAGGTACGTTTCTAACTCATAATTTAAACAGCATTTCAAACGACCACACTGACCCGAAAGTTTAGCAGGATTGAGCGAAAGATTCTGATAACGAGCCGCCGAAGTCGGAATGGCACGGAAATCAGTGAGCCACGTTGAGCAACACAACTCACGGCCACAAGAGCCAATACCACCCACACGAGCAGCTTCTTGACGCAAACTGATTTGCTTCATCTCGACTCTGATTTTAAATTCAGAAGCTAAGAGTTTAATCATTTCACGAAAATCGACACGGTCGTCAGCTGAATAATAGAACGTAGCCTTGGTATTATCGGACTGAAATTCTACGTCCGACATTTTCATTTGTAGCTTTAATTCCTTAGCAATTTCACGCACACGATACATCGTTGGCATATCACGTGCAATGGCTTGCTGGTGCTTTTCGAGGTCACGCTCGGTGCTTACTCGTAGAATCTTTCTGAGTTCGTCGTTGTCTTTGAGACCTTTCTTAATCATTTGTAAGCGAACCAATTCGCCTTGCAAAGAAACACTACCGATATGGTAGCCCGAAGCCATTTCGCACACCACGAAATCGCCCGTATAAAGGTCAAGATTATTAGCGTTACGAAAATATTCTTTTCGCCCGCCTTTAAATTTTACTTCAACTACATCATAACGCATCGAGCGAGGTACGTCCATATTAGACAACCAGTCGAAAGCATTCATTTTATTGCATCCACCCGTTGAGCAGCCTCCAGAAGAGCATCCTGCTACGGTTTTATGATTCGATTTTTCGGTTTGGCCTATTGCTTTAACTGCTCCACAACCTCCCGATGAACATTGTCCACAGCCCATTTTTTATGTATATATCTATAGTTCAACCCACGAATGGGTTTAATGAAAATTTAGGCATTACGCCTAATTGTTGTTTGTTATTTTAATCAAAATAACAAATTTAGTATGAACATTCCGTGTAGGAATTAAATATCGGTAAAACTCATTAGACCATGATTTTCAAACTTGTAGGTATGAAACATCAAACTCCTATGAAAACTTCATTACACAGATAACCTATGATATGAAATTATTTTACCGTGGCAGCAAATGCCAATAATTAACTCCGATGGAATTTAATTTTTAATATTTCGTATGAAATATTAGTCACTTATTTCGACACTTTTTACGTTTATCTCACGATTCGAGATACTTCAATAAATCTTTACCGATGTCGTTTCGGAAATATTTTCCGTCAAATATAATCTTTTTTGCCATTGCCTGCGACTTTTTACGTGCAGAATTTAGCGTGCGTGCCATTCCCGTAGTTACGATTACTCGACCGCCATTGGTTTGTACCGTACCATCAGTAGCGATTTTTGTGCCAGCGTGGAAGATAATCGTATCTTTTTCGGCTTCAGGAATTGTCATTACATCACCTTTACGGTAATCTTCTGGATAACCTTTAGCCACCGAAACGGTTGCAATAGCCGCTTTCGGATTTACCGAAAGTTTGATTTTATCCAATTTACCGTCGGCGGTTGCTTTCAATAATTTTACCATATCGGTTTTAATTCTCGGTAAAACTACTTCCGTTTCTGGGTCTCCCATGCGGGCATTGTATTCAATTACGTAAGGGTCACCATTAACGTTCATCAATCCAACGAAAATAAATCCTACATATTTGATGCCTTCGGCTTGTAGACCTTCAAGTGTAGGTTTCACGATTCGTTCATCAACTTTGGCCAAAAATTCGGCATCAGCAAAAGGCACTGGCGAAACCGCCCCCATTCCACCTGTATTTAGGCCTTTATCATTTACGCCGATTCGCTTATAATCTTTGGCTTCGGGTAAAATCTTGTAGTTTTTTCCATCAGTCAATACAAAAACCGAAAGTTCGATTCCTGAAAGGTATTGTTCGATAAGTACTTTGCTACTGGCATCACCAAATTTAGCTTCAGCAAGCATTTCATGAAGAGCAGTTTTGGCATCGGCCATCGATTCTGCAATGATTACACCTTTTCCTGCCGCCAAACCATCGGCTTTCAAAACGATTGGCAAAGATTGAGTTTCGAGATAAGCCAAACCTTCCGCAAGTGTGTCTTTCGTGAAAGTTTTTGAGGCTCCAGCAGGAATGTTGTATTTCTGCATAAAGGCTTTTGAGAAATCTTTACTTCCTTCAAGTCTTGCTCCTGAAGCATCAGGGCCAACAATTTTTATTTTTTTAAGAGCTTTATCTTTTCTAAAATAATCAACCACACCACGTACCAATGGCTCTTCGGGGCCTACGATTACCATTTCGATTTTGTGTTCTTTTACTGCATTGCCTATGGCTTCAAAATCGTTTACACCAATTGGCAGATTGGTAGCGATTTGTGCTGTTCCAGCATTTCCTGGAGCAACAAAAAGATTTGTACAGTTTTTTGATTGTGCAATTTTCCAAGCAAAAGTATGCTCACGTCCGCCCGAACCAAGTATTAGAATATTCATTGAAATTAGAATCTTTGTATTTTGAACTCGTAAAGTTCGTCAAGTTTTTTGTAAAATAATATTTTTCTATGCCAATCCTATACTTTGAAAAGAGCAATTACCACATAAATAATTAATATTCAACCATTTATAGCTTACATAAACTTTTATTTTGAATATATTCATACACTTGTTTTAGCTGTTTAAAGTTTGTAATATTGGTATTATTTTTCAGAAAAATGTCACATTATTCTTCGACAATGCAAAAGCCATTCAGAAAACGATACTTGACCACTATTCGGATTTTATTCGTTTTTTTTGTATCATTTTTTCTTTTTTCCAATACAGAAAATATTGGTATAAACGATTGGCCAAGTTATAATGGTGGCGACAATTGCAATCATTATTCAGCACTCTCGCAAATTACACCCGAGAATGTTTCGTCCTTAAAACTGGCTTGGGTTTACAGTTCGGGAGGAGCCGATACCCTAAAAAACACTACTCAAATCCAATGTAATCCATTAATTATCAAAGGCATTCTTTATGGAGTTTCGGCTGGTTCACAAGCATTTGCCATAGATGCCGCATCGGGTAAAGAAATATGGAAAACCGAGCTAAAAGATAATACTTTCAGTATGACCAGCCGAGGTGTAAGTTATTGGACAGACGGACGTGAAGAGAGAATATTTTTCGGTTACGGAGCTTTTCTTTATGCTTTAAATGCCAAAAATGGGCAGCCGATTTTATCGTTTGGTACGAAGGGGAAAATTCATCTAATTGATGGAATTCAACGCCCAGGTGCCGATGAATACGTAGTTTTGAATACACCACCCACAATCTATAAAAATACGTTGATTGTGGGTATGAGGGTCTCGGAAAGTGCAACGGCTTTGCTCGGTGATATTAGGGCTTTTGATGCACGAACAGGGAAAAAACTTTGGACTTTTCATACGATTCCTCACCCTAATGAGTTTGGGTACAAGACATGGGAAAAAGACAATTATAAAAATGTAGGCGGAGCTAATAATTGGATGGGAATGGCTATCGACCAAAAACGAGGGATTGTTTATGCTCCAACTGGCTCGGCGGCATTTGACTTTTATGGGGGTAATCGAAAAGGTGACAATCTTTTTGCTAATTGTTTGTTGGCTTTAGATGCCAATACAGGTAAAAGACTATGGCATTTTCAGACAGTACACCACGACATTTGGGACAGAGATATTCCTGCTCCACCAAACTTATTTACCATAACTCAACATGGAAAAAAAATTGATGTTGTGTCGGTATTGAGTAAGCAGGGATTCACTTTTGTATTCGACCGAGTAAGTGGTAAGCCTATTTTTCCAATTGAAGAACGAGCAGTTATGGCTTCTACTATCAAAGGAGAGCAAACATCTCCTACACAGCCGTTTCCAGTTTTGCCCGAGCCATTTACTCGACAAAGCTTTACTATTAACGATATCAATCCATTTGCTTCCAACAAAGAACAAATAGTTGCACAAATGAAGGAGGCATCTACGGGTCAAGCTTTTATTCCATTAGGCAAAAATCGAACAATTTTCTTTCCTGGAACCGATGGCGGAGCTCAATGGGGTGGTGCAGCAGTTGATGAAAATAGTATTATGTATGTTCCTGCTAAAGAAAACCCTGTGTATAGTTCGTTGGTTGATGTACCCGCAACTACTAATAATCCATTTAATTCTTCGGGCAAAAAGCTCTATCAAGCCCACTGTATGACTTGTCATGGAGTCAATCATGAGGGAAACGAAGGTGGAACATTTCCGTCACTCCAAAACATTGAAACAAAATATAATGAAACGGCCGTTCTACAACTCATATCAAAAGGACGTGGACGTATGCCTGCCCTAACCCATATTAAAGCCGAGGAAAGTAAGGCAATTATTCAGTTTTTATTCGGAAAAGATGGCTCGATAAAAACCGCCAACAAATCGAAGCTTTCGGAAAGTCCATATAAAATTACAGGTTATAATCGCTGGTATGATAGTAATGGTTATCCTATCAGTACACCACCTTGGGGAACACTCACGGCCATTAATATGAATAATGGAAAGCGTATTTGGCAAATTCCACTGGGAGAATATCCAGAACTCACAGCAAAGGGAATTCCTGTAACTGGTACTGATAACTACGGAGGGCCAGCCGTCACGGCAGGAGGTATCCTTTTTATTGCAGCCACAAAAGACCATCAGTTTAGAGCCATTGACCGAAAAACAGGTAAAATACTCTGGCAAGTAAC
>JACCDQ011867793.1_pt1 | contig 10592 bp, 13 predicted proteins | sample 7446031 | NCBI WGS metagenome assembly JACCDQ01 (sample SAMN15323442, study PRJNA562643) | freshwater metagenome | isolation source: river surface water | place: USA:Blue River Watershed | collected 2017-08-17
ACGAAGGCAGCGGCGTCAGCGGTCACGCGACCTTGGGTCAGCGTGTCGCCGCCGTGGTACATCGTGGCAGCCACCAGGGCAACGACCAGAGCGATGGAAACGATGGTGATGATGAGGGAGAACATTTCGGAAGAACCTTTCTGTTGTTTGAGGAGGTCAGCGCCGGGCTGACGAATTAGTATAGTGAACGACTATGGCATGATTTCACACGCAACCCACAAAGACGCAAGTCAATAAAAAAGCGACCGACAGGCGGGCGCTTTTTTATGTGAAAGTTGTCAGTTGATGTGCGACAGTGGCATCCAGTATGTCAGGTGTGTTCCTGCGGCGGTGTTGCTGGTGGCGCCGCACGCGGTGCTGACGAAAGCTGAGCCGACCGGCATGCGACTGCGCAGTTGCTCCAGCGTCTCTACCTGGGTGCTCGAGCTGATGTCGATGGGCCGCAGGCAGATGGCCACCGCGGGCAGTTCGGGGGTCATGTGCGCAGCCATCACTTCCCAGGTCATCTGCTTGCGAACGTCCGGGGGCAGAAAGCCGTAGTTCGGCGCGAACAGAGGCGCGACGTTGACGCCGTCACCCGGATAGATGATGTTGCCGGAGCCATCACGGGTGGAGTTCAGGTAGCGCCCGACTCCGTTGATGGCCGTCTGCAGGCCCGCTTCCGCTTCTTTCTGCATCTGCTGGCGAACCAGTGCGTCGGCGGGGATGTGGTTGATGGTCACGGCGGCCACGGAGGCGAGCAACGCGATGCTGATGACGACCAGGATGAGGCTGACCATGGCTTAGAGCATCTTCATGATGGAGGAGGTGGACTGCATCAGCGGAATGACCGACACACCGAACAGCACGAAGCCCGCCAGAGAGAGGAAGACGGCCGAGAACATCTGCATCGCCGGCACGAACAGCTCCAGGCGAGAGCGGTAAAGCGACTGGTAGGTGTGGGCCAGCTCTTCGATGGTCCGAGCCGTCTGGCTGCGGTCCTGCGCGGTGGCCAGCGCCGCCTTGTCGGTGGGGTGCAGCATGGTCATGTAGTACGGCCACGGCTTCGGGGAGCCCTTCACGATGGCGTTGCGCGCGCGCTCGAGGTCGTTGCGCAGCTCGCCCTTGGGGGCCGCCTCGATGGTCAGCTCGAGGGACTCCTCCACGCGCAAGCCGGCCTTCAACAGAACTGCCAGGCCGAAGAACACCATGTAGTTGGTCTTGGCCAGGGCCATGTCTCGGTAGAAGGGGATGCGCAGGATGCCGCGGTCGACTGCGGCCGGCGCCAGCGGGCGCAGCACGACCCCGTAGAAGAAGATGCTGCCCAGAATGACCGAGGCAATGAGCGCAACGATGGAGATGGCGTTGGCCATCGTCATCACCCAGCCCACGTCTGCGCCGCCCGATGCCGTCACCAGACTGGAGTTCAGAATCATCGGCGCCACGTAGTAGGTCGACGCCAGAATCGTGATGACGCCGGCGACGAAGCCCATCAGCGCGCTGCCGATGCCCTTGGACGATTCCTTGCGGACCGCCGCCAGCTCGCGCTCGAAGCGAGCGGCTTCCCGGATGGCCATCGCCAGGTCACCACCCTTCGAGCCGGTCTTCACGATGGCGACCACCGACTCGGGGAAGAATTTCGGCCCGGCCGCATCCATCGCCTCGTACAGCGTCGAGCCGTTGACGATTTCATCGCGCAGGATGCGCGCGGCTTCACGGATGGAGCCCGAGAAGGACTGGAAGATGATTTCCAGCGCTTCGGAGGCACCCACCTTGGAGCCCAGCATGGAGGCCAGGCGCTGGAAGAACATCAGACGGTCGGGCAGCGAAAGGCCGCCGCCGGAGCTGCCGCCCAGCGACTTGATTTCCAGGACCTGGCCCTTCCTGGCGGCCAGCTTGCGAGCGTCAGTGATGCTCTTGGCCGAAAGGGTCGTCTCCGTGACCTGGCGGCCAGAAGCAATCTTGATGCGAAAGGTCTTCATGCCCGCTCCTTACTTGATGTCGCTCATCTTCACGCCGAAGACACGCTCGAGCTCCGCCTCGGAGGTCTTGCCGGAAAGCACCTTCTGCTTGGCGTCTTGAAGAATCGTGGTCCAGGTCACCTGGCCGTTGATGACCGCCTGCACGTCGTCCTCGGTATTGAAGCTCGCCACCTCGGACACCACCTCCCGGCCGCGATAGCCGGAGCCGCCACACATGTCGCAGCCCTTGCCGCCGCAGTTCTTGCAGAAGATGCGCATGAGGCGTTGCACCATCACGCCGCGCAACAGGTGCCGCAGTTCGTACGGTTCCACCCCGATGTCGCGCAGACGGCCAATGGCCGACAGGATGGAGCCCGTGTGCAGCGTGCCCACGGCCAAGTGGCCGGTTTCACCCGCCTTCAGCGCGTTGCGGGCCGTGTCGATGTCGCGGATTTCGCCCACGATGATGACGTCCGGGTCGGCACGCATGAAGTTCCGCACTGCCGCGGAGAAGTCCAGGCCCACCGTGCTGTTGACGTTGACCTGGCCGGCGTAGGGGATGCGGTACTCCACAGGGTCCTCGACCGTGTAGATGGCCCGCTCCAGGAAGTTCATCTCACGGATGGTCGACGACAGCGTCGTGGTCTTGCCCGAACCGGTCGGACCACAGATGAGGCACAGGCCATCCGCCTTGGCCACCGCGCGGCGCCAGGTGTCGATTTCCGTGATGCCCAGCTGGCCCAGCGACAGGTTCACCGCGTCCGGGTCCAGGATACGAACGACCATGCGCTCGCCGTCAACGGTCGGCACCGTCACCACGCGGAAGCTCACCACCCGGCCGGAGTAGTCCATCGAGAAGCCACCGTCCTGGGGGCGCCGACGCTCGGCCATGTCCATCAGCGCCAAGTCCTTGACTCGGCTGACCAGTGCGATGTACTCGTCGCGCGGGCCTTCGTGCGCCAGGTGCAGCACACCGTCGCGGCGGGTCATCACCGTGTAGCTGGCATGCCGCGGCAGGATGTGGATGTCCGAGGCGCGCAGGCGCATCGCGTCGTAGAAAATCTTCTCCCACGACAGCATGTCCTGCTCGCCGCCGCCATTGCGCAGCTGCGTCATGTACTCCTGCAGGCGCACCGGATTGGCCGCGGTGAACGAGACCTTGTAGCCCTCGACGTACTGACGGATGCGCCTGCGCACGAGCTCCGGCGAGGACAGCGTGCTGATGTAGAGGGTGCCCTCCACCAGGGCCACAATCATGCTGCGGGTCTCGATGAGCACCTCGGCAGGGATGATGTTCTGGAACACCGCCTCGTCGTGCAACGAGTTCGGGTTGATTTCCCGAAGGATGTGCAGCATCGTGTCCTGGCGGACGAAGCCGTTGCGCACCAGAATCTTGGCCAGCCGCTCCTTCGTGACGGTCTGCTCCAGCACGGACGCTGCGAGCTTTTCTTTCGTGACCAGGCCGCGTTCGAGCAGCAAATCACCGAGCAGCTTAGACAAAGTATTCTCCTAGAGGGCCTTCAGTAGATTTAGTATAGGAATGCGTGCCCAGCATCCCGAAAGGATGTATAGGCAAGAAGCCGCCTCGCGGCCGTCCTCGACCGTCAATAGGACGAGGCAGTGCGTTCAACGCGCCGGGCCAGCGCGGCGGGCGGCACGGGCGTGCCTACGAGGTGCAGCGGGAGGGCGCGAAACACTCCATCCGGCCCCTGCAGTTCATCGCCGATTTCGAGCAGTGTTCCTGGGCTGACTTGGCGGAAGCCGGAGCCGAAGGGGGCCAGGGAGGATGAGACAGATGCGTTTTGCATGGTGGATTCAGTGCAGCACCGGTGCGTGCAGGTCAAGGGCAACCAGGCCACAGCGGCCTGCGAACGCGACGCCGGTGCAGGACATCAGGTGGTCTCGCGCGCTGTCGACGTCGTAGAAATAGAAGGGGATGTCAGGGCGGCCGAGCTCCCGCACACCCCGCAACTGCACCAGGTCGTCAGGCTTATTCACCCACACCCAGAGCAAGCCACGCTTGGCGCTGTGCAGTTCCAAGGTTCCCGCGGCGCGACCACCCACGTCAAGGCCCCACGCGTCGATGAGGAGGCTGTTGGAGCGGGTAAGAGTGTGGCTGGCGAGCATCCGGAGTATAGGGGCCAGTCGCGCATATTGAACTTACTTCCTATACCAAATCAGGCCAATCAACCATTCATCAGGAATATGCCCATCGACATCATCTACCTCGTCGTCGCTTCCAGCGGCATGTATGACGACCGCAGCACGTGGAACGTGGCCGCCTTTCTCACCCTGGAAGCCGCCAACGCTCACCGCGACCTGGCTCAGCAGGCGTCCGAACAGGCCATCGAAGACTACAAGAATAGCCCCGAAGGCCGCGGCCGCGACTACGTCTACTTCGACATGCCGACGGCCTACGACCTGGCGCATCGCGTGTTCGACACCCGGGTCAACTACCGGGTCGAGCCGGTTCCTCTCGTGCAAGGCGCCCTGAGCGGCATCGGACTGATGGCGGTGGCGGACGCGTTCTCGAGCGCACAGGCCGTCACCCGCGAGCTGGCCTTCCCCGGCATCTCGCAGAAGATGGGCAAGCCGAAGCCGGCCCCTGTCGTCGAGGTCAAGAGCGCTTTCGCGGACAAGCTCCTCGCCGCGCTGACCCCGAGGTAAGTCCCCTCCCACTCGAACCGCCTGGCGCATGCCCGGCGGTTCTTCTTCGCCCGCGCGCTGCGGCCGCCCTGAAAAGAAAAACCCCTCCGCGGTGGGAGGGGTTGCTCGAAGCGACTTGCGTCAGCTTACGGCGTGGGGACCACGCAGCAGCCAGCGAAGCTCGCGTCGATGTCCGCGCAGGACGGCGGCGTGCCGCTGATGCCCAGGCGCTGGTTGATTTGCGTGCAAGACGACAGCTTCGTCGCCTCGTCGCCCTTCAGCAGCCGGCTCGATTCGAAAGCCACTTGGCTCGGAACCTCGACGCCCCAGCCGTCCGGAACGGACGACAGGTAGGCCGGCACCAGGTCCTGGAGGCTGGTGGCGTCCGTGCCCTTGTCCGCGTAGTAGGCCGTCAGGGCACCCTTGATTTGGCTCAGCTCGTTGAGCGAGCGAGCAATCTCGGCTTCCTGCTTGCCTTTGGTCATGGTGTCACCGCCACCGTGGTACATCATGGCGACAACCAGCGCAACGACCAGGGCAACGGCAGCGATGGTGATGATGAGAGAGAACATGTTTGTTATCCGTTCATTTTCATTTCAGCCGCGCCAGCATCATCCGCTTTGCAAGCCAACGCGCGGGCACGAACTTGGCAGAAGCAAAGCTAACTGCCGACGAGAGAAGTCCAATCGCACCCATCAGGTACGACCCAGTGAACAACCAGTAGACGGCCAGGACAGCGAAAACCAGACCGATGGCGAGGTCCGCGCGTTGTGCAATCTTGATGAGGTTCATTGGGTATTACCTTCAGGGAGTCTTGGGGGGAATCCGGAGGATTTCAGCCCTCCGGCTTGCAGTTCAGCTTAGTACTTGAACTGGAAGGTCTTGGTGGCGCTCACGCAGCCATAGGCCTTGGAGGCGAAGTCGGTCGCCACAGCCACCAGCGCGCTGTCGGTGTCGGCAGCAGCAGCGGTGTCAGCAGCCGTCAGGCCAGCGGTCTTGTTGATTTGCTGGCACACGGCGTCAGCGGTCACGGTGTTCACGACCAGCTTGTTGACGTTGTCCAGGGTCCAGGCACCGCCCTTGACCACCGGAGCGGAGGCCAGGTACTTGTCGACCACCAGGTCGATGTCGGCAATCGTGCCGCCGGAGACGGTCGTGGCGGCCGTGCCGGCCATGGCGATGTGCATGACCTGTGCGCCGGCGATTTGCTGGGCGCCGGACACGAAGGCCGCGGCGTCAGCGGTCACGCGACCTTGGGTCAGCGTGTCGCCACCGTGGTACATCGTGGCAGCCACCAGGGCAACGACGAGGGCGATGGAAACGATGGTGATGATGAGAGAAAACATGCCGGTATAGCTCCTGTATTGGCTTCGGACTGATTAGTCGGTAACTTGAATCAGCGCTGTGCACGCACAGCGGTGTTTTGAGTATAGGTAGCGGGTATATGCATGAAGGCGCAACTTTTGGGTTGCGCCTTCATGATTTCCAGCAAGGGGTTTACTTGTGCTTCAAGGTGAAGCTCACCCCGGGCTTGGGGCAGCTGGTGCCAGCACAGTAATCGGTCAGGTTGTAGACCGGGCAGTTCGCCACGATGACGCCCGACTTGTAGACCAGGCTCTCGATGTTCATCGTGGTGGCCAGGGTGATGGAAATTTCCTTATCCACATCCTTGAGCGTCGGGTTGAAGCCGTTGGTGCGCATCGTGGCCAGACACGACTTCACCGATGCATCCAGCCCACCGACGTTGCCGGAGAGGAGGCTCTTCACGAAGAAGCCGGAGCCCACCACCAAGGCCACCGAGAAGGCCACGGAGAGGAAGAAGAATCGGTTGTGGCTGCGTTGAGCCGCTTGAGCGGAGTTCATGCTCAGTCCTTTTTCGGGGCGGCCTGGGCCGCAGGCGCGGGAGGCGGAGGCGGCGGTTGCACGGAAGCCGCGGCGGCGTCACCGGTCGAGCCCTCCGGCTTCGCGGGGGCACTCAACTCCCAGCTCCAGCCCGATGGCCCCTTCTTGAGTGCACGAACGGACTGACCACCCTTTTCGGCGGCCATCCGAGCCTTCTCGAGCTGCCACACCGGGTTGTCGTTGGCCTCGGACAGGATGCCAGCCTTCGTCTGGCGGAACAGCATGTCGCCGTTGAGCACCTCGGAAGCCACCACCGTGTAGACACCCCCGCTCAGCAGGAACAGCGAGATGCCCACACCCAGAATGACACCGCCGATGTTCACCAGATGGCGGTTCTGAGGGAAGAGCTCCTTCAGCTGGGTCTCGTCGCAGTAATCCTCTACCGGATGGACCGTCAGGTCCTCGTCATCCAGGTTCTCGAGGCCAGGCATCTTGCCGGAGACCCCGTCACCCTCCGCAGGGAAGACCAGCGAGAAGACCTCGTTGTTGGCTTCCTCGATGACGGCCGTGGCGCCATTGGTCAGGCGCACGCGAACCTTGCGGCCTTCCTTGAGCTCGGCCAGCGTCTTCACGATGACCGAGCGCTCCGGCCCACCCTCGTGAATCTCGTACACGTAGCGGCCGTTGTCCTTGTCGTCATAGACGTTGACGCGGCCCAGGTGCGGGGACACCACATAGGTCTCAGCCAGCCCTCGGGCATAGCTCTCCGCGTCCTTGGCGGTGCAGCCGGACAACGAGCCCACCATCAGGAAGATGGGGCTGCCGATGTCATCGGGGTCCAGACCCTGCAGGTCGACGGGCGCGTCAGCCTTGGTGCGCAGGCCCTTGACGAACGAGAGCATGCGCGCGTCCAGGCTGTTGAAGAACTCCTTCACTGCGAAGCCCCCTTCTCAGCCTTTGCGGCCTCAGCCTGGCGATTCACGCGCGTTGCTTCAGCCTCGGCGGCACGCAGCTTGGCGTTGAGCTCCCCCGCCTTGGGCGTGAAGATGACCACCGTCGGGCGCACCACGATGTAGATGGCGTTGCGGTTGACCTTCGTGGCCTTGCTGCCCGTGGCCGCCGACTCCATGCCCGGGAAGTTGGTGAAGTTGTTCGAGAGCTGGTCGTAGGAAATGCCGCCGACGATGATGGTCTCGCCCGCGTTCATGCGGCCGGTGTTCTCGAAGCCCAGCTTCTGCATCTCGGGCTGGCTCAACGTGCCCAGGCTCTGGCCGGCCGACAGCTCGCGGAACGCCACCAGCGTCGACATGTCGACCTTGACCTGGGTGATGACCGTGCCATCCGCAGCATCGAAGCTAGGAGTGACCTCGAGGCTCAGACCCGACTTGATGATGTCGGTTTGCGAGCTGCCCTGCGTAGCACCACCAGAGGCCGTGGCCGAACCGACCGACTTCACGTAAGGAATGTCGTTGCCCGAGTTGATTTTCACGGGCAGACCCGACAGCGTGCCCAGCACCACGTTCTGCTCGGTGCGCGCATTGCCGTAGGTTGACAGCGCCTTGATGGCCGCCGTCATGCTGAAAGCGTCGTTGGCGAACTTGTAGCCGAAGCCTTCGACACCTGCGTAGCTCAGCATCGAGCCCTGCAGTACCGCGCTGGCCACCGCAGCAGCCGTGCCGCCTGTCGTCGAACCAGGGGTGGTGGTCGTCGGGGTCGTCGCTGCCGTGCCGGTGCTGCTCTTGAGGATGGAGCCGACGTCAGCCCTCATGCCGCCCGAGCCGCGCTGAACAGCCATCTTGGCCCAGTCGAAGCCCAGGTTGACGTCGCGGTTCATGCCCACGGTCAGCACGGCCACCTGCAGGGTCACCATGGCCGAGTTCTTGGCGATGGTGTTGAGGTACTCCTCGACGTAGTCGGCAACGTCCGGCTTGGCGACGTAGTAGACCTTGCCGGCCAGCTCGTCGGTGCGAATCTGAGTGGCGCCCATATCCTTCAGCCCAGCAGCCACCTTCTCCAGGAAGGCCTTGTGCTGCGGCAGCGAGGCGCTGTAGCGGTTGCCATCGACCAGGTAGGTCATGCCATTGCGGTACTCGACGGCGATGTTGTAGTTGGTGGTCAGGTCGTCCAGAAGCTCGCCGAAGGTGGCGTCGAAGTGGCGAATCGGCCAGGCCTTCTTCTTGAGTTCATCAGCCAGCCGCACCGAGCTGAGCTTGAAGCCCTGCACCGCCAGCACCTGGAACAGCTCGCCCAACGAGGCTTGCACGCCGCCCTTGAAGCTCAGGTGCAGCCGCTTGGCGCGCACGTCATCGGGCACCAAGTCCTGGCGCCGAACCACCACACCGGTGTTCGACTGCACGAACGTCACCGCCGGCAGATTCGACCACTCATCGGTCATCTGCGCGGCCACATCCTGGTTCTTGATGGGCTGTTCGAACTTGTCGGGGAAAGAGGCGCAACCGCCCAGGGCCGCCGACACCAGCAGCGCAATCGTCAGTTTCTTCATGTCAGTCCTTGGGTTGCCTTACTTCTTGCCCGGAGCCTTCGACTCCGAGGGCTTGGCGGCAGGAGCCGCCGGAGCCGGGGCGGGACGCCCATTGGCCGGGCTCACCGCAGCAGGCTGGCCCCACTGGTTGGCCGGCTGAGGCGCCGGCGCAGCCGCCTCACCCTCACCGGAGCCCGGAGGAACCGGCAGGGTCAGCTTGACGTCGCCCACCGCCTCGATGCTCAGCTTGCGCACCACACGCTTGCGGCGCTCGGTCTCGAACACCTTGAATTCCTTGGGCGACATCACGAAGGTCGTTTCGCCCTCGCGCACCACGAGCTGGCCGTTCACCTGGCCAATGACCTGGTGCGTCAGCTCCTTCTCGACCATCAGCGTCTCTTGCTTGTTGGCGCCGCGACTGGGAAGACCCTCCAGGCCAGGAAGCGGCGGCGGAGGCGGGGTCATCTTCAGCGCCGCTGGCGAGCCCGGAGCAGCAACGCCCCCACCTGCGGCAGCCTGCGACTTCAGCTCCTTGAGCTCCTTCTCGAGCGCCGTCATCCGGTCGCGCAGCTCGGAGGCCGCCTGCGCCGTCGGCGTGGCGGTACCAAACACATCAGCCGCTTGCGCCGAGGTCGCCCCCAGCGACATGCAAGCCAGAACAAGACCGGCAATACCGTGCCGCAGGCGCGCCGGAGCACGCTCCGAGAATCCGCTATGGGGTGAGAATTTCGACACTGGTGTAGACCGCTTTTCAAAAAGGAAGCCGAGACACGCGCAGGCGCTCGGACTAAAGGCTAATTTAGTATAGCACAGATTGGTGTTTTGTCTACAAGACAAGTCACCTAGTGCGCACCGCCCCAATGAAAAGAGGCCCCTCGAGGGGGCCTTGGTGCATGGTCAAGCCACTTGGGCTTCGGGTGAAGGCTCGTCCTCGGACAAGCGCCACGTCAGCGCCATAGACACCATTTCCTGGCGGATGGCGTCGAGCATGTGCTCAAACATCCGGAAGGCCTCCTTCTTGTAAGCCTGCTGCGGGTCTTCCTTGGCGTGCGCCCGCAGGTGGATGCCCTTGCGCAGCTGGTCGAGCTCTTCCAGGTGCGCGAACCAGTGCTGGTCCATCGCGGTGAGCACCACGAAGCGCTCGGCGTTGGCGAGATTCTCGGTCGGAACCTGAGCTGCGGGCACCGCGTGACGTTCAGCCATCAGGGCCTTGATGCGGTCGCACAGTTCGTCGGCCTCGAGGTCCAGGCAGGCCTCGTCCGGCATGAAGGTGACGCCGAAGCGGGTCAGCGCCTTGGCCAGCCCCTGAAGCTTCCACTCCTCGGACAACGCCTTGGCGGGCGCGAACTCCTCGCACAGCAGTTCGGCCTGGCGGTCGCGCAGCTTGGACAGCCAGCCGTGGAAGTCGGCGCTGGCCAGCATTTCTTCGCGCTGGGCGTAGAAGACGCTGCGTTGGGCATTGAGCACCTCGTCGTACTTCATGAGCTGCTGGCGCGAGGTCACGGCCCGGCCTTCGACCTGGCGCTGCGCCGCGTCGACCGCCTTGCGCACCAGCTTGGACTCGAGCTCGTCGCCGGCCTTGATGTCCAGTTGAGCCAGGATGCCGCGGATGCGCTCGCCGGCGAAGTTCTCGACCAGCGGGTCCTCGAACGAGATGTAGAAGCAGGTGCTGCCCGGGTCAC
>JACCDQ012177444.1_pt1 | contig 10590 bp, 16 predicted proteins | sample 7446031 | NCBI WGS metagenome assembly JACCDQ01 (sample SAMN15323442, study PRJNA562643) | freshwater metagenome | isolation source: river surface water | place: USA:Blue River Watershed | collected 2017-08-17
AGCAGAATCACCTTCATCAACGGGAGCAGAATCACCTTCATCAACGGGAGCAGAATCACCTTCATCAACGGGAGCAGAATCACCTTCATCAACGGGAGCAGAATCACTGGGGTCGTGGTACTAACCGAGAGCACTTAAAACGACTGCTCTGAAAGCTGAGAATTGTTCCCTAAAGATGCGAACTTAGGCAATCATTCCAGTATGAGAAACACCCAACTTGAATTGATGCTCATTGTTGAATTCGTCATTGTCACCGAGAGCTTCAGACACAGACTTCACGAGGTGGTCATCTGCCGCTTAGTAGACCTCATCAACACCGTCAATCAATGCCACCAGATCAGAGAGGATACTAAACATTGAATCATTATCACTAGTATCACGCTTGGCGATCCAAGTGGGGAACTAGTCACTGAGTTGTTTTCCGTACTCAATGGTGAAATCGGCTAGATCAGCTGCTCTAAAATGAAGCGTTTTTTCATCCTTTCCAATGAGATTCTTCTTATCAAGACTCATAATGAGTTGCTACAGCTCATTCTTGTTATAGATGAACACTGCTGTAGTGACCCTATCAGCGAGGACATCTCCTGATGAAAGTTGCAGATCGGAGCTATTCAAGCTTCTGATGTATTGATCTTCTGGACTGTATGTTACCATCTCTGTTTAGGATGCCCGAACAAGATACTCGTTTTTGGGTATTCTAGAAGAAACAACTGGAGTATCCTCATTAATCAGAGGTCGTAACAGCTGTACATTAGTTTTTTTAGCAAAGGATGACAAAAGTCTCATTAAGTCGTCACTGACGAGGTCCTATAGATCAGGATGTTCCATTAAAACACTCAAACGTGATGTCAGCTAGTAAAGGTCCACTTTTGATAATGGTTTGCAGCGAGAGTCCAAGTCTCTCAGCAGTGATATCATGCTGGTCACATGTTTAAGAGTCTCTTAGTCTCGGGTATCTATGCGTTCTTTTGAAGTTGTCAGCTTTAATAGCAGCTCTCGTAGTGTCGGATGCATCTTTTCTAAGAAGGGAAAAAAAGAGCATTTATTTTTGGTTTCAATGTAGTCTTATGGCGGATATATCTATCAGGAGCTTGCTATCTGGGAACTATAGCTGGAGCATACCGTCTTTCACTGCAGCCATTTAGCACACTTATATCTTTGCGGAGGATAGAGGAACTATTTCAGTGGATGCAGATGTCATTCGCGTGCTACTCATTCTTGGTACCTTATGTGCCAGCATCTGCAGAATGTTATGCTATGCTTGAGTATTGTGCTCTCTTGTTAGTGCAACTTCACGCATTGCTTCCTTGAGTTCACTTAAGTTCGCTTAGCACATTTGCACTACTTTTTGGAACTGATCTATGATCATTGCATGACCATTTGGTGGTTAATACGGTACTATTGCTTGTACTTGTTGTTCCTATAACGGAGCCATTAGTTGTTCCTATAACGGAGCCGGAATCACTGGTGATACTGCTTATAGTGATTACACTGGAGAAGTGTCCTTATCTGCAACGATATATTCCTCACTGCTGGTAGTGGGCTGCACTGGAGAAGTGTCCTTATCTGCAACGATGTGTTTCTCACTGCTGGTAGTGGGCTGCACTGGAGAAGTGTCCTTATCTGCAACGATATATTCCCCAATGATGGAAGTAGCAGCATCAAAAGCTGATTACCCGATACATTAGTGTATACTGTGGAGACCTTGTATGCAGCGCTATACACGCTGCAGAGATTCAGGATCAGTGTGATTCACCATTGATAAGTGCTTTTTCAACGCATTGATCTTGAACATCTACTATCTGACTGCTTGAGAGTTAGGTAGTTTGTTGAGTTGCAAGTGGAGTTCCTTCGTGGCGGTATAAAGTGCTTGATGTTGCTTGTTATCGCGTATCATTTCGTTCTGGAAACACTGTACGGAAAAAAGCACAGTCGTGAAACAATGACGGAATGTATAGATCCGAAAGGCCAATGTATACCACAAGAGATACTGTTGCTGATATCGGAAGCACCGTAGATACTTGTGAATCAAGTGAGTCAAGTGAATCAAGTGAATCAAGTGAGTCAAGTGAATCAAGTGAATCAAGTAGAAAAGGCGGCATCACAGTCCACTCACACTCACACTCACACTCACACTCACACTCAAGAAGAAACGAAAGACTATGCTACTCTTTTTGGAAAAGCGAAACAGAAGACCGCTTGCGAAACAGAGTCTTGTGTTCTGGAGAAAGCTCATAAGTCTGGAGTCATTGACCGCACTACTGCAGCATAGTATGTCACTCTGCTGATACCGTTTGGACCGAAGTACAGCAAGCAGCTCATTACTGACTCCCATATAGAAAAAGTAACGGATCTCTACTAGAGACAGTATTCTTGCTACTAACATATCGGCACTATCATGAGAGATCTCTGGGAAGTAAAGTAGTGGCGTTAGTCTGATTCCGCTGATATGGCCCGCACTATATTTCGTCTTACGGCACAGGGGAAACAGCGATTCTCAATAGTCTGCAACACTGACTTCAAGGAAGGAGAAGGGATACACTGGTTTTGCATCTTCATTGAGTATGAGAAACCACGCGACGGATATAAGATAGAGATCTTTGACTCATAGCGCAGCTCGGACAGAGTAGAGAAAGAGTTTGTCTCATTCGTGAAAGACATGGCACGACGACTTGAAAAAAAGTGTGACATATTGTATACCTCTGACGGTGGTCACTAGCGTGGTAACAGTGAATGCGGTGTTTATACCCTATACTACATCAAGTAGAGACTTGAACAGATAGCACCAGAAAGACTAACATAGACGAGAATAGAGGATGAGCTGATGTATGAGTATAGAAAGGCCATATTCCGTAGTCATTAGATCATTCCTGAATGACACCGTCATTCTTGCTGCTCTTCGTAGTCATTAGATCATTCCTGAATGACACCGTCATTCTTGCTGCTCTTCGTAGTGACACCAGTACCGATACCGTTCATCTACTACTACCGTTGCTATTTTTGTTATCCGAAGAGCATCTGATGCATTAGATTCAACGGACTTAGCGGCACATAATGATTCCGTGGAGCAAAACTACCCATACGAGAAAACTGTTCCGCAGCGTCAGCTAGTAATGGTTGCCGACGGAGTTACATTTACTGTATCACTTCATCATGGCTGACTTCTTCATACTATATGGTCATCTATAGTGTCAGGCTGAGCATCATTGTCTTTTTTTCCAAGAATAGTGGTCCGTCACCACTGTTGCTTTCTCCGTCTCTATCACTGTCACCGCTATCATCATTCGGTGCAAAACTGAGTGATGTGTCGCTATCATTCAGAAACAGTGATTTCCTTTCGCATTACTATGGTAGAGCAAGACTGAAGTAGTCTGCATCAATGACTGACTTTGCCTGATCGCGTAACCGTTGTTCCGCCGTTCTCTGTATCAGCCGAACAATGCGTGGATCTACTGACTCATTGAGTGGACTAACTGTTAGTGTGTCACCGTCAATGTGCTCCACTATGAACTACTGCTACAATGTCTCCAGACTAGTATCGCAATAGTGCAACTATACTTGATCAAAAGTAGCGAGAGACTTAGAATTACTACTATTCAGTGTCATCTTGAGCTGCCGACCGCATAGTTTCAAGGATAGTGGATTCACATTAGCATTCACCTAGCCGGCATCAATACTGCTACCGGTCTCATCATAGAGCTGCACTTTCAGTATCGGTGGCATCTATTATGGCTACCAGAAAGTATAGCGATTCTATGGAACAAACACTATAGAATCACCTGATGTCTTGCGGATGCACTATATGTGATACTTGAATGATCCGGCATCTATGGAATCGGCTGAAAACGCGGGGAACAGTACATGGAGCTAAGTTATGTTTGCCAGTGCTGAACCGATATCGGCAGCAAATGAACAGAGTGCTACTTACTGTATCACTGCGTTGTGTTCATCTACTAGTTCATGCTACTGAGTCCTGCCTGAGGAGCATGATTACAATCGTGACCTCATATTGTTCAGGTTTATATGTATCAGTTTGATGGGCATCCTTTACCACTGCTTTTATGCGTTGTAAAAACGATTTGACCCTCCAAGAAGCGGTGTGAAAACGAAATGGACAATATCGTGAAAGAAGTGAACATCGGCGGCAGCTCCAAGACAGTGCAAGAACTCCTAGATTCTCTCAACGGAATCAATAGTTCCAATCTGCTCACCGCTATTAAGTGTCTCGGGAAGCAGTATGACTGTCTCAAGGAAATCGTGAAGAACTATATGGATTTGCGCTACGAGGCGGGACTATTGAGGAAGAATGAAGAGTTTGCTGCCGATCTGGACCGCTAGTTACCCGACCAAGGATTATAAAAGTGGAACTTGGACATCTGCACTCTACTCAAGAGTCCTCTCTTTGAACTCATGTCTCATGTCCGTGCTAATGAGTCTCTTTTGACCGATTAGCTCACTATTGCATCATTCTTGCTGCAGTATTATCCTGGTGATACTATAAGTGATGCACTAAAAGAGTACCGCTAGTCGGCAGCGATAGATGCAGTGATGCAGACTATAGATCTGAACTTCAAATCCATACAGTCCGTCATTAAGCATCATGGAACCAGATTACCGTGTGATGTCTTGAGAAAACAAGAGAGTTTCATACCGTTCACATAGTTTCCTGACTTTGATCTGCAATACGTCGGCACTCTGACGGGAAATGACGGTCACAATCTATAGAAAATCGTGGGGAGCACTTATGTCACATATCTCTCGTTCTATGAGGCATATATCCAGCCGATGATAGATATAGAGTAGCTTGAACCGTTACTGATGGATATGATTGATAAGCTTGCTGATGCAGCACCGGGAGCACGCGAAGCAGTCGGTAAGATGAAAGAATCATTGCACTTGCTCAAGACTAACTTCGCTCGCTACTACAAGAATATGACCACTTCTAAGGGTGGTATGATGAGCTTCATGATGGAGTTCATGGATGATGTCTATCAGTCGGTGCGCGAAGACATGAAGAAACAGCATGAGGAAAAGAAAACTAATGGTAAAAAGGGACCTTCTCGTGCACGACTTCTGTCACAGTTTGCTTCACTATCCAAAGCGATACAATAGAGTATCCAGGGCAAAGCAACCACTACTCAAGAGTCTCACTTCACGAAGATCATAGACGGTATCAATGAGAAGATCTAGCATATGGCCGGGTCAGTAAGTGACTCCGATTCTGACTCCGATTCTGATTCCGATGTCACCACTAAGGAGACCGCTGCAGACAGTGTCACCACTAAGGAGACCACTAAGGAGACCGCTGCAGACAGTGTCACCACTAAGGAGACCACTAAGGAGACCGCTGCAGACAACACGGAACAGTACTGATGCAATAATATCCTATCAGCGGTACTATACTTTGATTTTTTTTCATGTTGTCGTTAAACGGAACGGTATGCAATTCAGACAGTTCAACAGTATCCCCGAGGACAGCTAGAGCACTATCCTTGACAATCTAAAACCCTATTATCAGACTAAGATCATGACTCATATGTAGTACAAGACATTCATCCGCTTGCATGCGACATACTTCATCAATCGCGCTTCTGTTGTTTCCGGTGTCGTCATGAGTCAGAAGCTGGATAACGTTACGGGCCGCATCACTCCTCATGTGCTATTCGTACAAGACCAGAAGGGCTGCTACTAGCTACCTGGTGGCCGCATTGATCCACGCGGTATGGGACGGTAGAATGATTGTGATCGCGATGAGAGTCCGGTTGAAGCACTAGTCGGTGAGCTCCAAGAAGAAACACAAGCAACGATAGAGAATATCAGCGTCAGTAGACCCTACAAAGAGAAAATGCTTGTCGGCAACGAGAATAATCAGATCAAGACTATGATCTATGTCTACGCGTTTGAAGTGGACCCTGATGATGTAGCTGAGGGTCACTTCTAGTCACAGTTTGAGACTTGTGGTACTTATTGGGTCCCGATAGACCATATCTCGGATTCAAAAAAGATACCGTCGCGCTACAAGTTGACCATATACAAGATGATCAAGAATATCATCAAGCAGAACACTTCTGTCTATGTTGAGCGCGTCAACAAGGAGAACATCGTTGAGCTCTGTAAAGAAGTGCTGCGCTATATCCCAAAGAATAAGATGCACACTACTCTACCCAGACGTCGCGTAACAGATGATACTTCTGCTCCCATCCCTGAATCTCACTAAAGTTACAATACTAGTGCATCACTCACATCGTCTTCCGGCACCGTATCGGACACGACGTCAGACACATCATCTGAAACAGCATAAGAGATCGCGACGCTGAGTTCCATTATGGAGTTGTTAGCAGTAGCGTGACTCGGTGTATACTCGGATATGTACTAGTAACTAAGTTTTTTTTTCGGTTGAGTTCCCGGGCCGTGGTATAAGTATAAACAGTCATGTCCCAGAGATCACCCACTTGGTACCCCAAACTAACTCCTGACAACGGCAGCGGTAATGATGCTAGGGGGGTAAGCATATGCATATAAGAGCAGCTCGGTAGCAGCCCAGCAGAAGGATTCATCAGGATACGTCGTGAGACTGCCGTTACCAATACTGGCACCGGTATCACTACTTAGCAACGAGAGTTCGCAGACTATCCATAGAAGCAGATTTATAGTCTCATTTCTAGTGCTCCCAGCACTATATGCTACCATGAACTGTTCCGCAAGCATCAAGACATCAAGATCTTCTTTGATCTGGACTATAAGGGAGCCGACGGTCACAGAATGGTCAACGAGATCAAGCAGAACATCTGCCGCGCTATAAATGAACTCTATGGGGACATACTCAAGGAGAAGTTCGTTACAGATAGTGATCTCTTTGAACTCATCGGTGACGGTGTTGTGGATGGTGACATCAAGTTCAGTCGGCATATCATTGTGAAACCGAGTAGTCTATACTGCAACAATACTGAGACTATCAAGCTCATAGCGCAGAGAGCAATAGAACTAACTCGTAAAGAGTATAAGAGTGCTATTGATACGGCAGTGTATCGTGAGAACGGCTCTCTCCGCTTCGGATTGACGAAAAAAGGAAACCGTGAAATGCGGTTACCGGCAGAGTATAACTATTGTATGAGCAAGTAGAAACTCTTTGACTATAGTTGTCTCACTGTGAACTGTCATGGACTACTGTTGCCTTATAGAGGAGTAACGGCAGAGTCACAACTATAGGGATAAGACTAGGTGGTAGAGCTTAACGATGCAGACTATGATTCTATAGTGAAAGCGGTAGAGCAGCAGATTAATGACCGCGATTCGGAGTTTCTCGGATAGTTCAAACCGGTCCAGATAAAGGACAATCAGCTCTACTATTAGAGAATATGCAGCGGTCTCTGTCTATGTGGTCGCATTCATGATAGTAATAACGCTGCGATATGGTTCAATCCGGTTCGCGGTACTAGTTTCATCCATCTGAGCTTCAAGTGCTACTCAAGCGGAGCACTGAAAGTAAAGCTAGAACGGATAAAAGTCCAGAGTCGTAACAGACCACTATAGTAGCTCAAAGTGTCCATGATGACCACTGACCGCAATAAGAACTACTACGGTACTAACGGTGTCTCATTGTAGCGTTTCGTGGAAACTAATCCACACAATGTCACTATAGTGGACTAAGATCTGCTAAGTGTCTGTCCGCGAGACCGCAAGACTCTCTTCATCAAGTCTGGTATGGGAACTGGTAAGACGAAGCAGATAATGTCCTACATCAAGGAGCACTATACTGCACATGATTGTCCACGTATACTCTTCGTATCATTCCGTCGCGCTTACACTGGTGAGCTCAAGGGGAAGTTACATGTATAGAGTACCGGACTAGAGTTCACCACTTATCGTGATACCGAATAGCGCTGCATAGTTGAGGACTGCTGCATTGTGCAGTATGAATCACTACATCGCATGGATCTGAATCAGGCATTTGATCTAGTAGTGCTGGACGAAAGTGAGTCTATCTTTGCTCAAGCCGATTCAAAAGTTGCAAAAGAAGTGAGACAGACTGAATCACTCTATGCACTGAGTCACATTGTCGCTAACTGCCACTATCTCATATGTCAAGATGCAGCACTGTCTGATAGAACGTGGAACTGTGCTAATGCGATGCGACGAGATCCGAATCCACTAGTGATCATCAATGAAAAGTAGCACAATCGTCGCGACATCATAGTGCATGAGAAACGAGAAGGACTCATTCAGGAGATCGGTAGACAGTTGCAGCAGTAGAAGAAGATCGTGATCTGCACTAACTCTAAAGCGGTAGCGAAACAGCTAGCACTACTAGTGACCACACTGCATCCAACTCTCAAGATACTCTGCTACCATGCTGAGAGTGACCGCGTTACCATGGACCGTGATCTTAGTGATCCGAATCGTCGGATGCTGGCTGATGTCCTGATCTATTCTCCGACCATTACAGCCGGTGTTTCCATAGAAGTGGAGCACTATGATGTACTCTTCGGAATCTTCACAGACAAGTCTTGTAACGCGTATAACGCTGCTCAAATGCTGGGTCGCGTTAGAAACATCAGTACTAATAGTGTCCATCTCCATGTACAGTATAGTGTCAAACAGCGTCAGAGAAGAGAGACATTACTGGGACTAGAGAGTCAGTCAGCGATGAGTATCACTGGTTGTCACATTAGTCCTCATGCACTATATACGACGATATGGTTTGAGAATCGTTACGTGAATCATCTGAGTGAGTGTGATTACCTCGGTGAACTGCTGTAACTACTGTCCCGACGTAGTGTTAAGTTCGTGGACGAAGAAGATGAACCGACGGATGGATAAAACTATGTGACGGAATGGGTGAAAGCATCACGGACTAATCTGAAGCAAGAACGTGAAGCACTAGCTGCAGTAGCGCTACCAGACGATGCAAAGATCATCCAACTCCATATCCGAGCGCAGCAGTATGATACTACTATCAGCAGCGAAGAATAGTTATCCATGAAGAAGTACAAGATCTTCAAGATGTTGCGCGCTACTGAGTCCGAAATGAGCAACATCAAGTTCATCACAGACTACGCGAATCAGACTATGCTCTAGAAGATCAAGAACTGCGGTATCGTCATCTAGTTGCGAGGAATGAGCCGTGACGACGCTATCAACTATATGTAAAAGTAGTAGAAACAATGGGAGGACTAGAAGCGGATACAATAGAGTCATCAAGAGTAGCGCATAGGATACAATGACTCCATATCAATGATGGACCATGATATCCTGAAACGCTGTCGCAAGTATGGACATATGATCAATCTGGTGCAGTTGCTCTAGCTCATCGGCTTTGCTCATTGCTTTGACGAGTAGTAGCTAGATATGGACTAGTGTGAGACACTGACGCAGCAGAACAGTAGAGCTATATGTGACCGTCTGAAGTGGATACTCCAGGTAGCAGTGAGTCACACTCCAGACATCTATGACCGCATCGGTAAGATCATGAGAATGACTATGGGGTCACAACTGATACAGCGTGATAGCAAGATCTGGATCAAGCATAGCAAAAAGATAGTGTTTATCATGGACCGCTACTCTAACTCTAACTCTAACTCTAACCAGACTCAAGCAGTTGCGAAAGATTCCATATGCGGAACTGCAGTACTATACTAGTGCACTGCGGAATAGTGAGACAGTGAGGCATGGTATGGAGCACTGATCAGGACTCTGATTATCAAGTCCAATTTTTTATCCACTTGATCTGCTGAGTAACCAGTATACGAACACCATGGAACGCAACATCATTAGCAACATTGAGAAACTCATGAACGAGATTGAGGACATCAAGAAGTAGCTATAATGCTTGGATGACGTCAAGAAGCTAGTTAACGGTATTGACTTCACCACTCGCAGTGTTGAGGAGCAATAGAAATCAGTACTTGCACCGGCAGTGACACTGATTACTACTAAAGTCGCCTGTGTTATGAATCTCCTGGATGAGTAGAACAGGTAAAGACTGAGTACTCCAGTAGTCGCTAGTCATCCATAATAGTTATAGATGATGAAGAAAACCGTAGTCCCCGATCCGGTAGCACTGAATGACAGTGACGACGATCTTAGCGGTATTGAGTCATTAACTATTGAATCATCACATGAAGAGAGCAAGTAGTTACCGGTAGCACAACCTGGAACAAAGGTGGAAGCACGAGTTTCCAAACAAGTGAAGGCAAAGGCGGATCAAGCTGATAAGGACTTGAAGAAGCGATAGCTGGAACGCGGTGACAAGATCAAGAATGAGTTTGAGTTCATCTATAAGAAAAAGGCGACTGAAGTACCGCCTACAGTGTATCAACTCCTGTCAAGTCACTATACTATGACCGAGGTCCAAGCAGAGATCAAACGGTTCAAAGACGCAGCGATAGACCGCTTTAAGACTTTCAACAAGGCAAACTATCACACTATCATAGACTTTGCTCAAGAGTCCAAGGTAGCATATCCCATAGTATACTAAATCTTTGCTAATGCACTACTGTTACAGTGATTATGGGACACTATTGCAGCAGTGAGTCCAAGTAAGTATTCTTTTTTCCATATACTGTACCGCATCGCATCACACTGCACCGC
>JACCDQ010681637.1_pt1 | contig 10588 bp, 7 predicted proteins | sample 7446031 | NCBI WGS metagenome assembly JACCDQ01 (sample SAMN15323442, study PRJNA562643) | freshwater metagenome | isolation source: river surface water | place: USA:Blue River Watershed | collected 2017-08-17
AAGGATAGCAGTTCCAATTCATCGCCCAATGAAGTGTTTTTTTTTGCATCAAATATCTCCTCTAATCGTTGAAGTGCAGCTCGATATTCCTTTTCTGATTTGATGATTTTCATAATTCTAAATGGTTGTTGCATTCCAAGAAACTCGCTGATGGATACATCCGTTTTACTTGTCTGGGATTCTTCCACTTGGCCTCTTCCGCTTCTTTGTACCAACATTTCAACGCATTCTCACTATCAGCATGTATTTCCCAAAAGGACCGCAGAGTACTTTTCGCAATTACTCTCACGGGGCAAATGTATTAATTAGTTCCCATTTTGGGAAATTAATTGATCTGATTTTTTGAAAACATTTCATCTTGCAAATTTTCATTTTGTTGCGCAAGATGTCAACCTATAAATTATGCAGGTTTATGCGATGAAGACTTCTTTCTGAAGGGAAAGAATGATGGCCGAGTAGACTCTATTGCAATTGATAAGTTGGTTTTTCGTTTTGAAATGGACGAGCGCCAGCGCTGTCTGGGCAGGTTCTTTCATAGAATGAGAATGAGAAGGAGAATGAAAATGAATATTTAAAAACTTCATCCCTTCATCCCTTCATCCCCTTTTTACTCATACCTCAACGCCTCGATCGGATCGAGCTTGGCGGCTTGAGAGGACGGATACCATCCGCTGACAATGCCCACAACGGCGCAGATGACAAAGCCCAAGGCGATCCACAACCATGGAATTGTGAAAGGTGTTTCAAGAAATAGGGAAAGGATGTTGCCGACCCATATCCCGAGAAAAATACCGATCAATCCGCCTATCTGTCCAATGACAATGGACTCAATCAAAAATTGCATGCGAATTCTACGAGGTGTCGCTCCCAAAGCTTTGCGAATGCCAATCTCTCTGGTGCGCTCGGTGACGCTGACGAGCATGATGTTCATCAAACCAATGGATGCACCGAGCAAAGTGATGATGCCGATGAATATACCGCCGCTGGTAATGCCGGAAATCAATCCGGTCAACTCTTCCACCAACCCATTGCTCATTCTAACATCAAAAGAAGCTTCCTGACCGGGCTCATCCGCACGAACAACTCTCATCGTATTCACAGCCTCTGACAACAACGTATTCAATAGCTTGGTATCCGCACTTTGAACCTGCACACTGTAGTTGATGTTGTCCGCGTTAAAACATTTTTTGACGTTCAACGTGGGAACCATGCATTGATTGTCGCCGGCAAATCCCATGGTGTTTCCCTTGCTCTTCAACACGCCAATTACCTGAAAGGCATGGCTGCCAATGCGCACCATTTGATTGATGGGATCTTGGTTGTACAAAAATATTTTCTCCACAACATCAGCCCCCAGGATGATCACATTGGATCCCAATGACAATTCGGTTTCAGAGAAGATTCGGCCATTGGCCAGGGTATAGGAAGACAATTGAAAGTACTCCGCATCGCAGCCCAATACACTCACATTGGGATTGGTTTTCTCTGATTCAAATTGAACTGTTGTATTGAAACTGGCGTTGGCAGTGATTGACACCAATCCTTGATTTTTAATTTGCTCTTTGAAACGATAGGCTTGGTCAAAGGTGATATTGGGATAGGCCTTGGTCATTTGCCCATCACGACCGCCGTGGCGCATGCTTTCGCCTGCGATGAGTGTGAAACTATTGGATCCCAGACGAGAGAATTCATTTTTGATTTTGGCCTCAATGGCTGAAACAGCAGTGATCATCCCCACCAAGGCCATGATGCCTACCGCAATTATGCCGATGGTCAAAGACGCACGAAGTTTTTGACTCGTCAATGATTGCCAAGCAATGCGAATGTTTTCAACAGAGGTAGGGGAAATCCATGTCATGGTCAGCGAAAATAGGGATTATCGGCGGTGGGAAAAAGTCTTTGTGAAATCATAACAATGTTTGCTAATCCTATCGTAATTTCGGGGCTCAAAATTTTAACCATGAGTCAAGTATTCGATTTAGAAATGATCAAGGAAGTGTACCGTCGCTTTCCTGAGAGAATTGCCGCCGCTCGCGCAGTGACCAACAAGCCATTGACATTGGCTGAGAAAATATTGTACACCCACCTTTGGGAGGGAAATGCGACAGCAGCGCAAGAGCGTGGAAAATCGTATGTTGACTTTGCGCCAGATCGTGTAGCGATGCAAGATGCAACAGCGCAAATGGCCTTGTTGCAGTTCATGCAAGCGGGTCGCAAAAAGGTGGCAGTTCCTTCAACCGTGCATTGCGATCACTTGATTCAAGCCAAGGTTGAAAGCAAGTCTGACTTGAGTGAGGCGGTTAACAAGAACAGCGAAGTATACAATTTCCTTTCATCGGTTTCCAACAAATACGGAATCGGTTTCTGGAAGCCAGGTGCAGGTATCATTCACCAAGTTGTATTAGAAAACTATGCATTTCCAGGTGGTATGATGATCGGAACCGATTCACACACCGTAAATGCGGGTGGTTTGGGTATGATCGCCATTGGTGTTGGTGGAGCTGATGCAATGGACGTAATGGCCGGTATGGCTTGGGAATTGAAGTTCCCCAAGTTGATCGGTATCAAATTGACTGGTAAGTTGAACGGATGGTGTTCAGCAAAAGATGTGATCTTAAAAGTAGCTGGTATCTTAACTGTAAAAGGTGGAACTGGTTGTATCGTGGAATATTTTGGTGAAGGTGCACAATCACTTTCTTGTACAGGTAAGGGTACCATTTGCAACATGGGTGCTGAGATTGGTGCAACAACTTCTACTTTCGGATATGACGACAGCATGGAGCGTTACTTGCGTTCTACAAGTCGCGCTGAGGTAGCGGATTTGGCCAACGGAATTCGTGAGCACTTGACGGGTGACGTTGAAGTATATGCCAACCCAGAACAATATTTTGATCAAGTGATCGAAATCAATTTGGATGAGTTGGAGCCATACATCAATGGTCCTTTCACTCCAGACCTGGCTACACCAATTTCTCAAATGAAAGAGGCAGCTGCTAAGAATGATTGGCCAACGAAAGTTGAAGTGGGGTTGATTGGTTCTTGTACCAACAGCTCGTACGAAGATATTTCTCGCTCTGCCAACTTGGCCAAGCAAGCCAACGATATGGGCATCAAAGCAAAAGCGGAATTCAGCATTACACCAGGATCAGAATTGGTTCGTTATACCATCGAGCGTGATGGATTGACTGCTATTTTCGATCAAATGGGTGCTAAGGTTTTCGCAAACGCTTGTGGTCCATGTATCGGAATGTGGGCGCGTGTAGGTGCTGAGAAGAAAGAGCGCAACACCATCGTTCACTCTTTCAACAGAAACTTCTCCGCTCGTCAAGACGGAAACCCCAATACATTGGCATTTGTTGCTTCTCCAGAATTGACAACAGCTTTGGCGATTGCCGGTGATTTGACTTTCAATCCATTGACGGACACCTTGACCAACGAGAAAGGTGAGCAAGTTAAATTGATGCCTCCAACAGGTGAGGAATTGCCAACCAAAGGATTTGCTGTAGAGGATGCAGGATACCAAGCTCCAGCGGAAGACGGAAGCGGAGTAGAAGTGAGCGTAAGCGAAACTTCAGATCGTTTGCAATTGTTGAATGCCTTCCCAGAGTGGAACGGTAGCAACATTGAGAACGCTCGCGTATTGATCAAAGCCAAAGGCAAGTGTACCACCGACCACATTTCAATGGCAGGTAAATGGTTAACATACCGCGGTCACTTGGATAACATCGCAAACAACACCTTGATTGGTGCAACCAATTTCTTCAACGGTGAGCAGAACAAAGTAAAGAATCAATTGACAGGTGAATATGCTGAAGTTCCAGCAGTTCAACGTGCATACAAAGCGGCAGGTGTTCCGACAATCGTTGTAGGAGATACCAACTACGGAGAAGGTTCTTCTCGTGAGCATGCTGCGATGCAGCCACGTCATTTGGGAGTTCGTGCGATCTTGGTAAAGAGCTTTGCTCGTATCCACGAAACCAATTTGAAGAAGCAAGGTATGTTGGCGTTGACTTTCATCAACGAAGCGGATTACGATAAGATTCGTGAGAACGATCAAATTGATTTTGTTGATTTGACTGCATTCGCTCCAGAGAAGCCATTGACTTTGAATTTGAAACACGACGATGGTACTTCAGAAACCATCCAAGTGGGACATACTTACAATGCGCAACAAATCGAGTGGTTCAAGGCCGGTGGTGCTTTGAATTTGATCCGCAAGAGTTTGAACTAAAAAACAATACAACATAAAAAAAGCCTTCGAGATTTCGAAGGCTTTTTTTTTGAAGTTCAGTGATTATCAATTGACGACATAAATCGAACCGCTCATCTTACCCGTTTGTTCTTTGCCGCATTGGGTGGTATATTCAAAAGTAAAGAAGTAGTTGCCAGGCGAGATTCCATCGGCATTCCAATAGGGCTGACTGGGAGAGCTTTCAAATACGACCGCACCCCAACGATTGTACACTTTCAAATTGTACAATTTAAAGTACATGTAAAAATCCCAATCTGGATTGCTCTTCAAGAAGGGACGCCAAATGTCATTTTGATTGTCGTCATTTTGGGTAATGATATTGGGGAAGTCCATGTCGTTGGCATCAAAGCCCAAATCAATATTTTCAGGCATTGAAGTAGTAAATGTGGATTGGCAACCGTTGGTGTTGTTGGTGACAAGAACGGTGTAATCACCACCTTGCGTGATAGAAGGAATCTCCATCAGCTCAGTACCGTTGAGGAATGCCCCATAGGTTGTTGTCCAAGAAGTAGTATAGTTGTTGGTGTTGATTACTTGGAAATTCTGTAAGGCTACTGTTGTGGTCCAGCAACTCAAAGTATCGGGGGTGGTGAAGATGAGCTGAGGCAACGCTGTGTCCATGGTGACCGTAATTTGATCAGAATTGCTGCATTGGGTAATGTTGTCTGTGCAAGTTAAAGTAAAAGTGCCGGGAGTGGTAATAGAAAGCAACATCGGATTGGGTGAAGGGTCAGGAATATTTCCTTGGTTGTTTGAACTCCATTGCACCGCTGCATTATTGGCATTGGTGGTTCCGGTGCAAACAACAATGGGGTGATCACAAGTGATGTTGCCATCGCTGGACAAACCAACTGTTGGCAAAGCTTGAACAGTGATTGTAATCTCATCCGTCATTTCACAACCCACACCGAAATTTAGGGTCGCGGAAATGGTAAAATCACCTACTGGTGGATTGGGAACGAGGTAAGTGGATGCGGTTGTTCCATCCTCCCAAACCACGATACTTCCCGCATTGATGTTGATGTTTTCGCCGAAGCATATCGCATCATTGCTGGGCAAGGACCAATTGGGAAGGGCGTATACTGCAATATTCAGTTCATCTGTAAAATTGCACTGGCCCAAAGTAAGAGTCGCTGAAATGGGGATGATACCGTTGTTGCCCGATGTGCCGGAATAAAAATTCAATTGACTGTTGTCTTGCCAAGTGACGTTGTCATAAACAACACCGTTTGGAATGGCAATGTTGAAAGTCGTTTGCGGACAGATACTGAAGTCATCGCCCAAACTGAAGGTAGGAATGGGATTGAGAGCAACATCGATATCATCGGAAGCTTGACAGCCAAACGAATTGGTTACAGTCATCGTGTAGGTTCCGGAGGTGCCTACCGTAAGCAATGTGTTGTCGGTTGGACCGATGATTGTGCCATTGCTGGTTGTCCATAAAATGGAATAGTTCGGATCTGTGGATCCATTGATATTGAGCGAATTGTTGGTGCAAACTTCTATATTGCCACCGGCATAAGGCGTAATGGCCGACACATTTTGAACCACAATCGAGTCATTCCCCCAACACCCGTCGCTCATGGCTTCCACGATGTAGGTTCCTCCATTGGAAATGCTTAATGTATTGTTGTTTCCTAGGATGTTGCCTGCCGCATTGCTCCAAACAATACTTTCGAAATTGCCTGTGATTTCCAATTGGTCGTTTGTTCCGCTGCAAAGAAAGTCGTTGCCTTCAATGCCAAATTCCGGATTGTTGGTCAATGTGATTTGTACGCTGTCGCTTGACGCACATCCATTGGGATAAGAAGCTGTTAAAATATAAGTGCCATTGTTGTCTACAGTTAAAGCCCCGTCTGATGCGGCATCTACGATGTTGCCGTTCAAGGTTGACCATGCGATATTGGCGTCTAAAGGAAATGCAATTGCACTCGGCGGCAATACAAAATTGGAAATTCCAGTAGGCAAACATTGTGAGGTGTCATTCCCGGCAGATAGCGGAGTGATGATGAATTCAGCTGCTTCCACGGTAACGGAAGTCCCAGGATTGGGACAACTGGAATGATATGGAATGATCTCGTACGTAGCATTTCCAATACCAGATATGTTGTTCGCCCAGGTTGTGTCCGTTGGTGTATCCACATTTACCCAAGCCAAGGAAGTGTAGTTACCTCCCGTGGGAGCAAGTGTCCACGTTTCCCCTTCGCAGGCTTCTGTGCTACTGGCAATAACAGTTGGTGGAATGTTGTTGACGATAAAAAGTTTTTCGGTCACCAAACCGCAACCGTCGATGTGACGCGCAGTATAGTTCCCAGGTTGAAGGGCGGTAACAGATGTACCCGTGGCAGAAGAAAGCCCCGCAGATGGTGTCCATGTTACAGTGGGTCCTACTTCTAGTGCGCTCAAAAGAACCTCGCCAGAATCACAATTGCTAAAGGTCTCAGCAGGTAAGGTAGTTACGCCCGTGTAGTTGGGGCAAACCCAATGTACGTTACCTGTCCAACCCGACGCGGCGGTCCAACCAAAATAAGCCGTTGACGAATTCAAAACTGTATTTAAATTGACGTTTAAACTGATGATATTGTTGCCGTCGATGGTTACGGAAAATGTGGTAGAGAAGGGGTCCCAATGAAAAACAACATTGTGGGGTTGGCCGTCTTCTAATTGACCTACAAAAACAGCGGGTGTCAATTCGTTGGCACTTCCATGCGCCAAAGAACCACTTCTAAAAACGGAAATGTGATCACCTGATGGCCCTGCAGGATCTACGGGGTCGTTTTGAACCGATGTGCCACCATTGGTATAGGTGTCAAATTCAACAGCCAAAGAATTTTGAGTGGGCGTGATGCTGCTGGTGTATCCCAACATACCTCCGTTTTGTGCGGTTAGAATGGCTCCAGTATTGGATTTTAAAACGAAACACATGCCATCTGCTCCAGGGCCCCAATAGCCTGTTCCTTCTGTTCCAAAGTACATGGTTGTGTTCAATGTAAATGGACGTTGAAGATTCAAACAGGTTGAACTCCAAATTTGTCCGTAAGTACAAAAGTTGTTGGGAGAGTTGTTGGGATTGCTTGGGCAAGCGCTCAATCCACTGGGAACTTGAATGTTGGTCAAACGGTAACACCCCGCAGGCACGGCGGCATTGGGATAAACGCAATTGAAACAAGCCGAACCGTGTGTGCTGAATGTCGTTTGTGCAGATGCAAAATGCATGATGAACAACGTGAGTACAACCAATCTTAATCTCATAGCGAGTCTTTAGTCGTTTGATTTTTGTGAAGTGAATTTGTATCCAATACCGCGAACTGAGTGAAAGTACTCAGGGTGACGGCTGTCTTTTTCAAAATGCTTTCTGAAGTTCGTAATGAAATTGTCTATCGTTCTGGACGAAGTGAAGATGTCATATCCCCATACTTTGTCCATGATCTCCTCTCGGCTTATGGCCTCACCTTCGCGGGTGATCAATAGCTTCAACAACATCATTTCTTTTTTGGAGATGCTCTGCAATTGCCCGTGTTGATCGATGATTTCAAACGCATCAAATTTTACAGTGCCAGCTTCGAAGGTGTAGGAGGTATTGTCAGCAAGTGGTTTAACACCGGCTTCTTTTTGGGCTATTAAATTTTTTGTACGCAACAACAACTCTTCCAAATCGAATGGTTTGGGCAAGTAATCATTGGCACCCACTTTAAGTCCTTCGATACGCTCTTTGCTACTTCCTTTGGCTGAGATCATCATAAATGGCGCCTTGATTCCTTGAATGCGCAGTGTGGAGCACAAGGTGATTCCATCCATTCCGGGCAGCATGATGTCGGATATGATCAAATCAAAGGCTTGTTCTTGCGCGATTTGCAAAGCGTTTAATCCGTTGTTACAGCTGACAACGGCATAGCCTTCCAATTCCAAATTCATTTTCAACATTTCGTTCAAATGAACTTCGTCTTCAATGAGTAAGATTCTATATCGATTCATGATTGTAGTATCAGTTTGGCCACTCTTTCCGAGGCGCCAGGGCCGCCCAATTTCTCTATCAATTCTAGACGAGTATTTTCTGCTTGGCGTTGCCCAGCTTCGCTCATGAGTTTATGCAATTCATCAAAAAGGGCAGCGGTGGTCATTTTCTCTTGGATGAATTCTTTGACCCTTTCTTCGTTCAAAATCAAATTCACCAAAGAAATCCAGGTCAACTTCACCAATCGCTTGGCAATCCACATGGAAATGGGTTGAGCGCTATATCCCACCAATATAGGAAGTCCCCTAAGCGCTGCTTCCAATGTTGCAGTGCCACTGGCAATCATTCCGGCTTTGGCATTGCGCATCAACTCGGGAGTTTGCCCAAATACCAATTCAACTTGGTTTTGAAACCCAGTCAAATAGGGGGCATAATGATGTGCTTCTAAACCGGGCGCTCCAGCGATGATGAATTTCTCATCGGGCAAAAGTTTGACCACCGAAAGAAAGGCGGGAAGTATTCGCTTCAATTCTTGTTTTCTACTGCCAGGGGCGAGCACAATGAAATCTCGGGTTGGCTCTCCCTTAGCAGGATGCGAAGCCCAATCATCCAACAGCGGATGACCGACAAACTCAGCTTTGTAATTGTGCTTGGTGTAAACAGCGGGTTCGAATGGCAGAATGCAGTACATGTGATCGACGTACTTCTTGATATTTTCCACGCGACCTTCTTTCCACGCCCAAATGGTAGGGGAGATGTAATAATGCGTTTCAATGCCATTTTCTTTCGCCCATTGGGTCAATCGAAGATTGAAACCGGGGTAGTCAATAAAGACAATTTTGTCTGGAGCAAATTCAAGGATTTGCTGTTTGATCAATTGAAAGTTTTTGCGAATCGTACCGAGGTTCATCAATACTTCCACAAATCCCATGAAGGCCAATTCGCGGAAATGCTTCTGGATAGTTACGCCTTGCGCAGCCATTTTATCGCCACCCCAACCGCGTAGTTCAACGGATGGATTCAATTGTTTCAAGGCCTTGGCCAAATGGCTGCCATGCAAATCACCCGAGGCTTCTCCAGCAATCAAGAATATTTTCATCTCAATAGAAATAAAGCGCTACTGGAACACTGCAAATCACCACGTACAAAATACCTCGGCTCATCTTGTACCATTCCATACGAATGAACAAGTAGAACAATGCAACGTCTCCCAAAATGGAAATCGTCACCACTTTGTCTTGGTACATGGCAGTGATGCCATATAGTAAGTCGTGAAAGAATGTTGCGAGGTTGGTAGATGTACCCAAAGTAAAAACCAATCCAAAAAGAACAAAGCCCAAGAGAGCGCCGATGATTCCGACAGCAATTCCCACGGGCACGGTGTCTAATTTATGTTTTGAAATGTTACTCATTATACGTCCCAATTTTGAAGGTGAGCAATGGCGTGATGTGCGGTCAAATCGAATTGAACGGGCACAACGGACGCGTAATTGTTATCCAAGGCATGTTGGTCGGTATCTTCTCCTTTGTCTTTAATAACAAACTCTCCTGTCATCCAGTAATAGTCTTTTTGAAAAGGATCTGTTCTTTTTTCAAATTGTTCTTTCCACATGCCATTCGCTTGGCGACATATCTTAATACCCGCAATCTCTTTGCCTTTGGGTATGTTGACATTCAGACAAGTATTTTCTGGAAAATGAGCGTCCGCCAATACCGTTTGAACCAACGTGGTGGCCACTTTTGTTGAAGCTTCAAAATCCGCGTCGGCACTGTAATCCAATAGAGAGAATCCGATAGAAGGTATCCCTTCAACGGCAGCTTCAACGGCAGCGGACATAGTGCCTGAGTAAATGACATTGATCGATGCATTGGAACCATGATTGATTCCGCTCACCACAATATCTGGCGTTCTTTCCAACACAGTATAAAGCGCAATTTTCACGCAATCAACGGGGGTTCCAGAGCACGAATACGCGACGTCAGCAAAGGGCATTTCGATGCGTTGAATTCGGATAGGATCATGAATGGTCACAGCGTGACCCATTCCACTTTGTGGCTTGTCGGGTGCAACCACGACAACCTTTCCAATAGCAGACATTGCTTTGACCAAAGACTGAATGCCCTTGGCTTGGTAACTATCATCATTGGTGACCAAAATCAGGGGTCTTACTTTTTTCTCCATGTGTCAAAACTAATACGGATTTCTATCATCTTTGCAGGAATTAATATCGCATTATGAACGCATTTATCGTGGAGGGTGTTCGCACCGCAATTGGAAATTTTGCTGGCTCTTTGGCTCCGGTGAGAACGGATGATTTGGCAGCAGTTGTATTGAAGGGAATTTTGACCAAAAATCCCCAATTGAATCCTTCAGATATAGA
>JACCDQ011288810.1_pt1 | contig 10588 bp, 7 predicted proteins | sample 7446031 | NCBI WGS metagenome assembly JACCDQ01 (sample SAMN15323442, study PRJNA562643) | freshwater metagenome | isolation source: river surface water | place: USA:Blue River Watershed | collected 2017-08-17
GCAGTTGTAAAAAGCATTGAAATTTACGGTGATATGCATCGCTATATTCCACCACTCGCAAAATTTGCTGGATTCTCAAAAATTGGAGAGAAGGTTGTTCAGCATCAAGCACGTAAATATGGAACAACGAAATTTGGTTTAAGTCGTTTTCTAAATGGACCTTTAGATTTACTTTCAGTTGTGTTTATGGGGAAATTTGGCAAGAAACCAATGCATTTTTTTGGCGCAATTGGAACCTTGTTGTTTATCATAGGGTTTGGCTTTGCTTTCTACTTAGGAATAGATAAATTGTTCATCGATACTTCTGGTAAATTATTAGCCCAACGAACTGAATTTTACATCGCATTAACAGCGATGATTATTGGTTCACAGTTTTTCTTAGCAGGATTTTTGGCTGAATTGGTTGGTCGTAATTCGTCCACTAGAAATGTCTATCTGATTGAAAAAGTAATAGAAAATGAGCAACAATATTGATGCTAATCCGAAGGGTTGGAATATCGATGCTTCTTGGACCTTGTTTTTAGATAGAGATGGTGTAATCAATGAGCGCATCATAAGCGGTTATGTTACATCCATAGAAGAATTTAACTTTTTACCAGGTGTAAAAGAAGCTATTCACGTGTTTTCATCCGTTTTTCAATATGTTTTTGTTGTTACAAATCAACAAGGAATTGCAAAAGGGTTAATGACTGAACGTAACCTTTCTGACATTCATGCTTATATGCAAAGTGAAGTTGGAAAAGTTGGAGGAAGGATTGATAAATGTTACTACGCACCTGGAATGGCTTCTGCGAAAAATGAACTCCGGAAGCCAAAGCCGGGAATGGCATACTTAGCACAGCGTCAATTCAAATCAATCGATTTCTCTAAATCAATCATGGTTGGTGATTCAGACTCTGACATTGTTTTTGGCAAAAATCTTGGCATGAAAACTGTGAGAGTAGCAACGGTTGAACCAATACATGTTGAAGCCGATTTTACAGTAAAAAGTTTAGATGAATTTTCGAAATGGTTAATACAATGAAAGCAACATTATTTTTAGTAGTTACGTTTTGTGTAGGCATGCTTAATGCGCAAAATTTGACGGATGCAAAAGGTAAAAAGCAAGGTGCATGGTCGAAAATTTATCCTGGTACAAAAGTTTATCAATACAAAGGTCAATTCAAAGATGATAAACCTGTCGGAACTTTTACCTACTACTATATTTCATCAAAAGTTAAAGCGGTCATCAAACATGATCCGAATTCAAATCGATCTGTTGCGTATTTCTATCATGAAAATGGTGAAGTAATGAGTTACGGAATTTACCGTGATATGAAAAAAGATTCTGTTTGGTTGAATTACGGCCCAAGTGGAAAACTGAGCAATGCAGAAACGTATAAAAATGATTTGTTAAACGGTAAGCGAACAGTTTATTATGTTTCTGAAGATCCAAGTGATAAAAGTTTGAAAATCATGGAGGTGAGTAATTACACTGACGGAAAATTGAATGGAGAATTAATTCAGTATTTTGATAATGGTACATTGCGTGAAAAAGGTTCCTATGTTATGGGAAAGAAAAATGGAGTTTGGGAAAAATACCATGCGAATGGAGCAAAAATGATTCAAGAGCGTTATAAAAATGGAGTAAAGCATGGCTATTGCTATGCATACAGTGAAGCAGGTAAAGAAGTTGGTAAAGTCTATTATTACAATGGTGAAATGCTTCAGGGAAAGGCTTTGGAGAAAAAATTGGCTGAATTAAAACAAAAAGGAATTGATCCAAATCAATAAGATTTTTTTGTATATTCGTTAGATATATGAAAGTCAATCGAATATATTTTTCAGCAATTATCCTTTTAGGAATGATGGTCGTATCGTGTAAGGATGATACGAAAGCCCCTAATTTTCATTATGATTACTTTGATTTAACGCCAGGTCGTTACGTTGATTATGATGTAGTTGAGATTAATCATGATGTTGATGCGACTATTCAGCATGACACGTTAATTTATCAATTGCGCACATACATTGGTGATACAGTTATTGATAATGAAGGAAGAATTGCACGTAAATTTATTCGTTACAAACGCAATACCATTTCAGATTCGTGGGTACTTGCCGATGTGTGGACAACAATTATTGAAGGAAATCGAGCTGAGTTGATGGAAGAAAATCAACGAATTGTCAAAATGGTCTTCTCACCAACTTTATACAAACAATGGAATCCAAACGCCTATAATAGTTTTCCAGAAGCAAATTACTATTACGAAGACATTCATCAAGAGAAATCAATTGGTTCCTTCATGTTTGATAGTACATTAGTTGTTGAGCAAGAAGATTTTCACTCCTTGGTTGATCACCAGCGTCAATTTGAGGTGTATGCTAAAGGAGTTGGATTGGTTCGCAAATACTACAAAGATTTGACGATTGCTAACTTCGATAGTCTAAATGTTCAAAGAGGTAAAGAGTTATTTTATTCGTGTATCGGATACGGAATACAATAAACTGATTGCAATTTGTACTTTTGCATCACATGAAGATTTCAATTTTTTCAGCTTTTTATCCATTTCGCGGGGGAATAGCCCAGTTTAATGCACGCTTGTTTCGCGAACTAGAGAAAGAGCATGACGTTAAAGCTTTTACATTCAAAAAACAGTATCCCAATTTTTTATTTCCAGGAACGACACAATACGTTGATGATAATGATGATTCGGATAATATTCCGGCGAAAAGAATTGTTAGTACGTTTAATCCATTTACCTATTTATCAGCATCAAGAGTTGTTAAAAAGAGTCAGCCAGATCTCTTTATTGCCAACTTTTGGATGTCCTTCTTTGGCGTTTTTCTCGGGTTGTTTTCTAATCGCTTAAACAAAAACTCCACTAGTATTGCCATAATTCATAATCTAATTCCGCATGAACCTCGATTTTTTGACAAATGGCTGATAAGATATTTTTTGAAGAAATACGATGGATTTGTTGTGATGTCTGATGCCGTTCGAAATGATTTAATTCAGTTCAATCCGAATGCGAAGTTTATTCAAATGAATCATCCATGGTACGATCACTTTGGGAAAAAGCTAGACCGCTCGTTGGCATGTCAACAACTTGGAATAGATGAATCAAAAAAAAACTTGTTGTTTTTTGGTTTGATCCGCGATTACAAAGGATTGGATATTTTGATTGATGCATTTGATTTACTGGATGATTCTTATCAATTAATCATTGTAGGTGAAGTTTACAGTAAACTTGATTATTATGAGCAGAAAATCAACGATTCAAATAAGAAGGGCCAATTATTGTTTATCAATCAATATGTGAAGGATAAGGACGTGAATCTTTATTTTTCAGCAGCCGATTTATGCATTTTACCCTATAGAACCGCAACTCAATCAGGAATAACGGCAACTTCTTTCCATTTTGATGTGCCAATTGTAGCAACCAATGTTGGTGGATTTAAATCACAAATTGAAGAACCAGGTTTGGGTATTGTGGTTGATTCACCGAATGCTGAGTTGTTGCAAAATGGAATAAAAAAATACTTTGATTTGAACTTGAAAGAAGAGTTTGTACATGCAATACATGTTGAAAAGTCAAAAAACACCTGGGATTTATACGCTGAAAAATTGATTTCTTTTTCTCAGGAACTCAGTAAATAGACAGATAATTAAGCGTTCTGCACACTTTTTCTTCTCACTTGTTGATAAACTTGCGAAATACCTAGTCAACTTTATTGACTTTAATAAACGTAAATTCTATATTTGCGGGCTTAATTGATAACTAACGTTTTTACGAATATGCGTAATAAAGGATTTTTTTGGTTTTTAACGATTTTGTTAACAGCAGTTTGCGTTTATCAAATTTCGTTCACATTTGTTTCAAATTCTGTTGAAAAGAAGGCAGAGAAAGAGGCAATTGAAAAAGTAGCTGACTTAAAATTAAAAGCTGCAACAACAGGTGATAGTGCGCTACTTCCGAATGGTGTGTATGTAAACTTTAATCAGCCAGAAGCTGAAGAGTTGGCAAAAGCTGCATTTATCAACCAAATTTTGAAAGACAAAGCAGAAGTTTCTGTATATCCAGTTCTTGGTTCTACTTTTGGTGAAACAAAAAAGAGATCATTGGCTTTTGGACTTGACCTTGTTGGAGGTATGTCTGTAACTTTAGAGATTTCAACACCTGATTTGGTAAAAAGCTTCGCTCGTAACGAAAGAGATGTGCGATTCAAAAAACCTTTTGACGCAGCTGTAAAAGAGTACAATGCTAAAGGAGGTGATTTCATTGCGACTTTCGTTGCTAAAAACAAAGAGATTAATAAGTCGCGTGTTGTTTCATTGTTTGAAACAAGTGAAATGGAAGGATTAGGTTTCAAATCTACAGATGATGAAGTTGAAACATTCTTGAAAAAAATCGCTGCGTCTTCAATGGACGGAGTAGAGAAAATCATGAGTAAACGTATCAACCAATTCGGTGTTGCGCAACCAAACATTCAAAGAGATCAAGTTAATAATCGTTTGTATATTGAGCTTCCAGGAGTTCAAGATGAGGCAACAGTTGCTAAGAAAATGGTTTCTATGGCGAACTTACAGTTCTATGAAACATATTTCCCAAGTGAAATTGGTGGTCAGTGGCAACAAGCTGCAGCTATGTCACGCCAAAAAGAAGTGATTGTTGACGATATGGCGTTAGTTGCTGATTCAGCGGATAGTGCTAAAAAAGCAAAAGAAACGAAATCACTTTCAACATTTGGTGGAACTCAAAAAGGTTTATCTGACTTAGTAAAACCAGCTGGTGATTTTGCAATGGGTTACGTATCTTCAGAAAATAAAATGGCAGTTGATGCAATTTTGAGTCGTGGTGATATCATGGCTTTATTCCCAGAAGATGTGAAATTCATGTGGTCTGCTGAATTAGAGCAAATTTCAGAAAAATCAAAAGAAAAAGCATATACATTATATGCAATTCGTATTCCTGAAAACGGAAAGGCACGAGTTGGAGGAAAAGATGTTAAAACAGCTTCTACAGGTTTCGATGAAGGAACTGCAAAAATTACAGTTGATGTTTCGATGACGCCGGAAGGTGCGGACAAATGGGCTGAAATGACAGCTGATAACAAAGGACGTATGGTAGCAATTACGATGGATGACGTTGTATATTCTGCACCACGTGTAAACGAGCCAATTACAGGTGGAAATACTCAAATTTCTGGAAACTTTGACATTGAAGAAGCAAAAGATTTAGCTGGATTATTAAATGGTGGAGCACTTCCTGCACCATGTGTGATTAAAGAACAAACGAAAGTTGGACCAACAATCGGTAAAGAAAACTCAAAAGCAGGTTTGATTTCATTTGGATTTGCATTCTTAGCAGTATTGCTTTATATGTACTTCTACTATGGTAAAGCAGGTTTAGCTGCAAACATTGCCTTAGCAGTGAACGTATTGTTAATCTTCGGTTCTCTTGCTTCTTTTGGAGCGGTATTGACTTTAGCAGGTATTGCTGGTATCGTCTTGACAATTGGTACTGCGGTCGATGCGAATATCTTGATCTTTGAACGTATCCGTGAGGAACAAGCAAGAGGGTTGGATTTAGAAAGTTCTGTAGATGTAGGTTTCAAACGAGCATTACCTTCAATTATCGATGCGAACGTTACCCATATGTTGGTTGCGATTATCTTGAAAGTATTCGGAACAGGTGAAATTGAATCATTCGCAACTACATTGATTATCGGTATTTTCACTTCAATGTTCTCTGCAATTATAATTTCTAAATTGGTATTCCACGCTTGGATGTCAAAAGGTAAATCAATTTCAGTTAACACGAAATATTCAAAAGGATTGTTCCAAAACTTCCATTTTGACTGGGTTGGAAAAAGAAAATATTTCTACATTTTCTCAATTTCTGTTACTTTGTTAGGGGTTGGAGCTTTATTCGCTAGAGGATTGAAACAAAGTGTTGAGTTTACAGGTGGACGTACATTTGTAGTGAAATTTGAAAACAAAGCAGATATTGAGTACATCCGTGGTAACTTGTCGAAAGTATTTGTTGAAAATGGAGAGATTTCATCGATTGATTTGAAAACGAAATCAAATGATTACAATGTTGAAATCGTAACTAACTACTTATTAAAAGATGATAATGCGACTCAAAAAGTAGCAGATAAATTAAAAGAAGGTTTAGAAGCTAGTAAAGAGAAAATGGGTTCTTATGATGTCATTGAATCAAGAAGTATCTCAGCTTCTGTTTCTAGTGAGTTGTGGACTTCATCAACAATCTCAATTACATTGGCGTTGATTGCTATCTTTGCATACATCTTGTTACGTTTCGGACATTGGCAATACTCAATTGGTGCGATTGTAGGATTAGCACATGATGCCTTCTTCGTAATTTCGATTTTCTCTTTGTTACATGGTTTCTTACCATTTAGCTTGGATGTGAATCAAGCGTTTATTGCGGCGATTCTTACTGTTATCGGTTATTCGATGAATGATACTGTGATTGTGTTTGACCGTATTCGTGAGAACTTAAGAGGAAGTAAAGAAGACGATCATCACTATGATATCATCAATAAATCATTGAATACCACATTGAGTAGAACATTCAATACATCTATGATTTTATTCGTGGTTGTATTAATTATGTTCATCTTCGGTGGAGCAGCAATTAAAGGATTCTTATTCGCATTATTAGTTGGTGTAATCATTGGAACATATTCTTCATTGTGTGTTGCAACACCAATCTTAATTGACTTCTCAAAACGATTGAAAGCTTAATCGTTCAAGAAAATAAACGATAAAAGCCGGTACATTAATTTGTATCGGCTTTTTTTATTCAACCATTTTGACAGTAGATACGTTCTTCATAAAAAGCTGAAGAATGATTGTGTTTGTAGGAATTGTGCTGGGAATGGTTGTTCTGAATTGGATTTCAGATGTGGTAAAGTAATTAGAAACGAATGATTTCTACTTGTGGATTTTTGCGCAGATGCATGTTCAGAATTGTACGAGCGTCTCGATCTTCACTGGTTAGTTCAATAAATCGTTTCCATTTAATGGTCGGTTGACCTTGAAAGTGATAAGGAGCGTAACCGTAACCCATAATTGCTCCTCGTTCAACTAAAACTAAACTTTTTTCACTTTTGTGTCGACCTTTATCAACGATATAAAAGCTCTCTCCATTGAAAGATAATTCATTGATAAACGATTCTACTCGTTTGTTGTAATCATCAGCAGATTCAACCTTTATGCAAGCGCCTTTACATTTTTTGATTGAATAATGAAAGCAAGCAGATTGCGTTGGATACAAATCGCATAATTTCTGACACAATTCATGCTGTTCAACAATATGTTCTAAATAGGAATTAGCTTCTTTCTTAGTTGTGAAACTAGCGAGTGGAAGCGCATCTTTTTTTGAAGTTAAAGACACGTATAAGCGCAAATAGCCATTATCATCCAAATAGTCATAGATTCCATATGGAAAACGACTTTTCTTTAACATGTGATTGTAGACAGGTTTGTGTTGTTTGATCAATTGAGATTCACGCAACAAAGCAATCAATTCTGACCCTGTTAAATCATATTCAATGCGCATGATTTCCTTCATCATTTGAATTCCTTTTTTTGTTTTGGAATTTCTTAAATGTTGATCAACACGCGTTTTTATCGTTTTACTTTTACCGATATAAATCAGCTGATTGAATTCGTTGTAGAATTTGTAAACTCCAGTTTTACTTGGAATTTCATCCAATACTTCCAGATTTAAATTCGGGTGAAGAATTTTAGGATTTACCTCTTGTTGAATGAATGTTTGTAAGCCACCTGGATCTTTTTCAATCAACATGGTGAAAAGATGTGCAGTTGCCAAGGCATCGCCTCCAGCTCGATGACGGTCCTTTATTTCAATGCCCAAACTTCGCGATAGTTTTCCAAGACTGTAAGAATCCATTCCAGGAATCACATAACGTGAAGAGCGAACAGTGCAAAGATGCGGACGACGGAAATCATAGCCCAACGTTTTAAATTCATGACGAATAATGCCGTAATCGAATCCAACGTTGTGAGCTACAAAAATGCAACCTTCTGTGAATTTAATTATCTTTTTTGCGATTTCGTAGAATTTGGGAGCATCTTCAACCATTTTATCGCTAATTCCCGTCAACCGAGAAATAAACTCAGGAATTTTCATTTCTGGGTTTACTAATGTTGAAAATTCGTCGATGATACCAGTGCCATCGTGTTTATAAATGGCAATTTCTGTTATTTTGGAAGCTTTTGGGCTTCCTCCAGTTGTTTCTATATCGACAATTACGTAATTCATTCTTCGTGGTAAATTTACGATTAATTCGTCTTTTTCTTTCCTTTCCGCCTTCATTCTTTTGAGAATTAACACAATTGCCTTAACTTGGCATGGTCTTAGTAAAGGGCAGGCAAAAAATACGAATATGAAAAAAATCGCTACACTTTTATTTTTGTTCATTGGGTTCATTTCAATGGCTCAAAGTAACTTAACAGTTTTCAATAACAACGGTCAACAGTTTTATGTCATTTTAAATGGAATAAAACAGAATTCGGTTCCACAAACGAACGTGTATATCACAGGAATTCGCAATGGATCTTATGCTTTGAAATTAATTTTTGCGGATGGAAAAACGGGAGACATTGATAAAATGTTCTTCATTGATACACCTTCAGATATTACAACGCGTGTTATTTTCAAAAAAGGGAAAGGTAAATTACAGTGGATTGGTCAAGTTCCATCAACGGGTACTTTGCAACAGCAAGGTGTAATTACTTATCGACCTGATAATTCAGCTGTGTTCAGTGATGCGCCAGTTACTTCAACACAACAAGTCGTGACACAAACTACAACTACAACAAATCCAGTCGTTACTAATCAAGGAGGAAACTCTAATGGCAATGTTACGATTAACTCTGATGTTAATGGAGGGAATCAAACTGGTACAACAGGTGGAAATGTAACCATCAATTCAGGAATGAACGGTGGAACTCAACAAGCTGGTACAGCAGGTGGGAACGTTACAATCAATTCAGGAATGAACGGAGGGACTCAACAAACTGGTACAACAGGAGGGAATGTGAATGTTAATTCATCAACTACGACGACAGGAACCTCGCAAACAACGGTAACGGACCCAATGAATCCAAATGGAAATTTTGGAATGAACATCAATATTAATGTTACAGATCCGACAATGAATAATGGAACAGGTGGTATCAATATTGGAATGAATGGTACAGGAATGGGAACGCAATCAACACAAACCACACAAACGAACACACAAGGTGGAACAATCAATGTGAATAGTTCAACTACAACATCAGGTATGGGAACTCAAACTTCTACTCCGGGTGGAAATGTTAATGTAAATATGAACGGAACAGGAATGGGCACGCAAACGTCGACTCCTGGAGGAAATATTAATGTGAACTCAACTACTACAACTTACGGGAATCAAACTACAACTCCTGGAGGAAATGTAACGATTAATTCTAATGGAGTTCAATCATCCTCTTCGTCAACAACTACCACAACGCAAACAACAACAACGACAACTACTTCTGGAGGGACAACAACATATGGTAATGGAAATAACGCTGTGACGAATGGAACGACACAAGTTAATTCAGGAATGAACTCTGGAAACACAGTTTATACAAATACAATTAATACTGCATCTTCAACTATTACTTGTACAAAAGTTTTAAGCGATGCAGATGCTTATGTGGCAGATTTGAAAACTATTACATTTGATGAAGACCGCAAGGAAACCATTTTGAAAGATATGATGAACAAATGTTTAAATGCTAGTCAAGCGTATAAAATCTTGGAGACGTTGACATTTGAAAGTGACCGATTAGAAATTGCTAAATATTTGTACGATCGTTTATTGGATAAAGATAAGGGAAGTACCTTGTTGCCACTGTTTACATTCGATTCGAGCAAAATGGAATTCAGAGATTACATGCGAAAATAAAGAGATAATAAAAAAGCGAGATTCACACCTCGCTTTTTTTGTTTTAATCCCAATGGGAATAAGTACCGTCACCATCGAGATGACCTTTTTCTTCAAATTCTTTATCGTTGTAGGTGTTTTCTCCTAATCGAATTGTTTCATTGTTGATTTTTACTGTTTTACCAGTTGGGATTTCAATATAGATTTCTACTTCTTGGATTCGCATTTTATCTGTTATTGGATAAGTATAATAATTATTTAAGTTCACTATATTGCTATCAACAGACATAGAATGATGAATGTTTTTTGCTTTGGTTAAAGCTGCTTTATGCGCGTGACTGTGTGCACTCATTGTTTGATAAACATGAAACAATGAATCTGAAGATAGTCTGTAATGAATGCGAATACCCGCTTCACTTATTTTATCTCCTTTTATTCCTAACATGCCCCAATCTCCATCTGATTTGATTCTGAACTTGTTGTTATTGGCGTAAGATGATAGATGTGGAACAATTGTTAATTGCTCACCGTAATAAGTCCCAATTTCTTGTTCCAATTCACCATGAATAGTTAATTCTCTTCCCGTTTTTAATCCAATCACTAAAACCATCATTGAACCAATAAACCCTGTAAC
>JACCDQ011567295.1_pt1 | contig 10585 bp, 7 predicted proteins | sample 7446031 | NCBI WGS metagenome assembly JACCDQ01 (sample SAMN15323442, study PRJNA562643) | freshwater metagenome | isolation source: river surface water | place: USA:Blue River Watershed | collected 2017-08-17
ATTAGTTGTTGCCGGTCCCTGAGGATTAGTATTGGGACTGTTTTTATAATAATCAACAGCATACAAATCACTGCACCATTCCCAAACATTGCCTTCCATATCGTAAATCCCCAGAGGATTTTTCGGGAAGGATTTTACCGGAGCGGCGGTGGCAAAACCATCTTCAGCTGTATTGTTATTCGGGAAATGCCCCTGAAAAATATTCGCCTGCCATTTGCCTTCAGGCTTTAGTTCGTTTCCCCAATAATATTTAGTATGCGGTCTTCCTGCTCTGGCAGCAAACTCCCATTCGGCCTCGGTTGGCAATCGTTTTCCCGCCCAATCGGCATAAGCTTTGGCATCCAAATAACTAATCTGAACCACCGGTTCATTTTCCTTTCCTATAATGCTACTTTCAGGCCCGGTAGGATGTTGCCAATTGGCTCCCGGCACATACTGCCACCATTGCTGAAAATCATTCAAAGCCACCGCAGAAGCAGGTGCTTTAAAAACTGCTGAACCCGGTACTAAATTTTCAAGCGGAACCCCCGGATAATCCTTTGGATCCAAAGGTCTTTCGGCTATAGTAACATAATTAGTTTCCGCTACAAAAGCCGCAAATTGTGCATTGGTCACTTCGTGTTCATCCATCCAATAACCATTGACAGTTACTTTATGGACGGGTTTGGCATCGGGATAATCATTGGTTCCCATCTCAAAAGTTCCTCCTGCTACCCACACCATTCCATCAGTTGAAGTTGTTTTATTATTTAGCGCATTATTCTCAACCGACTTCATGAGTAATGCTTTTTTAGAAGTAGTAGCTTTACACATCATCTCACAGCTTGATACAGCAACAGCTTGACCTTGCTGGGCAAAAACTGATTTCAAACTCAACAAAACAAGGGCTACAATTAGATGCAATCTTTTGACATTCATATTGTCAACTATTTATTAAATTATACTAATCAGATTAAACATGAATCCTAAAAATGAAGGGATTCCTATTACTAAAATACGAAATCCCTTCGGGCAAAAATATCTTTTTTTAACGCTGTTACAACGTCTTAATTTTGAGATAAAGCTTCATCCAGCTCTTTTTTCAAATCGGCTGCTCCGTCTTTTTTGAAAACAATTTTGCCATTTTGATATAAAATCAACGTTGGAAAAACCTTTACCGTTTTCAAATCGGCTATCACTTGTGGGCTTTCTTCTAAATCAATTTCTACTATTTTTAAATGAGTTCCATGTTCGGCTTTGATGGTTTCTAAAACAGGTTTCACTTTTTTGCAAGCGCCACAATATCTCGAACCAATGTCTACCAAAACGTTATTGTTTTCAGCGATTACTTTTTTATATGCTGCCAGCGACAATTTGCTTTTTGTATTGGAATAAAACGACTTTCCACCACCTATCCAGGCAGCAATTCCACCTTGTAAATCATGTACTTCTGTGAAACCGTTTTTCAACAATTCTTTGGCTAATAAATTACTCCTTCCTGCACCAATTGAATAGATAAACACTGGTCTTGATTTATCCAATCGATTTACATATTCAGCGTAATTTTTTGTTTCCAAATTAAAATTAACCGCTCCATTAAGATGATTGATAGCAAACTCTTCAGGGCTTCGGGCATCAATAAGCTGCGGATTTTTTTCTGCTATAATTTTCGAATAAAAAGCATCTAACTCTAACGTAATTTGATTTTGAGCAAAACCGGCAATTGTAAACAGCAAAACTATTGCTGTGATACTATTTTTGAATGTTCTCATGCTATTTTAGATTCAACAGGATTTAAATACTCCGGATTTATTGGAGCTGCCTCCTTTTTTTGGTTTATTGGCAAAGCCAAAACTCCATCCGCTAAAGGGCTTCCTTCAATTTTAGATTTGAATATTGGCCACAAAAACTGAGCATACCACTCTTCGCTTTTATAGGATTTGGTTCCGTAGGATTTTGGGAATTTACGTGTAATTAAGCCTGTCCCAAAAATCACATCCCAAATAAAGAACATATTACCAAAATTGCCTTTAAAATGTCCTACACCGTCACCACTGGTATCAGCATGATGCGCATGATGCGTAGCCGGAGTCGAAATCAAACGTTCCAAAACCCAGGCAACAGGATGCAATACTCTGTATTTGTAAAACGGTTTGTCCCAGGCAATAGTTGAATGCGCTCCCAAAGTGATAAAACTTTTAATCACTAAAACGAATAAAGCCGGAATTCCTAATCCCAAATAAGTCAGCGTAGCAGTCAAATAAATTTGAGAGAAAAACACCGTGTAAATAAAATTTTGTCTCGAAGCCATCGCCATTCCCATGTAGGGAGCTGAATGATGGGTTCTGTGAAAACGCCATAAAAACGGCACCTGATGGTGTAAACGGTGGTACCAATACTGTGTTAAATCATCAGCAATGGCAATCAGGAAAAATCCTCCCCAAAACGGCACCCACGAAAGTGAATTAGCCAAACCCGGAATTAAATACGGTAAAACCGTTAAGCTGAAATAAGCCGTTACAGGTGGTAAAAGCAGTTTTGGCGCTAAAAAGCAAATAATGTCTACTTTGCGTTCACGTCCGGTCCAATGCTCATCGTATAAACCTGCGGTAAATTCGACAATCCCTAAAACAATGGTGAATGCTATCAATCCCCAACTTCTAATGTTTTTAAAGGCGGGTTGTAAAAATTCCAAATAGGATGGTAATGTAAGCTGTGATTCGGCTACAATCCCATTATTAAGTTTAAAATAAAGGTAAATTGCCACTACCGGCAAACTGTATATAAAGAGACTTATAATCAGGTCTCTTGTTAATTTTGATTTATCTAATGCCATGATTTCTTATCTTAAAATTTGATTTACTAATGTTAAACCACCAGCCATAATGACAAGTGGTACTAAAAAGACAATTATCCCAACAACAATCTTTTTTCCTATGATTTGAAAATCTATTAGTTTCATTTTTTTGAGTAATTAGTGAATAGTCCTTAGTTAATTTACTAATCACTAAGGACTAATTCTATTTATTAATTTGTACTTCCTGTTTGCGGTGTTTTATGTATCAACTCCTGAAGGTTTTGATTTTTATCTCCTGTTGGATTGTGGATTCTTCTCCCCAAAACATCCTGCCAGTCAATTAATGGATACAGATTGTTTTCCTTGGCCTGCTCATCAAACAATTTTTTAAGTTCGGCTAATTTTTCAGGATACTTTTTTGCCAGATTATTGCGCTCGTTAAAATCTTCATTTAAGTTGTACAATTCCCAAACATCCGTTTCAAAATTGGTTTGTTGTGGAATTTCACCTTTACCTATCGAACTTTTCAATGCAAAAGAATCCGGAAGATGTGCCGCAGCCGCTTTCCAACCGTCTTTGTAAATCGCTCTGTTCCCAAAAATATAGTAGTATTGCACTTTGTGTAAAGACTCCGCTTTAGGATCATTTAACGAAGCATAGAAAGACGAACCCTGAATTTTATCCTGTTTCACTTCTTTGATATATTCCGGTGCTTTAATTCCTGCAATAGCTAAGGTTGTCGGAAGAATATCTGTCACGTGACTGTATTGATTTCTGATGCCACCTTTTTCCTGAATCCCTTTTGGATAATGAACAATCAACGGATTGCGTGTTCCTCCTTCTGATTGAGCATCCTGTTTCCAGTTTTTAAATGGTGCATTAGTAGCCTGTGCCCAACCTAAAGGGAAATTAGTATTCAAACCTTTGGCTGTGCCGATTTCTCCAATATGATTCAGATTAGCCTGAAAATTTTGCTCGTCAGTTGCTCCCTGAGCAAAAAGCTGCTGACTGATAGTTCCCTGCAAAGTACCTTCTTTACTGGCACCATTATCCCCAATGGCAACAAAAATCAAGGTATTATCCAATTGATTTGTTGCTTTTAAGTGATCTATAACCCTTCCAACAGCAGCATCGGTATAGGTTAAATAACCCGCATACACTTCCATAAATCGGGCGTATAATTTCTTTTGATCCGGGGTTAACTTTTTCCAATCTGTAATTAAAGGATTTCGCTCCGGCAATACTGCATTAGCTGGAATAACACCCAATTTCTTTTGGTTAGCCAATACTTTCTCACGATAGACATCCCAACCCTCATCAAATTTTCCTTTGTATGGCGCTACCCAGGATTCTTCTACCTGATGTGGCGCATGAACCGCTCCCGGTGCATAATACAAAAAGAACGGTTTTCCCGGAGCTGCCTTTTGTTGCTTTTGAATATAACTAATGGCTTTATCGGTAATCTGATCGGTTAAATGTCTTCCATCCGGTTTTACATGCGCCTGATCTTCTACTAAATCCGGATTGTACTGATCGGTTTGAGAACCCAAGAATCCAAAGAAATGATCGAATCCTTTTCCTGTTGGCCATCTGTCAAACGGACCTGCATCGGTCGCATCTTCATCAGGAGTTACCCCGTATTTACCTACCGCAAAAGTATTATATCCATTCTCTCTTAAAATCTCGGCAATTGTTCCTTTATCCGAAGGAATTCTTCCGTCCCAGCCCGGGAAACCTGCCGATAAAACAGTATGAGAGAAACCGCTAACGTGTACTCTTCCCGAATTTCGACCAGTTAATAAAGCGGCACGTGTTGGCGCGCAAATTGCTGTTGTATGGAAATTAGTATAACGCAATCCGTTATTGGCCAAGGCATCAAAAGTTGGGGTTTGAATTAAACCTCCAAAAGCACTTGAAGCTCCAAATCCGACATCGTCCAGCAGAATCCAAACAATGTTAGGTGCTCCTGCCGGAGCTTTTACAGGCTCCGGCCAATATTCTTTGGAATCAGCCAATGTTTTGCCAATAACTCCTTTGTAATTTGCATCAGTCTTGTTTTGGGCAAAACCCAATTGGGCAACCACTAAAGCCGTTAATAGAAGTCCTTTTCCAGGACTGTTTAATTTTGAATTAATTTTAAAGTTTTTCATTTTTATTATTTTTTTACAGATTAATAACCCTCATTTTGTGGCAAGCCAACAGGGTCAATATTGCGTTCACTTTGAGGAATTGGATATAAATTATTACGTTCGGAAACCGAATTTTTAGCCGTTACTTTTTTCACTTCGGTAACTAAAGTTCCCCAGCGCACTAAGTCAAACCATCTTTGTCCTTCCTGAACAAATTCTTTTTTGCGCTCTTCGCGAATAGCCTCTCTTAATTGGGCAGTTGTTAGTCCAACTAAGTCCACCGTTACGTTAGGTGTAGCAATTGGTTTTGCAAAAGCCCTTCTTCTTACCTGATTTACCAATTCATGGGCTTCTAAAGTGGCTCCGTCTTTTTCATTAATCGCTTCTGCCAAAGACAATAAAATATCTGCATAACGAATGATTGGGAAATTAATAGCCACGTTAGATGGTGTAGCCAAATTGTTCAAATCCAAGTATTTTTTAAACAATGGTTTTGGAAAAGTATACAGCGCACCTGTAGCAGGATTCACTAATTGTTTCACATAACTCACATCTCTTCTGGTATCTCCTGCGGCATAAATATCATAGAACAAAGCTACATCCGAAATAATATCTGCCGGTTCAGTAGCAGTAAATCCGGTAAACGAAGTCCCTTGAAAAACATTTCCACTCGAACCGTTTCCTGCCTGATTGGGTTCGAACTGAACGGAGAAAATATGTTCTTTCCCATTCTTTTTGGTTTTGTCAAAGATGTCGGCAAAATTTTCAAACAGCGCATATCCATAACCGCCATTAATTACTTCTTTTGCTTTCAAAATTGCGTTTGGCCAATCTTTTCTGGTCAGATATACTTTTGCCAAAATCGCTTTTGCAGCGCCTGAGGTTGCTCGTCCCGCATCGGTAGTGGCATAAGTAGCAGGTAAACTTTCTGCAGCTGTCAAATCTGAAATAATTTGGGCGTAAACCTCTTCTACAGTTGCTCTTCTTGATTTTAGGCTTTCTACCTGAATAGAAGTCGGCTCGTGTAAAACAATTGGAACCCCTCCCCAAAGACGAACTGCCTGAAAGTACAGTAAGCCTCTGATGAATTTCGCTTCATTAATCAATCTTGCTTTTATAACCTCTGAACCGGCTGCTCTTGGGATATTATCAATAGCAACATTCGCCCTGTTGATACCGGCATAAATTTGGCGCCAGGCCACCTGAACACGGTCGGATGTAGCATCATGAGTCAAACTGCTCAAAGCCCTTACCTGCGGATTTGTAGCCGAAACTCCGGCCGCAGCATAATCAGAAGCCATATCGGTCAGAAAATAAAGGTTTCTCCCAAATAAACTTTGTTCTCCTGGGTCAAGACTCAATGAAGCATACACCGCCGTCACACTGGCAACAGCATCATCCTGACTTATAAAAAAATTGTCTTTGGTTACAAAGGAGGTTGGTGTAACCTCCAGCTCGGTGCACGATACCAGTAGACTAGCTGCCAGTATCAATGTTATTATTTTTTTCATATCTGTTTTTCTTAAAAAGTTAGATTCACTCCCGTAATGAATGTTTTCGAATTTGGATAAGCTCCAAAATCAATTCCGGGATACAAATTGTTTTGTTCATATGAACTTACTTCAGGATCATAACCTGTATACTTAGTCCATGTCAATAGATTTTCGGCTGAAACATATAGTTTCACACTTTTCGTTCCTATTTTTGAAGAAATACTTTTAGGAAGTGTGTAGCCTAAAGTGATGGTTTTTAATCGTACAAACGAAGCATCTTCTACGTAACGTTCAGAAACTATTCCCACCGGAGAACTGGTTGCTCTTGGAATTTCATTACTTGGATTCGTTGGAGTCCAACGATCTAATAAAGCCGTTGAAGCATTGGTTCCAAGAGTTGAAATTTCTAATTGTTGTTTTAAGGCATTGAATATTTTACCTCCAAAAGATCCCTGGAAATTAAACTGTAAATCGAAGTCTTTATAGGAAATGGTATTCCCTAAACTGGCAACAAATTTAGGTTGTGAGCTCCCCAGATTCACTTTGTCAGTAGCCGTGATTACACCATCTCCATTAGTATCTACATACCTTCTGTCCCCTATTTTGGTATTGGCCAAACTGTTTATTTTAGGCAGTGTATTCACTTCTTCCTGAGTTTGGAAAATACCATTGGTTTTGTATCCCCAGAAAGTTCCCAGAGGCAGTCCTACTTTTACGGTTACCGGTTGTTGTTGCAACAAAGAACCATTTGGAACTACCGGAAAAAATTGATTCACACTATTTCCAATTTCAAGAACTTTGTTTCGGTTAGCCGAAAAAACCAGATTAGAATTCCATGAAAATAATTCTGTTTTTAAGTTTTCTGTGGTCAAACCAATTTCAATTCCTTTATTTTCAACTCCTCCGATATTTTGTAAAACCGAAGCATATCCGGAAATAAGAGGCACCGGTACATTTACTAACAAATCTTTAGTTCTCTTATAATAAGCATCAAAAACCAAATTGATTTTCTTGTCCAACAGGGATAAATCTAAACCAATGTTATACTGACTCGTTTTTTCCCATCTTAAATCCGGATTTGCCAGACGTGTTGGAGTCAACCCTGTTTGTAGTGTCCCTCCAAAACTATAATTAACCGAACCTATTGAAGCCAATGAAAGGTAATTTCCAATTTCCTGATTTCCTGTTGTTCCTGCACTTAATCTTAATTTTGCATCACTCACTATGCCTTTAAAGCTATCCGCAAAATCCTCGTCGGTAATATTCCATGAAAAACCTGCCGATGGAAAATATCCCCAAAGTGATTTTGAACCAAATCTTGAAGAACCATCCGCACGTGCCGATACCGTTAAATTGTACTTCCCTTTATAAGAATAGTTAGCTCTTGCCAACCAGGATTTCAATACACTCTCAAAAGCATCACTATACGGTTTTACAGCTACTCCATCCTGTAACGCATTGTAAGTATTAGCATCATTAACAAAAGAATTCGCTCCTGCATTAACCGTTTCCCCCTGAGTGTATTGTAATGTATATCCCGCTAAAGCTGAGAACTTATGGTCATCACCAAAATGAGTGTTATAATTCAATGTATTCTCATTCAAAACCGAACTTACTAATCGGTTGCCAACAGAGGCTAATCCTTTAGTCCCGGCTCCTGCTCCGGTAGTAGAAGGTGCATAGTAATTTTGTTTCGTATTAATCACATCGCCACTAAGCGCTACTTTAGCTGTAATCTCCTTGTTGACCTTATACTCTCCAAACAAACTGCTTAGGATTCTGTCAATTTTAGTTTCATTGGTTGTATTCTTTAAATCATAAATAGGATTGGTAATAATACCGTTTACTGCGGTGGCGTAAGGATTATTAGTCAGATTATAAGAGCCGTCTTCGTTTTTTATAGGAACTACCGGTGGCTGATATACAACACCAACTAATGGATTTGGATTTCTTCCGTTAGTACTGCTCGCTATTCCATTCGATAATGAATTTGTATAATTAGCATTCACACCAAATTTGAATGTCTCTGAATAATTTCTCTCATAATTAGCACGAAGCGAAATTCGTCTAAAATCGGAACCAATAACAATACCTTCCTGATCAAAAAACCCTCCTGAAACCGCATATCTGGAACGATTATCACCTCCTGAAAATGACAGTTGATGATTTTGAACCGGCGCTGTTCTAAAAGCTGCCGATTGCCAATCGTAGTTTCCTGAAGTTTTTAGCGTTTCGATTTGTTCCGGTGTAAAAGAAGGCGTTTGTCCTATACTTGCCTGAATATCATTGCGCAAACTCGCCCATTGACTCGCATTTAATAAATCCAGTTTTTTGGAAATTTTTTGAAATCCAAAATACCCCTGATATGAAACAATATCTTGTCCTTTGGTTCCTTTTTTGGTGGTAATAATTACCACTCCGTTAGCCCCACGAGAACCGTAAATAGCTGTAGCCGAAGCATCTTTCAACACATCAATAGACTCAATATCTCCGGGACTGATTGTTGATAATACATTGACACCGGCTCCGGCATTGCTCACTCCGGCCGTTCCATTGCTATTGTCATTATAAATCAATATACCATCAACCACATAAAGCGGTTCATTCCCCCCTGTAATTGAGTTTCCTCCACGAATGCGCACACTGGAAGTAGCTCCGGGCCTACCCGAACTTTGAGTAACCACTACTCCGGATACGGCGCCGCGCAATAAATTGTCGGCTGAAGAAGTAACCTGACTTAAATTTCCTCTTGGAACCGATGAAACCGAGCCTGTTATGTCTTTTTTCTTTTGAGTTCCATAACCTACTACTACTAACTCATTCAATTCCTGAGTATCGGGTTTCAAACTGATGAAAATAGGACTTCCATCGGCTATAACTTCTGTCTTTTTATAACCTATATACGTTATAATTAAAGTATAGGGGAATTTTTGTCCTGTTTGAAAGTAAAATTTACCTTCGGCATCAGTAGTGACACTGTGTGTAATTCCTTTGATAGCTACTGTTGCTCCCGCTATAGGTTCATTGGTAACATCATCGATTACTGTACCATCTAATTTTGACTGTATGAGCGGTTTTGTATTTTGTGCATTTATTCCAACTGATAACAATATTAGAATTATCAAAGAATATATATTTAATTTTTTTTTCATTACTTTGTTTTAGTTTAAATAATAAGGAGCCTGAAGGCTGATTGCATCAACTTTCTTTTCCTTTTTTGAGATGAACATTTCTTTTTTAAACTTCGCCATTTCTGTTGCCGCAGAAATGGCTTTTTTTTACTTACAGCACATTCGCATGATTATTATATTTTTTTAGATTATTACTTAGTGTTTGCGATACCATATTTCTAAAATATCAGAATGCTTTACAAAATTCTTTAGTATTCAAAAGGAAGATTTTCAGCAAGAGCTGCAGCACATTACATTGAAAACGGAGGATGTTAATGTTTTACTTTTCACAAATAAAATGTCTTTCGAAGGATTCATTTTCTACAATTTTAATTCTACTAATTTGATAGAACAAATATATATTTAAAATATAAGTGAGCCAAAAAAATTGTAATTTTTTTATAACAAAATCATAAAACCATGATTAACAATAATTTAAAAACAAAAACGACTAGCAAAACACCATTTATAAAAGAATTAATGGTTCTTTTTAATTATAAATCGAACTAATTCTAAGGGCCATAACGAACAAAAAGCACGCAATTAATTCCGACATGAAAAATTTTTGAAATATAAAGTCTGTGTTTTTTAGAAAATAGTAGCTCGAACAAATCATTAGCAACAGATTAAAAATCCACCTATCATAAAAAAGTGATAGTGAGTCAAATAAAAAAGTAGAATTGGCCAAATGAAGTTGACTTTAAGGTTTTTAACAAAAAAACAAGCCCTTGATTTAAAAGCTTTTAACTCAATTTAAAGTTTAAAAAGTCGTAACTTTAAGAGAAAATAGGGCTATGAAAAATTTTGCAATGAAGCTTGTATGGTTTACAACGGCTTATGTATTTGTATTTGCAGCTTTGAACCAAACCAATGTAAATATACGAATACTGTTGTTTATGCACAGTATAGGATTCCTTTTAATCCCATTTATGACTTATACTGTTTTGACTGATAACTACAAAACCAATAAAACATTTAAAGATTGGTACGAAGATCATCCAATGAAAACCTCTGATG
>JACCDQ011682597.1_pt1 | contig 10585 bp, 9 predicted proteins | sample 7446031 | NCBI WGS metagenome assembly JACCDQ01 (sample SAMN15323442, study PRJNA562643) | freshwater metagenome | isolation source: river surface water | place: USA:Blue River Watershed | collected 2017-08-17
CCCTACAGATGTCTGACAATGAGCACGCTGCTGCTATTAGCATCTTTTTCTGCCTGCAGGAAAGCTAAGAATACACCACCCACAATGAACGACACGACCATGACTGAGACCCCCTACGACAAATGGAAGAAAATGAATGGCCGGTGGTATGGGGTGGGGTCGTCCACGTACCCGCTGGATCCCATACAGGCCCCGGATGCTTTCGTGCAGTTCGATGTCGTGGCTGTGAACGATAACGCGGTAGTGGTCTACAATGATACGCTCTACTATCAACCGTCCGCCTCTGGTAATGACTATGCCTTATTTGCGACACCGGGTCCGGGCTATATGAAACTGACATACTATTTTGATGACGGTTCGCTAAAATTGTCTGAAGCAACCCCATCCAGCCGGGGCTACTTCTCTTTAGTAGCCTACACCAGGGGTGTTCACCCTAATGTAATGATGAAGGGATACTTGTCGGACATGCAGGGAACGAGAACATTATCGGGAACGCTTTTTGATACCTTCCAGGCGATAGGTGGCATGACCGATACGACAGCGGAACTCAAACTGGCGCTAACGATCAAAAAAGTAAGCAGCTCATCCCTTAGTTTTAATAGCTCCACTTACCTCGACTTTGACACAGTATTGCATTACAAGTATACAGATGCCGCTGCGAAAACTGTAGTGTTTCAGAACCTGCATTCGTATGGCTTCGATGTCACGACCCTGACCTACAATTACGAAACAAGAGCGATCCAACTGGAGAGGCAGATGAGATCATATTACTCTCATTATGTTTACTTCAAATTGCGATAAGCACCATTCTATGTGGGAGGGAAATACAGTTGCCAAAACAGTTATTTTTGCCAAGTTGACACCTAAGCTACCCGTGAGATACCCGCTCATCATTATCACCCTCCTGCTCTGCTGCATTTGCCATGCACAGATAAAGACACCGCCTTTTACCAACTACACGTCCTGCCCTACAAGTTTTAGCCAGGTGGATCGATGCACCGGTTGGCGGCAGCCCACAGAAGGCACTTCAGATTACTTCAACGCATGCAGCCCGGGCCTCCCCGTCGGCATACCCTACAATACATTCGGCTCACAAACAGCGACAGACAGCGCCTATACCGGCCTCTATGCTTACGTGAACGAGTCTTCGCTGCAGGACTACAGGGAATACATCGCTACCAGCTTCAAGGCGCTTACGGTAGGCAAGACCTATACGATGACCATTACGGTCTCGCTTGCGGACAACAGTACGTATGGCACCGATGGCCTGGGCGCGCTTTTCACCACCTACCCGGTAGATATGCCGGACCACAGGACAACATTACCGATGAAACCGCAGGTGGACTATTCGGGTTACGGGCCGATAACCGACAAGGCTAACTGGGTGACCCTGACCGGAACATTTATCGCTGACTCGGCCTATACACATCTTACAGTAGGCTGTTTCAAAGACGACACTGACATCACGGTAGACTCGGTAAGCGCCGGATCGCTGCATTATGCCTATTACTATATCGGGTCCATCGGCATTCCTGACCCCGACTGGACGCCACCCGACACTACTGCGCCGCCGCCTGTAGATACCACTACACCACCCCCACCAATAGATACCACGCATGGCACCGATGGAACGGTGTTCTACCTGTTCCCGACCGCTTTCACGCCGAACAATGACGGGCGCAATGATGTGTTCCGCATCATAGGCAGTGCGGACAATGACTACAAGGACTACTCGCTACGCGTCTATGACCGGTGGGGCCAATGTGTATTCGTGACGCATGACCCTAATGCCGGTTGGAATGGCTACTACAATGGACAGCAGCAGGATGCGGGTGTGTTCTTTTACCTGTGCGAATTCGGGCTGAACAGCAGGCATGTGACGCTCAAGGGGGATGTGACGCTGGTGAGGTGATGGCAGGCGCAATGGGATCAGGAACGCTCATGACAAGCATCAGCCTTCCCAGCTACACCGGCCCATAGCTTTGCAGCATTAAATGCCGGAGCTATGGACGCAACTAACACTGTATCGATAATTGGTTACCGGTCGGCAGCTATAGCTTTTGTAGCGGTCGCGGGCTTTGGGGTGGCGCAGATAGCGCAGGTGCTGGGACTGCTGAAATTCCCGTGGGATGGGATCCTCATCTACGCTTCTTCCCTTGGTATCGCTGTGCCTTTTGTGCTTGCCATGCTGGCGCTGCACTATTCTGCAGCGCCGGATAAAAAGATATGGAGCCATGCCGGGCTGATATGCTCTGTGATGTATGCTGTGTATGTGATCCTGAACTATGTAGTGCAATTGGACACGGTGATCCCCAACATACTCCGCGGCGATGGGCAAGCGGTGGCGCTTATCGACCAGCATCCCCATTCGCTTTTCTGGGATGTGGATGCACTTGGGTATATTTTCTTCGGCCTGGCCACTACATTCGCAGCACCCGCGCTCAGGAAAGAAGGGGTCGAAAAGCGCGCCAGGACCTTCTTCGTGCTGAATGGGCTGGCGACCCCGGTTATCACTTTCGTATATTTCTATCCACGCTTTTCCACGGGCATCCTGCTGCTGGGCTCTCCGTGGATAGTGACTGCGACCGGGGCCATATTGCTGCTGGCAATGGTTTTCAGGAAACGGCTCGATCAGCGTGCGCAGTCCTGACCCATCGAGCAAATAGTTGGCTGCCAGGCGTCAATCGCTGGTAGAGACCACTATCAGATCCCGGTATCGCCCCATAACCACATTTGCACATTGCCACATTTGCACATTACCGTACCTTTGGCTGCTTTTCAAAAAAAGAGCGGACAACATGCTGCAATTCGAACGGTTCACGCTGGATAACGGGCTCAGGGTACTGGTACACATAGACAAGACCACCCCTATGGTGGCCATGAACATACTCTATGACGTGGGCGCACGGGATGAAGAAGCGGCGCGCACGGGTTTTGCGCACCTCTTTGAGCACCTGATGTTCGGCGGCAGTGTGAACATACCGGAGTATGACGAGCCGCTGCAGATGGCGGGCGGCGAGAACAATGCCTACACCACCAATGACATAACGAACTACTATATACAACTGCCGATACAGAACATGGAGACGGCTTTCTGGCTGGAAAGCGATAGGATGCTGTCGCTGGCCTTCAGCGAGAAGAGCCTGGATGTGCAGCGCAAGGTGGTGTGCGAAGAGTTCAAAGAGCATTACCTGAACAAGCCTTATGGCGATGCATGGCACCAGCTGCGGCAGATAGCCTATACCACACACCCCTACCAGTGGCCCACCATTGGCAAGAACCTGGAGCAGATAGAGACTGCGGGGCTGGAGGATGTAAAAGCGTTCTTCTTCCGCCACTACCGGCCGGTGAACGCCATCATGTGCGTGGCCGGTAATGTGACGGTGGAGCAGGTAAAGAGGCTGTCGGAAAAATGGTTCGGGGGCATACCGGCCGGCGAGCGCTATGAGCGCCAGTTGCCGGCAGAGCCACGCCAGGAGCACCCCCGCATGCGCGATATCAATGCGGATGTGCCGCTGGATGCCCTGTATAAGGCATGGCATATAGAGGGCAGGTTGTCGCCGGGCTATTATGCTGCAGACCTGATCACGGAGGTGATGGGCAGCGGACAATCGTCGCGACTGTACCAGCGGCTGGTGAAGGACCAGGAACTCTTCAGCAGCATCAGCTGCTACCATACGGGTAGCCTGGACCCGGGCCTGCTGGTGATAGAGGGTAAGATACGCGACGGCAAGACCATGGAAGAGGCCAATGCGGTCGTGGAGGAGCAGATAGCGTTGCTGCTGGCAGAGGGTATAACGGACAGCGAACTGCAGAAGTCGAAGAACAAGATAGAATCCATGATCGCCTTTGAAGATATGAGCCTGCTGAACCGGGCCAACAACCTGGCTTTCTATGAGCTGATGGGCGATGCGGAATGGATCAACAAAGAGTGGGAGAAATATACGGCCGTGACCTCGGAAAGCCTGCTGGCCACTGCCAGGGATATCTTCCGCCCGGGCAATTGTAACACATTGTTCTACAGGAAGAAACATTCAGAAGCAAATTCGTAGGTCATTTGATACCTTTGCGGCCGATCAGAACGCTCTTTTATGGCTCAATTCACTGCTGACGGTTTCGACAACCGGGTCACACGCCTTTTCGGCCTCCGCTATCCCATCATCCAGGCCGGCATGATATGGACGTCCGGCTGGCGGCTGGCCGCTGCGGTCAGCAATGCCGGCGGGCTCGGCCAACTGGGCGCGGGCAGTATGTATCCCGAGGTGCTGAAAGAACACATAAAGAAGACAAAACAAGCCACAGATAAGCCTTTTGCGGTGAACCTGCCGCTGCTGTATCCCAGCATAGACGAGCATATCGCCACCATCATAGAAGAAAAAGTGCCCATCGTGTTCACATCGGCCGGTAACCCCAAAACATGGACAGCAAAGCTGAAAGACCATGGCATTACAGTGGTGCATGTAGTATCGAGTGCCAAATTTGCCGTGAAGAGCCAGGAAGCAGGGGTAGATGCCGTGGTGGCGGAGGGTTTTGAGGCCGGGGGCCATAATGGGAGAGAAGAGACCACTACCCTGTGCCTCATACCTGCTGTGCGGGCGGCCGTAGACATACCGCTGATAGCTGCCGGTGGCATAGCCACGGGCAGGGCCATGCATGCGGTGATGTCGCTGGGGGCCGAGGGAGTACAGGTGGGCAGCCGCTTCGTATGCACACCGGAGGCTTCGAACAGCCCGGCCTTCAAGCAGGCGATCGTGGACGCTAAGGAGGGCGACACCATGCTGTCGCTGAAGAAGCTGACCCCGGTGCGACTGATGAAGAACAGATTCTACCAGCAGGTGGCAGCGGCAGAGAGCGCCGGCGCATCGGAAGAGCAACTGGCCGAGTTGCTGGGACGCGCCCGCGCCAAACAGGGCATGTTCGAGGGCAATATGGAGGAAGGCGAGCTGGAGATAGGCCAGGTAAGCAGTATCATCAACAGTATCATACCTGCGGCAGAGGTGGTGGCTGAGATATGGCAGGAGTTCGTTGCGACCACAAAAGATCCATTTATTTATTAAAATAATATTTGCTTTAATACCAACGTTTTGGCCCGGTAGCTCGTCTACTTTCAGGGGCATGAGGCAGCGTGCCCGGGAAAGCAGAAAAACGATCGGATTACTTTGATATATTTGTATAGTATTGCTATCTTTACACGGTAATATATTTATGAAAAGACTTTTATTTGCCTTAGCTATCTTACTGATATCTAATGTGCTATATGCGCAGTTCCCCTACGAGCCGGGCACTACCCTACCTGCAGGTAACCTTGTTGCATGGTATCCGTCCTGTGGAGATACTATAGATCATGGCCCTACAGGATACCATCTCAATAACCTGAACATTACGTATGCCAGCAGTAGGTTCGGCGCGGGCAATGCAGCATGGTTGTTCAATGGAGCGAACAGCAACATGCATTACACCACGACGTTCCCCTTGTCAACCCTCATCGGTAACATAGGTTACTCAATATGGATATACCCGACAGGCTTCCAGAACTCGGTGATCTTGCACAATGGTAACCCAAACTCTGATGGAATTGGGATGATCATGAGTGATGGCGCGGGCGGTCCCGGCAATGTTGTGTCGCTTTCTTTCCCCGGCTTTACAACGGCCCTGCCATATCCCGTCACTATCAACCAATGGCACCACCTGGTAATGACCCGTACTGGTAATGGCTTTTACTTCTACGTAGATACAGTGCAGGTGGGCTTCTACGTACCGCCAGTTGCACCCGGCTTCAATCCTGTGACCACGGTATTCCAGGTAGGCATAGACAATTCGGACGGTACCAACCCCTTTCAGGGCAGGATAGACGATATTGCTATATACGACCGCCTGCTGGGCCCAGGCGATGTGCGCAAGCTGTATCACTACACTCCGGATATCAATTTCGACCTCGGCCTTGATAAGGTGATATGTGAGGACACGGCTTATCTGTACCCGGACACAACGGCCTACAAGAATGCGCTCTACTATGGCATCACCACGTGGTACGATTATTCATGGTCGACAACTCCTGTGGCCGATAACCGCTCCATGATCAGGGAAATGTTCATCCCCGGCGTGCCTGCAGGCCCGATCACACGTACACTCACCATAAGCAGGCAATATTCCTGTCCGAAAACAGACAATATTCGTAGCACGCACGTTACACCGGCACTGCATCTGGGTGCTGATACTATATTCTGCTCAGGTAACGCGCTGATACTGGACGCTACCGGAACACCGGGCTCCACCTACCTGTGGAGTACTGGAGCTACCTCTGATACGATACCCGTGACCGTTACAGGAGATTATTGGGTGCAGAAAGACAGTATTGTAGGCTCTGTCGCTTGTATCGCACGCGATACAATACATGTGAACGTCGCACCGCCCGTGCATGTGACCCTGCACGAGGACGATACACTTTGCCAGGGAGGCTCGCTCGTCCTTTACTCCTATGACTCTGCATCGTATGGAACGCCGACCTATCAGTGGAGCGACGGCATTACCACTACTCCGACATTTAATGTCACGGTCACTGGATCCTACTCGGTAGTTGTGACGGACAGTACCTGTAAGGACACAGGCTATGTAAACATCGTCATTGTATATGATACGGTAACCGTCTTCACGCCGGATACTGCGGTGTGTAAAGGATCGACGTTCGTAGCAGCAGCTTCTGCATCATCTGACATCAGCTATCAATGGACGCCTACTACGGGCATCCCTGTGTCCAATATCAGCACCCCTACCGTAACACCAGACACATCTACCTGGTATGTACTGACGGCAACGATACTGAACTGCCACATACGCGATTCGTTCTTTGTGGACGTGCAGCCCAACCCTGTCGTCAACATGCATGGCAACCGGAATGTCTGCGAGTACGACAGTATCCATATCACGCCGACGGTGACGCCGGCATGGTACACGAATTATATCTATGACTGGACACCAGGAACGTTCCTGGATGACTCCACGGCGCCGAGTGTGGTATATACAGCCGGCGATACGACGAAGCTGATCCTGACCGTGACCACGCCTGCAGGCTGTAAGGCTTCGGACTCGATCATCATCTTTAAGTACAATGCGAATTTCGCATCCATGAGCACCGACACGTCGGTGTGCCCCGGCGATTCTATCAAGCTATTCCCGATGTCGACAGAACCGGGGGTCACCAGCTATGTATGGCATCCTGGCCGGTACATCATAGATTCCAATGCTGCCAACCCGGTGATACGGCCCATCAACTCCATAGACTACATGGGTGTGGCAACGAGCCAGTATGGATGCCGCGATACGCTGTATTATTCTGTTGTCGTCAACCCGGCTGCGGTGATCACTTTGGAAGATTCCGTTGTATTGTATCCCGGCGAGTCTTACCACATAGAGCCAACAACGAATACACATAACCACGCGTGGTTCCCGGATATCGGCCTTAACGACACCTCTATCGTGAACCCTGTGGCTACACCACCCGTGAGCACGAAGTATATACTCACAGCTACTACGGAAAAGGGATGTATCGCGCAGGATTCCATCAATATCCGCGTAGAGCCGGGCACACTCGTGACGATACCGAACGCATTCCTGCCGGGCAATGGTTTCAATGGTACGATCAGGCCAATTGTAAGGGGCCTAGCAAGGCTGCGCTACTTCAGAGTGTATAACCGCTGGGGTGCAGTAGTGTTCGAAGCTACCAATATCGCCAACGGCTGGGACGGCACACTCAACGGCACCCCACAGCCAGCAGGCGTATATGTATACGAGGTGCAGGCTGTGACCAGCACAGGCCAGATAGTAGAAAAACAAGGCAATATCACTCTGCTGCGATAGCAGGTCACAGATAAAACAAGAAAGGCACACCGCGCGGTGTGCCTTTCTTGTTTATGGTAATGCGATAAAGCTACAGACTGCAGAGAAATGCCATGGTATCCACACCATCAGGATAGTCAGACAGGCAGGGGCGCTGTGCGCTGCCGAAGGGGATGAAGCCCTTGCCGGTAATGGCCTGTATGTCATTGCTGGCCTGCAACTCGCTGAGCAGTTCCTCTTTGTTGTCGTAGTAGCGATAATGCAGCACGCTCACCGCTGAAAAAGGCAGTGCGTTCTCCACCATAAGCAGGGACTCATTGCTCATGTAGGGCACCCTGTTCAGCAGGTATATGGCCAGGTGGTAATCATAATTGTTCTTGTATTTGTTCAGGTCGGCATAGTGGCTGTACCGGTCGAACGCGCGCAGCAGGCGGGCGAAATCGAAGTCGCGGGGCACGCACACCTGGGTCACATTGCGGCAGCCAAGGCCGTAATAGAGGTATACATCATCGGCCAGGGCAGCCAGTTCCTCGTCGGTCTCACTGCCGTCCAGTATGGCCACCGATGTGCGGTTGCTGCGGATGATATTGGGATATTTTCCGAAATACTGCTCGAAGTACCGTGCCGTGTTATTACTGCCGGTAGCTATATAGGCATCGCAGCCGGTGAGGCGCTCAGCAATATTCAGCTGGTCGGCGACGCGAGGCTCCTGTGCTGCCATCCAACCCACGAGGTATTTCATTAATACTTCGTCTTTCGAAGACAATTTGATGAACACATTGTGGCCAGCTACGAATGCGCAGAGCAGGTCGTGGAAACCGACCAGGGGAATATTGCCCGCCATGACCACGCCCACATTACGCGGTTGCTCCGGCATGGGATATTGCCCGGTCCATGACAGCAGCTTGTCCTTTTCCAGGAATTCGCTCACTATATTGGCCACGGCCATCTCTATATGTTCCGGGGTGAACCATTGGTTGGCCCCGGCCGCCCTGCGCTTTGCCTCCTGCCAGTCTGCCGCGTCCGATGCCATATGTTCGCCCAGCCGGCACAGCAGGTCTATCCGCTCTTCCAATGTCAGTCTTTGTATCATGCTATATGCCTATTGTTGATCCCGATGCAAATATCGCCACACTATCTTAACTTTGCAGCGTTTCGATAATAAACGAGTGCACTTATGGCTATCAAGATAACTGATGAATGTATCAACTGCGGCGCCTGCGAACCGGAATGCCCCAACAATGCGATCTATGAAGGTGGTGTTGAATGGGCCATATCCGACGGTACATCCGTAAAGGGCGCTTTTACACTGATGGATGGCAGCACCACAGATGCCGCTGCACGCCACCAGCCGGTAGCAGTAGATACTTATTACATCACTGCCAACAAATGCACTGAGTGCCAGGGCTTTCATGATGAGCCGCAATGTGCGGCCGTTTGCCCGGTAGACTGTTGTGTTCCCGATGAGATGTATCGCGAAACAGTAGAAGAGCTCCTCGCCAAGAAGGAAAAGCTCCACCTCTGATAATTAGCCGCTGAAGGATCTGTTACTAGATAGCTGCAACACGCTGCAGCCAAGATGCCCTATGCCTGATCGCATATGGGCTTAGGAGCACTGCCTCCTGCTAACTGCGATCTGCACCTGCATCCTGCTCCTGCATACTGCATACTGCATCCTGCCCCTGCAAACTGCTACTCTAGCCTCGGCATGCCGATGATCTTCCAACCCGCATTGTCCGTCTTCTTGCCCAGTTCATCCACGGCATCAGCTATCTCGCCCAGGAACTCGGGACCGAAGTTGGCGCTGTATATCTTCTTGGTGCGCTTTGCGTACTTGATGGTGATATTGAGGCCGGGAAGGTCTGGGATACGGTTCTCATACATATCCTTGCAGGTATCAGCGCGGTAGCGGGTCAGCATATCGAATACCTTGGCTACCTTATCCTTACCTACATTCTTGCGGAATATACCTGTGTCGGGGGTGAAACGGTTAGCCGTATAGATGGCCGTACCATCTTTCTTCAGTTCTACGATATAGTCGGGGCACATACCGAAGCATACTGTGCGGTGAATGCTGATCGATGATGCCTCGATAGAACTGCCTTGCTTCTTTTTCTGCTTCTTTTTTGCAGCTAACGTAGTGTAGGGGACTGCTATAGTGAGCAGTAAAATAACCGAAATGAGTTGCTTCATTTTCTTTAATTTACGAGCACAAATATAGCCTTTATTACCAGCACCATGCAACTCACCGATACAGCAGAAGAATTGTATTACCAGTTGGCGCTCACATTTGTGCCCGGTATCGGCGACAGAACGGGGCGGGCACTGCTGGAACACTATCATTCCGCCACCCATGTCTTCAGGGCGCCACTGAAAGAACTGACCGCATTCAACGGCATCAACGAAGCGAAAGCAAAGGGCTTCCGGGATGCAGAAGTGCTGAAGCGGGCAGAGCAGGAGCTGGCCTTCGTGGAAAAGAACGATGTGCAGGTAGCCTGCATCAATGATGCGAACTACCCCACCCGGCTGGCCAACTGCCTCGATGCCCCGCTGGTGCTGTATCATAAAGGCAGCGCACCCCTCAGCTCGCCGAAGATGGTAGCCATCGTAGGCACGCGGAAGAGTACTGATTATGGCACCAAACTATGCGAAGAACTGGTAGAATACCTACAGACCATAGACGGCGTCACCGTGATGAGCGGGCTGGCGCTGGGCATAGATGCTACCGCGCATAAAAAAGCAGTGCAAC
>JACCDQ010526517.1_pt1 | contig 10581 bp, 10 predicted proteins | sample 7446031 | NCBI WGS metagenome assembly JACCDQ01 (sample SAMN15323442, study PRJNA562643) | freshwater metagenome | isolation source: river surface water | place: USA:Blue River Watershed | collected 2017-08-17
AGGCGGGGCCGGCATGAGCGGCATCGCCGAAGTGCTGCTCAACCTGGGCTATGTGATTTCCGGCAGCGACTTGGGCGACAACGCCGCCACCCGCCGCCTGCAGCAACTGGGCGCGCGAGTGCACCTGGGGCACGACGCTCACAACATCAAGGGGGCTGACTGCATCGTCACCTCCACCGCCGTGAAGGCCGACAACCCCGAAGTGGTGGCAGCGCATGCCAAGCTGCTGCCCGTGGTGCCCCGTGCGGTGATGCTGGCCGAACTGATGCGCATGAAAAAGGGCGTGGCGATTGCGGGCACGCACGGCAAAACCACCACCACCAGCTTGGTGGCCAGCGTGCTGGCCGCAGCCGACCTGGATCCCACTTTTGTGATCGGCGGGCGCCTCAACAGCGCGGGGGCCAACGCACAACTCGGGTCGGGCGAATACATCGTGGTCGAGGCAGACGAATCCGATGCGTCCTTTTTGAACCTGTTGCCCGTGATGGCGGTGGTCACCAACATTGACGCCGACCACATGGACACCTATGGCCATGATTTCGGTCGCCTGAAACAGGCTTTTGTAGACTTTCTGCACCACATGCCGTTTTACGGCGCAGCCATTGTGTGCGTGGACGACAGCAATATCCGCAGCCTGCTGGGCGAGATTCAACGCCCGATCACCAGCTACGGGGTCAGCGAAGACGCCCAAGTGCGAGCCCTCAACATCCGTGCGGTGGGCGGGCAAATGCATTTCACCGTGCAGCGCCGCAACGGCATTCAGTTGCCCGACATGGATGTGGTGCTGAACTTGCCGGGACACCACAACGTGCTCAACGCCCTGGCCGCCATTGCCGTGGCGGTGGAGTTGAACGTACCCGACGAAGCCGTGTTGCAGGCGTTGGCCCAGTTCAAGGGCGTGGGGCGGCGTTTTCAGCGCTATGGCGATGTGGCCCTGCCCAACGGGGGCGTGGCCACTGTGGTGGACGACTACGGGCACCACCCGGTGGAAATGGCCGCAACCCTGGCGGCGGCGCGCGGTGCCTTCCCGGGGCGGCGTTTGGTGTTGGCGTTCCAGCCGCACCGCTACAGCCGCACCCGCGATTGCTTTGAAGATTTTGTGAAAGTCATTGGCCAGGCCGATGCGGTGCTGCTGGCCGAGGTGTATGCCGCAGGCGAAGCGCCCATAGTGGCCGCTGATGGCCGCGCGCTGACCCGTGCGCTGCGCGTTGCTGGCAAGTTGGAACCCGTGTTTGTGGACGACATTGCCGCCATGCCGCAAGCGGTGTTTGACAACGCCCGTGACGGCGACGTGGTGCTGTGCATGGGGGCGGGTTCCGTTGGCGCGGTTGCCGGGCAACTGGTGGCATGGGCCGACCGGCAGCAAGACCAGAAAGAGGTGAGCGCATGAGCGCTAACAAAGCGATCGATCCAGCGAAACTGGGCAAAGTGGCCGTTTTGATGGGGGGGCACTCCGCCGAGCGGCAGGTGTCGCTCATGTCGGGCACTGGGGTGTTGGGCGCGCTGCGCCGCCAAGGTGTGGACGCACACGCCTTTGACCCCGCCGAACGTGACTTGAGCGAACTCAAGCGCGAAGGTTTTCAGCGCGCCTTCATTACCCTGCACGGGCGTTTTGGCGAAGACGGCACGGTTCAGGGCGCTTTGGAGTTGATGGGCATTCCGTACACCGGCCCGGGTGTGCTGGCCTCCAGCGTGGCCATGGACAAAGTGATGACCAAGCGCATTTGGCGCGCAGAGGGTTTGTCCACCCCCGATTGGCGCCAGGTGGAAAGCGCAGACGACACCTTGGCCGCTTTCCAGGCTTTGGGCGCGCCCATGATCGTCAAGCCGTCCCGCGAAGGCTCCACCATAGGCCTGACCAAGGTGACCGAAGCCGCCCAATGCGCCCAGGCCTACGCCTTGGCCGCCCAACACGACCCCGAGGTGCTGTGCGAGCAGTTCATAGCGGGCGACGAAGTGACCTGCCCTGTGTTGGGCACGGGGTTGCAAGCCAAGTCGCTGCCGGTGATCCACATTGTGGCCCCCGGTGGCAATTACGACTACGAGAACAAATACTTCACCGACGACACCCAGTACATCGTGCCTTGCGACCTGCCCGCTGGCGAAGAGGCGGCCATACAAGCTTTGGTGCTGAAGGCCTACCGGACTCTGGGCTGCCGTGGCTGGGCCCGCGCCGACGTGATGATCGATGCCAAAACACGCCGGCCCTACCTGCTCGAGATCAATACCTCCCCTGGCATGACCGGGCATTCGCTGGTGCCCATGTCGGCGCGTGCGGTGGGCATCAGCTACGAGGAGCTGTGCCTGCAAGTGCTGGCGAGTGCCGCGCTGGACAACCCGCTGCCGACCGTGAAAGTGGAGGCCTGACACCGTGGCCCAAGCGCTCAAAACGCCGTTGGACGTCAAGCTGATGAACTGGGTGGCCAACATCCTGTTCGCAGGGCTGGCGTGCATGGCGCTGGGCGCTTTGGCCTTGTGGGCCGCCCGCCACCCCATGTGGCAATTGCGCGGCATCACCGTGGTGGGCGATGTGGCCCACCAAAACGCCGTCACCTTCCGTGCCCAGCTGGCGTCTCGTTTGCAGGGCAGTTACCTCACGCTCAACCTGCAAGAAATCCAACGCCTGTTTGAGAGCGTGCCCTGGGTGCAGCAGGCGGTGGTGCAGCGCGAGTTCCCCAACCGCCTGAAAGTGACCTTGCGCGAGCACCAGGCTGCTGCTTGGTGGGGCGAGCCCGGCGGTGGCAAGTTGGTGAACACACAAGGCGTGGTTTTTGAAGCCAACCCCGACGACCCAGACGCCGACCGTTTGCCCGAGTTGGCCGGACCCGTGGGGCAGTCGCAGACGGTGTTCGCGCTGTACCAGCAACTTGTGCCCGTGTTAACGCGCCTGGACATGGGGCTGGAGCGACTGGAACTCAACAGCCGTGGCAACTGGCAGATTCGACTGGACAACGGCGCGCAAATTGGCATGGGCCGCGGCGAGCCGGATGAATTGTTGGCCCGCCTGGAACGCTGGACATCCACCCACACCCAGCTGGCCCAACGCTACGGGCAGCACCTCGAATCGGTGGACTTGCGCTACCCCAACGGCTACGCCATTCGCTTCAAAGGCGTGACCACGCTGGACGTGCCCCCCGGCAGCAAGCCCAACAAAAGTTAATTGAAACAGAGCACAACATGGCCAAGGAATACAAAGACATCGTGGTGGGACTTGACATCGGCACCGCCAAAATCATGGTGGTGGTGGCCGAGGTGTTGGGCAATGGCGAGCTCAAGTTGGCGGGCTTGGGTGTGGCCCCCAGCAATGGCTTGAAGCGCGGCGTGGTGGTCAACATCGATGCCACGGTGCAAAGCATCCAGCAGGCGCTCAAAGAGGCAGAGCTGATGGCCGATTGCCGCATTGCACGGGTGTACACCGGCATCACAGGCAGCCATATCCGGGGCATCAATTCCACAGGCATGGTGGCCATACGCGACCGCGAAGTCACCCCCACCGACGTGGCCCGGGTGATCGAGACCGCCAAGGCCATCAATATTTCGACCGACCAGCGGCTGCTGCTGGTGGAGCCGCAGGAATTCATCATTGACAACCAAGAGGTGAAAGAGCCGATTGGCATGAGCGGCATCCGGCTTGAAGCCAAAGTGCACATCGTGACCGGGGCGCAAAGTGCGGCCGAAAACATCATCAAGTGCGTGCGCCGCTGCGGGTTGGAGGTGGACCAGCTGATGCTCAACCCCTTGGCGTCGAGCCAGGCCATTTTGACTGAAGACGAAAAAGAGCTGGGCGTGGCCTTGGTGGACATAGGCGCGGGCACCACCGACGTGGCCATCTTTGCCGGCGGCGCCATTCGGCACACCGCGGTGATTCCCATTGCGGGCGATTTGATCACCAGCGACATTGCCATGGCCCTGCGCACCCCCACCAAGGACGCCGAGGACATCAAGGTGGAAAACGGCTTTGCCAAACAGCTGCTGGCCGACCCCGAGCAGATGGTGGAAGTGCCCGGCCTGGGCGACCGGGGCCCGCGCATGTTGAGCCGTCAGGCGCTGGCCGGGGTGATTGAACCGCGTGTGGAAGAAATTTTTGCCTTGGTGCAGCAGGTGATTCGCGAATCAGGGCACGAAGAGTTGCTCTCCAGCGGCGTGGTGTTGACCGGCGGCAGCGCCGTGATGCCGGGCATGGTGGAGCTGGGCGAAGACATCTTTTTGAAGCCGGTGCGCCGGGGCGTGCCCAAGTACGCCAGCGCGCTGAGCGACATGGTGGCACAGCCCCGCGCGGCCACCGTGATGGGTTTGTTGGAAGAGGCCCGCCTGGCCCGCTTGCGCGGACACAAGGTGGCACAAAAGGCCGGCTCGGTGCAAGGCACCCTGGGCCGTATCAAAGACTGGTTTGTGGGGAATTTTTGATGAACGCCACCGCCCGCTTGTTGCCCCTGGCCTTTGACCTCATACGGCGTTGCAGCCGCTTCACACACGCGCGCCGGCGCTTCGCGGCCACCGGCCCGCCAGAGTGAGCTGCCCAGGTTCAGGTTTTGTTTCAGTTTTGCTTTTTGTTGATTTTTGAAGACATCAGGAGAGTTGTATGACCATTGAAATGATTGAGGTTGAAGAGTTCAACCGGGGCACGCAGATCAAAGTGATAGGCGTGGGCGGCGGCGGCAGCAATGCCGTGGAGCACATGATCAACACCAACGTGCAGGGCGTGGAGTTCATTTGCGCCAACACCGACGCGCAAGCCCTCAACCGCAGCGCGGCACACCGCGTGATCCAGCTCGGTCAAACCGGCTTGGGCGCGGGCAGCAAGCCCGAAAAAGGCCGCGATGCTGCCATGCAGGCGGAAGCCTCGATCCGCGAAGCCATTGAAGGCGCGCACATGCTCTTCATCACCGCAGGCATGGGTGGCGGCACCGGCACCGGCGCTGCGCCAGTGATTGCCAAAGTGGCCAAAGAAATGGGCATCCTCACCGTGGGCGTGGTCACCAAGCCGTTCGATTGGGAAGGTGGCCGCCGCATGAGCAACGCAGAGTCCGGCTTGGGCGAGCTCGAACAAAACGTGGATTCGCTGATCGTGGTGCTCAACGACAAGCTGCACGAAGAGCTGGGCGACGACATCACCCAGGACGAAGCCTTTGCCCAAGCCAACGACGTGCTCAAGAACGCCGTGGGGGGCATTGCCGAAATCATCAACGTAGAAGCGCTGGTGAACGTGGACTTTGAAGACGTGCGCACCGTGATGGGCGAACCCGGCAAGGCCATGATGGGCACCGCCCTGGCCAGCGGCCCCGACCGTGCCCGCATTGCCGCCGAACAGGCCGTGGCCTGCCCGCTGCTCGACGGCGTGGACATGAAGGGTGCCAAGGGTGTGCTGGTGTTGATCAGCGCGGCCAAGGGTTCGCTCAAACTCAACGAGTCCAAGCAAGCGATGAACACCATTCGCGCGTTTGCCGCGCCCGACGCGCACGTGATTTACGGCACCGCTTACGACGAAAGCCTGGGCGATGCGATCCGCGTGACTGTGGTGGCCACCGGCCTCAACCGTGCGGGTGCCCGCCAGCCCATCACCGTGGTGCATTCGCAGCGCGAAGTGGGCCTGCGCACCGGCACCGACAACCTGATCATTCCCACGCTGAACCAAGCGGTCAGCGGGGCGGGGGCTCAGCCGGGCAGCCCGTTGGGTCGTGCGGCGTCGCAGGACTTTCAAGGCATGGCCGTGCCCAGCGTGTGGCGCAACCGCGACCGCACCTCGGCTGCGGCCAAGGTGGACGCGCTGTCGTCGGGGGGCATGGATGATTTTGAAATCCCGGCCTTCCTGCGCAAGCAAGCCGACTGAAGCAGTTAGGATGGCGAGCTGCGGCGCCCTGGCTTGGGCTGCCGCCAGCCGCGCGAAAGGGCTCTATGTGGCACTGGTTTGAACGGGGGGTCAACCCCTACCCCAGCGAGCCGCCGGCAACACCGCCGCGCGGCTTTTTCGCGTTTTTGTGGGCAGGCACCCAAGGCATGCGCCCGCACATCATGGGCATGGCGCTGCTCACGGCCACCATAGGCGCGTTTGAGGCTGTGTTGTTTGCCTGGATGGGCGATGTGGTGGACTGGTTGGCCCGCGTACAGCCTGCCAATTTGTGGCAAACCGAAGGCCACAACCTGCTTTTGCTGGGCGGTTTGGTCATGGGCAGCGTGGCTTTGGTGATGCTGCAAACCCTGCTCAAACACCAAAGCCTGGCGGGCAATTTTCCGATGCGTTTGCGCTGGAATTTTCACAGGTTGATGCTCGGCCAAAGCCTGGCTTTTTACCAGGACGAATTTGCAGGGCGGGTGGCCGCCAAGGTCATGCAAACCGCGCTGGCCGTGCGCGACACGGTCATGATCGTGACCGACATTATGGTGTTTGTGGTCATTTATTTTGCCACCATGGCCACGGTGTTGGGCGGGTTCGACAGCTGGCTGCTGTGGCCGTTCGTGACCTGGTTGAGCCTGTATCTGTTGTCGCTGAAGTTCTTTGTGCCCCGCCTGTCCAAAGTGGCGCGTCGGCAGGCCGATGCGCGCGCCATGATGACCGGCCGCATCACCGACGCTTACACCAACATCACCACGGTCAAGCTGTTTTCGCACGCCGGTCGCGAAGCGGGCTACGCCCAATCGGCCATGCACGACTTTTTGCAAACCGTTCACGCCCAAATGCGGCTGGTCAGCGGTACCATGGTGGCCACCCACGGGCTCAGCATGGGCTTGATCGTCAGCACCACCGGGGTGGCATTGTGGCTGTGGTCGCAAGGGCAGGTGGGCATAGGCGCTGTGGCGGCGGCCACCGCCATGGCCCTGCGGCTCAACGGCATGTCGCATTGGATCATGTGGGAACTGTCGTCGTTGTTCGAGCACATAGGCACGGTGCAAGACGGCATCAACACCTTGTCGCGCCCCCATTCGGTGGTGGACAAGCCGGGCGCGGGCAGGTTGAAGGTGCCGCACGGTGAGGTTCGGTTCGAAGACGTGCGCTTTGCCTACAACCCCGAAAGCGAAACCCCGCGCTGGGTGATCGATCACTTGAACCTGACCATTCAGCCCGGCGAAAAAATCGGTCTGGTGGGGCGCTCGGGTGCTGGCAAGTCCACCATCGTCAACCTGCTGCTGCGCTTTTACGATTTGCCCGAAGGGCGCATCACCATCGACGGGCAGGACATTGCCGCTGTGGCGCAAGACAGCCTGCGCGAGCACATAGGCATGGTCACGCAAGACACCTCGCTGCTGCACCGGTCGGTGCGCGACAACATTCTTTATGGCCGCCCCCACGCCACCGATGCCGAAATGGTGCAGGCCGCGCAACGCGCCGAAGCGGCCGATTTCATTGCCAACCTGACCGACCCGAGCGGCCGCAGCGGTTACGACGCCCATGTGGGCGAGCGGGGTGTGAAGCTCAGCGGTGGGCAACGCCAGCGCATTGCGATTGCGCGGGTCATGCTCAAAGACGCGCCGATTTTGTTGCTCGACGAAGCCACCAGCGCCCTGGATTCCGAAGTGGAGGCCGCCATTCAGGCCAGCCTGTACCAGCTGATGGAAGGCAAAACCGTGGTGGCCATTGCCCACCGCCTGAGCACCATTGCTGCCATGGACCGTCTGCTGGTGTTGGACGAAGGCCGGGTGGTGGAAGAGGGCACGCACGCCGAACTGCTGGCCCACAACGGCTTGTACGCCCGCCTGTGGGCGCGGCAGAGCGGCGGGTTTTTGGGGGAAGAAGCGTGAGTCCGTTTTGCGCCCGCTGTTGGGCCAGGGCGCCTGCAGGAAACAGGCGGCCCCATTAAAATCGAAACATGATCGCGCAGCGCACCCTCAAAACCCTGACCAAAGCCGTGGGCGTGGGCCTGCACAGCGGGCAGCGCGTGGAACTGACGCTGCGCCCCGCCGCAGTGGACACGGGCATTGTGTTTCGGCGGGTGGATTTGCCCGAGCCGGTGCTCATCCCGGTCAAGGCCACGTCGGTCAGCGACACGCGGCTGGCCTCCACCATTTCCAACGGTGGCGCCAAGGTGCACACCATCGAGCACCTGATGAGCGCCTGCGCCGGCCTGGGCATCGACAACCTGATGGTGGACATCACCGCCGAAGAGGTGCCGATTCTGGACGGCTCGGCCGCCTCTTTTGTGTACCTGCTGCAAAGCGCGGGCATTGCCCTGCAGGCGGCGCCCAAACGGTTCATCCGCATCACGCAACCGGTGGAGGTGCGCGAAGGCGAAGGCCGCAGCCTCAAATGGGCGCGGCTGGAACCCTACCACGGCTACAAACTGAGTTTCGAGATCGAGTTTGACCACCCCGCCGTCAATGCCACCGGGCAGCGGGTGGAATTTGACTTGGGCGAAGGCCAATACGCCCGCGAAATTGCCCGCGCCCGCACTTTTGGCTTTACCAAAGACGTGGAAATGATGCGGGCCAACGGCTTGGCCATGGGCGGCGGGCTGGACAACGCCATTGTGCTGGACGACGTGAAGGTGCTCAATGCCGATGGCCTGCGCTACGCCGACGAGTTTGCCAAGCACAAGATTCTGGACGCCATGGGCGACCTCTACATTGTGGGGCAGCCGCTGCTGGCGGCCTACAGCGCCTACCGAAGCGGCCACGCCATGAACAACCAACTGCTGCGCGCCTTGCTGGCCCGGCCCGAGTGCTACGAGGTGGTGACGTTTGAGCAAGACAGCCGCGCACCCAAGGGTTTTGCGCAGTTGGCCATGGCCTGGTAGCCATGTTGGTTTTTCGCTTTTTGATGTTCTTTTTGCTGGGCGCATCGGCCCTGTGCTTTGCGTTCTATTTGGGCACGGGCAAGCCCTATTTTCGGCGTTTGGGGCTGGTGGTGCTGAAGTGGACCGTGATTGCAGGCCTTGCCTTTTTTGCCGTGATGATGCTGGGGCGCATGGTTTGATGGGCGCTGGCGCAGCCCTGCTGGCCCGCTGGCGCTACTTGCAGGATTGGGCCGGGTTCGCCGCCCGTTTGGTGGCGATGGCCACCTTCCCGTCTGCCTACAACCACGCGGTGCGCGAGGTCTTGTCCCGACAGCTGTTTTTCACCGCCTGGGAGGTGCTGGGGGGCATTGCTGTTTTTTCGGGGGCGTTCACGGGTTTGGTGGCCCACATGGTGGCCCAAGTGGCCCAGCCCTTTGGCCTGCAATTGGCGGGTGGCGAACTGGTGCTGCGCCTGGTTTCGCTGGAAGCGGTGCCCTTGGGCGTGGCACTGTTTGTGGCCCTGCGCACCAGCGCCGCCATGAACGCCGAGGTGGCGCTGATGAGCCAGCGGGGCGAAGCGGCGGCTTGGCAACGCCTGGGGCTGGACCCGGTGCAACTGGAATACCTGCCCCGGCTGGTGGGGGGTGTGATCTCGCTGCTGGCGCTGACGCTGGTGGGCGTGGCGGTGTCGGTGGCGGTGCTGCAAGCCAGCGTGGCCTATTCCCCCGCCTGGCACATTGCCCTGGCCGAGTGGTGGCCCATGATGGCCCGTGCCTTCACCCCTGCCGTGCTGCTGGGTTTGGTGCTCAAAAGCCTGGCCTTTGGTTTGATTGTGACCACGCTGCCCCTGTTTGAAGGGGTAAAAACCCCGGCGCAGCCACACATGGTGCCGGTGTCGGTGTTGCGCGGCATGGTGCGGGTGTTTGTGGGCGTGGTGGTGGTTTGGCTGGCCTGGTTGGTGGTGCGCTATGTTTGAATTGTTGCCGCAGGTCAAGGTGCAATGGGCCAGTGGCCCAGAACAGGCCGATGAATGGGTGGCCTCAACCCCAGGCTTGGTGGTTTCGCGCGCGTCGGTGTTGCGCGCCAACCTGTCTGCCGCAGAAAACATTGCTTGGGTGCCCATGTTTTTGCAAAACCTGGACCGAACCCAGGCGCTCAGCCGCGCCCATGGCTTGCTGCACCTGCTGGGCTTGCAAGGGGCCGCTGGTATGCGAGACGCGCAACTCTCGTCCACCCAGCGTGCCGGTGTGTTGCTGTTGCAGTCTTTGGCCCAGGGGCTGGTGGAAGACTGGTGGATCGACCGGCCCGCCATTCTGTTGCCCGACGCCAACCACCCCAAAATATTGGCCACTTGGTTGCAGGCGCTGGCGCCGCACTACGGGCGCTGCACCGTGGTCGATTACGATTGGAACATGCCCCTTTACGGCCCCGCCGACTCTGACGCCCGCTGATGACGCCGAACCCGCCCGCATTGCCCTCCGGCCCCCCAACGTTGGCCCGACCGTTGGATGCGCAACGCATTCAGCGCCGTGCTTGGGCGGTGCTGGCGTTGGTGCCGCTGATTTTGGCGGTTGCGCTGGCTTACATGGCTTACGCGCAAGGCTGGTTCACCCGCTATGTGCGGTACGACCTGGTGGCCTCGGAGGCCAAAGGCATCAGCCCACGCACCCCGGTCACTTTTGCAGGTTTGCCGATTGGCGAGGTAGAAGCCTTGGCCGTGCAGGCCGATGGCCGGGTCCAGGTCACGGTGCGAATTGCAGAACACGACGCCCGCTGGGTGCAGGCCGACAGCCTGTTCACCCTGGAGCGGCCCCTGGTGGGGGCAGTCTCCATCCGCCTGGTGCCGGGCGGCGCCCAACCGGTGCCCGCGGGC
>JACCDQ010371365.1_pt1 | contig 10578 bp, 4 predicted proteins | sample 7446031 | NCBI WGS metagenome assembly JACCDQ01 (sample SAMN15323442, study PRJNA562643) | freshwater metagenome | isolation source: river surface water | place: USA:Blue River Watershed | collected 2017-08-17
CACCAATATTCATCCTTGGTACAAATGGGAAATTGGTCGGCGATTGGCTTTGCTGGCATTAAAACATGACTATAAGCAAAAAACGCTGGTTGCTACTGGCCCTATTTTACAAAAAGTAACACGCCAAAATCAGGAGGTAATACTCAAGTTTGATGCGGTAGGACAAGGACTTATCAGTAAAGATGCTAAACCTTTGACCTATTTTAGTCTTGCTGGAGCAGATGGCAAATTCGTCGAAGCACAAGCAACTATCGTGGGCAATACGGTAAAGGTATTTTCGCCTGTCATTACGCAGCCCAAGGAGGTTCGTTTTGCTTGGGACGAAGCCGCTCAACCTAATTTCTTTAACCAAGAAGGTCTTCCTGCAAGACCTTTTAGGGCAAAAGTAAATGATTGATTTACAGCAAGTACAAGCATTTTTATTAAAGAAAAAAATCTTTTTTATCATCAAAATGAGATACATTTTAAGTTGTTTGTTCGTTGGTTTACTTTTTTGGGCAAATGCACAAGAAACACAAAAAATGTACCTTTCGGGTACAGGAAATGACCATACGGTTGACTGGGAGTTTTTTTGTACCGAGGGGCGTAATGCAGGCAAATGGACGAGCATCCCGGTGCCTTCCAATTGGGAATTACACGGCTTCGGAAAGTACAATTATGGATTTAATAAAGATAGCCTTCGAGGGAAAGAAAAAGGCTTGTATCGTTATCATTTCCAAGTACCAAAGCAACAGCAAGGTAAAGTCATTAATCTTGTATTTGAAGGCGTGATGACCGATGCCGACGTAAAAATCAATGGGCAGCAAGCGGGCGAGGTTCATCAAGGAGCTTACTATGCTTTTAAATATGATATTAGTAAGTTAATAAAATATGGGCAAGACAATCTTTTAGAAGTTACCGTTAGCAAACACTCTGCAAACCAATCAGTTAATGAAGCCGAGCGAAAAGGAGATTTTTGGATTTTTGGCGGAATTTTTAGGCCTGTTTTTTTAGAAATTTTACCTCAGCAACACATCCAAAGAGTTGCTGTCAATGCGGATGCCCAAGGAAAAATACAGGCTAATATACAATTGGCAAAGCTCCAACAAGCCAGTGAGGTGTCGATAGTTTTACAAAATTTGGCAGGAAAAACACTGGGTACACCTTGGCAAACGAGCCTACAAGCAGGACAAACGCATTTTTCTTTCACTAAAAATTATACAACTATTCAACCTTGGACTTCCGAGAATCCACAGCTTTACAAACTGATTTTTACACTCAAACAACAAGGGAAAATCGTACACCAACTGAGTCAAAAAATTGGATTCAGAACGGTAGAAGTGAAGCAAAGAGATGGCGTGTATGTCAATGGAGTAAAGGTAAAATTCAAAGGTGTTAACCGTCATTCTTTTTGGCCAACGTCGGGTAGAACCACCAGTAAGAGCATTAGTATCTTAGACGTAAAGTTGATGAAAGATATGAATATGAATGCGGTGCGGATGTCGCATTATCCACCCGACGACCATTTTTTAGATGTTTGCGATTCTTTGGGTTTGTTTGTGATGGACGAACTAGCCGGCTGGCATGGCAATTATGATACGCCTACGGGTAAAAAACGTTTAGAAGAGTTGATGATTCATGACGAAAATCACCCTTCGGTTATATTTTGGATAAACGGCAACGAAGGCGGTCATAATTATGAATTAGACCCCATTTTTCCTCAACTCGATTTACAAAAAAGACCTGTGATTCATGCTTGGGAAGATTTTGCTGGCTTCGATACCCAACATTACCGAGATTATAATTATGGCATTGGCAACTACGACAATGGGCATCATATCGTTATGCCTACCGAATTTTTGCATGGGATGTACGATGGCGGTCATGGGGCAGGATTAGAAGATTATTGGGAAAAAATGTGGGCAACGCCTTTGTCGGCAGGAGGGTTTCTTTGGGATTTTGTTGACCAAGGAATCGTCAGAACAGATAAAAATGGCATTCTCGACACCGACGGAAACAAAGCCGCCGATGGCATTGTAGGCCCTTATAGAGAAAAAGAAGGCAGTTATTTTACCATCAAAGAAGTGTGGAGTCCTATCAAATTTGAAGCCAAAGAAATAACCGAAATATTTGATGGACAATTAAAGTTAGAAAACCGCTATCATTTTACCAATCTGAATCGCTGTACTTTTACTTGGAAACTCAAAAGTTTGGGCTTAACCAATGCCCCAGAAATCAACGGAACAGCCAAAGCGCCCCATCTCAAACCGCTCGAAAAAGGAACGTTACAACTCAACTTGCCTAGCAACTGGCAACAATACGATGTTTTGTACGTGACTGCTTTTGATGCGTTTCGGAATGAAATTTTCACTTGGAGTTTTAAAATACATCTACCTAAATCATTTGCTAATCAATTAGTTAGTAAAAAAGGAGAAAGCAAACCTCAATTAATAACTCAAGATTCGCTTTGGTTGGTGAAAGCCTCTGACGTACAATTATGGTTTAATCAAAAAACAGGGTTATTGCAAAAAGTAGCAAATGCCAAAGGCGATATTCCTTTGAGCAATGGCCCAATTGTACAGGAAGGAGCAACTAATTTTGCCAATTTTACGGCAAGTTACCAAGGCGATACGCTGATTATTGCTTCTACTTTTGAACGTAAAAAAGCGTATAATACCCTTCAATGGAAAATTTTTCCTTCGGGTTGGGTCGAAATGCAAGTCAAGTACTTTCCTACAGCTTACCTTACTACTTTTTTTGGCCTAAACTTTTCATTTCCCGAAAAGCACATCAAAGCCGTAGAATACCTCGGCAGTGGGCCTTATCGTGTTTGGAAAAACCGCATGAAAGGCAATCAGTTTGGCTTATGGCACAAAGATTATAACAATACCGAAACGGGCGAAATCCCGTTTGTTTATCCAGAATTTAAAGGCTATCATGCCAATATGTATTGGTGTAAATTTATTACCGACAATCAGCCTTTTACGGTCGTAACGCCTACAGAAGATGTATTTTTCCGTTTGTTTACACCAGCTTTTAAAACAGACCCTTACCAAAATTATGTACTCAACTTTCCGAGTGGCGATATTTCATTCATGCAAGGCATTGCAGGCATCGGCTCTAAGACCAATAAAGCCGAAAATACTGGGCCAATGAGCATGAAACATATTTTTTATGACTACGAAAAAGAACCCAAAAGAGCGATTGAGTTAGTCTTATTTTTTGATTTTAGCAGTAAAAAATAAACCTACCATTAGCTCATATTTAACTATGCAAAATCATATTCTCGAAAAACTTACGCTATTAGATTACGGCATTGTAGCATCATATCTCATTGCCTTGCTTTGGATTGGCTACCAAGCCAGTTTTGGACAAAAAAGGCAAACAGACGAAACCCTCTTTCTAGCCCAAAAATCGCTTGGGTGGGCCAGTATTGGCTTCAATATGTGGGGAACAAACGTTGGACCTTCTATGCTTTTAGCGTTTGCCAGTATTGGCTACAGTACTGGTATTGTGGCTGTTAACTTTGAATGGTACGCTTTCGTATTTTTGTTTTTATTGGCTACCGTCTTTGCTCCAAAATACCTCGCCGCAAAAGTTTCGACCATGCCCGAATTTATGGGCAAACGCTATGGCGATTCTACGCAAAACATCTTGGCATGGTACGCTTTAGTAAAAATATTGATTTCTTGGCTATCGTTGGGACTGTTTTCGGGTGGTTTTTTGGTACGACAAATCTTGGGTATTCCTTTGTGGCAATCGGTTATTGTGCTGGTATTATTTGCAGGAATGTTCGCTTTTATGGGAGGACTCAAGGCAATTGCCAAAGTGAATGTTTTTCAGATGATTTTACTCATTGGCGTATCGCTAACACTCACGATTTTAGGACTAATCAAAGTAGGAGGCATTGCTCATTTATACAGCCAAGTGCCTGCTAGTTATTGGAATTTAATCCATCCTAGTAGCGATACCAAATATCCTTGGCACGCCTTATTGTTGGGTTATCCTGTTTCGGCTATTGCTTTTTTCTGTACAGACCAAGCGATGGTACAATCGGTTTTAGGAGCAAAAAACTTAGAACAAGGACAAATGGGTGTAAATTTTATAGGATGGCTCAAAATTTTATCATTACCCTTATTTATTCTTACGGGCGTAATTGCCTTTGTGCTTTTTCCTAATCTTGCCGACCCGTCAGAAGCGTACATGACCATGGTGACAACCCTTTTCCCTTCGGGCATGAATGGGCTTGTGATTGTAGTATTAATTGCGGTTTTGGTAGGAACGATTGGTTCGTCGCTCAATTCGCTGAGTACTGTTTTTACGATGGATGTGTATGCCAAAAAAATCAATCCGAATGCCGATAATGCTACCCTTGTGAAGGTTGGACGCATGAGTATTTTGGCTGGTTGCGTTTTTGCCATTCTCATGGCAATTGCCATTGATAACATCAAAGGATTGAATTTATTTGACGTATTTCAATCGGTCTTGGGCTTTATTGCACCACCTTTGTCAGTTGTTTTTTTACTAAGTGTTTTTTGGCGAAAAACAACACAAAAAGCTGTAAATGCAATTTTGTCTTTGGGTTCAGTTTTTAGTTTGGGCATTGGCATCATATACTTATGGATTTTAACACCCGATAAATACACTTTTTGGCCACATTATCTTTTGTTATCTTTTTTCATTTTTGCGTTTTTATTGGTTGTGGCAATGCTGATTTCGTTGCTCGACCCCACGCCTATCAAGTTTGACGTAAGCACAGAAGACAAAAGCGAAATGTATCAAACCAGTACCCGAGTGTGGCTTTTATGGCTTTCGTTGGCGGTTGTTATGGTAGGTTTGTATCTCTTTTTTGGATAAAATAATTGTGTGTAAGTACTCGTGCAAAATTGTCAATTAGTGTTTTTATTTTCAAAAACTTATATTTTTTTAATCAAAATCAAGTTTGCATAATTGTTTAAATAATTGATTTTCAATTACATCATACTCAAATTCCTCTATCAATGTTGACTACGATTCCAAAAATGATTCAAAAAGTAGCCAGTTTGTGGCTCATTATTTTATGCAGTACCGCCAGTTTTGCCCAACAGGCTACTTGGATTTGGTATCCTGGCGATTTTGAAATTTGGCTAGGAAATAAGATGCAAAACAGAAGAACAGAACGAGGCTCTTTTCTTCCGCCATTTTGGAAATTAGACAGTCATTACAACTTGATAGATTTTCACAAAGATTTCGTTTTGTCTGCATCCGAAACGGTGACTTTGGCAGTTGAAGGGCAATACAATGTAAAGATTGATGGCAAAGCATTAGAAGGCTATCCGACCAACATTACCGTACCCGCAGGAAAACATAAATTGAGCTTGAAAGTCTTTTGCCAAGACCGTGTTCCAGCCATTTTTGTACAAGGCAAAACCATCGTTTCGGATGCTTCGTGGTTGGTGACGTATGAAGACAAAGAATGGATAGACGAAACAGGCAAAGCTTCTGACCAATCGGGAACAACGTGGCTCAACGCTGGCTCAGGTAACTTTAACGACCCCAAAATGCCTCCATCAACGTTTCGGTTGGCGACCAAAGAACAATTTGCGACCAAAACTACCCAAAAAGCCAACGGACTTTTGCTTGATTTTGGGAAAGAAACCTTTGGCTATGTCCAACTCAAAGGCGTGAAAGGCAAGGGTATCGTAAGTATTTTTTATGGCGAATCTCCAGAAGAAGCCCTCGATACAGCGCATTGCGAAACACTCGATAGACTTCCGGTGCGTCAAAGTAGCCAAAGCACGCTTACGCCAACACTCACCAAAGCGTTTCGTTATGTTTATGTAGTACCGAGCAAAGGCGTTTCTGTTAATGCCGTTTCGATGCTTTATGAATATGCTCCAGTCAAAGAAAGAGGAACGTTTCGCTGTTCAGACGAGCAAATTAACCAAATTTATGACATCGCTAAATATACTTTACATCTCAACACCCGAGAGTTTTTTATAGATGGCATCAAGCGTGACCGTTGGATTTGGTCGGGCGATGCGTACCAAAGTTATTTGATGAATTATTACCTTTTCTTCGATTCGCCTACGGTTAATCGTACCCTTTGGGCTTTGCGAGGAAAAGACCCTGTGACGAGCCATATCAATACCATTATGGATTATACATTCTACTGGTTTTTAGGGATTTACGACTATTATCAATATACTGGCGACAAAGCTTTTATTCAACAATTATACCCGCGAATGCAATCGTTGATGGACTATTGTTTAGCTAGAAGAAATAAAAATGGCTTGATGGAAGGCTTGGCTGGTGACTGGATTTTTATTGACTGGGCAGAAGGTTTGAGTAAAAAAGGAGAAGTAAGCTTTGAGCAATTGCTATTGGCAAGAGGCCTAGAAACCATGACATTATGTGCCAATTTGGTAGGCGACCAAGGGAACGCCAATCGCTATCAAAAGCTTGCAACCGAGGTAAAAGCAAAACTTTTTGATTACTATTGGAATGCCGACAAACACGCTTTTGTGCATAGCCGAGTAGCCGAAAAGCCAACCGATAACGTGACACGCTACACCAACATGTTTGCTATTTTCTTTCAATATCTTGATAAAAATCAACAAGAGGGCATCAAACAACACGTGTTACTGAATCCTGCTATTCAAAAAATCACGACACCTTATATGCGTTTTTATGAGCTAGAAGCCCTATGTGCCTTGGGCGAACAAACGCTTGTACTAAAAGAAATGAAAGCGTATTGGGGCGGCATGTTGGCACTTGGAGCAACTTCGTTTTGGGAAGAATACAATCCGACCAAAAAAGGAACAGAGCATTTAGCCATGTACGGAAGACCTTATGGCAAAAGTTTGTGTCATGCTTGGGGAGCAAGCCCGATTTATCTTTTAGGTAAATATTATTTGGGCGTAAAACCTCAAACGGCTGGTTATGCTACCTACAGCATTAATCCCGAACTGGGCGGCTTGAATTGGATGGAAGGCACTGTGCCAACGCCTACTAGCGAAGTGAAATTGCATTGCAGCACTACAAAAATACAAATTACGGGTACTACAGACGGCGTAGGCACACTCACGTTTAAAAGTACTATTGCACCAAGCTGTGCCGAAGGAACTATCAAAGATTTAGGTAGCCAACATTATAGCCTGACGGTAGAAAAAGGCAAATCTTATACCATCAGTTATAAACACGACTAACATACATCGGCGTATGGCTATTTAAAACTGTATAGCCATACGCCGATTTTTATGGCCATTCATTTTTACTTCATGTACCATGAAATACCTGTTTTTCCTTTTCGCTTTTTGTCAGACTACTTTATCCTTGGCTCAGGGTTTACAAATACAGCATTTACGATGCGAATACAAAGTTAATCCTATCGGTATAGAAGAAGAAAAACCTCAGTTAAGTTGGCATATCATTAGTAATCAACGCAATACATTACAAAAAGCGTATCAAATTTTGGTTGCAGAAGATTCCATTGCTTTACAAAAAAACAAAGGAACAAGTTGGGATTCGGGAATTGTACGTTCGGATGCCTCTATTTTAGTTCCGTACCAAGGCAAAGCCTTGCTTCCTTCTCAAAAATACTATTGGAAGGTAAGAATTTGGGACAATCATCAGCGTACTTCTGCATGGAGTACCATTGCCTCATGGCAAATGGGTTTACCCAAAGCTCAAGATTGGTTTGGAGCTAAATGGATTACAGACCAAACTTTGACAGACTCGCTGGTCAATAGTCTTCCTACTGATGGTAAAAAAGATAAAGTATTGTTTAACAAATCTTTACCATTATTTAGAAAGACTTTTCAAAATGACAGAAAAATTGCTCAGGCTACGATTTTTATCGCTGGACTTGGGCATTTTGAAGCCTATTTGAATGGCAAAAAAATAGGAAATAATTTCTTGGAAGCAGGTTGGACAAAATACGACAAAGAGGCTTTGTACGTGGGCTATGACGTAACCACACTACTACAAAAAGGGAATAATGCTTTAGGCGTTATGTTGGGCAATGGTTTTTATCACATTCCAGCCGTGAAAGAACGCTACCGAAAATTGAAAGTCATGTATGGTTTTCCGAAAATGATTTGTCGCTTAAAAATTCTTTATACCGATGGTTCTGAGCAAAATATTGTCAGTGACGAAACGTGGAAAACAAGCCCAAGTCCCATTACATTTTCGAGTATTTATGGAGGTGAAGATTACAATGCTTTATTAGAACAACCTAATTGGCATCGTAGTTCTTTTGACGACAAGCATTGGGATGCAGTCAAAATTGTTGCAGGCGTACCACAACTACGCATACAAATGGCAGAGCCTTTACAGGTAAAAGAAACGTTTGAGCCTACTAGCAAAAAACAATTGCCCAATAAAGAATGGGTCTATGATTTTGGACAAAATGCTTCGGGCATTGTTGCCATTCGGGTACAAGGACATAAAGGCGATACCATTAAAATTCGTCCTGCCGAGCTTATCAACGCCGATGGTTCTGTCAATCAAAAAGCCAGTGGAAGTCCGTATTATTTTACCTATATCCTTAAAGGTGAAGGCATTGAATCGTGGCAAGCACGTTTTTCTTATTATGGTTTTCGGTATGTACAGGTCAAAGGAGCTACGCCAGTGAGCGTGAGCGAACCTAATCCACTACAAAAGACCATTTTGCACAATATTACAATGCTTCATACCCGTAATGCGGCCGATACGATTGGGCAATTTAGGAGTTCGAGTGCCTTGTTTAATCGAACGCATACACTCATTGATTGGGCTATCAAAAGTAACATGGCATCGGTTTTTACCGATTGCCCACATCGAGAAAAGTTAGGCTGGCTCGAAGAATTGCATTTGATGGGTGCTTCTGTGCGGTATCGCTTCGATACGCCGAATTTATTCAAAAAAGCCATTAGCGATATGCAAGCGTCACAATTGGCAAACGGGCTAGTTCCTGAAATTTCGCCAGAATACGTAAAATTTGAATGGGGAGGCGATATGTTTAGAGATTCACCCGAATGGGGAAGTAGCTCTATCTTAGTGCCTTGGTATGTCTATCAATGGTATGGCGACAGCAGACCTTTGCAAAAAGCGTATCCGATGATGCAAGCGTATTTGACTTATTTGGCTTCAAAGGCAAAAAATCATATTCTTACGCAAGGCCTAGGAGATTGGTACGATTTAGGTCCCAATAAACCTGGCGTTTCGCAGTTGACTCCCATGGGCGTAACAGGCACAGCCATTTATTACCACGATTTAATGCTCATGACCGACATTGCTAAAAAGCTAGGTTTTTCGCAAGATGCCGCATCATACAGCCAAATAGCCCAACAAGTAAAAAAATCTTTTAACGAAACCTTTTATCATCCTGAAAATCAACAATATGCTTCGGGAAGCCAAGCAGCTAATGCGATGGCTTTGTATATGAATTTGGTAGAACCACAAAACAGAAAAGCTGTTTTAGAAAATTTAATACAAGATATACGAAAGCATCAAAACGGATTAACGGCTGGCGATATAGGCTATCGTTATGTGTTACGTGTATTAGAAATGGAAGGGCGTTCAGATGTGATTTTCGATATGAACAGCCGTTCGGATGTAGCAGGATATGGATACCAATTGGCTCAAGGGGCTACCGCTCTAACCGAATCTTGGCAAGCTTTACCATCGGTTTCAAATAATCATTTTATGTTGGGGCATTTGATGGAATGGTTTTACAGTGGTTTGGCAGGAATCAAACAAGACGAGCAAGCAACAGCCTTCAAAAAAATAATTATTGCACCACAACTCGTTGGCAATATCAAACACGCCCAAGCCAATTATCTTTCGCCTTATGGTTTGATAAAAACAGCTTGGCAAATAGATGATAAGCGTTTTACGATAAATATAGAAATTCCAGCCAATACGCAAGCAACAATTGTATTACCCAAAACAGCGAAACAGCAAGTGTATGAGTCGAAACAAAAGTTTACGGCTTTTCAAGAAAACACTAAAGGCATCGCATGTACGGTTGGTTCGGGAAAATATCATTTTGAGATATATTAGGTGCTTTTACAATAATATGAACGTTACAATTTTATGTATGAACCTATTTCAAACCCATCACAAGCACCCACCAATCCAGGTGTAATTTTAATTCTACCGATTTCTTTTTTATAAAAATTCAATTCTTGCTTTTACGTTTTTGAGTCATCAATAAGTAATTCTACGGAATATGTATCACCAAAACAATTTTCAATAAATTCTAAGTCCGTTTTTATGTTGTTTTTTGTTTTCAGCCGTTGTTCGTGTCTTCACGGACAACGGCTGTTGGCTATGGTGTTACTTAAATTATTATTTATATATTTTGTCCCATGTAGGAGGGGTTACGCCTAATAAATGTTGTACGAAATAATCTTTACGTTTGCGTTCTCCATAATCGCCCCCAGCAGAATGCCCCATGCCAGGTACCATCACTAACTCAAAATTTTTATTGGCTTTGATTAAAGCATTGACAAATTGCATGGTTGAAGAAGGGTCAACGTTGTCGTCCATTTCTCCGAGAATCAACATTAAATTACCGTTCAACTGAGCCGCATTCGCTACATTTGAACACGCTTCATAATGAGGACCTACAGGATA
>JACCDQ011244503.1_pt1 | contig 10578 bp, 12 predicted proteins | sample 7446031 | NCBI WGS metagenome assembly JACCDQ01 (sample SAMN15323442, study PRJNA562643) | freshwater metagenome | isolation source: river surface water | place: USA:Blue River Watershed | collected 2017-08-17
AATGCTGCTCCGTGAAACAAGCCTTTTTCAGCTAAAAAATCCAGAAATGCATCTTTGATTAATCCGGGAATTTCCCTCCATTCAAGATGCAGAACTTTTTTTCTTGATGGCGATTTTTGTGACATCTTTTAAGGTATTTAAACTAATCAATACTACTTTTTCTTTGCGTTCGGTCAAAAAATAATTCTCGTAAACGGGACCTGTAAACAAACTATTTACAAATGTCAATTGAACTACCTCATCTGTCGCTTGTGGTTCCAAACTGTATTCATCCGGACGAAAAGCAATTCGTTTATCCTTGATTTTGATGCTGTTAATGGCACCAAACAATTTCGCTTCTTCCAGCACTTTGTATCTATAATAAACTTCCGAAGGTTTCCCTTTTTTGGTTAATTGGCCATTTTTCATCGTGTAAATCACATCGGCAAGACTCAACATCTCAGCGCCGTCGTGAGAAACCAAGACAAAACTCGTTCCTCGAATTTCTTTTAACGCCAACAAGTAATTTGTCAACTTACTGCGTAAACGTCCGTCCAAATGAACAAATGGCTCATCCAACAACAAGACTTTGGGTTCACACGCTAAGGCACGTGCTATGGCTAATCGTTGCTGTTCACCTCCCGACAACGTCCGTGCTTTTTGCGTTCTCACCTCATCCAATTCAATCAGTTCCAACAATTCATTTACCAGCTGATCGCGTTCTTTCTTCGGTAAATACAGAATCTGTTCACGGATATTTTCTTCAACAGTATGATACGTATCCAAATGAAAATCTTGATTCACCAATTGAATATCTGGGTGACCGGGAACTAATTTTACGGTTGGACCGAGAACTTTTTTCCCTTCAAAAAAAACATCTCCAGTTGTGGAATCGAGTAAGCCACTCATAATTTTTAAGAAAGAAGTCTTCCCTGCTCCACTTTTCCCAACAATTCCGATGATTTGACCTGCCTTCAAACTGAAATTAATGCCTTTCAGAATTGGTCGATCAAAGGTTAAAGCGATATGTTTTGCTTCAAGCATTAAAACACCAATGCTTTTGGAAATTCTTGCGCTGCGATGTAAATTCCTGGAATTGGATTTGCCATCGGTTCGTAGTCTTTCAAATACAATTTAATGGTAAAACCTTCCTCATTTTTCAACAACTCATGATTTTCGATAATACTCATTGAAGCACCGATAAAGGTCGAAGGTGCATCAGATGATTTAATTTCGAAAAGTGTCATTGCGCTTACTTCTTCCTTAAATGGTTTTCCATCTGGCAATTCACCTTGTAGCGGAAAAGCAGCATTTTCATGCAATTCTACTGCAGTAACTGTCGATGTCACAGCAAATTCATCTTCCCACTCATAACGCTGGTTATTTTCTGATTCATTCCCATCGTGGTGCGCTTCTGCGTGTTCAGGTGAAAAATGTTCATTTAACAAGTAAACATGGATTGTACACTTCATGATTTTCGATTTATAGTACAAAAATACGCAACTTAAGAAGAGGAAACACAAACTATTCAAGAGAGAATCCACATCCTTTTGTTACTTTTGCTTCCATATTAACTGCAAAAAGTTTTTCATTTTGAACACGGTACAAATTCACAAGCATAAAGTCGATTCAATTCTTCGTCGTCACCCATGGGTATTTTCTGGTGCAATCATTACAGAAACGGACGAATTAACAGATGGTGAAGTTGTTACTGTTGCTGATCACAAAGGACGTTTTTTGGCGCGTGGACATTATCAACATGCTACGATTGCGGTTCGTATTTTGACTTTTGAAGATCGTCCTTTGGATGAAGCATTTTTCGTTGAACGCATTGGAAATGATGTAGAATTGCGTAAAAAACTGAATCTTCTAACGAAAGACAATACAATTTGTCGTTTGATTCACGGTGAAGGTGATTCACTTCCGGGATTGGTTGTTGATTTTTACAATGGTGTTGCAGTTATTCAATGTCACAGTATTGGAATGTACACAAGTATTGCGTCGATTGCAGAAGGATTGAAAAAAGCATTTGGAGACGAGCTGACTGCAATTTATTCAAAATCTTCGGATACCTTGCCTCAACGTGCAGATGTGAAAGATGAATATATTTTTGGATCGTGTGAAACGCCGCATGTAGCCCTGGAACACGGAGTTAAATTGAACATTGATTGGGTAACTGGTCAAAAAACAGGTTTCTTCATTGATCAGCGTGAAAATCGTTTTCTATTAGGAAAATATGCGCAAGGCAAAAAAGTACTGAATACTTTCTGTTACTCAGGCGGATTTAGTTTGTTAGCCATTAAAAACGGTGCGACACTTGTTCATTCCTTGGATAGTTCAAAAAAAGCAATTCAATTAACAGAAGAAAATGTTGCTTTAAATAAATTCGAAAAAAAACATGGTTCAATTGTCGCAGATGCGATGGAATACATGAAGGATTTACCAGAAGATTATGACATTATTGTGTTGGATCCGCCAGCTTTTGCGAAGCACCGTGAAAAACGTCACAAAGCGATTCAAGGTTACAAACGTTTGAATGCGCATGCCATTCGTCAGATTAAACCTGGAGGATTGATTTTTACCTTCTCGTGTTCGCAAGTTGTAGACAAATACTTATTCACGAATACAGTTATTGCAGCAGCGATTGAAGCAGGAAGAAACGTACGCATTATTGAGCAATTACATCAACCAGCAGATCATCCGATCAATGCGTTTCATCCAGAAGGTGAATATTTGAAAGGATTGGTGATACAAGTGGATTAATCCGCCAGGGCAGAGATTATGGAGCATAGAACATAGAGCATAGATAATTCAACGTGTTAGATCTAAAGTACAAGACCATATTAAAAGTTGCGGTGCCGTTAATGGTTTCCAGTTTCATACAATCTGTTGTATTGATAACTGACGCTGCATTTTTAAGTCGTCATAGTACGTTATCTTTTGATGCGGTTGGAAATGCTGGTTTGATTTACGTTACTGTTTTCATGGCCTTGGCCGGAATGGGTGACGGAGCGCAGATTTTAATAGCGCGAAGAATTGGTCAGAAAAATACCGATGCCATTGGACGAATTTTCGGTACTTCTATCCTATCCAATTTCATCATCGCATTTTTATTGTTCTTGGGAATACAATTCATCATGCCCGATTTGTTGCATTCCTATTCAAAACACAAAGATTTAGCGGATTTACAGGGGAATTTTATTCAAATCAGAAGTTACGCTTTGTTCTTTGCAATGATTACTTTATCCATACAAGCGTTCTTTCTTGCTTCGGGAAAAACGTGGGTTGTGTTATTAGCTGCAATTATTACTGCCGCTTCAAACATTCTGCTCGATTACCTCTTGATTTTTGGAAATTGGGGATTACCCGCCATGGGACTCGAAGGAGCAGCCATTGCCAATACAATTGCAGATGGTTGTGGTATGACCTTTTTAATCATATTCCTCATTTTCTCGAAGGAACGCAAAGAACTGGAGTTGTTTTCTCATTTCTCCATCAATTGGCCATCCTTCAAAGAATTGTTCAAAATAGGAAGTCCTCTGATGTTTCAAGGATTCATAGCATTAGCAACATGGACAGTTTTCTTCACATGGATTGAGCAAATCGGAAAATTCGAATTAACCGTTTCACAAAATATTCGATCGATTTACTTCCTTGCCTTCATACCTATTTCTGGTTTTGCGGGCACGACCAAGACTTATATTTCACAGTACCTCGGCAAGAAAGATTTTGATTCGTTAAAAACAATCCAACGTAGAATTCAGCTTTTGACATTTATTTTCCTCTTTCTAGTATTCCACGGTGCGTTGTTCTATCCAAGGACCATGATTCAATTTATTAATCCTGCTGAAGTTTATCTTGATAAAAGTGCTGAAATTATGCGCTTTGTTGCTGGTTCCATCATGATTTTTGGTCTTGTAAGTGTTTATTTCCAAACGATCAATGGAAGCGGAAATACCATTGTTTCCTTTACCATTGAATTTATTTGTGTTGGCGTTTACATCATTGCTGCCTACTTGTTAATTAAAGTATTCAAATTAGACATCTTTTGGATTTGGTCCGTGGAATACGTTTATTTCTGTGCCTTAGGACTTTTCTCTATTCTATATTTAAGGACATTTGATTGGAAGAATAAAATTGTATGATGAACAAACAAGACTTTCGCATCGTATTCATGGGAACACCAGATTTTGCTGTTCGCATTTTAGATGAATTGATTAAAGAAGCATTTAATATTGTTGGAGTTATCACTGCTCCCGACAAACCAGCAGGACGTGGACAACAAATCAACGAAAGTGCAGTTAAAAAACATGCTGTTGAGCAAGGTTTGACTATTCTACAACCGACCAATTTAAAAGACGAAGCATTTATTCAGGAATTATCTGATTTAAACGCTGATTTATTCGTTGTAGTTGCATTCCGCATGCTTCCAGAAGTTGTTTGGGCTATGCCTCCGAAAGGAACAATTAACTTACATGCTTCTATTCTACCAAACTATCGCGGTGCAGCTCCAATAAACTGGGCTGTTATAAATGGAGAAGCGCAAACTGGTGTCACAACATTTTTTATCGAAAAGGAAATTGACACAGGAAAGGTCATTGAGCGTTCTTATGTTACGATAGGAGAAAATGAAACTGTTGGTGAATTGCACGATCGTTTGATGGAATTGGGTGCGAAAGTAAGTGCATCAACAGTACAGAAAATCATGGAAGGAACAGCGATTGGTATTGATCAATTGGAATTGTCGCAAGGAGAATTGAAAAATGCGCCTAAGATTTTTAAGCCGACCTGCGAAATCGATTGGTCGCAACCCGTTGCAATCGTTCACAATTTTGTTCGAGGACTTTCTCCGTACCCAGCCGCTTGGACCACTTTGGTAAACGAAGTTAAAAACGAGCAAAAGACGTTTAAACTTTTCAAAGCGATTAAAACAGAACAGAAAGTAACAGACGCCACGATTTTAAAAGAAATGAAAGAAGGAATATTATTTCCTTGTGGTGATTATTATTTGTTAGTAAGTGAGTTGCAACCAGAAGGTAAACGCAGAATGACTTTTAAGGAATTTTTGGCTGGGAATAAGATTGATGAGTGGAAGTTGGGATAGGGCTTTGCTTGGAGCCAAATTGGTTAGCTTGGGTTTTGGGAGGCGAAATGGATCTGTAAGTCAATAAAAACGGGAGTTTTAAGTAAGATTGTTAATTTGCAAAGTTGTTAATTTGCAAAGTTGTTAATTTGTAAAGTTGCAACTTTGTAATGTTGTAATGTTGTAATGTTGTAATGTTGTAATGTTGTAAAAAAACTAAAATATAATTTTGCAAAAACGATAATTCCTCATAACTTAAAGGTAATATTAATTATAATCTACCTTAAATCATGGGAGCAACAAAGACTTCTCAATTCGATCAACAAACTATTTACTTGGCAAAGGTTGCCAGAGCGCTAGCTCATCCAGCACGTATTACAATCGTGAATCATTTATTGAATTACAAGAGCATTTCACACAAAGAAATTGCCAATCTCGTTCATCTTCATCCTGTTTCCGTACATCAACACATGAAAAAGCTTAAAGATGCTGAATTAGTTGATTATCATTATTTGCCACATGAATATACGATTTCATTAAATGTCAATGCAGTTGGCTTTCTATCCTCGTTCCTCCCCTAATCCTACTCCAACACCTAATCTTTAAGCAATTAACCCACCCAATTATTAAGCGATAAAAACCTACAATTTGTCGAAACAGCCCCGAAAAACGGGCATTTTTGACTCGGTTATCAACAAAACGCCACTTTTTTCAACAAAAAAGCACTTTTTTTTGGCAAAAAGCTTGTGTGGCTTGGATATTCAGATATATTTGTTTCGATAATTAATTACAAACATTCTAAAAAACCAAAACTATGAACAAAGCAGAATTGATCGATGCTATCGCATCTGAAGCTGGATTGTCTAAAGCAGATGCTAAAAAAGCATTGGACGGATTTGTTAACGCAACTGCGGCTGCATTGAAATCAGGAGATAGAATTTCTTTAGTAGGATTCGGATCTTTCTCAGTATCTAGCCGTGCTGCAAGAACTGGACGTAACCCACAAACTGGAAAAGAAATCAAAATCGCTGCTAAAAACGTTGTACGTTTCAAAGCTGGTGCTGAACTTTCTGGAAAAGTTAACTAATCCACTTTCTGTAAAGAAATTAAAAAGGAGAATCGGAAGGTTCTCCTTTTTTTGTTAATGCTATACCAACCAATTCTCGAATGTACGCGTTACCAACATATGAAACTAAAATTTACAACATACCAGAAAATGGTCCTGTTTATTGCTTTAGTTTTTAGCAAGACCCTGTTTTCACAACATGAACTTTGTTTCACACAAAAATTAAAACGGAAATGGTGTGTTTCAACCAATTTCACATCATTATTTAGAAACAGTCATTTTTTGCTATTTGAAGAAAGTCAAATGCAAACAACGAATCGTTTTATTACAATAGAACCAGAAGTTATTCAAAACGAGCAAGTTTCCTTACGTTTCCCGATTTGTATCGGCATAAATTACTTTAAAAACGGACATTCAACAGATCAGAAATACAATACATATTACTACTATTTACTGAACGATGGTTTTTACAACACAACTGTTCATCCATATTTCTCTCCAAAATACACACAGCACTCCTATACTGTTCAAAAAGGCGATATCCCTACAAAACAGTCTCTTCACAAACAAGATTTAATCTTCCAAATTGGAATAAATCCAAAACTTTACATTCCTGAACAGCGCAAAGTTTCAGTTTATTTCTCACCATCCCTGTCTATCGGATTAATGGATTCTTATGCACTTGATTACTATCACAGTTTTAAAGGTTCAACCTCAAGTTCTGGATATAACATTTGGTCATGGGACAAAGAAACACTTGTTTATCATCATAATCCATTTTTATATGCTCGTGTACAGACAACGCTTGGACTAGAGATTCAATTAGGAAATAAATTTTCATTGGATTTCGAAACAGGAATTTCTTCTTTCGTCACAGGAGAAGGAAAAAAAGATGATCGTGTTTACATGTCCCTAAATGGTGGCGATTACCAACAAATTTATACAGATTTCAACCCAAATCAACTATTTAAACCAGTCCCTATTCATTTCATAAATCGCTTACTTTTGAGAATGATCATAAATTAAAACTGAATCTAAATTTTAAGTACATCGCTACCTAAAAGAGTTTTGCAAAAACAAAGCATTACATTATTTCCTACTTTTGTCAAATGCATTCTGAAGATTTAGCCGTTTTAGCGGAATTATACGATATTATTACACCAAGTAAACGTGAAATGTTTGATCGAATCGCGGCTGATCGAACCAATTACATTACGGTTGCACTCGAAAATGTGTATCAAGAACACAATGCTTCGGCGGTATTACGCTCTTGCGATTGTTTTGGAATTCAGAATTTACACGTCATTGAAAAAGATAATCAATACAAGGTGCAACGCGATATTGCTCTTGGTGCAGGAAGATGGGTTGACATGTATAATTACGATCGCGGAACCCAACCAGAAATTGATTGCATTAGCGCTCTGAAAGAAAAAGGCTACCGAATCATTGCAACAACCCCTCACACGAATGATGTAACTATTAACGATTTAAGTCTGGATCAACCTATGGCTTTTATTTTTGGAACGGAACGACGTGGAATTTCTCCTGAGGTAATGGAACTGGCAGATGAATTTGTGAAAATACCCATGTATGGTTTTACAGAAAGTTTCAATATTTCTGTTTCGGCGGCTATCACACTAAATGTTATACGAGAACGCTTGGAAAACAGCACGATTGAATGGAAGTTCACACCAGAAGAACAAACAAAATTAAAGCTGAAATGGTGCCGAAAAATCTTGCGTGGCGGGCAAGAATTAGAAGATGAAATTAGACGTCGTTTATTTAAAAAAGAATAATTATATTTGCCTGACGATCAAGGTTACTATTAAAAAAATTAGACTATTATGGGAAGAGGAGATAAAAAAACAGCGAAAGGAAAAAGAGCGATGGGTTCTTACGGGAACACTCGTAAAAGAAAAACATCAGCAACTGTTGCACCATCTGTGAAAAAAGCAACTGCAAAAGCAGAAGCACCAGCAGAGAAAAAAACAGTAGCGAAAAAAGCTGCAGCTCCGAAAGTAGCCGCTGAGAAAAAACCAGCAGCGAAAAAAGCAACAACCGCGAAAAAAACGACTAAGAAGTCTGAAGAATAAATTTTAAAACCCCGAATGTTCGGGGTTTTTTTTTAACCGATTTTTTGTAAAAAAGAAGCATCTTTTCTACCATTAAATCTTTTATTTTTTTCACATTTGTAAAGTATTTTAAACGACGATAAACAATAGCAAACATGAAACACAATTTCGGAGCAGGTCCTTGTATTTTACCACAAGAAGTTTTCAAACAAGCAGCTGATGCTGTCTTAGATTTTAATGGTCTTTCGATCCTAGAAGTTTCTCACCGTCACAAAGATTTCGTTGCAGTAATGGACGAAGCTTGTGATTTAGTGAAAAAAGCACTTAACGTACCAGCAGGCTATTCTGTCGTTTATTTACAAGGTGGTGCAACACTTGGATTCACTATCGCTGCATTAAACATGATGCGCGATACTAAAAAAGCAGGTTACATCAACACAGGAACTTGGGCTTCAGGAGCAATCAAGGAAGCGAAAAAAGTTGGAGTTGACGTAAATGTATTTGCTTCATCAGAAGATAAAAAATTCTCATACATCCCGAAAGATTTTGTTGTTCCAACGGACGTGGATTATATTCACTTCACTTCTAACAACACAATCTACGGAACACAATTCCATAACTTCCCAAAAACAGATTTGCCATTGGTTTGCGATATGTCGTCTGATATTTTCTCAAAAGAAATCAATGTGGCCGACTTCGATCTAATTTACGCAGGAGCGCAAAAAAATCTTGGTCCAGCTGGTGCAACTTTGTACATCGTTAAAGATGAGATTCTTGGTAAATCAACTTCGCCTTTCATGCCAACGTACATGGACTTGAAACAACAAGTTGAAAAAGAATCAATGTTGAATACGCCTCCTGTTTTCTCAGTTTATGTTGCGATGTTGAACCTACGCAACCTGTTAGAAAATGGCGGTGTAAAAGCAATGGAAGCTAAAAACATTGCCAAAGGAAACTTGTTGTACAACGAATTAGATGCAAATCCACTTTTCAACGCGACAGTTGCGAAAGAAGATCGCTCAAACATGAATGTAACATTTACATTAACGAACGAAGCACATCAAGAAGCATTTGATAAACTTTGGAAAGAAGCTGGAATCGTTGGTTTACCAGGTCACCGATCAACCGGAGGTTATAGAGCTTCAATGTACAACGCATTGCCTTTGGAAAGTGTACAAGTGTTGGTAGATGTTATGAAAGAATTCACACGTACAAACGGATAATTGATTTAAGAATCCCGAATAATTAAGGAATGAAAATATTAGCAAACGACGGAATTTCCGACTTAGGAAAACAATTACTTGAAGAAGCTGGATTTACAGTTATTACTGAGAAAGTTGCTCAAGAAGAATTAGCAAATGCAGTCAACGAACAAGGAATCGAAATGATTTTGGTTCGCAGTGCAACAACTGTTCGTAAAGAAGTGATTGATGCTTGTCCAAATTTGAAATTAATTGGTCGCGGAGGTGTTGGAATGGATAACATTGATGTTGCATACGCGCGTGAAAAAGGAATTACCGTAATCAACACTCCTGCTTCATCTTCTCAATCAGTTGCAGAATTGGTAATGGGTCATTTGTTTGCTATTTCAAGAGGTTTACATGATTCATATAAAAATATGGAGACAGGTGATTTTTCTGCTTTAAAGAAAAAATACGCCAAAGGAGTTGAACTTCGCGGAAAAACACTGGGAATTATCGGTTTTGGTCGTATTGGTCAAAGTTTGGCTTCTTACGCTTTAGGTTGCGGAATGAACGTAATTGCAGTTGACCGCACTGGTAAACCAATTACAGTAAATGTTCCAATTGGAAACGGACATGAGGCAAACGTAACGATTACTCCGACAAGTGATTTACACAGCATTCTAGGTGAATTAGATTATATTTCATTGCACGTTCCAAAACAAGCTGACGGAAGTGCTGTAATCGCAGCTAAAGAGTTCGCAATGATGAAAAAAGGTGTACGAATTGCAAATGCAGCGCGTGGTGGCGTCATCAATGAAGATGATTTATTGAAAGCATTGGCATCTGGACAAGTTGCAGCTATTGCATTGGACGTTTTTGAAAACGAACCAAATCCACGTAAAGATTTATTGAATCATCCTTCTATCGCTTGCACTCCACACATTGGAGCAGCAACATTGGAAGCACAAGATCGCATCGGAGAAGAACTTGCAAGCTTAATTATCGGGCAGTTCGCCGTAAAAAACTAAAAACTAATTCAACCCTGTAGCATGAGGATAGCCTCGACTACAGGGTTTCGTATGTAAAAGCCATGACTAAAATTGCATCTTTCAAAGCGCTGCAACCAGTTCGCGACAAAGTACATCTAGTTGCTACGCGTCCCTATTATTCTTACAAAAAGAATGTATTAAAAGC
>JACCDQ010316080.1_pt1 | contig 10576 bp, 8 predicted proteins | sample 7446031 | NCBI WGS metagenome assembly JACCDQ01 (sample SAMN15323442, study PRJNA562643) | freshwater metagenome | isolation source: river surface water | place: USA:Blue River Watershed | collected 2017-08-17
AACGCCAGTTCCCGATAGATGCAATGCACAGATAGATGCCAATCCCAACCAACCACGATTCAAAGTGGTATCCCAGAAGTGTGCTGCCAACAATCCCGAAGACCGTGGCAATCAGACCTTGTTCAAATGACATTTAGCTCTTTCCTTTTGGCTTACGAACACCAGCTAGCACTTGAAGACGCTTCTGCTCTTTTGACAGCGTCAGCTCTCGCCAGACTAGCGTAGCTCGATGCCTGATTTTGCTTTTCAGCTCATAGTACATGTAACCACAAATCATCACTGAATGATAGTAACCAAGCTTCGGCGACCAAAGAGGTGGTCGCCGCCAAAACGGCGCCGTCTTCTTCATGTTGTCAGCTCTTCATACAGGTCAACAAGCTTCATTGGATCGATCGTCGCAGATGCTTGAACGCCCTCAGAAATCAACTGACGTACTGTACTATCAAGCGAGCTCATGTCCAACGCAGATTCAAGTTCAAGACCCTCACTCAACGTTGCCTTGCGCAGCTGCTCGTCTTCTTCAACCGAGAACTCACGTAGGTTGAAGGTCTCAACCATTTCCTCACGAAGCGCTTGAACGTCGCTGTAACTGATGACCGAATCAAGGATGCAGCGAACCCGACTCTTCGGTGGCCAGCCCATCTCGCCTTCCAGCACTCGAGACAACCGCGTCTTGAAGAACAGCGGCGCATCGTCCCAGTTGTGAAAGTACACATCATCGTTCTCAACATCGAACACGGCACAACCACGCTCAGCATCGCCGGCATCGCCGTAGTTCGTCGGGAACGTGTTGCCGATGTAGACGATGTTGTGATTGAACTGACGCTTGTGAAAGTGTCCTGAGAAGATGTACTTCGGTCCGGTGAACCACTCTGGGTCAGGTCCGTGGTCCAACGTGCGAGTTGCGCCTGTGACCACGAAGTTGCGAAACTCGAAGTGTCCTAGAACGTACTTGTGATTGTTGATGTCCTCGGCGAGGGTTGGATACTCTTCACGAAACAGAAACGGCGCTACAATCCAATCCTTCGACAGCTCAGTTGGTTCGCTGATGACGTGAAAGTTCTTCAGGTCCTTGAACTGCGTCGTCGAGAAGATTGATCGAGATGAACGGTGATACAGGTCGTGGTTGCCAACGATGAAGATGATTGGAATGCCGAGCGCGTCCAGCCGCCGACAACCGACGATCGCGTGGTTCAGCGTTCGAACGTTGATGGCATTTCGGTTCTCGAAGAAGTCTCCAAGGAAAGCGATGTGGCTTGGCTTCTCTTCGCGAACGCGCTCAATCAACCAATCGATGTACTCAAGGTTGTCCAGGTTGTGTTGGTCCGAGTTGTTTCGAGCGCCAAAGTGAATGTCAGTCCAGAGAACCAACTTTCGAATGTGTCCAACGTCCAGCGATTGAACTTCCATCGTTCAATCCTCCGCAACCGACCGGAAAGCCATGTCGTCGTGCGTAGCGCCAGGTCGTGCCTTGTCTTGATAGGCAAACGACGGGTTGGCACCAGCTTCGACGAGCAGGTTGTCTCGGATTTCTCGGTGCTTCTTCTCCTCAGCAAGATACTGAAGGAACGACCGATAGGCTGCGGTGGTGTAGAAAGCAAATGGGTTGTCTGATTTTTCTGGGTCGAACTTGTACCAGTTAGCGCACAGGTTGACGACCGCAATGGACACCATGTCCTCGCGGAACGAGTAGTTGGCAAATGACGGACTGTACGAGTATCGTTCGGCAATCATCCAAAGATACTTGGCCAGCTTGTTCGAGAGCTTGCCAGCCTTCTTGTCCTCGGCAATCGCTTCAAGCAGCTGAGCGTTTGTGACGTAATGGCCCTTGGTGGTTGTTGAACGTTCCTTCTTGACCTTGACTTGTTTAGCCTTGACTGGCTTTGCGGTTGGAGTGGTTACCTCTGCTTGGTCTTCAAACTTCTTGGTTTTAGCTGTCGCCATGGGAGCCCTTCCTACGGGTTGTTAAGTGGCGACACAATGACATTGTATCATAAAAGCATTTCCAGATAGCACAAAAATAGGATTCTGCCTGAGCCATAAATACACAACTATGGATACTTGGGATGACCAAATGGACGAGACCTGGATTTTTGAAGAAACCGTTGGGCAGCAGAAGAAGCGTGCCGCGGTGATGATTGGGCGCATGAACCCGCCGACACACGGACACTACACCGTCATCGACGCTCTGAAGAAGTTCTCTCGGGTGAATGGGTTGGTGCCGGTTGTCGTGGTTGTCGAGGGTGTGGAAACATCCAAGGACCTGACCAAGAACCCGCTGTCCGCAGACGACCGCATCAAGGTGATGTCAGCCTCTGGTCGGGCGAATGGCATCAAGTTTCTGGTTGCGCCAAATGCGATGGCCGGATTTGAGGCTGTTCGTGGAGAAGGACTTGAACCGTATGCGATTGCCGCTGGTTCGGACCGGGCTAACAAGTATCTCGAGCTACTCGACAAGTACTTCGTCGCAACGGACGGTTCAAAACTTGAGCATGTCATCGTTGACGGACTAGCCGACCGAGAAGACCCAGATGCTGATGGCACGCCATCAGAAGAAATCCTAGAGCTGGCTGAGAAGGGTGAGGACATCCCAGTGTTCATGATTTCTGGCTCAATGGCTCGCCTCGCCGTGAAGCTGGGCTACAAGAAAGCCTTTGCCAAGATTCTTGGAGTGAAGCAAGAGCTCGCCGATGTGGTCTTCACGAAGGTGGAGCGTTCGTTGAAGCTTGGCGCTGAGCAAGCTGAGAAGGCTGCGGCCGAAGAGGCTGCAAAGCAAGCCGAGAAAGAGCGAATCAAGGCTGAGAAGGCTGCTGAGAAAGAACGACTGAAGGCTGAGAAGGCCGCCGCAAAGAAAGGTAAGTGATGGCAGACCTACAGAACAACTTCACGCTTCCAGTAGCTAATGCTGTTTCTGAAGCGACTCAAGAGCTCATCGACACTTCAACATCATCGTCGGCTGAAGCTGATGCAGCGTCGGTAGCGCTTCAACTCGCGCGCGACCAAGCAGCTGCCTCCAGAACTCAAGGCATCTTTGCATCTGACCCAGTCGGCAAGGCGCAAGAATCTACGGCGAAGGCTACGGCAGACCTTGGTCCAAACATGAAGATGTCCAAGAGCACCGCCACCTCTGTGCCAATCATGAGCACGACTGGGACAACGTATGCAACGGCTGGTTCTCTCACCGACGAACAGAGAGCGATTGTTGGACCATCGGTTGAAAGCACCGGTTCAGCACTTCAAGCCAATCGAGCCACTAACATCAACAAGGTGAAGGGTGATACATCGCACAAGGTTTCGTTGAGCGACGGAAAACAAAGAGTCATCTTCGAGGTCATGCCAACGATTGTTGAGAACCGACAAGTCCAGTATGAACCAGTCGCACCGCCACAGTTCCCAGGCGCCTTTCAGAAGTATCGTGGCACCGACAGCGTGACGTGGTCAATCGATGCAACGTTGGTCGCTCGCAACTCGCTTGAAGCACGGGACAACTACTTCTACATTCAGACGCTGCGTGCTTGGACCATGCCGTTCTTTGGTGTTGGCACAGCTAACTCGGAAATGAAGTCAAAGCTCGGCGCGCCGCCACCAGTGCTAATGTTCAAGGCTCTGCGAAAGGGCATCATTGAGCAGGTGCCGGTCGTCATCACCTCGCTGAGCTGGAACTGGCCACGCGATGTTGACTACTTTCAGATTGCGACTGAAAATGCAACGGAACTTGATGTTCAGAAGGGTGACAATCTGACTGACATCCCGTTCCCAGCAGTGATGCAAGTTGCTATCAGTCTAGTCGAGAGTTTCAGCACCGCTCAGTTCAATGGCTTTGACCTTCAATCGTACTACAGGGGCGACATGATTGCGGCTTACAAGCCGTATAATCCACAACCTAATGATAATAGAACTGTAGTGCCAAAGGCGGAAGAGCCACAGAAGGTCGCAGTCCTGCCAACAAGCCTTCGTGGTCAAAACAACTACACAACGCCAACACGGCTGACGCCAGTATTGCCATCAAGCCTTCGTGGTCAAAACAACTACACAACGCCAGCCATCTCTGAAATCAAGCGGACCCGTCGTGGCGGCACTGCATCCGAGATGAGAAACAATGTGTATGTAGCACGTGAGCAGTTTGTTAGCGGTAAGGGTAGTGATTTTGGTGGTGGCGGAGCATCTGGAGACTTCTAATGGCAGAAACAAATAGCACGCTAGTTCAAGCATCACGCTACGTGGCTGGTGGGACGGCAGAGGTCAATTCGACCGCCATCGAATGGTGGGAGCGCTCGGTCCTCGAAATCAACAGCGATGACCGTGAGTACATCGTCGAGGCAGCGTATGCCGGACGACTCGACTTGATTGCCGCATCGTTCCTCGGCGAACCGCGCTGGTGGTGGGTCATTGCGCAGTACAACAACATCCTTGACCCATTTGCCGAGGCATCTGAAGGCACCATCCTGTACATCCCGACAGTTGAGAAGGTCAAGTCGATTGTCACTGCTGGTAAGCTCGGCGGTGTTGCATCCAAGCGTGAAGTTCTTCCGTCTATCCTTCCAATCGTCTAATGGCAACAAACATCTACAATCCGCTGGACGACTTTCAGTCGTACTCAGTTCACTACGTTCTGCTTGCGTGTCGAACGACGGAGGTCGCGAAAACCTTCGCTTCAGAGAAGCCTGAGAGCATGACGGAGGCGCTGGCTGCGATTGACCGGGTTCAGGCGCTTGGTGGCTCAGTCAACTATCAGGGTCGAGATGGCGACATCTTTCTGGTCCTCGACACTCGCCGCTTCAGTCAGTTCACCGTTGAGAATCTGAAGTACGATGTCTATGTGAATGGACTTCACACTGGCGATAGTCCAGCCAATCTGGCAGCCGACCTGTCGATGACGATTCTAGATTCAGCCGGCATCTCGTTCGCGCACTTCATGCAGTGGATCATCGATGACCGATTGAAGACTAACTACGATGGTCTCATCTTCATGCTGCGCACCATCTTCGTTGGACATCTTGAAACCGGCGAAACGCGAACTGTTTCGACTGAGACGATTCCAATGCATTTGAACACAATGGAGATTGACCTCAACTACGCGAAGGGTGCTTACACTCTTGAGTTCATGCCGAACATGAACTTTGATGTCAATCGACACGGGCGATTCCTGACAGTGTCGAATGCAACGACCTACAACAGCTCCGCAAGCACCGTCGTTGAGATGGTTGCTAGCCTAGAAGCCGAGTTGAACCGCCTGTCGCAGAAGTACTACGACGATGTCCAAGCCATCATGGGCAAGAAATACGGGCGTCGAGTTCGCTACCAAATCACGCTACCAGCATCTTGGGCTCCCTACAAGATGCAGGGACCGTCGCAAGGCAACGCACCTGAGACCATCTGGCAAACCGTTGACAAGCAGACGAAGAAGACCGAAGCTGAGACAAGTGCTGCGAAGGCGGAGTCGTACACCAGCGTGAATGCTGGCATCACCATCGACAAGGCGCTCGATGCCATTCTAAAGCAGTCGCCGGACATTGCCGAGCTTGGCAACTACAAGTCAAGCCTCAATGCCGAGGGCGAGGTCGTCTTCTTCAAGTATCTGATTGGACTGACGACCGATGATGACACGCTGTGCGTTCACGTCGACGTCATTGAGTTCAAGGTTCCGCATCTGATTTTTGATGAGACCACCGTCAAGTCCAGCACCGTTAGTCAGCTGGAGAGCGATTGGTACACCGTTGATCCGCAAACTGGCAAGCGAACGCCAAAGGACCTCATCGAGTACGATTTCATCTTCACTGGCAAGAACAAGGACATTCTGAACTTCGACATGAAGATTCAAGACTTTCAGTTCTTGCTAGCATCCAATCTGCGCATTGGCGATGGTGCAATGCGCGAAGTGTCTGACAATGCTGATCAACCACCAAAGCTGAATGCTGGTGCCAATGACGTCAACTCGTTGTTGTACTCACGCGAGTACGACCCGTTGTTCATGCCGATGCAGACGCAAGCGGCGCTGGACAATCTGAAGCAGTATAAGACTCGCGACAAGGCAGAGGCTGACAAAGCTGGCGCCAAGTATCAGCAGTACCTTCGCAACCTTTCGATGTTCTATGCCGGCTCACCAATCGTGACGACCATCACGATCAAGGGCAATCCGCTCATCATGCACAAGTTCAACATGGGCACCATTCTAGAACATCCGAAAACAAGCGGTGGCAGCACGCTCTCGAGCTCAAACGACTATCGAACGAACCTTGAAGCTATGCTGCTGAAGTCGAGCAACGGTGTGTTTTCAAGAGACGGTGATGCGTTTGTGCTGAAGCGCTCGCCGCTGAGCAGTCGCTCATACGCGACCTCACCGGTGTTCGCAAAAATCAATGTCAAGGGTCCAAACGTTGATTTCAGAACTGGGCTAGAGATTGATGGCGACTACGCAACATCCGTGCTGTCCGACAACTACTACGTCATCTTCAAGGTGACAAATAGCATTCAAGGGCATGCCTTCACGCAGGACTTGGAGCTGTACTCACACAACATGTTCGGCCTCACCAAAATCAACAAGGACACAGCTAAATGAGCTATCGGTATCTGATTGAAGGCATTGTTGTGGACACATCCGACCCACAAGAAATGGGTCGAATGAAGGTTTGGTGCCCGTCAATCGATGGCCCAGACTACAACATGAAGACGCTGCCGTGGGTGCTGTATGTGACGCCGATGGCTGGTCAAGCGCACAACATGCCAGGTGGCGGCAATCGTGGCGAATCGTCTGGTCCAGTGTCGTACGGCATGTGGTCAGTGCCGAAGGTTGGTGCGCACGTGCTGATTGGCTTTCTGTACGGCGACCACAATCAACGAGTGTACATGGGTTCGTTCTTTCGCGACCACGCGAACAGAAGCCTGCCAGCTGGCCGCAACTCCGATGCTGGCCCAGTGTCTGACAGTCTCGAAGCGATTGAACCATCAGCATCCAATCTGAAGGCTCAGTTTCAGAACTCGCTGACTGACTCGATTGCCAAGACCCGTGGAGTGTATGAGCGTCAAGTGGCTCAAGCAGCGAATGAGAAGACGGATGCTGAAGGCTACTCGACTCGCAATGATGAGGCTTACGGTGCTGGTGACCTCGATCCACAGACCTACTGCTGGACCACGCCTGGCCGCAACGTCATTCTGATGCAAGACGACCCGCGCTTCGCTCGAGTTCGAATCAGAACTGCCTCAGGCGAGCAAATCATCCTCGACGACGCCAATGAGCGAATCTACATCTCAACGGCAAACGGCAACTCATGGGTCGAGCTTGACCGTGATGGGCACGTTCATGTGTATGCCGCTGCTTCAGTCAGCATGTCGGCCGGTGGCGACTTCAACGTTCAGGCTCGTGGCAGCGTCAACATCTCGGCCGGCGGCAACATCAATCTAGCTGCTGGTGGTTCTGCTCGGATGTCAGCCTGCTCGGATGTGTCGCTGTCTGGCGATGGTGGTGTCAATCTGACCGCCGGCTCGGACTTCAACATCCTTGCTGCGGGACAGCTGCTACAGACCGGCTCACAAATCCATCTGAATGGACCAGCCGCTGCCGAAGCCCCATGCGCTTCAGGCCCAACCATCACACCGTCGCATGAGCCATGGGTGCGGCCTGCCGCAGCGGTAAATAGAGGACCTAACTGGAAGGCGTAATCATGGCGGTCACAAAAGCAACATCAGCACTCTACAGAGGCTTCTCAACGGCATCGCATCTTGACAACGGCGCGAAGACCTTCAGCACCGCGGATGTGGAGACCATCAAGCGCGACCTGCTAAACCACATCTACACGATTCCAGGCGAGCGTGTCATGATGCCAACCTTTGGCACTCGCATTCCCCTGCTCGCGTTTGAACCACTCGACGAGGAGACGGTGAAAATCATCGACGAAGACCTTCGAAAGGTCATCGACTACGACCCGCGAGTTCGCCTGATTGACTTGGCAATCCTTCCGCTGCCAGACAACAACGCCATCGTGACGCTTGTTGATGTTCTGTATGTCGAGCTAGGGTTCTCGGAAACGCTTCGCCTTGAGTTCGCCGTCGGCTCATAAATACGAAACACCGCTACTGGATTCTACATGGCTCTTCGCACCACCTACTCTGCTGAAACCTGGGACAAGATTTACCAGGCTTTCTCTGCCGTCAGCTTTGTTTCGTACGACTTCGATTCAATCAAGCAATCGCTTGTTGACTACGCACGAACCTACTATCCAGAGCACTTCAATGACTACATTCAGTCATCAGAGTTCGTAGCGCTGATTGAAATCTTTGCGTACATCGCTGAGCAGCTTGCATACCGTGTCGACATGGTCGCACACGAAAACTTCATCACCACAGCGCAGCGCAAGCAATCGATTCTGCGATTGGCAAAGCTCATCAGCTACAAGGCAACTCGAAACATTCCAGTTCGTGGTCTGGTCAAGCTGACATCGGTGACGACAACTGAACGAGTTGTGGACAGTCGTGGCATCGACCTGTCAAACATCACAATCACCTGGAATGACCCAAACAACACCAACTGGAAAGAACAGTTCATTCTGGTGATGAACAAGATTCTGGCGTCGCGCTTTGGTCAGTTCTCGAAGACGCAGCAGATTGGCGACGTCGTGATGGACCTCTACTCGCTGCGCAATGACCCAGCCGCCTTGAAGAACGGCGTCTTCGCATTCTCGGCATCGACTGGTCTGGAAAACTTCCCGATGGAGATTGTGCCGGCTGACATCGACGAGAATGGACCATTCGAGCGTGAGCCAGACATCAGCAGCTCGTTGAGCCTGCTGTACGCCAACGACGGCATTGGCGATGGCTCGGACTACACTGGCTTCCTGATGTTCGTGAAGCAGGGTGTTCTGACCCGAATCGACTACCTGATTGATCAGCAGATTCCAAATCGCAAGATTGACTTCTCGCTTCAAGACGTCAACCACACCGACGTCTGGGTTCAAGAGCTGAATGTGACTGGCGGCATCACCGCTCGCTGGAAGCAGGTCGACACCATCTCGGAGCAGAACTTGGTCTTCAATGACAAGCGTTCCACTCGCAAGAAGTACGAAGTCGACACTCGTGAAAACGATGCCATCACAATCGGCTTCGGCGACGGCGACTTCGCTGATGCGCCAGTTGGTACTTATCGATTCTGGATGCGCCAGTCAGCCAACAAGAGCCTGGTCATTCAAAAGAACAAGGTCGTCAACGAGACGATGGCGCTGACGTACACCGCCACGAATGGCAACATCGAGACTTGCACGTTCACGTTCAGTCTGACGTCAACGCTTCAGAACGGTTCAGCGACGGAGACGATTGAACACATTCGTCGTTCGGCACCAGCTACGTACTACGCGCAGAACCGAATGGTCAACGGGCAGGACTACAACACCTACATGTTGAAGGACCCGACCATCATTCGTCTGAAGTCCATCAATCGAACATTCGCTGGACAACCAAAGTACATCGATTGGAACGACGCTTCAGGTCAGTACGAAAACGTCAAGATGTTTGGCGATGACTTGGTCATTCGCTACAAGCTGGGTCTGAACACAATCACAACGTCGGTGTCTGGCAAGGCGCTGATTGATGAGGTCATTGAGCCGCTGCTTCGTGAGCCAGGCGTGGCGGACATGCTGATTCACATCTCAGCAAGCGACCCAGACACCTTCGGCATCGTCAGCTCACCACGTCGCGTCTTCATCGAGGACAACCGTGGCAATCGTTACTACGATGAAGACGGCAATCCAGTGGCTGGAAACGGCTCGCTGAAAGAGAAGACCATCATGCAAGGCATCATCGACCGTCACTGGTACGGTGAGCCGCTTGAGCGCGTCGTTGATTCTAGCGGGACTGTTCTCGGCGTCATTCCAGACCCAACGCTGTTCCCAGAGGATGACTCACGCATCTACGATGCCACGCTTCCACGAACGATTGACGGCGTCAATCGCTATCCGCCAGGCGACATCGGGTCTGGTCTTCAACCAGTCGCTGAGCAGAGCTACTTCGGTCTTCGCTACAATCGCATTCTTCGTGGCATCGGCGTTGGCACCATCAACGTATCGGTAGCTAACAGCGGCAGCTGGCTTGCTGACGGCTACTGGCTTGCCGGCGAGGTCTGGACCATCGAGATTCAAGCTGACGGTCTGACAATTGATGTTCGCTCCAATCTGCGTGGTTCGTTCCCAACTGGCACCGTCGGCATTGCCTACTCGATTCAACCAGCCGGCTTCAACACGCCAGCTGAGATGTTCACGGTCAGCGGAACTGGCTTTGCTGCTGGTGATGCGTTCGTTCTCGACACCGACGGGTCTGGTGTTCTGACTCCACGTGCAACCGCATCATGGGACACTTCGGTGGCGCCAATCAACCTGAACGGTTGGTGGGAGGTCATGGGCGCTAGCAGCATGTCCGATCCAATCTACGGCACCGGCATGCCTGATCCACAGGTGTTCACCACCTCAACGGATCCTGGATTGAAGCAGCACAGCTGGGTCATCTTCGTGCGCAAGATTACGCAAGCCTCGTCGAGCGCCGTCATTGGCTACGAGGTTCATCATCGCGATCTGAAGCTGGTCGTTGAATC